>Ga0209096_1003986_pt1 | contig 12331 bp, 9 predicted proteins | sample AD_UKC034_MetaG_FD_184407 | JGI IMG/M metagenome (GOLD analysis project Ga0209096, IMG submission 184407) | Active sludge microbial communities of municipal wastewater-treating anaerobic digesters from USA - AD_UKC034_MetaG (SPAdes) (version 2) | ecosystem: Engineered > Bioreactor > Anaerobic >... | reverse complement strand
CGGGGGCAACCACAACCGGACCGTGCGGATGGAGATCGCGACGGGCAAATCTTTCGTGAAACGGCCCGACGGCGGCTGGGAGGAGATGGTATGAACCTGGAGAGCGCAATCCGGAATTCCATGACCCGGCTTCCGGCCTTTCCGGCCACGATCCACAGGGTGACGGGGCTGATCAACGACCCCGACTCGTCCCTGACGGAACTCGTGGAGGTGATCCGGCTCGACCAGTCGATCACGGCCAACATCCTGCGGATGTGCAACTCCGCCTACTTCGGTCTGCGCCACAAGGTGGACAACGTCCACGACGCCGTCCTGTACCTGGGCCGACAGAACGTCGTGCGGGCCGTCATGGCCGCCGGCACGTCGCGCTTCTTCAAGAGCGCGCCGGGCTACGAGACCGAGGCCAGGGAGCTCTGGGAGCATGCCGTGGGGACGGCGCTGCTGGCGCAGATCCTGGCGGAGAGGGTCTCCCGGCATGCGGACGCGAGCCTCTTCACCGCCGCGCTGCTGCACGACATCGGGAAGATCGTCCTCGGCGAGTTCGTGAAGGACAAGTACGCCGAGATCAAGAAGCTCGTCGCCGAGCAGTCCCGCACGTTCCTCGAGGCCGAGGAGAAGGTGCTCGGCATGAACCACGCCACGCTGGGCGGCGTGATCGCCGCACAATGGAAATTCCCGGAGGACATCCGCGACGCGATCGCCTTCCACCACCGGCCCGACCGCCTGCAGGGCAAAACGGACCGGATGCCCTGGGTCGTGCACCTCGCCGACCAGGGCTGTCTCATGCTGGGTATCGGCCGGGGCGCCGACGGACTGGCCTACGACGGGGCGGACGGGGCCCTGGAACGCCTGGGGCTCACGCGGCAGGACTACGAGGAGGCCCTGGCCCGGCTGGTCAAAGAGATGGACAACGCGCGGGAGGTGATCGGAATCGTCCAGGCCTCGCCGAACTGAGAGCCACGGCATTCGCCCCGCATGACGGGGTCCGGCCGGATTTCGGCGGGCCCCTTCTTGCGTCCGCCCCGCCGTCCGGCATGTCGGGGTTGCAGACCGTGCCGGCCCGGGGTATAAGACGCGGGCGGGATTCTTCCCCGGCGGGTCCGTCCATCGATGGCTGTCGCAAAGCTGCTCACCTCCTTCGCCGTCATCCTCGCGGGGCTTCTCCTGGGCTATGCGGTCCAGGTGCTCGCGGCCCGCGGGCTCATCCGCCTGCCCCTCCCCGTCGACGCGCTGCGCAAGGGGCTCCAGCGCTCGGCGCTGCTGTTGCTGAACCCCGTGGCCGTCGCGGGCGCCACCTGGATCGTGAGCATCCGGGACCCGGCACTGGCGGCCCTGCCCCTCGTGGGTCTCTTCGCCATCGTCACAGGTGGCGTGCTCGCCCTCGGCGCCGCGAGGCTCCTGGGGCTTCCGCCCCGGAAGACGGGCGCCCTCTTCTGCTGCGGCTCCTTCACCAACATCGGCTCCATCGGCGCGCTCGTCTGCTACCTCTACCTGGGCGAAGCGGGCTTCGCGCTCGTGCCGATCTACAAGATCTTCGAGGAGATCTCCTACTACAGCATCGGCTTTCCCATCGCGAAGCACTACAGCGGCAGCGTCGTGTCCGAGGGCCGCTGGGACCGCTTGAAGGGCCTGGCGCGCGACCCCCTGATCCTCGTCTCGGTATCCGCCCTCCTCCTGGGCGGCGCCCTCAACGCAAGCGGCCTCGAGCGCCCCGCGATCTACGGGGCCGTCAACACCGTCCTCATCCCGCTGACGACCTTCCTCCTTCTCGTCTCCGTGGGGCTTGCCCTGCGCTTCCGGCGGGTGGGGGATTACCTGCGCGAATCGGCCGCCGTGGCCGCCATCAAGTTTGCTGCGGTGCCCCTGCTGGCTTCGACGCTCGCCTGGAGCCTCGGCTTCGGCTCGATCGACGGGGGGCTTCCGCTCAGGGTCGTCCTGATCCTCTCCGCGATGCCCGTGGCCTTCAACGCCCTCATCCCGCCCTCGATCTACGACCTGGACCTCGACCTGGCCAACTCGTGCTGGTTCGTCACGACGGCCCTGCTCGCCCTTGTCCTGCCGGCGCTGCTCTTCGCCGTCCAGTCTTTCTAGCCCCGGCAAACCGGCCCCAGCCTTGCCGGAAAATGGCCTGGGATTTGCAACCCCACAATAATGAACAGAAATCGTTGCAGTTCGGCGGCCGCTGACCCGGGGCCCCGAGACGACCGGCAGCCGAAGAAAAGGGGCGCAGGCGATGAATCACTCGGCGATCGTCATCGACGACGAGCAGGATTTCCTGGACAGCATGAAGCGATGCCTGCAGATGGCGGGCATCACGCGCATCCGGCTCGAACCGGATCCCCTGCACGCGGTCGAGGCCCTGGAGGCGGGGGAGGTCTTCGACCTTGCGCTCATCGACGTCAACATGCCCGGGATGAACGGGAAGGATCTCCTGAAAAAGATCCGGGCGGCGACGCCGCATACGGTCTGCCTGATGGTCACGGGGATGGCCGAAGTGAAGCTCGCCGTCGAGTGCATGAAACTGGGAGCCGCCGATTACATCCAGAAGCCCTTCACGCCGGACGAGTTCCTGGCCATCCTGAACCCGATCCTGGCGGGGAAGAAGCCGGGGGTCCCGGAGAAGCTGAAGATCCTGATCGTCGAGGACAACAAGGTCGAACGGAAGTTGTACGAAACCCGGCTCTCGGACCGGGTCTTCGAGAAGGCCTTCGCGGAGGACGGGGAGATCGCCTCGAAGAAATACCGGGAGTTCAAGCCGGACATCGTCGTCACCGATCTCATGCTGCCCTGCAAGAGCGGCTACAACCTTCTCAAGGAGATCCGCAGGGAGGACACCTCGACGGCCCTCATCGTCGTCAGCAGCCTCGATACGAAGGAGGATGTCCTGGCCTGCGCAAAATTCGGCATCGAGGGCTATCTGGTGAAGCCCGTCAATTTCGGCGAACTGAACCTGAGGATTCTCGACTGCTACGGGGCGAAAAGCGGCGAGAGAAGGGAAATCGCCGCCGTCTTCCGGCAGCGCCTTCAGGAGTGACGCCCCTGCCCGGCCGGCGCACTCGATGCGGCAAGCCCCCGGCGGGCAATCCGCCGCCGATCGTCACCTCATCATCCCCTTTTCCTTCAACGCCTCGGCGATGATCTTCGCCGTCTCGGCGTTGCCCCGCGGCGTGAAGTGCCCGATGGAGCCGTCGGACCGGTGGATGTAGAACTCCCTGTAGACCGTCGCCGCATTGTGTTTTGCGGGAAGCGCCACGAGCAGATCGACGAAGGGGATCTCGAGTTTCTCGTACAGGGCCCTCAGACGGGCGGCCTGGGGCTCGCTTCGGGCACGCGACAGGGTTTCCCCGTTCTCGAAGGCGTTCCCGCGGGGGATGGATACGATGAGCAGCTTCGTGCCCGTCTTGTCCAGATCTGCCTTCAGGCGCGTCAGCAGATATTCCACGAGCCGGTCCGTCTCCTCGAAGTAGCCGCCCCCGGGCAGGGTCGACAGCAGTTTCCGCACCCGGTTTTTCACGAACACCCAGGCGTAGCTCCCGGTGTCGCCGAGGGATTTCTGCAGGGAGGCGTAGACCTCCTTCGGGGGCGGAACGGGAACGTTCTCGAGGGCGTACTGCCCCGTCTTCCCGTCATAGCGGAAGACGGGTTTCGCGTAGGAGTAGAAGGAGAGCCGTGTGCGGTCGTAGTCGTGGGGGAAGATCCCCAGGACGACCACGTCGGGCCGGAGCGCCTGCCCGTGGCGTTCGTACTTCAGCAGCATCTGGTCGATCCCGTAGCTGCCCACGCCCATGTTGAAGACCTCCGCCGCCCTGTGCTCGCGAAGGATCTTCTCCAGGTAGTGCGGGAAGTGCTCCTCCTCGCCCGCCTCGATGCCCCAGGTGAAGCTGTCGCCCAGGGTGATGACCCGGAACATGCCGGCCGGCTTGGGGCCGGTCTTCCGCGGGCCGCGGATGCGCGAGGCCGCGATCTGGTAGTCCCAGCCCAGTTGCGGGTCGTAGTTCGCGTTGTTCCAGGCGTCCTTCGTCGCGTATTTCTCCAGGAACACGTGCTTGAAGTAGGTGTCGGCGATGTCCGGGACCGTTTCGATCCCTTCGTAGAGCTTCGACGTTTCCTTTGCCGTCATCCGGAGGTAGCCTTCCAGCCCGCCGGCGACGAGCGCGACGGCGATGATCATGACGATGAGTTCGGTGACGATGGACGGCGGGCGACGGGTCATGTGGGGACCTTTTCCGGACTGAAAAATTTTCTCGAATATCGAAGCGACGGCAGAGACCGCCAGCCGAAGGGAAGTCACGAAGTCGGGAATTCGAGAAGCCTGGACGGGAAAAGCGTCAATATCCAGCCTCCCGCGTCTCCGAACTTCTCGACGTCATCGCCTCCTCACTTCCGTCCGTGGACCGGCAGGCATGATGTTCACCGCGATTCGCGGTGCACCAGCGGACGGCTCGCCGCAGAAAACGAGTGTCGCAGCGGTTGCCGCCGCCGCAGACGATAGATCAGCAACGCCGGTTTTGCAACCCTTCTTTGCCGACCCGCCCCGGCATCAAAAAACCCCGCTCCGGGCGGGGCGTCTCGGGGATCCGCACTGCGGTTCACTCCCTGGCGGTGATCCGGTACACGGGACCGTCGACGCGGATCTCCATCCGTCGCGCCTTGCGGATCTCCTCCAGGGCCGTGCTGTCCGTGCCGAGCATCCCCGCCATCTCCACGTCGCTGCTGATCTTCACCCGGCCGCCGCGCCTCTCGCCCCGGCGCAGGAACCAGAGGTAGTTGTAGTACGTCCAGCCCGAGACGATCAGGAAGATGACGAGCACCGTGATGCCGCCGTTCTGCATCAGCCGGGCCAGCTCCTCGTAGCCCTTCTCGCCGATGATCTGGTCGTAGATCGTCTGGACGCCGAAGACCCACAGCACCAGGGTGAGAAGCGGCAGCAGCAGGTAGAGATAGATCCCCCAGCACAGGACGGTGATGGTGTCCTCGACGAATCGCCGGAGGGGGGATCTTACTTCGTCCTGGACGAAGACTTCAGGGTGTGGAGGCCCCTGTCCGGGCTTTTCCATCTGACCGTAACCTCCTTGCTTCGGAACGTGAAGTTGTAGACGCCCTTGATGGCCGCCAGGGACGACAGGATCCAGTACCCCACGGGGTACCAGATCACGAAGAAGTAGTACTTGACGAAGGCCCTGTTCTCGTAGCGCAGGTCGATGAAGAAGCTCGTCAGGAAGGTCATCAGGCACGCCAGCCCCAGGATGGCGCCGTACCAGCGCGGGTACAGCGGGTTCCAGCCGAGAAAGAACCGGTTGTAGACCTCGAGCACGGGCCCGCAGACCGGCACCTGGGCGTAGCGGCACACGCCGTCCATGACGACGAAGAAGAGCCAGAGGAACACCATGGCCATGAAGGTGTGGGCCCACAGGATGCCCAGGACGTACTCGATGTACACCGGGACGAGGCGGCGGTGCCGGTGATCCTTCCAGATATCGAGATGCTTGCGCAGCACCTCGACGCCGCCCTGCGCCCAGCGCACCCGCTGGCGCCAGAGGCCCTTGAGGGTCTCGGGGACGAGGATCCAGCAAAGGGCCCGCGGCTCGTAGCGGATGTCCCAGAACTTGCGCTGGAGCTTCCAGGTGATGTCGATGTCCTCGGTGACGGTGTCGCTGTCGAAGAGGCCGCACTCGATGACGGCGCTCTTGCGGTAGGCCGCGATCACGCCGGAGACGGTGAGGACCTTCCCGAGGATGCGCTGGGTGCGCTTGATGAGGCCGATGATGTTGGAGTACTCGCCGACCTGGATCTTCGCGAGCAGCGACGTGCGGTTGCGCACCCGCGGGTTGCCCGTGACGGCCCCCACGCGGGGGAAGTTCGCCAGGTGGTGGGCCATCCACTTCAGCACGTCCTTGTCGACGAGGCAGTCGGCGTCGATCGTGAGGATGAACTCGCCCCGGCTCACCAGGATGCCGGCGTTGAGGGCCTTGGACTTGCCGCTGTTGGGCTCGAGGTGGATGATCCGCAGCCACTGCGCGTTCTCGGCCGCGAGCCGGTCCAGGATCTGCCGCGTGGCGTCGGTGCTGCCGTCGTTGACGACGATGACCTCGTAGTTCGGGTAGTTGAGGTCCTTGAGGTTGAGGACCGTCTCCTCGATGACCTGCTCCTCGTTGTGGCCGGGGACGATGACGGTGAAGAAGGGGCAGACCTCGAGCTGCGGCTCCGCCCTGCCCTCGCGGCGCAGACTGAAGAGGATGCCCCCGATCATCCACACGATGCTCATGTAGAGCGGGTAGAGGAAGACGAAGAGCCCTATGATCTCGTAGATCGACATGTCCTGTTTCGTCGGGGGAGGGCATCCTGCAGGGTCCCGTCCCCGCCGGCTTTCCTCCCGGGGTCGTTTACGGGCTGGTGCCGAAGAGCCTCCTGAACAGCCTCTCGAGAGCGCCCTCCGGGGCGATCTCCGGCGGCTCCTTTTGCTTCACCTCGTCCCGGGCCGAGAGGATCACGGCGACCGTGTCGGCATCGGGCCTGTTGAGGTACACGTTGTCCGGGTAATAGGCCACGTGCCGGGCGCCCAGGGCGAGCAGGAACGCCAGGTCGTCCCTGAGCTCCGCGTCGCCCAGCCACGCCTCTTTCTTCCAGTCGTAGGCCTGCAGCTTGAAGACCAGCCGGTCGGCGGCCTTTTCGCCCCCGGCGGCCCGGAAGAGCTCGCGGTACCAGGCCCGGCGGTCCTTCCGGCCCTCCATGGCGGCGTAGGCCATGACGACCGTGTAGTCGTAGCGCTCGAGGTAACGCTTCAGGTCCTGGGCGAACCACCGTGTCGCATCGGGGTTCGTGACGACGGAGCTGTAGAGGTTGCGGGCGACGGCCGCGCCGGGACGGTAGATCCGGACGGTCTTGACGAGCTCGTCGACGTGGCGGTCGAGGGCCTCCGTCTTGAAGGCGACCCACTTTGCGTTGAGCTCCTTGTCCCCCTTCAGGGCCTGCGGATCCGGGGCGACGCCGTGGAGCCTGCGGAAGGCCTCGACGGCCGCGGGGTGGAAGTCCTCCGTCTCGGCCAGGTAGGCATCGTCCTGGATGAGGATCCCGTCGAACTGCACGCGTGCCGCCAGGTCGGCGAAGATCTTCCGCGTCGCCTCCAGGCTCCGCGGGTCGAAGGGGGAGAGCCTGCGGTACCACGACGCGGTCACCTCGGGCCCGGCGCCCTTCCACTCCCGGACCTTCAGCGCCTCGTTGAGCGCCGCGTCGGGCAGTTCGTAAGCCAGCGCCGGCATCCAGACGAAGACCTTCATCTCGCGGGAGCGGATCCGGTTGACGGCGTGACTGAGAAAGTCGAGATCGACGGGGAGCACCGAGTTGGCGACATAGAGGGACTTCACGTTGCCCGTAGCGCCCCTGTCGCTGAAGCCCTGGAGGAACACGGTGTTCACGCCCATCTTCACGAGACGGTCCAGCAGCCGTCCCAGGTTTCGGTTGCTCTCCTCCATGGAGTTGCCGTTGACGATGGGGTCGAGGTCGACCTGGACGCCCCGGATGCGGAAGCCCTCGCGCATCCCGCGCGCCATGGACGCCTTGAAGGCCTCGAGCCAGTCCAGCTGGGCCTCCATGTAGTAGCGGTTGATGCGGTCGAGCCGGCTCACCTGCGAGTATCCCTCGTTGAGGGTCAGCAGCATCTCGAAGCCGAGCGCCCTGGCCTCCTCGACGGCGATCTCGTTGTAGCTGCCGTAGGGCCAGGTCAGGATCGTGGGCTTCCTTCCCAGCTTCGCCGTCAGCACGTCGATACTCTCGGCCAGGTCCCCGCGGATGCGTGCGCGGAACTCGGGTTCCGTCTCGTAGCGTCTGCTCTCGGGGAAGTAGAGAAACGCCGCCGGCGCGGGCTCGATGTTGCCGACGGGGTTGACCTGCAGCATCCGGTGCAGGCGGGCGCTGTGGGATGCGACCGTCACGAGGCCCGAGTCGGCCACCTCGCGGATCTGCTCCCAGCGCATGAAGCGCTTCGTCTTGTAGGCCGACGTCTCGGGGTCGTCGATCCAGGAGGTGACGACGGAGAGCACCGCGGGGATGTTGTAGAGGCGAAGGGCGGGGTAGACGAACCGGTAGAAGCTCTCGTAGGCGTCGTCGAAGGTGATGAAAACGGCCTTTTCGGGAAGGGGCTTGCCTCCCCGCGAGGCCGCGAGGATGTCCGCCGCGCTCACGAAGGCAAACCCGTGGGTGCGCAGGTACTCGATCTGGTTGATGAAGTCCTTGCGCGAGATGTCGTCCTTCTCGACGGGCGTCTCGGGGATGTCGTGGTAGCACAGCGTGATGAACGTCTCCGCCGCCTGCGCGCACGGCACCGCAAGGAACAGGACCGCCAGGACGATCGACATGATTCGTTCTTTGCCTTTCGCCTTCCGCCCTGAGCCCTTTGCCATCTCAAAAATACCAGTTGAGCGTAAGATATGCGCCAAGGACATGCGTGTAATCCCCATCGTAGACCCTGAGATCGTAGGAAACGTTTCCCGTGACGTTGAAGGTCTTCGAGTGGACATAGACCTGCTCGAAGGTGACGCCCGCCACGGGGTAGGTGCTGTAACTCTTTTCGCCGCTCACGCCCGCGCGCAGGTAGACGGCGGAGGTCCACTTCTTCTCGTAGCGGATGTGGTTGACCCACTGGACGGCCGAGGTCAGAAGGGCGCTCCACTCGTACTCCGGGCTGTAGTAGTCCACCTCCAGCTTGGAGTAGGTGCCGTACCCCAGGGCAAGGCCCGCCCGGACCTTCAGGTCGGGGCTGTGGTAGACGTTCTGGTCGTAGCGCGCCGTCCCGGAGATGTAGACGTTGTCGTCGGAGAACCACTGGGCGCCCGCGGCGGCGCCGTACTCGCGCAGGTCGCTCTCGAGATACAGCACGTCGACATAGGCGCTGTCGGCCGTGATGCCCCGGGCCCTGGCCCGGATGGGCACGCTCAGGCTGAAGCTGTTGAAGCCCGTCGTGATGCGCAGGGGGTCCGTGGGCCACCAGAAAAGGCGCGTGTCGAAGCCGAAGTCGTCGCCCCGGGTGTAATCGAAGCTCACCGACTGCCACCAGGTGAGCTGCGGCAGGACGATCCAGCGGAACCCGAGGCCGAAGCGGTCCCAGTCCTCCCGGTTGGTCGTCCCGTCGTCGTTGTCCGCCCGGGTCTCCTCGCGCAGGATCCGGGCGTAGAGGCTGAAGAGCGGGGTGATCGGCTTTTCCAGCAGCAGCGAGGCCCAGTATTCCGTGGCGCCGTCGAATTCCTTCACGAAGCGCACTTCGGGCTGGAGGCGCCACATGTCCTCGACCTTCAGCGTCTCCCAGAGATCGCGGACCGTGAGATTCGTCGGGTATTTCTGATGCAGCTCGTCGGCCAGCGCCCGCGCCTCGCGCTTGTCGTTCAGGGTGTTGAGCGTCCAGCCGAGGCCCGTGAGGCTTCGGAAATCCTGCGGATCGAGGTTGCGGTTGATCTCGAACTGCTCGAGGGCCCTGCGGGGCCAGTTGCGCCAGAGATAGGCGTGGGCCAGGCCCGACCGCAGGCCCGTCTCGGAGGCCGCCTCGGCCAGGTAGTGCTCGAAGTAGGCCTGGCCCTCCCTCAGCTTGTCCTGGTAGAGCAGGAACCAGCCCTTCGTGGAGATCAGGCTGTTGGAATCCGCAAGCGCTCGCTGCTTCGCCAGGACCGACTCGTTCCAGCCCAGGGCCCTCTTCTGCTTTTCGACGATGGCCTGGAGACGATCGAGGGTCCGCGAGGCTTCGGCCCACTGCCGCGTATCCGCGTAGACGTAGTAGAGCCCCATCGTGGCTGCGAACTGGTCCGGCTCGGCCTCGAGGACCTTCCTGTAGAAGATTTCCGCCTCCTCCGGTCTACGAAGATAGAGGCACGCGTCGGCCACGGCCTGGTTGACCCACCAGGGCACGGGCTCGCCGGACTGCCGGTAGAGGTCGAACTGCCGCAGGGCGTCGTGCATCCGGTCCTTCTGGCGGAGGGCGACGATGTAGTCGCCGCGGGCACGGAGATTGCCGGGGTCCTTTTCGAGGATCGCCTCGATCTCGGCGATTGCCTCGTCGGCGAGTCCCCAGCGGAGCTTCGTCACCGCCCGATCGAGCTCGAGGGACCGGAGCTGAGCCTGCCGACCCAAACGGCCTCCCTTTGCGACCGCGAGGGCCTCGAGGCTCGCGCCGTACTGCTCCAGCAGGGACACCTTGACGGCATCGAGCGCCTGCGCCGGGACCTGCCCCGTCTTCTTCGCCTCGAGCCACGTCGCATAGGCGCCTGCGCCGTCGCCCATCCGCATCTGCGTGTAGACGGCGCCCTTGAAGGCCTCTTCGTCTTTCGGATCGTAGGACAGGCCGAGCCGGTACAGCTCGAGGGCCTTCGGGTACTCCCGGATCTCGTAGTAGGCCCTGGCCATGTGGCGGGGAAGGTAGCGGATCTCGCGGAGGTCCTTCTCGCGGGGGGCATAGAACTCAACGGCCTTCTGGTACGCCCCCGTCCAGACCAGGCACAGGGCATAGTCGGCCTGGAGGTGCCTGTCGTCGGGCAGGGCCTTCAGGGCCCTCTCCAGCAGGGGGAGCGCCTCGTCGTTGCGGCCGTCCCGGATCCTCTGCAGGGCTTCCCGGTAATCCTCCCTCGCCTGGACTGCGGCGTCCGTCGGGGCGGCTGATTCCGGGGAAGCGGCAAAGACAGGAAACGGCGGGATTGCAAGAACGAGGGCTATGAAAAGGGCTGCTAGTCCAGCTCTTCTGGGCATGGGGTTCCCGGTTTCGGCGGCTCTTTGATTTGGTTTACGGCTCTGGGTCTCACGTGAAAACCCGGCTCGATCCCGAGCGTTGATGTTTCACCGTCATACCTGCAAGCATAATGCCATTTTGGCACACACAAAGAAAAAAGATACCGGATGGGCAAAAAAGTCCATTCCCCCGCAAAACGAACGAGACGGCATCCTCTATGATGCGTGAGTGGAAGGAGTCGACAGCCTTGAACCCTCCCGGCGACCCTGCCCGTCAGGGCCCCCTCCTTCGGGGAAGGGGTTCAGACTGTTGGGCGCCAAAATAGCAGAAAAGGGGACCCGTGCGCAACGGATAATCGACAGCCGGGCCGCGAGCGGCAGCGTGCCCAACTTCCGCCTGTCCGCGCGGGCCGAATTGTGGTAGAAAGGGTTTCAAGCCTTCGGGCCGGACACTCCGGTCCGCAACCCTCATCGAAACAAACGCATGAAAGGAGTTTCAGCGATGCAGGCCCTGTTCACCCTCACACCGGCGGAATCGAAGCGTCTCATCGGCAAGGGCATTGCGGCCCTCCCCGAGGTGCAAAACGCGAAGAAGAACGGCTACCTCCTCGTGAGCCGCGGCTCGACGACGGCCTACTGCCTCGAGGAGATCCTCGGCCAGAAGGTCGAGAAGGAGCGCTACCTCGCAGGCCAGACCATCCGGGGCGTCATGTGCGTGCTCGACGCCGGGGAGCGCGCCAGGCCCATCACCCTTCACAAGGGGGAAATCCTGCCCGTCGAGCCGACCACCGTGGCGGACAAACTGGGACCCGGAGACATCGTGATCAAGGGCGCCAACGCGCTCGACGCCTTCGGCAACGTGGGCGTTGTCATGGTCAACCCGGCGGGCGGCACCATGGGCTCCTTCTACATGGGCATGAAGGCCCGGGGCCTCGAGATCATCTACACGGTGGGCCTCGAGAAGCTCATCCCCTCGGTGGAGGAGGCGGCCCGCTACGGCGGCACCATGGTCATCGGCAAATCGATCGGATGCAAGGCCGGCCTGGCCTGTGTAGCCGACGGGCGGCCCTTCACGGAGATCGACGCCCTGGAGGCGCTCTTCGACGTTGCGGCCGTCCACTTCGCCTCCGGCGGCTGGGGCGGGGCGGAAGGCGCCGTCACGCTCATCGTCGAGGGACCCGACGACGAAGTGAACCGGTGCATGGAATTCATCGAGGCGAAGATCAAGGGAGAGCCGGCCCTGCCCGGTGTCAAGGGCCCCTGCAAGACCTGCCCGATCGGCGCCTGCAACTTCAAGGGCAAGGACGACCAGGACCTGCCCGGCTACCTGAAGTAAAACCGGGGTCAGGCCTGATTATTGACTTTCGCAAGACGGAAAGAGCGATCGGAAAAGGCACATACGCCCATGGCCGACTACACGGAAAAGCCGAAAAACTGGAGGGACCTGCCGCCGGAGGAACTCGCCGCGTTCATGAACCGCAAGAGCGAGGGGTATCTCCCGGCCCTGCTGGGCTTCACGCTCACCTCGGTGGCGAAGGAACGCGTCGTGGCCCGCATGGCGGTCCGGAAGCATCATTTGGCCCCCAATGACTACCTTCACGCGGCCTCCGTCGTCGCACTGGCC
>Ga0209096_1003970_pt1 | contig 12381 bp, 8 predicted proteins | sample AD_UKC034_MetaG_FD_184407 | JGI IMG/M metagenome (GOLD analysis project Ga0209096, IMG submission 184407) | Active sludge microbial communities of municipal wastewater-treating anaerobic digesters from USA - AD_UKC034_MetaG (SPAdes) (version 2) | ecosystem: Engineered > Bioreactor > Anaerobic >... | reverse complement strand
TGAGTTTCGTATCACTCGGAATATTCTGGTAATAGCGGAGCTTCCATGAAATCGTCGAGGAATCAGTCTCATCGTCAGGATCATCGACATACACGATCGAGCCGCTGGTCGGCGCAACGTCGAAGATCTTGGCCTTGACGGTGATATCTCCCGATGAAACCGCTGCGGGAGTGGAACCCGACTGCGGCTGGATCTTGATCTTGCCCGTTATGCTTAAGTCGCCGGGGATAGTCCCGGTGGGCAGCGCAGGCCATGTATGGCTCCATGAATTGCTCGAATTACAGGTATATCCTGTCGTAACAGAGCTGTAATTCGTGCCGTTATGCGCATAGGATATATCGACTTTGCCGATCACGCCGTAGGTGGTCCAGGTGATATACGCGTCCTCGCCGAGCAGCCACGCGCTGCCGCCGCCGTTGGCGATGCCGGTCAGCGTAATTGAACCGACGATCTTGAAATCAGCCGTATTTTTGTCTTCCACCAGGGCGTTGCTTTGGTGCTCGACCTTGATACGCACGGTATCGGAAACCGGAACGCTGTCGGTCAAAGGCCACGCGTACGCTCCGTCGGCAGCGGGCTTGGTCGTGATAACGGTCCAGTTGCTGCCGCTGTCCGTGCTGTAGCTGATGATCACGTTAAAATTGTTCGGCGACGCCCGCCAGGTGATGTCAAGATCGCTGTCCGCAGGCGCAAGCGTATATGTCGGGCTCGTGTTGGGCGGTGTCAGGAGCCGCAAATATGCGATCGTGGTGAATGCGCCTGATTCGCCGTTGCTTCCCTTTATCGTATCCCTGCCTTCCGCAGTGCTATCCGTCCGCCACTGGACCTGCAGGCCCGTGACGCCGATATGATCAGGCCCCACGACCGTCCACTGATATGTGCCGTTCTTGTTCCCGCCGTTGTTGATATCCGTATTGCCGGTGTCGACCGCGATGTTGTAATCCGTGCCTTTCGTAAGGTATATATCGGCATAACCGGTGATCTCGCCGGTATAATGCCATGCAACCGTATATTTGTTCAGTTCCACCGAATCCGTGACCTCGATCGTTTCGCCCGCCTGCGGAGAATCAACGCTGATCACCGGCCTGACTTTCAACCCGGTTACCTCCGAATAGACGTTATCCTCATCGCCTTTTTTACAAACCCGCAAGATTATATCGAGGCCGACATCGGCTTTCTGCCAGGTAAAGCTTTGCGTTACTTCAGGCGTGCCTCCCTCGACTCCGGGAATATCGTCCGGGTCTGCGCCGGGCAGATACGTCCAGCTGGTTCCGCCGTCTTTCGAGTATTTGATAACGACCTGCCCAAGGTCGCCGTGAGGGATCCATTGGATGTCCGCGCTTGAACCGTAGAAGAAATATGCGCTGTTGACCGGAGCCGTAACGTCAAGAGAAGGGCTGACAAGGAACGTTCCGGGCATCTCGTAAAAAACCGTGGGATCGGTTGTCTGAACGACCTTTAATTTCGATGTGGGGCTTGAAACCGGACAGCTTGCGGGAATGTCCCAGACAACAGAGCTTCCCGGATCAGCGCCTGCGGGAACAGGGAACGTCCCCTGCAATCCGCCTGCGGTGTTCAACAGCGTATAATTATATCCGCCGTCGCTTGAATAATAGATATCGACTGTTCCTTCGGCAAGGTCAGTGCCGAAATGGCCTTTCTTTGTCCAGTTGATCGTAACCATTTCGCCCAGAAGCAGGGTGCGGTTCGGGTCAAGGGAAATACCGGTGATGGCGCCTTTGATCGTGAATGCGGCGCCCTGGACCTTCACATTCGTCGGATCACCGGTCAATTCGATCTTGATAAGATTGTCGCTGCCGATCAGGTTATGCGTCGTGCTGGGGATATGAGACGGTATCGGGTTCCACGGCCAGTTATAGGTCACATCGCCGTCTGCGTTGCCTGCTACAGGCGTGGCAAGAACGTCCCATGAGGCGCCGTTGTCCGTAGAAAGCGAGATTGTCACGGTATCTGTGCCTGAAGTCCCGCTTAAATTACCCCATGGTTTCCAGCTGATATTACGGTTCGTGTCTGTCAAAAGCCACGTTTCCCCGCCGACAGGAGAAACCAAGGTCAGATCGCCCTTGATCTCGAAATCGCCGTTTGACTCATCATAATTACGCGTTGTGTAAACCTCTTCGCATTCTATGCGGACGCGGAGCGCATTTCCGATAACGCTGACATCGTTGAGCGAGCCGTCCTTAAGCGTCGGATCGACATGCCAGGCATACAGATCCGCTTTTGCGGAAAGGCCTGTTGCTATGGTAAGAGGATATCCGCCCGTCCCCGAAGCCTGATCAAGGAGTAATTTGACTTTGACGGGTTTATCCGTTTCTACCCCGAACGTGCCGCCTGTCTCAAGGCACTTGGCGTGGTTCCACGTGATGTTGATGGTATCGCCGACGCGTGAAAAAGATTCGTCGCCGTCGGGTGACGTGATATGCAAAAGCGGGAATTCCGCCGCCTGCCACGAAATATCCGTGGCATAAGTGGAGCCGCTGTATCTGGCGAAATTTAAAGTCGAATATACGGCAGGGGTACCGGCAGCGTCTGCAAACATGCCTCTCCATTGAATTTGAGCCAGCCCGGCAGTATTGTTATACGCAGGCCCTGAGAAAGAAACAATAGGCATTGTCGTTGTTCCCCACAAAGACGTGGCCAAATTCGCCGAACTGGTTGCTGTAGTGATACCCGCAATCCGGTTTCTTTGAACGGAACTTGTGAACATATTGTCACATTCAACCAGATACCAGGTAATTTTAACACTCGAAAAGTTGGTATTCCTCCTGAACGTCAATGCAGTACTGCTGCTCAATCTTCCGTCGACCATATACCTGTTCTCGTAACCTGCGCAACCAGTGTTAGCTTCGACAGTGAAAAAAAGCATGGTCTTATTCAGATCCACTTCGGACACCGGAACGACCAGAACAGTGCCGTTATCGCTCGTTTCGCCAGCGTCCCCGGCTCCGCTGTTGTCGATATCGCACGTGCCGCGCTGGACATGCACATCCTTATCATCGGTATCGAAGGCAATGACCTGATACGCGATATCGACGTTATACCCGGATTCGCCTCGCGTGATGGTCAATTTATTGACATCGGTAATCTCTGCGCGAAAAACATACCGTTCATCATTTATCGCAGTAGTAGTGTACGGTTTCCAGGAAATAATGGGAAAGGATTTGGTCAGGTCGACCGAATCCGGCAGCGTAATGACTTTTGTCAATACTGTCTCTGCGACCGTGGTCATACCGCTCAGTACTTGCACGCCTTCCGCGAATTCGACAACGGAGTACGCGCAATATATCGCGTTAGTACTGGTAGCGCGGCGCGCGAACTGCACGGTCTCAGGATCGTCTATGATAGTCATGATATCCGTGAAATAACGCGACGTATCGGTCGAATCGGACGTCGAAGTAAAAAATACGGCTGATTTCTCCAGATCAAGAGGATCGTCTGAAATCCCGAGAGGCACGGTCCCGACTTCGGTCCCGGTGCCGACCGAATAGACCCCGTTCAAGACCCGTTTTACCTGATACGCCCGGGCATCAGGCGCGAAAAAGGCCGCGCAGAAAAAAACCGCTGCCGCGGTGATCGCTGATATGGCTGTGACACGCCGCAGGGATAAGTCGAATGAACGGTTCATGCTGGTATGAGTATTCATTATTTTACCCCCTTAAGAGAAAGGCCCTCGGCATCCTGGGCTTCTTCCGTTACGGCGGCCCTGGGCTTATACGCTGACTGGGCGTCCGCAGGTTTTAAATATCGGACAACATCGGCGATGATCCTGGTATCTTGCCGGTCACCGAAATCGCTGATTTCTTCCCTGTATATGATGAGGACGGTATCTCCCTGAGATATCTCGGAAATACTGCGTTTATGTTCGAGCTTGATATGTTGGGCATCTATCGGGAACAACATCTCGGATTCCGTGCCTGCTTCCTCGTTACGGTCGTAAACCAGAGATATGAATCGTTTACCGATATTGGAGACCTCGCCCTGAACCTGTTTCACTGAGCTGGAGACAATAGGCTCTTTTTTACCCTTGCCTTTCGGGATTTCGTCTTTTGCAAAGCCGGCGCCTGATACAAAGGTAAAAAGGCATACGACGAAAAGCGCGATGAGTTTTTTCATTTTACCGTCTCCTGTGTTTGAGGCTCATAAAAGAAAAATCCTGCGGCTCCTTGTCCTTCTGCCGCAGGCTGACAACGCCTGACATTTTGCCCGCTTCGATCTCGCCGCGCCATGATACGACGCTGCCGTCGGAGGCGGTCTGCATGGTCTCCCAGATGATCTTGTTATCGTCTTCGACCGTGATGGAATAATTCGAGCTGGGGTAGCCCAGTTCGTTCATCTTTGCCGAGACGAATTTGCCCTCAACAAAAGTGATCGTATCAGCCTGCTCTTCCTTGGACGCGCCTGACACCATCTTGATCTGCCACTCGCTTGAGCGCAGTTCGCCGATCCTGTCGGTCTGCGCCGAAACAAGCGGCACCTTCTGGGTATTGTTGATCTTTGCCCTCACTGAAACGAAATATACCCCGCCAAGACCCGCAAGCAGGATGATAAATATACTGCCGAAAACAAAATAAAGACGGTAATGCGTGCCGGTATGGAATTCGACCTTCTGGCCTTCACCCGCTGCCTGGTAAGCTTCGACCTCTGCCCTGACGCGTTTGACGAATTCTTCAGAGCCGAGGATGCCGCCGCGCTGGAGTTTCTTGTGGATATATTCGCCGTCTTCCGTAGAGACGCCGCGGACGAACTCCGCGTAGTTCGCGTTGCCCAGAAGATGCAATGCCTCATCAACAGCGGCTTTCATGAACCCCATGCCCTTTTGCTGCGCAAGGTCATTATATAGGTAATACTGATAGCTTGAATACGGATATTCTTTCGCATCCTGGGTAAGGTTCAGTTTTTCAGGGTTCAAATGGATATACGCGGTCATCTTGAGCAAATAGGGGTTCTTTTCAATAAACGCCGCTTTATAGCGTTCGCGGAATAAATGGCCTTTTCTTTCATATTTGCCGTTAAAATATTTTGTGTAGTTATTATTCAGGTCGCGCATAAAATCCGAGATCTCCTGGCTGGTGTTCTGGGTCTGCGCATCCTTGCTTAATTCCTTTTCAAGCTCTATTAAAAGATGAAAATGATCGGGGATAAGGCAAAAAGAAAATATCTTAATGCCGTATTGTTCCTGATATCTTTTAAGCAGTTCTAAGAACATCATATAATCCCCTTCATCTTTATAGATATTCTCATTATGCTCAGCCCTGCATGTTATGAAGTACAATGCGTCTTTCAGGTATATCCTTGGCAATCGGGGCATTTTTTTGGCCTTTTGCCTGGCACTTTTTGCTCTAAACTGCTTTGGTGCCTGGCACTTTAGCTTCAGTCAAAAAAAAATCTCAGGCAAACTAAACCTGAGATTAACTATGAGGAGTTTCGGCAGCCTGCCTTTCCTCCGCTTTTAAGGGCGGTGGATGCACGGTTTTGCGTCCCCAGGTTACCCTGAGTTTGCCATTTCGTATTCCTAAAACCCTATATGTCAGAAAAAAGTATACCATACCTACGCCCTTTCGTCAAGGGCGTCCCTTAGGTACAAAATACTCCTTTTTGAACGGTTGTAAATTACGTAACCGATTATACAATAATTCCTTGCAAAGTCAAGCCTTTTCTTGAATATAATTCTTCAAACCACAGCTAAAAAAGGGCTAAAAACGGGGTCAGAATTATTTATTTGTTAGCTGCGCACAGCGCGTCAAATAAATAATTCTGACCCCGTTTTTAGCCTTATTGCCAGCCGGTGCGGCGGTGGCGGCCGACTACCATGAGTACGGCGATGACCCAGAATATAATAGTCGCCTGAGCCAGGGTCAAGAATCCTTCTATGCCGGCGTCGTTATTGACCATATAGGCGCTGATCCCCAGAGAAACAGTAATAGCATATATAAACAGGACAGCGCCCCAGGGCGATAACCCGACATCTACCAGATAATGATGGAAATGGTCTTTTCCCCCATACTGGAGCCATTCGATTATGGTCTTTACCTTGCCATCGCGGACGCGCATGATCGTGGTGAATATCATGTCGAAAATAGGCACTCCCAGGACCAATATGGGGATAAAGAGCCGGACCATATTATCCTGCGCCCAGGTGCCCTGGATCGCAATACACGAAAGGATAAAACCCAGGAACGTTGACCCTGCTTCTCCGAGGAATATCTTATTGGTCTTGTGCAGGTTATACGGCAAGAAACCCAGGCATGCTGCTGTGAGGATGACCGCAATAAGGCCGAGCGCATACTGGCCCACGCTGTACAGGATGACCCCGAAAAAGAAAAGATTGATGGTCGCTGACCCGGATGCAAGTCCGTCAAGGCCGTCGAGATAATTATACGCATTGGTCAGGCCCACGATCCATATGCAGGTCAGAAGGATCTCGCCGGCATTGCCCCAGACCGTATCCGGCAGGAAATCTATTTTGACTCCGCTGGCGACCATGGCAAGAGCGACGATCATCTGGCAGGTGAACCGCGCCTGCGCGCTCAGGCCCCAGATATCTTCGACCAGCCCGAGCGTCAGGATCAGGGTCCCTCCTGCCAGTATGGGCATAATGGTATCGATGCTCAGCGCCGGCCTCGTCGCCTGGCCGAGAAACTTCAATATGCAGGCGAACAGGAATAATCCTGCCATAAGCCCGAGAAATACTCCCACCCCTCCCAGAAGCGGGGTCACCTGCTTGTGGATCTTCCTCCCTCCGGGAATATCGAGCACGTCGAAACGGAATGCGATGCGCCTGATAACGGGTATCGTGAAATAAGTAACCAGAAAAGCCAGGCACCATACCAGAAGCGTCAGCATACAAGCATCCTTTTTTTAGCGTATCTCTCGCAGCATGCGTACAGCTTTGAACCCTTCGGCGAACTTGACCCTTCCCTGGAATCCCCTGAACACTGCGCACGCCTGCGCGCTTTCAAGTATGCTTAAATTCTCCACGCGCGTCCGGTCGACCTGGGAAGCATGCGTGCGCAGGAGTTCCAGCTTTTTGTCCAGGACATCCCCGATGTCCACGAAAATATCCGGTTCAAAATGCTGTGTGCTGGGCACTTCGTAGAACATGACCTCTTTGATATACCTGGTCGCTGAAACAGCTGCCTGCGCCGCTGCCCGATGGTCCTGGTGCACGTCAGCCCAGAAATTCAGGAACACGATATCAGGCTTTACCTCTGCAATAACCGCATCGATCTTGTGGATCAATTCACGGGAGCAATGCAGTTCTGTGTCCCTGTACCCTGCCCAATATAACCCTTTGCCGCCCAAGAACTTTACCGCCTGTTCCTGTTCTGCCTTGCGAACGTCAGGCTCTGCGCCATAGCCGCCGTCAGTCAGGATCATCAGCGATACCGCATGGCCTGCCTGCGCATATTTGATAAGCGTTCCTCCGCAGCCGATCTCGATATCGTCAGGATGCGGCCCGATAGCAAGTATGCTCATATTGGCTCCTCTCATTTAAGCAACAGGCTTCTTGATCCGGGCCCGTGGTTGAACAAAAGATCGATCGTGGACATATACGGCATGAACGGCTCGAAACACTGTCTGTATTCCGGATGCTCGAAGTTCTGATAGTATAACGTTATCTTGTTCGCAGGAAAAAGGGATTCATCCAGATAATCTTTGGCCCCCACGCCTGAAAGATATGTATCGGCATTCAACTTCCGGCATATGTCGATGATCCTTTGTGTCTTGGTGGTCAAGACATCCAGTTCAGACTCAAAAACTATTGGCGTGGTTATAGATAGCTTTTCCATGATGAACCTGACAATACACACGTTCAGATCTGACAGCTTATCCCATTTCTTCTGGAGCGTGCTCTCGAAGAACGGAAAGTATTCGTTGAAATACGGCGCTGCGGCATACGATGTTTTGATGCTTCCCAAATGTTTGCGCTGCCACGGCATGGTATTGTCTATCATGACCTCGTTCATGCGCATGCGGCATCCGTCTTTCGTAACGACCGGAACGGTCAGCCACATCCACCCCTGGGCAGTGCGTATGCGGTTGCGGTTCTGGAACTCGCGCGCCTTATACTGGACATTGTCAAGGAACACGAACATGTCGCTGTGCGCCATCTTTTCAAAATATCCCAGCCACGGAATGTATTGCGGCTGGTGCACGGATACGACCATTTTCACCTTTTCACAAAAATCGGGTTGGTAACCGCTATCAGGCCCATTGAAGTGATCTGAGCGCGGTAATACGAACGCTCCTGCGCTGACCCGAGCGTATCGACATACGTTATATCGAACGGGGACTGCGCTTCGAAAACACGCAGGATCCCGCCGTCCCTGATCAATTGTATCGTAAATGTCCTGCCCTGTCCATGCAAAAGGCCTCCTCTGATCCGGATCTCGACAGGCCCCTGCACAGCCGCCTCCTGGCCCATGGCCGCGCTTCGGCCCGATGCGTCAACAACGGAGAATTCGTCAAGGGTAAAAGACGCGGATCCTTTGCCCCGCATGCAATACGCGCGGCCGTTTCTTAACGCATCAAGCACTCCTTCAGCGGTCGGCGAGCGCGCCAGAACAACGGTGCGCTGGTCTTCCAGAGCAGCAGTCAATTCCCCTCTCCTGTCATACGCCAGGCCCGCAATGGCCCATACCGGATCGCGCCTGGCTCCCCTGCAATAAGCGGCAAGAAGCTGGTCCCATATGCCTGCGACAACTCCGACTTTTTTGAATCCTTCATAGAATATGCAAAAACCCGTATACCCGGCGGCCGTGAGCAGATGATCGCTGTGCTCCTGCGTTTCGATACCGACATTACCGGACCTGTCTATATTCGCAGCTTCGGGATGAGCCCAGAACGTAAGGCCCTGACGGCTGTTCGCATAATTAATAAACTCCTGGTACGGCCGGATGCCCTGGCCACTGTGATACTGGTCGAACTTCGGATACACAAACGGATAATTGTTGATCAGGCCGAGGATCCCGAAAAAGATCAGCGTCACGCCGGTCAGGCGCCAGCCGCGGCTATACGGCCCCAAACGCTTACCCGATGCATCAGTATAGGAATATACCCGCCGCGTCAGGCACCAGGCGCCTGCGGCGACGAGAAGCGCGGGCCAGAATAAAAAGATGCTGCGCGATGTAAACCCGTGCTCGAGCCCTTTCGGATTCCCCAGCACAGGCAGGCTTTCAAGGTCCGACGGTTTGTTCAGGCCGATCACAAGCAGATGCTTATGCCAATCCCTGATCGTCAGGTCATCGGTCCAGGGGCTTCCCTGCCAGTAATAGAACGGCGCGGATTCGATGCCCGGGATAATGATCATTCCCGGATGCGCTTTCTGCAAAGCTTCAATGCGCCTGAAATATCCGGATATCCCATAGGAGAACACCGAACGCTCCTCAACGCGCTTTTTTATGATATTGCGCAAAGGCAAGGTCCCGTACTCCCAGGACATGGTATCGCGGTCTGCCGGGATCAGAACGTCGATGCCCTGCGCTGCGGCGATATCCGCTATCTCCTCGAGCGTATATTTCCCGTCGCTGACTGTCGAGGCGATATGGATGGCGCAGGAAAGCTGCGTATAGCCTTCAGGGCCTGCGCGCATATCTTCCTGCGCGTGCGCTGCGACAATGCAACCCAGCAGCATCACTGCCGCACAGGCCGTATTATAGAATATTTTTTGCATGCAATAACGTGTCATATAGGCGTTCAACATGCGCTGTCATATCCTCCGCTTTAAAACGGGACTCGACCCATGCCTGCGCGGCAGCTCCCATGGCGCGGCGCTTGTCAGGATGATCCAGCAGAAATACGATCGCCTGCATGAATTTCTCCGAATGGCCGGGCGGCACGAGTATGCCCGTTTCATTGTCCTTGATGGTTTCGGGTATGCCGCCCACGTTGCTGGCGATCACCGGAATGGCCTGGGACTGGGCTTCGACAAGCACCAGCCCCACCGCTTCGTTCAAAGACGGCAGGACCATGATATCGAGCAATGCGAGCATCCGGGGCACGTCATTTCGCCATCCGGTGAAAATAATACGGTCCTTGCATCCGGCCTGAGCGGCCTTGTCTTCCAGATGGCTGCGCAGGCTTCCCTCGCCGACCAGCACAAAATAAACGTCCTGTCGGGTCTGCGCGATGCGCATTGCAGCATCCACGAAATAATCAGGGCCTTTTACCTGCTCGAGCCGTCCGATCATGCCGACCACCGGCGCCCCGGGCACAATACCGAGCTCTTTCTTGATGCCGTCTTGCGCCTGCCGGTCAACAGCATAACCCTGAAGCTCCAGCCCCGCATATATGACGTCAATGGTCTGCGCTCTGCCGATCGCATGCGCGAGATAATCCTTTTTCTCAAGCTGAGTGCCTGCGATGATCCGGTCGGTGAACCGCGAGAGGAAACGCTCGATCCTGACAATGCGCCTGGTCATCGCAGGGCTGAAATAGCCGTAAAGGTTATGGCCGTGCGGAGAATGTATGATCACCGGCACTCCTGCCATGCGGGCGGCAAGCCTGCCGAGCGCGCCCGCTTTAGCCGTATGCGTATGCACGATATCGAACCTGCCCGGACGCAGGATAAAATAAAGGCGGATAAGCGCAATGCAGTCGAGGATCAGCGTGATATCCCTGCGCAGCTGGGAGACCATGATGCAGGTCCCGTCGAAATCGCGCATGAACGCCTTTGTCTTTTCAGCCGCGTGCAAAGTCGGGCCGCTGATAAGCGTGATCTCGTACTTTGCCCTGTCAAGACCCGCGCATATGATGCGCACGAGATCCGGCGATCCTCCCCAATCCATCCTTGTTATGATATGCGCGATACGGATTTTTTTGTTCATGGCGCAGCGCCTTTCAATACCGGTATAATTCCGTGCAGCGGCAGCATATCGGGAATATCCGCGCGGCCTTGAGCGTCCGGCGGAACCTGACCGCTTGGCCGCTGTTCCATATACTGCTGAAACAGCCGTTTTTCACGTTGCCGAACGAATAGGTGAAGTTCAGGCACGGGCGCACTTCTCCGTCGGGAAAGACATACCCCACGACCCACGGGCTCTGGCATCGGCATCCTGCCGGCGGCCGGTAATCGGGCCGGGAATAATACGCGCGCAGTTCGTCCCTGGTGAAATTCGGATAAAAATCGACGCTCAAACCTTGCGCCGCAGCTTTGATCTGACGTATTTTTTCATACAGGACATCCGGGTCGATCTCAGGGTCGAAAAGAAACCCTTCCCAGTCCTTTGAGGAACTGGCCAGCTGCGCGTCCACAGGCGCCTGGCGCGCGAGCATATCCCTGTTCAGAAAAATGAGATTATGGAACGTCAGCGAATCCGCCTTCATCGCGGCCGCGGCGTCAAGAAGCTGTTCAAGATCATGATAATTATATTTCGTTATCGTGCATTGCAGGTTGACAAGCGGCGCGCGCGCATTTTTCATCGCTTTGAAATCATTGACACGGCCGATCCCTGCCATGATCCTGGCGAACAGGCCGGGCATGCCCCGTATCTCGTCATGCAGTTTTTCGCCTCCGTCAAGGGAAAGATTGAGCTCGTCGAGCCCCGCGTCGACGATGGCGCGGGCATATTGTTCCAGAAGCGAGCCGTTGGTGATCATCAGGCAATGCAGGCCTTTGCTTTTAATATACGCGATCAGGTCCGCGCATCCCGGATACAATAACGGTTCTCCGCCGAACAGAGTGATGTTCGTGCCGAAACGGGCCGCATCGTCGACAACGGCGCGGATCTGAGACGGAGTGAGTTCCTGCTTGAGGACCTCGGCCCCTTCGGTCCTGGTAACCCCTCCTTCTCCCCACTGACCGCACATCCTGCACCGCAGGTTGCAGCGGTGCGTTAGAAACAGCGTTATTGCCTCGGGCATGGAACTGCGGCCGCTGCCGAAGCGGTAATATGCAAGGGCCCTGAGCCGTTTCATAAATACCCTGAAAGCATATACCGGCTGCCTGGCTGTTTTAGACAAGAATCGCGCAGCATTCCGCAAAGGGATCATGCGATGCTCCTTAATGTATCGATCATGGCCCGTATATGATGCTCGCTGACTCCCGGATGCACAGGCAATGTCAGCAGATGCTCTGCAAGAAAACAGGCATTGGGAAAATCGCATCGCGCGTATCCAAGATCGAACATATGATGCAAAGGCCTTGCGTACATGGGCGATGATCCTATCCCGTTCTGCCACAAAACTTTTTGCGCCTTATTGACAAGGCCAGCATCCTCGAAGATCACGGGCAGGCGGTTAAAAACAGGGACAACGCCCTGGCGTATCATCGGCAGGCGCAAGCCCTGAATACCTTCAAGGCCTTTCAAAAGCGCCATGCCGTTCCTCAGCCGGCCAGTGAACAGAACGTCTTTTTTCATC
>Ga0209096_1003962_pt1 | contig 12398 bp, 10 predicted proteins | sample AD_UKC034_MetaG_FD_184407 | JGI IMG/M metagenome (GOLD analysis project Ga0209096, IMG submission 184407) | Active sludge microbial communities of municipal wastewater-treating anaerobic digesters from USA - AD_UKC034_MetaG (SPAdes) (version 2) | ecosystem: Engineered > Bioreactor > Anaerobic >... | reverse complement strand
ATGAGCTCAATGTCTTTCTCAACGGTGAGGAAGTGATGATCTTCCATGTGGAACATGCCCATACGGACGGAGATGCCCTCTATTACCTGCCCCGGAGCAACGTCCTGCACACCGGAGACTGTTTTATGAAAGACCGCTTTCCTTTTATCGATCGCAATTCCGGGGGATCTGTGGACGGCTGGCTCGCTGCCGCATCCAGGACCCTGACCCTGATTGACGAGGAGACCATCATCATACCCGGACACGGGGATTTGGCCAATAAAAAGGATTACCGCGACGCCCGCGATGCCGTCATGACCTTGCGGGACGCCGTAAAAGGGAAGATCAGGGAAGGCCTCGACCTTGATCAGATCAAGGCTTTAAACCTGGGAAAACCCTTTGATACCACTTTTGGCAGCGGCTTCATTAAAAGCGACGCCCTGGTAACGACGATCTATAAGGATGAGATGGGGGAGAAATAGAATAGGGATAAGTCACCGTGGATAGTGGTTAGTGGGTGGTGGTTGGAGATACTCTACCATTTCTCCCGTTTCCCGTCTCCTTTCCTCCTACATCCACAGAGCTGCCTTAAGAATCGTGGCAACGGACAAAGCATCGCGGATTTCCCCTTTTTTCACCATTTCAACGGCCTCGTGAAAATGGACTTTCCGGATTTGGATTTTTTCATCTTCTTCGGGGTAAGCGGTTCCTTCCGTAAGTCCGGTGGCCAGGTAGGAAACGGAAACTTCGTCGGAGACGGAATTGGATAATTGCATTTCGAGGATGTTTTCGTACCGGGTGGCCCGCAGTCCGGTTTCTTCAGCAAGTTCCCTTTGGGCTGCGGCCAGGGTCGATTCACCCTCTTTGCAACCTCCTTCGGGGATTTCCCATTCATAGCTGTCCAGGGGATAGCGGTATTGCCCCACCAGCCAGGTATAGCCCTGGTCATCCAGGGGAAGAACGGCTACGGCGATGTTTTTAAAATGGATCTTTCCGTAGATGCCCGGGTTTCCAGACGGGTTGATCACTTCGTGTTCTTCGACCCGGATCCAGGGGTTTTCATACATGATTTTTTCGGTCAGGGTGGTCCAGGGGTTGGCAGGATCAGACATGATTCAAAACTACAAAGGCTCTGCCAACAATATTTTATTTTTATCCCATGGATCTAAAGCTGCTGGCTCATCTTCCCGAGTTCCACGTGCACCCGGAGAGCAAACTTATTGTCCGTTTTCAGGATTGTGACCCTTTCCGCCACCTTAACCAATCCCGCTACCTGGATTATTTTGTCAATGCCCGGGAGGACCAGTTGAGAGAACATTATGGCCTTGACATTTACCGCTTCGCCATGGAAAATGGCCTGGCCTGGATGGTGGTGCGCAACCAGATCGCCTACCTGCGCCAGGTCATGGTCAATGAAATCGTGACCATCCAGACCCATGTGATCGAATTTGACCGCCAAAACCTCACCGTCGAAATGATCATGTGGGATGAAAACAAAATCAAACCCAAGGCTTTGCTCTGGGGCACCTTTGCTTTTGTCAACCTGCTTGAAGGACGCAGGGCCGAACACCCGGATGAAATGATGGAGTTCTACACCAAGGTCCATTGGAACGGAGCGCATGGGCAGAGCTTCGATCAGCGGATTCAAGCCCTCTATGCCATAGGAAAGGAGAAAAAACCGGTTCAGCCAGGGTAAATGGCATTCAAAATCTTTTTCACGCTGATCGCGTTGTTATAAATGGAATCGAAAAGGTTTTGCCTTTTGTCCGATTCTTCCGGGAGATAGGCTTGTTGGCTCAGGGTTTTGATTTTCTCTATCCACTCCGGGGCAGAGGGCCCGGCCAGGTGAAGGCATCCGGCGAGTTCGGGATTCGCTTCTCCGATCAGGGTATTGGAAAGGATATGTCTGCCGAAGGCCAGGGAATCCAGGATTTTCATTTTAAATCCGTTGTTTTGACTGAAAGGCAACAAATGAATATGTGCCTTTTCCAGGATTTCCCGCATTTGAACAGTTGATGGAGAGTCGATCAGGGTGATTTGCTGACGACCCTCCATCTCCCTTTTTAATTTTATACCGGGACGGAATCCCGCAATGACCAGGGGATAATCCAGTTTTGAAAAGACCTGGCGGATAAGAAAAACGGCGGCTTCCTCATTCTCCCGGATACTCAGATCACCGTGGTAAAGCGCATATTCCCCAAAACCGGCTTTGCCACCCGCCTCGCGGTGTGGATGAAAAGGGGGGATCCAGACGGAAGGAATATTTCGTATGGAAAGGTAATGATGTTCTGCCTGGGAGATGGCAAAGACCCCGGTTGCCTTGGGCAACCCTTTTTCCTCAAGGGATTTGCTCCTCGAGGATTCGAAGCGGAAATACCCCTTTCTTAAAAGATGGGTCTCCGTGCGACCCAGGTGGCCATAATAAAGAGATTCAATATTATGCATCCTTATAAATTTTTTCCGGTCCGCCAGACGAGGATCCTCAAAATGATAAAGGCAATGCAGGCCTTCAAACAGGATGGGATGCTTATCCTGGCAAAGCATATCCAAAAGTTGAGCCGACCTCCTCGATTGTACAAATAAGGGCTGCCGCAAGCCTGTGATTTTCCACATGGCTTTCCTTGGATACAGGTATATGGTGCGGCAATATTTTGTCAGTTCATCCGGCAAACTGAATTTTTTATAAAAGGCGTGGAGAATGACCTCCACTCCCGCTTCTTTCAGGCTCCGGATCCGGTGGTAAATGCCGCTCACATTTCCCCGCAAGGGAGGATAAGGAATATCCAGGGAGACGATATGGAGGCATGGAGAATCCATGTGGGTGCAATGATAGCGTATTATCAGGTAAGCGGCCCCGGAGAATAGTATCCGGAGGCCTATTCTTCAGTCTGCCGGGGAAGGAACTCTTGAATTGAATAGTCGATAGTAACGGATCTTGCCAATCTTGGCGTTTTTGCGCGAAAATCATAGCGTCATGCCGTCTTTGCGACAACAAAATCGTCGGATCCCAGACCTCCCAACAGTTCCTTACCTTTGAATCATGAGGTCTACATTCAGATTTATAATCCGTATTTCCGGGATGGTCTTGATCCTGGTTTCAGCCGCTGTTTATTCCGCAATCGCCCAGGCCAGGTTTGCCTCCATCCAGGAAGCCCTGTTCAGTGCCGGTAAAATGAATGGCCAGGGTGGGCCGCCGAACGTCAACTGGATCCGGGATGGGAACCAATTTTCCTACATCAAAGGGGCCGGGAAGATAAACACCTATAATCCTTCTACGGATACCGATGAAGAAGTCTTCAATGCCGGATCGCTGAAATTTCCGGGTACGGATAAGGAATTTGCCTATACGGGTTTTGAATGGACCGCCGATTTTAATTACCTGCTGTTCCAAACCAATTTTCAACCGGTGTGGAGAAACAGCGGGAATGCCGATTATTATCTCTTTTCTTTCAAGGATAAAAGCCTGCGGCTGGTAGCCCAGGGAGCCTATACCGCCCAGGTATCGCCGGATGGCCGGTCGGTTGCCTACGAACGCAACGGCAATCTCTTTGTCCTGGACCTGGCCAGTAAAAAGGAAAAACAACTGACCCGGGACGGAGCCGCTTCGGTGTACAACGGCCGTTTTGGCTGGGTCTATGAAGAAGAATTTGGTCTCGTCCGGGCCTGGGAATGGAATCCCGACAGCAAATCCATCGCTTATTGGCGGATCGATGAAAGGGCCATCCCCATGTACCAGTATTCGGACCTCAGCGGAATGCATCCTGAATACAAAAAAATTCCGTACCCGAGGGTGGGGGACCCGGTGCCCCTGGCCCGTATCGGGATTGTGGATATAAAAAAGGGAAAAACCACCTGGGCCAATATTCCCCTTCAGGGGGGGTATTTTCCCAGGATTTACTGGACCTCCCTGCCCAATACCCTGGCGGTGGCAAGGCTGGACCGTAAACAAAAAAGGCTTGATCTTTTTATGGTGGACTCCAGGAATGGGACTGCCCGAAATATTCTCACCGAAGATTCCAAAGGATGGATGGATGTGTACAACTTTTTTGCGGGAATCCTCCATCATTTTTTCTTCCCTCCCCGGGTGGAAGAGTTTTACTGGATCTCGGACCGCAGCGGTTACCAGCACTTGTACCGCTACGATTACAGCGGCAAATTGATTTCCCAGGTGACCCAGGGCAACTGGGATGTGATGACCGTGGAATCCCTGGATCCCGCGACCGGTCTCCTTTATTATACCAGTACGGAAGCTTCGGGACTGGAAAGGCACCTTTATTCCATTGGCCTGGATGGTTCCTCCAAAAGAAAACTTACCCTTCAGCCCGGCCGGCACCAGATCCAGTTTGCCCCGGGCGGGCAGTATTATATAGATACCTGGTCCAATACCACCACCCCCAGGCAGGTTGAAATCCGGAAAGTCAACGGCCAGCTTATTAAGATCTGGCAGGACAATGCCGCCGTAAAAACCTATGTTTCTTCGATTGCCTATGCCCCGCGGGAACTGGAAACCGTCGTCACTTCAGACGGCAGGACCCTGGATATTTACCTGATCAAGCCAGTGGGCCTCGATGTTTCCAAAAAATACCCCCTGGTGTTGTCCATCTATGGAGGACCGGGGGCACAAAGTGTTTATAACTCCTGGGCCGCCAATCCCTATGAGCAGTATCTCGCCCAGCAGGGTTATGCCATCGCTTCCGTGAATAACCGGGGCAGCACGGGTTATGGTCGTGATTTTATGGAATCGGTCTATGAGCAGATCGGGAAACTGGAAACGGAAGACTTTGTAGCCACCGCCGACGCCCTGGCACGAAAATATTCCTGGCTCGACCGCCAGCGGATGGCCATTCAGGGCCATAGTTACGGCGGCTTCACCACCTGTTATACCCTGACCAAACACCCCGGTGCGTTCAGGGTGGGTATTGCCGGCGCCCCGGTAGTCAACCAAAAATTATATGATAATATCTATTCCGAACGGTATATGGGGATCCTCCCGGAGAATGACCAGAAATACGAAGACCATGCCCCGTTGAATTTTGTGAAAAACCTCAGCGACCCCTTGTTGATCGCTCACGCCCTGGAGGACGACAATGTCCATGTCATCAATACTTTTCAGTTTGTAAAAGCCGCCACCGACGCGGGCAAGGATGTTGATCTGAGGATCTATCCTCCCGGCCACCACGGGGTAGCCTACAGCGCGGTGAGCCAAATCCGTTTGTGGCAGACATATGTTGATTACCTGGACCGCTGGTTAAAATAAATTAAAGAATTAAAGAATGAATGAATTAAAGGCTTCCCCTTAATTTTTAATTCTTTAATTCCTTAATTTTTATTTGTCCTTCACCGTCCTTCCCTTGACCACCCTGGCTTCTGAATCATGGTTTTCCGCGGTCCGAAGGTCCACCAAAAGGCCAGCAAAAGCGCAGCGGGCATCGGTTTCCCATTTCAGGCCCTGATAGGTCACCTCGCCGCTTTGCCGGGTCCAGTCGGCTGCCAGCAGGACATAACGGTTGTTGGCATTCGGGTTGGGGCCAAACATCAGGTAACTGTCTGACCTTCTTCCATCTTCGAAACTGATGGCCAGCCGGTTTTCTTTCGGACTGAAAAGCAATACACCCGGTGTGCCCCTTCTGAAACGGACCACCTCATACCGGTTGCCGTCAATGATCCTGATCTGGCCGCCTGAAATTTCAGCCTTGCCATCCCGTTTTTTCCTTCTCAGGACAATGTCGTCACTCAGATAGAACTGAACTTTTTTCAGGTCGGATTCCTGCCAGTCGTATTGCTCGTGCAGCTTTTGGGTATAAGGGCTCAAACCGGGCGCGCAGGAAGCTATACCCAAAAGGCACAGGAAGTAGAAAAAGGGTTTCATATACATTTCTAATCGTCTTTACAAAATAGACTTTCAATTTGACCGGGGGATACCGTATTAATACTCTTTAACCAGGGATTTAACGAATTTTAAGGCCTTAGGGGTCATGCCTGATCTCTCTTCTTCTTAAAAAACTTTTTCATCAGCTGGCTGCAGGGCTCTTCCAGCAGGCCGTATTCCACCCTGGTTTTCGGATGGAGGATTTCCCGCCCGAATTTCATAAATCCGTATTTTTCGTCGGCAGCCCCATAGACCAATCTTCCGATCTGGGCCCATTTCAGGGCACCCGCGCACATCACGCAGGGTTCTACAGTGACAAAGAGGGTGCAGTCGGGCAGGTATTTGGATCCAAGAAATTCCGATGCAGCGCTGAGGGCGATCAATTCCGCATGGGAAGTGATGTCGTTCAGATGTTCCGTCAGGTTATGCCCCCTGCCTACGATGCGGTCACCGCAGACCAGCACCGCACCCACCGGCACTTCGTCCGCCTCATAGGCAGCCAAAGCCTGCTCCAGGGCTTTTTCCATATAAAATTGATCGGTCATTAGTAGGATTAGTAGGATTAGTAGGATTTGAAAATTAGGTGATTGAGGTCAATTAAGGTATAAAATGGTATCAAAAAATTACATTGTACCCATCCTATCAATCCTAATAATCCTAAGTTCCTATCAATCCTAATAATCCTAAGTTCCTATCCATCCTATCCATCCTATCCATCCTATAAATCCTATTCATCCTATAAATCCTATTCATCCTATAAATCCTATAAATCCTATAAATCCTATCCATCCTATTCTATCTGGACTATTCTCAAGCCCTTATGTTGAATGGGTACCGTTGAGGAAATAAGCTGCCTGATGCTGGTTTTGAGCTGGAGCATGAGTTTGGCTTTGGGATTGTGCTGATGGCTGACCAGGCTGATTTCCCGGACCGGTTTTGGGGATGCAAATTCCCGGACTTTAGCCATTTGTTCTTTGCTCAGGCCCAGGGTGGTCAGTTTGGGGATAACGGTAATCCCTTCGCACCGGTCCACCAGGTTGATGAGGGTCTCGATGCTTCCCGCCCGGTAATGAAACTGGATCCGGTAGTGGTGGTCTTCTTGCAACTGGCACAGGTTGAGCAACTGATTTCTCATGCAATGGCCTTCTTCCAGCAGCCATAAGTGCTGGGGGTTGATGTGTTCCGGAAGCACATATTTTTTATTGGGCAGAAATTCGTTTGAGGAAGCGTACACCAGGAATTCTTCATAAAATAAAGGCACCTCATGGATACCGGCTTCGTGCAGCGGCGTGGCGCAAAGCCCGAAATCGAGACTTCCTTCTTTAAGGTGGTCAATGATATCGTCCGTGATCAGATCTTTAATATCCACTTTGAGGTTGGGGTACTGGTCGCAAAAAGGTTTTATAAACAGGGGCAGGAGGTATGGGGCCAGGGTGGGTATGATGCCGATCCGGATCTCGCTATCCACCTCTCCCCGGATTTCGGCGGCCAGGGCCGTGATGGTTTTTATCTCCGCCAGGACTTTTTGGGCCTGCTGGATAATCGACTGCCCGAAAGGGGTGACACTCACCGGCAGTCTGCTGCGGTCGAAAAGGACCACCCCGATTTCTTTCTCCAGTTTTTTTACCATCATGCTGAGCGTGGCCTGGGTAACAAAGCACCGGGATGCCGCTTTGCTGAAACTTTTTTCCCGGGCCAGGGTGACTGCATATTCCAATTGTTGAAGGTTCATCTTATCAATGCTGTTTATACAAAGCTATTAAACATTGATAATATTTATGATTGAAAGGTCCCGGACCTTTTACCTTTTCTTGAAGGGTTTACCCGGCTGGCTGGGTTGAATGCCTCAAACAAGCATAAAAAAAGGCTCTCCGGCATGACCGGAGAACCTTTAATATGATAAGACCAATCTAAATAATTCAGCCTAAAAGGACCTTGGAAAAGGCATCCGGGGTCTTTAATTCTGATTTTGTTCGTTAATTCTTTCCTTGACTTCCTCGACCGCGTTACCACTTTCCTCCAAGGCCTGCTTAACCGCTTCATGGACCTCTTGCCCGATCGGTTTGGATTCAGTGGCTTCACATTCCGGACAGACCAGGCCGTTTTTGGTCATCGTCCATAATTTACCGGGCATTTCCCACCAGTTATAATTTTTAGTTTCATCCAGGCGGCCATCCACCGGGTGCAATTCCTTGCTGATTTTTACGCTTTTGCCTACCGGAACCGAAACGGTGACCGATACGTGCTGATTCCGGATTTTTTCGTGAGGGTTCAGTTCCAGGTAATCATTGACATAAAGGGTATTTCCATCCAGGCGTGCGACGTTCCGCAGATTATTAGCCCTCAACCTGGCTTCCCGGCTGGTTTGCCCGGAAGCATTGTTGTTTTGGCTGACGTGAAACTGCTGATCGGGCGATTCGACGATATGGACCGGGATGCGCGGCAATACAATGCTGTGGTCCTCGATCCAGGCTTCGCCGAAAAGGGTAAACATATCGTCCCTTTCCTTGCTGTCGCCCAATTCGATATTCAGGATGTCCTGGTTGATTGACCCCTCGTACACCAGCTGGTTGATTTCGGCATGGTTGCTAAACTGCCTGGCGGTATTGACACCAAACAAAATGCCGCCCATCAGGTTGAGCAGCCAAAGGCCGGCCAGGCCTGCGGCCAGCGATCTGGGCAGGCGGGTGCCGTTGTACATGCGGGCAAACAGGAATATGATAAAGACCATCGGGATGATGCCCAGGAAAAACAGGTTCATCATGGCGAGCGCGGAGGCCGCCCGCACCCCGGGTACCAGGTAGCTGGCATAGGGCCAAAGCAGGGACCAGCCGAAGATCATGCTTACAATAAAAAAGCACAAAATGGCGATGCTTACCACCGCTGCGATTTTCAGGGCGAGCGGGACGATCCGTTCGAGGATATTTCCGATAAATTGAAAAACGCCGCTGAGAAGATTTGCCCCGGTACGGATTCCCTTGCCGGCTGCATTCCACCCTGCATCCCATTGTTGCTTGCTTTCGGGATCCATCGGGTTATTGAATTCACCCGACAAATGCTCGATCTCGTCCTGGATTTTTTTGGCGATGGATTGATAGTCGATGGGCTCCCCGCGCATGGCCAGCCGGTCGGCAGCGGAATCGGCTTTGGGCATGATGATCCGGAGAATGATATAAAGTGGAAGACCTATGCCGCCGCCCAGGATCATCAGTCCGAATACCAGCCTCACCCATACCGGATCCTGGATCCCGAAATAAGCCGCAATGCCGCTGCATACCCCCCAAATGATCTTGTCGTCCGGGTCGCGGAACAACCTTCTTCCGGATCTCTCTTTCCGGGGCTTTTCCGGATCGAATTTATTTTCATCGATCGGTTCGGCTCCAAATTCTTCGGGAGTGCCCATGATGGCAATGACTTCTTTTACCTCCCGCAGGGTGACGATGGCCTTGTCCTGCATCCGCTCCTGAAGCAATTCGGCGAGCCGGCTTTCTATATCGTTGATGATTTCATCACATCCCGGTGAACTTTTGAAGTGTTTCTTCAAACTGCGGATATAAGCATGCAGGTATTCGAACGCATCTTCATCGACAGTATAAGGATGGCCCCCTAAGTTTATGGTATGAATCTTATTCATTATTGATTGTTTGTAGTTTGATTAACACTGTGTACCAATTCTTTCCAGGATTGATACAGCTCCTGGTAAAGCTGCCTGCCGTGATCGGTGATCTGGTAATATTTCCGGGGTGGGCCCGAACGGGATTCCTGCCAGTTGTATTCCAGATACCCCGCATCCTTCAGCCGGTTGAGCAGGGGATATAAAGTGCCTTCTACCACGATGAGCTCCGAAGCTTTCAATCTTTTGATGATGTCCGATGGATAGACCGGTTGTTCATGTATGATAGCGAGGATACAAAGCTCCAACACCCCTTTGCGGAGCTGGGCTTTACTGTTTGAAATATTAATTGTACCATCCATGGGACAAATATATAGGTCAAGACAGATATTATGTGATGCATAGTACTAATTTTAACAAAGAACCTTTAAATGCCAATATTGTAATCAATTGTTTAACAATATAAAAAGCATTAAATATTTTTATATTCATTAATTGAATTTGTTTTAATACTCCTCTTTCATCATAAAAAAGGTGGTTTTTATAGCAGAAGAGAAATCGTTGGTCGAAAAGAATACGGATGCTTGTCCGGTTGCCGGATCTAAAATGCTTTGGCCAAATAGTCCGGATCCTTGTCACCGAATATAGACCCTTTCAGTTTGCCTCCAATCAGGACCTTATCAGCCAGCTGCCCTCTTCAAAAAGGCCTCATAGCTCGCCGCTCGTTACTCGTAGCTCGTTACTCGTAGCTCGTTACTCGCAGCTCTTTACTCGTAGCTCGTTACTCGCAGCTCGTTACTCGTAGCTCGTTACTCGTAGCTCGTTACTCGCAGCTCATTACTCGTAGCTCGTTACTCGTTCGCTCACCACTTCACCTTCTTATAATACTGAATATCGTAATCCAGGCTGTCAAAAGCGGATTTGCCATACTCTTCCTGTTCAATAAAAAAGTATTTGAGCGCTGATTTTTTATGGCTTTTAAGGATCGCAGGAATATCAAGCTGGCCCTTTCCGAATTCGGTGCTTTTTTTCTCCGTGAGATTCATGTCCTTGAGATGCCAGAGAGGGAAGCGTCCCGGGAACCGATTGAAATAATCAAGGGGTTTTTTACCGGCTGCGACGACCCATCCCAGGTCCAGTTCCATATGGACCAGACCGGATTCCGTGTTTTTCAGCAGGATATCGTATAACACCTGACCGTCCACCGTGTCAAATTCATACTCATGGTTGTGATAACCGAATTTAATGCCCCGGGATTTGCATTGCTCGCCGGCCTTATTGAAAGTATCCGCTACTTCCTGGTAATTGCTCACGGTTTGTCCTGAGGTGGGCATGGTGGAACAAATCAGGTATTCCTGGCCGGCTTCTGCAGCCTGGTCTATGGTCTTAAGCCAGTCCTTATCGACGTGGGCATGGCCACTGCGCAGGGTCATACCCAGGTCCATACAGCTTTGTTTCATTTCTTTGGGACTAAGCCCATAGTATAAACCCTTTTGAGAGCGGGCGCTTTCGATCTGGTTGTATCCCATGGCCGCCAATTTAGCCAGCGTCCCTTTGGCGTCCTGGTTCATCTCCACACGGACGGAATACAATTGAACCCCGATGTTCCGGCGGTGTTTGGGAATGCCGGTCATGTCCTCATGGAGAAATGGAACGGACAGGGCGGATATCGAGCTTTGGTAAAGGAATTTTCTACGGGAGATCATGAACATCGGTTTTGTTCAAAATTAAACTTTAGCCGCTTACCCTTGATGCTTTTGAATGTTTTGTTTAAACAAAAATTATTCTTTCTGCTTTATTTATACGCAATTATCCCTGGTTACTACAAAATGGACAATGGGAGAGGGATCACGGCCCCTGCATTGTTTTATGTATCCGGGACAAATTTGAAGTCCCATAGTTTTTATAATTTATACCTTGAAATGAGCACCATGCCTATTCGATTGAAAGTTTTGTTCTCGGCCTTGTCGATTTGTTTACTTGTTTCCGCATCCGCCCAGCCGGCGGGTTCACCGGACAAGACTTTCCCATGGTGGAAGAAAAACAACCTCCGGGTAATCCAGGTCAACCTGCCCGCCTATGAAGCGGCGACCCTGGATCCCGACAGCCTGGTCCAGGACCTGGTCACCCATGCAGCTAATGCCGTGATCATCAATGCGGGAGGAATCATGGCGTTTTATCCCAGCAAGCTTGATTTTCACTACATCAATCCGTACATGAAACCGGAAATGCTCGGGAAAGTGGTGGAAAATTGTCACCGGAACGGGATCAAAGTAATCGTCCGGTTTGATTTCAGCAGGATTGACCGTTCCATCTTCGAAGCGCACCCGGACTGGGCCTATGTGGACCGCAACGGGGAGCAAATGATCAACACCGACAAATACGTCACCTGTATCAATGCGCCGTACATGCAGGAAAAAGCTTTTGAAATCATCGCGGAGGTGATCCGCCTTTACCCCGTGGATGGCATTTTCCAAAACATGCCCGGATACCAGGTCAACAATGCTTACATCGGCAAATACCATGGCATTGACCAGAATGAACACGATAAAAAAAGGTTTTATGATTTCAGCGGGGGCATGACCCTGCCCCTTGAAGAGAACCCCCGGGACCCTGTTTTTGTCAAGTACCAGGAGTTTAAAAAATTCACCACGGAAGAATGGCAGGACCGGCTTCACAAACTGGTGAAATCCATGAATCCCAACATTGCCATCTGTACCTATGCCACCAAAAATGTCGACATGATCCGGCATGAGTCCCAGACCAATACCCTGCCTTACTTCCCTTACAACGCTTCGGACAACGTCAACGTCATGATGACCAGTTACCCGGATCATATCGTCAGCAATGCCAGCATCCAGCAGATTTCGTTCCAGAGCCGTTACAACGCCATCGAACCGGAAGAAATGGAAATCCGGCTCTGGGAGAATATAGCCA
>Ga0209096_1003960_pt1 | contig 12405 bp, 9 predicted proteins | sample AD_UKC034_MetaG_FD_184407 | JGI IMG/M metagenome (GOLD analysis project Ga0209096, IMG submission 184407) | Active sludge microbial communities of municipal wastewater-treating anaerobic digesters from USA - AD_UKC034_MetaG (SPAdes) (version 2) | ecosystem: Engineered > Bioreactor > Anaerobic >... | reverse complement strand
GGGAGGCGATCCGGCGGGAGTTGGGCAAGGAGGGGGCGTTGAGTCTGGGGCAGGTGCTGCGGCTGCGGGTGCGGTACTTCAGCGACGGGGTGGTGTTGGGGTCGCGGAACTACGTGAACGGGGTGTTCGAGGAATTCCGGGGGCGGTTTGGGGAGCGGCGGCGGACGGGGGCGCGGCCGCTGCGTGGGGTGGCGGCGTTGGGGCACTTGATGACGCTGCGGGACCTGCGGGTGGACGCGGTGGGATAGGCGAGGAGCCCACCGGCCCGGGAACGCAGAGGAAGAAGCCATCTTTCACATCGCCAACACTTCGAGATCGGCCGCGGCCGGGGGGGAGGATTGCGCCCATGGGATCCCGGCGGGGTCCGCGAACCGGGTCGGAGACCAACCCAGCGACTGTCCTCGGCGGGATGATGAACCGATGAAGCCACGATGAGCGGGGCTGCAAGGCGCATTGCGGGCGCCGGCCGACTATGAACCTGGCACTTTGTCCAATCCGCATCTTCGCTTGGTGCTGTGTCTCGAACGTCCGCCAGCCGTTGCTCCTGGCGAGGCGCGCCTCAGACCTAACGAAGTCCGCGATCCCATGAAGCCTTCCTGCCTTTCCGGACTCTCTCTTCCGCGCCTCGCTAATGTAGAGTCCTCGAAGGCGGGGGGCTGGGGTTGGAACGGCAGGGACCAAACTTGACCTGTTGACCCCATGTTTCAGGAGTCGAGGACTCTGGCGAGGGGCCGCCTCAGACCGATGCCGCATCCAGTCCAGCGGAACGGTGCCGCAAACAAGGTGACAGACTCATAGTCTCCACACGTGTTTCACAAGTCGAGGACTCCACGACTTTTCCCAGACTGCGCTGGGAACATGGGCTTCGCCTGCGGCGAGCAGCAACGCCGGATCGCGCGGGCAACCTCGACAACATGTTGGTAGATATTTTCTGACAAGGGGCTAGACCGTGCCCCACCCCGGCGGCGGCAGCGCCACCTGCTCGTCGGTCTTCGACTGCGCAACCCTCTCCATGCTGCGGGAAAGCCAGACGAACATCTCGACAAAGTTGAGGCCGATGAGCTTAACGGGCGTCCGCACGACGATCCGGGCCAGCTTCTCCATGGCGGCGTTCTCGACCCCCACCGCGAAAAAGGCGACCCGCTTGTTGCTCTCATCGCTCTTGAGCCGCTGCGACGCCTGCTCGACCACCGTCTCCGGCTCGCCCTGCGGCTCGCCGTCGGTGATCATGAAGACCCAGGGCCGGTAATAGGCCACCCCGTTGGCCCGGTACTTCGCCTTGCGCGCCTGGACGAGATCCAGGGCGCGATGGATGGCGCTCCCCATGAAGGTCTGGCCCTGCGCCTTGAGCTCGGGCGGGGTGAACTGGTCGATCGTCACGAAGTCCTGCACCACGCGCACTTCGCTGTCGAAGGTCACCACCGCCAACTCGACCCGACGGGCCGCCAGGGGGTCCCGGGCCAGATCCTGCTTGAAGGTCTTCAGTCCCTCGCTCAGGGCCGCGATCGGCTCGCCCTGCATCGATCCCGAGGTGTCCAGCAGCAACACACAGGGACATCGGGGCTCCGGGTTCTCCGCAAACTCGACCGCGTCTTCCAGTGGCATCGACTCATTCATGGTCACACCTCTCCCCGCCGGAGGATTCCAATTGTGCTGTCCCGACTTCTAGCGAGGCGCGCCTCAGACCCAACGAAGTCCGCGATCCCATGAAGCCTCCCTGCCTTTCTGGACCCTCTTTCCCACGCCTCGCTAATGGAGAGTCCTCGGAGGCGGGGGGGCGGGTTTGGAACAGCAGGGGCCAAACTTGACCTGTTGACCACATGTTCTATGCTTCGAGGACTCTAGGGTAGGGAGCCCCCGTTTGCAAGCGACATCCCCAACCGCGCCCCCCCCGGGCGCCGTGATCTTCGATATGGACGGCGTGATCGTGGACAGCGAACCGCTCCACGAGCAGGCCTTCCGCGAGATCTTCCACGAACTGGGCTACGGCGACGCCCACGGCATGGATTTCACCGCCTATTACGGGCGATCCGACCGCGCGTTCTGGCAGGATTTCGTCGCCCGCCATTCTCCCCCCCAACCCCTCGAGGAACTCCTCGCCCTCAAGCAGAGTCGCTTGATCCAAATCCTCCGCCGCGAACAACCCGTCTTCCACGGCTTGCCAGAGCTCCTCGCCCGACTCGCGCCCGCATTCCCCCTGGCCATCGCTTCCGGCTCGAATCACCCGGTGATTGACGAGGTGCTGGCGATGCGCCAGTTGCGCCGGTTCTTTCCCGTGGTGGTGAGCGTTCAGGATGTCGGCCGAAACAAGCCGGAACCGGACGTCTTTCTCCGCGCCGCCTCGCTGCTGGGCGTTGCGCCCGCAGCCTGCTGGGTTGTGGAGGACTCGTCGGCCGGCATTGAAGCCGGCCGCAGGGCCGGCATGCGCGTCATCGCCATCACCAACACCCTCGCCCGTGAGCGCCTCGCCCACGCCCATCATGTCGTCACGACCTACGAGGAGGTCGCGGCGTTGCTGCTGGCCTCGACACAGCCCCCGCCGCCTTAGGGGTCCCCTTAGTCCCCCGGCCATCGCCCCAATGGCCTCCTCCCCAACCTACGGCTCGCCCCGACCAACGATCCGGACCCGGTAGAACCGAGGCCCTGCGGAACCTGAAACCACCACCGCCCCCTCGCAACTCACGCGGGCGCTCGTGGCGGTCACCGGCATGCATGCCCAGTCCACGTCGCGAAATCCGGCGGTGACGCCCGTCGATTCCTCGAGCGAATACTCCCAACCTGGAACGGCACTCCACGACCAGCGGATCCGATTCGTTCCCAGCCAGGTCCCCTGTAACCGCAAGACGGACGCAGGATCCCGCGGGTCAGTGCCGGCCCCGTACTCGCCGGCATTCGTGGCCCCGTCCCAATCCGGGTCTCCCGTATTGCCGTCGGCGCCGAGTGCGCTTCCGGGATCGAGTCGATGACGCACCTCCCAGCCGTCGGGAAGGCCGTCGCCATCCGTGTCCCATCGGCTCGGGTCCGTCCCGGCCAACGTCTCCTCCTCGACAGTCAGACCGTCGTCGTCCGGATCCAGGTCGGGACCCAACTGCACCTCGATGCCCTCAAGCGCCATGCAGTCACCGCCCAAGCTCGAAAACGCGTTGCCCAGGAAGCTCCGATCGAGTTCCCGGGATCCCTCTGGAATCGAGAACGACGCCCCCCCCACCACCGCCCCCAGTTGGATCCGATCCCCATGACGCAAGCCCAGCACTTCGAGCGGAAGACTGACTTCGATGAAGTCAGCATTCTGCTCGCCGGCGATGCCTCCAGACTGGGGCGACCGGTTGAACTGCTGAAGCCGCACCCCGGGAATGGAACTGAACGAGGAGTCGAGGCGGAACGCTCCCTGGCCGATATCAAGGGCGAGGTTGCTGATCACGGTCGTCGTCGGCGGCCACGCCCCGGAGTTCAGAACGTGGTTCGTCCGCGGGTAGCAGCGGAACAACCCGTCGGCAAACTCGTCCCCCAGGATCAACCCGACCGACGGGGTGAAATTCGTGAAGGTGAGGTTCTCAAGAAAATCAAGCCCGTCAGCACCCTGACCTTCTGGATCCACCACGCCGTTGCCCAAGCCGCTCATCTGCCGCACCCCGGGCATTCCGGCCACCTCGAGAAACACGAACAGGTTGTCCTCCGGATGGAGCATCAGCCCCTGGATGCCCAGGTGAAGTTCCTTGTGATCGTAGTTCACATGGAATCGACCCGGATTCGAGTGCTCGCCCGAGACCCCGGGAATCGGGTCGCCGACGAAGTCAAAGGTCTGGCCCATGACGTTGCCATCGCCATCATCTGCCGGCGACGATTCGACGCGGGGCCTATTCCAGGCCGCGGCATAGACACGCCGGGGGGGCGGCGTCCAGCGGATATGAAAGGCGTCGAACACCCGAGTGTCCGCGTCCACGGCCTCCGCGATCAGATCACCGCCTTCAATGCGGACCCGCAGACAGTGGTACCGCGCCCACAATTGTCCGCTGGCCCTGTCCATCTCGTTGAGCCCATACAGCGTGCCCCCCCCGCCGGCGCTGCAGACCAAGTGAATGCCATCCACGGGATTAAACCGCTCGTAGACATGATCGTGGGCCGAGATGATCAACTGCACCCCGTGCCGCCGGGCCAGCGGCAACACCACGGCCGCCAACTGCTCCGGATCCAGCTGCCCGTTGCCATCCCAATCATCAAACCGGTGCCCGTTCGAAGTCCGGGGCGACAGGTGAAAGAAGAGTATCCTCCACGGCTTCGACGTCGCAGCCAGGTCGGCGTCCGCCCAACGCAACTGGGGACTCTCCGGCGTGTATTGCCACCCCGCCAGCATCCGGGGCACAAACAGGCCGACGAAATGAACATCACCGTGGTCAAAGGAGTAGTACGATTCCGGCGTGGTGTGGGACGCGGCATGGTTGCTCTCCGACACGCTGTTCGTCGGCAGATGGAACGCGTTAAAGAACGCCGCCTGATCATTGTAGCCAACGTCGTGATTCCCCGCCACCGCGTAGTACGGCGTCGTCCGCATGTGCGGACCATAGACGCTGAAGAACCGGAAATCCTGCCGATCCGTCGTGTAGGACGGATACACCAGGTCCCCCGGCACGAGCACGAGATCAGGCGCCAGCGCCTGAACCACGCGGGCCACCGCGTGCTGGTTCGTATTCCCTGATCCCACATCCGCCAGCGTGACAAACGACACCGCCCCCGCCGTCCGGAAAGTCCGGAACTGCAGGAGCGGCGACGCCGCGGTCGCATCGCCGTCCGTGGCGCACGCCCGATAGTAATAGACGGTGTCCGGCTTCAGCCCCGGCAAATCCACCACGTGCACGGTCACCAGCTCGGGGTCGTAGTATTTCGACCCCAACGACGGGGATTCCCCGTACTCGAGGATTGTGTCGGTTGGCCGAAGGGTCTTCCAAACGATCCGCTGGCGGTCGGAACTGGAGGCCTGCAGGAAGGGACCGCGGGTGAAGTTGCCCAGTAGCTCGGGGACACAGGCCAGACCGTATCCGTACAGCGAGGAATGATGCCACTGCAGGGCAAGGCAGTTCCTGCCGGCGACCAACCGGTGTCGGTGCTCGGACAGGTCGATCTCCTCGGTCACACCGCGGGCGTGGGCCAGCGCGAACTCGTCGAACGCGGGCGTGCTGCCGGGGTCTTGCTGCAAGTTCCGGCGGACCACCTCGGCACCGTTGAGATACGCCACGAACCCGCCACTGTAGTCGATCCGCAACGTCAACCATCGGATCCCGGAAGGGTCCGCAACCTCGAATTCGCGACGGAGATAGGTGACGGCAAAAGCACTCGCCCCCGAGAGCTGCGTTGCTTCCGCACCCGAAGGGTCAGCGGCAAAACCCGAAGCCGCCGGCCTCCAGCTTGCGTCGGCAAAACCCGTCGCCCGCCAGGCATCGGAAGGATCCGACGGCGCCTGGCCTCCTGGAAGCCAGCGCCAGGTCTCGCCCACCCGGACAAGCGCGATGTCGTCCGCCACGCTCCAACCCCCAAAGGCCAAGGCGACCCAGAGCCCCACGACCCCTGCTGCCACGCGACTCCAGGACGATCCGGCGGGCATGCATCGCGTCGGCGCCAAGATGGGGATTGGGCTGAAACGACGGGGTCCAAGACTCGACTCGATCGCCACGCATCCCACAAGGCGAGGACTTTAGCGAACGCGGTCTTGGAGTGTCAAACCCACGACATCCTCGACTCCGCGCTGGACATTTGGAGGATCCGGCCATAGAAAATGCGCCAGCCGAAACGACTGGCGCACTCTCTTGGACTGGCGGGGAGGCTATTCGCCCGTGTCCTTGAGAACGACGAGCCTGCTCACGCCCTCGCGCACGAGGTTGAGGAGCACGCCCTTCTTGAGATCGGACTCACGGAGGGCTTCGCGGTACTCGCGCAGGGTCTTCACAGGCCGTTGGTTGACCTCCGTGAGCACGTCCCCGCGCTGGACCCCCTTCCGGCCAGCGAGACCGTCCTCGGCCACATCCGTCACCAACAGACCCTCCGTCACTTCAATGCCGTGTTCCTTGGCCAGGTCCTGCGTCAACGGCTGGATGGTGATCCCCAGATCCTCCGACGCCTCGGCATTCGAGCGCGGCCGGGCCGTCGCGGCCGTCGCCTGATCCTCGGGCCATTCCTCGGGCTTGACCTTGATCTTGATCGACTTGCCGTTGCGGACCACGTCGAGGACAACCGTCGACCCGATCGGCTTCGTCCGGACTTCGTTGCGGAGCTGCTGAGCGGTGTTCACCTGGCGGCCCTCGACCGCGGTGATCACGTCGCCCAAACGCAGATCGGACTTCGCTGCCGGCCCGTCCGTCACGATGCCCCGCACCACGACACCATCGTCAACCCCCTTGGCCAGCTCCCGCATCTCGGGGTCCTGGCTCAAGGCCCGGATCTCGAGGCCCAGCCAGGACCGGCTGAACTTGCCCTCCGCGATCAGTTTGTCGGAGACTTCCCGGGCCAGATTGCTCGGAATGGCAAACCCGATGCCCGTCCGCAACCCTCGAATCAGAGTGTTCACCCCGATGACCTCGCCGTCGATGTTGACCAGGGGGCCGCCGCTGTTGCCCGGGTTGATGCTCGCGTCCGTCTGGATGAAGTCCTGGTCCATCGAGGGATCCGGGATCACCTGTGAACGGCCCTTGGCACTCACGTGCCCCACCGTGACGCTGTAGTCCAAGTCGAACGGCGCCCCGATCGCCACGGCAAACTCCCCAACGCGAACCTTGTCGGAATCCGCCAGCCTGGCCACCGGCAAACCCTCGGCGCTGATCTTCAACACCGCAATATCCGACTGCGCGTCAACCCCGCGTATCTCGGCGTCGTACTCCTTGCCGCTCTTGAAGCGGACGCGGATCTTCTCCGCCCCCTCGACCACGTGCCGGTTTGTCAGAATATAACCGTCCTCCCGAATAACCACCCCCGAGCCCTGCCCATCGAACACCGGCGGCTGGTTGCGCCGACCGCGGTTCTCCCGGCGAAAACGCTCCCGGAACTGGTCGCGGAACTGCGGCGGCAGCCACTCCCACAAGGGATTCGAGTCGTCTTCGGCCATCGCGAAATCCGACCGGTGCGCGACACTGACCACCACCACCGACGGCGACACCTTGTCCGCCACCTCGATGAAGGCCTGATTCAGCTGCCGGACGATGTCCGCCGCATCCGACGCTCGAGCCGGCCCCGGGCCCCAGGCTGTCCCCACGGCCGCTCCGGCCCACAACCAGAAACCTGCCACACCCAACCCACGCTTGATCCCTTCAATCATCGCCATGACTCCAATGCGCTCCTTATCGATGCCATTCCAGGCTACTTGGAACCTGCCGGCCGCAGAAATGTTCAAAAACCCGCCAACGCCTCGCTGGTTGACGGCTTCCGCCAAGCCCGATAACGTCAGCCCCAGTAAACGTAAACGATCCATGCTCGAAGTCATTGAAAAACTCCTCCTCCTGCAGGATCGCGACCGCGACATTCACAGCCTGGAAACCGAACTAAGCGCCATTGACCCCCAGCGCCGACTGGCCCGAACCAAGGCGGAACAGACCCGAAACGCCGCCGATGCCGCCCGGCAGCGAGTCCGCCAACTCGAATCCGAAAGGAAAGAGCTCGAGCTCGAGGTGGTCAGCAAGCGCCAGCAGATCGAGAAGTACGAGCTCCAACAGTACCAGACCCGCAAGAACGACGAGTACCGCGCCCTCACGCACGAGATCGACACCTGCAAGGCTGCCATCCTCAAGATCGAAGACCGTGAGCTCGATCTCATGGAACAAGCCGAAATTGCCCAGAACCAGGTCAAAACCCTCTCCCGGGAAGCAGAAACCCTCGGGCGGGAGACTGAGCGGCAGCTCTCGGAACTCGACCAGCGCGAGACGGCCTTGCGTCAGCGCCTGGCCGAACTGCAAGCCGGCCGCCAGGCACTCGCCGCCTCGGTCGAGGAGTCTGCCCTTCCCCGCTACGAGCGCCTGCGCCAAACCAAAGGAGGACGCGCCGTCGTCGGAGTCGAGCACAGCGCCTGCGGCGGATGCCACGTCAAACTGCCGCCGCAGGTTGTCCTCCAGTGCCGATCGAACGTTGAATTGGTGCTTTGCCCCAACTGCGGACGCATCCTCTACTACACCCGCGACATGGACCTCGCCGTGGCCGAATAGCAGGAGCCTGGTCCTTTCGTTCCTTGTCAATCGCCTCGCGAGGGAATAGAATCCCTTAAGCTTCAGGAGGGCGGAGGTTCGCTCCCGGCCGTTCGGGTCGGGGGAGGAAAGTCCGAACTCCATAGGGCGGGATGCCGCGTAACCGGCGTGCGGAACGTTGGATACACGCGGGAGACGACCTCGAAAGAGGGCGTCGACGGATAGTGCCACAGAAAAGAAACCGCCCCGAAGCGCCGGGTCGTCATGGACGGCGTCGGCCTTCAGGGTAAGGGTGAAAAGGCGGGGTAAGAGCCCACCGCTCCAAGCGCAAGCGCGGAGGCACGGAAAACCCCATCCGGAGCAAGGCCAAATAGGGGGCCGAAGACGCGGCCCGCGTCGATTGCCGCGAGGCGGGGACGGCCCCGGGTCAGGCTGCTGAGACAAATGAGCCTCTCCGCGGACGCGCGAGCGCCCGCGCAGACAGAATTCGGCTTACAGCCCTCCTGAAGCTTGCGGCAACGGACAATGTCACTATCCTGGCGAGGCGCACTTCAAACCGATGAAACCTGCAGTCCAGAGAAACCGTGGGGGGCAGCGGGGCATCCTGCCTCCGCGCCTCGCCAATGTAGAGTCCTCGACGGAAGGCCGATAGGCCTGGAACCGGAGGAACCGGAACTTGACCTGATGAGCACGATTCCCAGGGGGCGAGGACTCTAGCGAGGCGCGCCTTGGACGCCGCAACGACCTGTGTCCAACCTGAGTGACCGTGAGTTCTTCGCCTTGGCCGTACTCCTGTACGGCGTCTGTTCCATTTACTCGATCTTCCTTTGGCGCAACGGCTTCCGACGAGACAACCGCATCGTCTACCTCTTCCTGCTGGCCGGTGCCGGCCTCCACACGATCGCCATGGCCAAACGCGGTTTCTCCTTCGCCCGATGTCCGGTAACGAATCTCTACGAGGCAACAGCCTTCACCGCGTGGGCCATCGTGGCCCTCTACCTGGGGCTCGGCTTGATCCGGCGCCTCCGCTTCCTCGGCGCGTTCGCGTCGCCTCTCCTCTTTGGTCTGGGCGTGTTCGCGCTGATGCCGAAGCTCGACATCCATGGGCCACAGCCGCAGTTCACCCATGGACTCTCGAGTCTGCACGCTTCCTTGACGCTGCTCGCCTACGGGGCGTTCGGCCTCGGGGCGGTGGCGGCGCTCATGTATCTCCTCCAGGCCCGCGATCTCAAGCTGCGTAAAATCCGCGCAATTCACGCTCATCTACCGCCCATCGAACGGCTCGAACATGTCGCTGCCTGGCTGCTGGCGTGCGGTCTGCTGCTGCTCAGCACGGGCCTGCTGCTGGGCATCGCATGGCTGAAGCGGGAGAAGGGCGTCTATCTCCAAGCGGACCCCAAGATCCTCTGGTCGGGCTTTGTCTGGTGCCTGTACTTCGGCCTGCTGATCTTGCGGGGGTGGTACGGCCAGGGCGGCCGGCGTTTCGCATGGGGGACCGTGGTCTGCTTCGGCTTCGTCCTGATGACCTTCTGGGGATTCAATCTGCTGTCCGACATCCACAATCCTTGACACGCCATGTCCGTCGTCCTGGTCGGCATCAGCCATCGCACGTCGCCCGTCGAAATCCGGGAGCGACTGGCGTATGCCGACGCCGCGATTCCGGACGCGCTGCGGTGTTTGCGGGCTGCACGGCTCGCCGATGAGGCGGTGATCGTGTCGACGTGCAACCGGGTCGAGGTCTATGGGGGCGTCAACGACGATCCGGGGGCGGCCCTCGACCGACTGCGCCAGTTCCTCATCGAATCCCGGGGCATCGATCCCTCTCTCAGTGCCGGGCTCTACGGGTTATCCGAGCCGCAGAGCCTCGAACACTTGTTCCGAGTCGTCGCAGGACTCGAATCGATGGTCCTGGGCGAGACCGAGGTTCTGGGACAGGTTAAACGGGCTTACGATCTCGCGCTCCGGCATCATCATACCGGCCGTCAGCTGAACCGGGCCTTCCAGCGGGCATTCAATGTCGCCAAGCAGATCCGCACCGAAACCCGGATCCAGAGGGGCAACATCTCGGTCGCTTCAGTGGCCGTTGATCTCGCCGAGCGCATCTTCAGTTCGCTCTCCGAGCGCTCGGTCCTGGTCATTGGCGCCGGCGACACCAGTGAAAAGACGGCTCGCGCGCTCCTCTCCCGCGGCGCCAGGGAGGTGATGGTCACGAACCGCTCGCACGACCGCGCTCTAGCCCTGGCGAGCGCCCTGGGCGGACGCGCGCTTCCGTTCACGGACTGGAGCGCGGCCTTTCCGGACGTTGACATCATCGTCAGCAGCACGTCCGCCCCGCACTGCATCCTCGATCGAGCCCGATTGAGCCCGCTTCTCGACCGCAGAGACCGGTCCCCACTCCTGCTGATCGATATCGCAGTGCCCCGCGACATCGATCCCGATGTCCTGCTCCTCGAAGACGTCTATCTCTACAACATTGACGATCTGCAGTCGATCGCGGCCGAAGCCCTCCGACTGCGGCAGGAGGAGCTCGGCCGTTGCGAGGCGATTATTCGCGAGAAGGTCCAGACCCTCACCAGCCCGTCTAAACCGGCCCAGGACACAGGACACGAACTGGCGTTCGGAAGCAATGCATGACGACCATCCTCGTCACCCGCGGCAGCCCGCTCGCCCTGGCGCAAGCGCACCTTGTCCTGGCACAATGTCGGAGCACATTCCCCGAACGCGCGTTCACGATTCGCACCGTCAAGACCACCGGCGACAAGCGGCAACGCGCCTCGATGGCGAAACCGGATGCCCACCTGCCAAAAGGCCTCTTCACGAAGGAACTCGAGAACGCGCTACTCGATGGAACCGCCGATCTCGCCGTCCACAGCCTCAAGGATCTGCCGACGGATCTGCCCGAAGGCCTGATCTTGGGCGCGGTGCTCGAGAGGGAGGATCCGCGTGACGTTCTTGTCTATCGCGGCAACGGCTCCCAGCAGCGACGCGGCTTCCCCAGCGGACTCCGGGTGCGGGATCTGCCCGCAAACACCGTTGTTGCCACCAGCAGCACCCGACGCCGCGAGCAGCTTCTTCGCGCGAATCCCCACCTCAGGATCGTCGAAATCCGAGGAAACGTCGGCACGCGGCTCCGCCGACTGGCCGATGACCCCGGGCTCGACGCCACGATCCTGGCGATGGCGGGCTTGAGGCGTCTGGGATATGAAGTGCAATCCGATGCAGCCCTGAGCACGGCTTCACCCGAAGGCGATGGACCCGTCGTTCCGCATGGCCTTCTCGCCAGCATTCTGACGTTCGACGAGATGCTCCCTTGCGTGGGCCAGGCGGCAATCGGGATCGAGATCCGACGATCGAACGATGACGCGGCCGCGATCTGCTCCCGTATCAACCATCAACCCACGATGGCGTGTGTCAGAGCCGAGCGCGCGTTTCTGCACGGGATGGGGGGAGGCTGCCAGAGCCCCGTTGCGGCGTACGCCGAGGCCGAAGGAGCAATCCTCCGCATGCGTGCCATTTCCTTCAGAACCAAGATCGCTGTGGAGGTTGTGGCAAGCGGGGATCCCGTGAAACCTGTGGAATTGGGACTCAGCCTTGCAGGTCGTCTCAAGGACCTCGAGAGCAGGCCAGTCAATCCCCGTTCGAGCTCGCGCTGACCTCGAACACCGAAACCGAGCCCAGATCCTCGCCTAATCCGGCTTCCGGGTGGACGGATTCAGCCGGTCGCGACACGGTGACAGTTCAACATCGGCCCCTCGACTGCGCTCGGGGCAGGCCGTCTCGGCGAAGATTCACGGCTGCACGGTACTCCAGGGCTGGGCCCGCTCGAAAGCGGTACCTCTTCGGGCGCGGCACCGCACTCCACGACGCTATCGCGCGGATCGGGGGGCCGTGGCGCGAGCGCGAGCTTTTGATCGGGTCGGGTGCCGGGGATTGCGCCCCGGCACCCTCCCACACCACCGGACGTGCGGTTTTCCGCATCCGGCGGTTGAACGGTGCGACTTTGCTACATGGCGGTCGCAAGCTCTGAGGGCATCACAAACCCCCAGCGTCGCAACACCGTGTTGCTCAACATCAGTGCTTCGTGCATCGCTTTCTGTCGTGAGTTCCGCAATCGGCAGGGGCGGGTCCACTCCCAGGGCTTGAACGGCGGCTTCTCCGCCGGGGCCTCGGTTTTGCCAGACCAGGGTCGTGACCGCAGTTGTCGCGCCCTGCTGTTTCGGACTTCGTTCTCCCCGCTCGTTCA
>Ga0209096_1003958_pt1 | contig 12409 bp, 12 predicted proteins | sample AD_UKC034_MetaG_FD_184407 | JGI IMG/M metagenome (GOLD analysis project Ga0209096, IMG submission 184407) | Active sludge microbial communities of municipal wastewater-treating anaerobic digesters from USA - AD_UKC034_MetaG (SPAdes) (version 2) | ecosystem: Engineered > Bioreactor > Anaerobic >... | reverse complement strand
GCTGTTTGTGGCGCGGGCTGAAAAAGCTGAAACGGCCCACAGGGACGCGAACGGGCTGAAAACTCACGCCAGCCCCTTCCAGAGGACATGAGAGTTTTTAGAAGTGAGGAATGGGCTGAAATAACCTAGATGTATTATATACAGAACCACATTACAACTGGATTCGGAGAATTGAATGAGAACGATTAACGTATCTGTCATCCTGCTGCTTTTTCTCTTTCTCTGTGGATGCGGATCTCATCCGGGTGACCAGACGTTGTTGGATAATTTCGTGAAGCCCGCAGAAATCCTTAAGATTCCGCGAACCCAGCTTCTGTATCGAATGAAGAAACTCGGTATTGGTGAGGACTGAGGGCGATCAGATCGCCATAAGCTTCTGGTAGGTTGCTTCGATTTTTTCTTTTGCTTCTTTTTCGAGCTTTTCTGCTTCGGTTTTTACTTCATTGATGGAACTTCATTTACGGTGGGCGTTTTTCATGTTGGCCGACAATATCAAAAACACGCAACTTAGCCCGGGTTCAATAAAAAATGTAAAATGGGTCAGAAATTATTCGGTGTTAGCACTCAGATACCCAGCAGACAGTCTGCGAAAAGTATTTTCAAGTTAAGACAACACCGGCAAGAGGCGCCAAGCTTTAATACAATGAGCGCTGTTTGCCTTCAATACAAAACAAGTCACCAGTAACTCAGATGACAAAAACTGCCGGCATGATCGGGTTATTCCCTGGGTAGAAATTTATCTATTCCGAGATCTTCAGGCGTGTAACCCGCCAGATTTTTCAGCTTTTGATCGGCATTTCCGAGTTTGGCAAGCCAGTAAACCATTTTACTTTTCTTTGATTTGACCGCTTCGTGCAAGGGAGTGTTGCCGAGCCTGTTTTGCTCATTAACGTTCAATTTTTGCATGATCAGGAAAATTAAAATTTCTTCATTATTGGCCATGACAGCAGCATGCAAAAGATTGTTTCCCTCTTTATCTTTGCGTGCAAGATCATAACCTGTCGCTGCAAGATACTGCAAAAACTTTGTTTGCCCGGCCTTCACCGCGACCTGTAGAAGGTTTTCGCCAGAACTGTTTTCGAGTTCTATGATTTGCTTCATCAACGCATCTGCAGAAGCTTGAGGATTTCTTTCCTGCAAACTGTGTTTCAACAGTTCATATTGGCTTTGATGGCCATATTTGGCCGTAAGATGAAAAAGGGTGTTACCAGATTCATCTGCACCGGTTGGCGATAAACCTGTCTGCAAAAGTAATCCTAAAACAGACTCATCGCCGGCATATAACGCATCAACCATGCTCTTAAAACCAATATCAATCGACATTTTTTTCAGTTTTTTCGTGGCAACTCGTTCTGGCGAAGGAAAAAAGAGATACAGAAAAATTCCTAAAGCTATAATACTTCCAATAGCAGCCTTTGTGAACCTGAATACCTTGTAATAAGGGTGGCGAACAGCTTCTTCGACTCGAATTTCGCCGAGAGCCTCGGCAAGCTTTTTCTCGCAGTAACGGAATTCACTTTTGCGGCGAACAATGATTGCTTTGCTCTCATCATTATCAATCGCACGTATTGCGCCAAGACTTTCATCGAAGAATAAACGAAAGCCAAGATTTTCGTCCAGAACAGCCAGATACGCCGGGTCCTTTAGTTCTTTTATTGCGTAGCAGGCCGCAATCACAAAATGTGGTTTCTCTCTTGTCTTGAGCATCTCATTCAGAGCTGCGAAAGTCTTGTCTCGCTTATACAAAGCAAGTGCCTTAAGAGAATTAGCTCTTACCCTGTGGTTGTTATGCCGTAACATCTGGGTAAAAATAGGTATACCCTTGTCTGTCCTGAGCCTTTCGATTCCTTCAATTGTATTGGCAACCACGCGATCATCTGGATGCTTGAGATACGGCAAAATTTTAATAAGAAGTTCGTCAGAAGGGAAATAAGCGCAAAGATGTTTGGTTAAGTAAGATATCTGAAAATTGTCCGTGTTTTTTTGAAGATAATCCGTGAGAAATTCAAAAGATTGTGGGTCTTTCCGTCGGAGAATTTTTTCTATGACACTTATTGCCAGAAAAGTTGATTCTTGTACCGAAACCAGTTTCTTGTGCAATAACTCTGTAGTTTCGGTTGTTTCTGCCGGTTCCGCTTTAACGACATTCTCATCATTTGCAAGCTGTAAAGAAAATTTGTTACAAACCTTTCGTGCCCAAAAGCGGACCGCCAGATGAGAATGGGTGCACAAAATCCGAACTTTTTCAAGAGATTCTGCTTCCATATCACTCTCATTCAGCAGCAGTTCTTGAAGAAAAAGAACCTGTTCATCGGGTTGAGAGGGAATATCTGGTCTGTCGTTCGTGTTCATCTCAAATTAGCAACCGTATTACGAAAAGCAGTGATCCAATCATGATCTTCCTCGGTGTGGCGGCGGTTGTATCTATCTCGACTGGTTAATTTTACTGTAATCTTAATTCTCTTACAAGATAGAATTTGATGAAACACCAAAATTGCCAAGATCCCAATGTTAGATCAGTATGGTGGAGGCTTGAACTGCCCCTGTAGAAGCAAAAGTCTGGGCAAGAGCAGGATAATCTGCTCTAGATGCTTATGTACAGGCCAGCTAATTAATAATGGCCGAAAGCTGAAAAAACAGGTAAGATATTATGAGAGATTACCAGGAGGAAAAGATGAGAAGTATAATAGTGTTTGCTATATGTTTTTTGATGCTTTACACGGGGAGTTATGCCATGATCGAGACTCTCAGCTTGTCAGAACTTGTCAGTGGCGCTGATTTGATCGTAATCGGCAAGACAGTTACCATAACGACAGTTGAAACAAAACCAGAAGGCTATACTGTAATCGACAACCTTTTCGAAGTCCAGGAATGCCTGAAAGGTCAGATCCCCGAGGGCGGGCAGATTAAAATAACAACTCTTAGTGGCATTGAAGATTCAACTGAATTTATAGCAGGCGAAAAATTCCTGCTTTTTTTGCAGAAATACGAAAATCAATATATCGTTTTCAATTCGCCACAGGGTGGCTGGCCGATAAATGCTGATGGAACCTTCTCCAGAATGGGCACAGGAACAACACTGGAACAGGTCAAAGCTGCAATAAAGTAATTTTTTGACTATTTTGAGTGCTGAACTTTTTGGCTGCAGCGATCATCAGACAATTTTGCAACAACTGTTCGGGGATTATTTGTCTATGAAGATGGGTCGGTTGTAGCCTCGCAGGGTTAAAAGAAAAAACTGTTAGCAGACAGGAGGACATAATGATTGGATCAAACGCTTTTCAAAGGGTATTCATACTGGCATGCGCTTTTTGTTTCGTTGTCGGGGGAGCTTTTGCGCTGGATTTTAAGATCAATACTGCTCCAGAATCAGACAGGTTTTTTGCTGGCGACAAGGTAACATTGAGTGTGGTCTCTTCGGATGGTAGTAAGGTGCCAGAAGCGTTTCGAATTGTTTGGCAGGTTGCGTACACTTCCAAAATAGAAGGTACGTCTAAGTCGGTAATTCGATATTATATTCAAGACCGTCGACTTCGACTTGGTCATATGAGTGACGGCAAAGCTAATCAGGTTTTTCAGTATAATACTAAGGGGCAAATTGATTTTGTTTTGCCTGAAGCAGGCGATTTTACAATTTATTGTTACTACTCTTATTACCTGAACAAACGCCCTAAAGTTAAGGGTTTGAAAATAAAGCTTTCTGCCAGCGCTGGGCCGGAGTTTAAGATCAGCGCAGACCCAGAGCCTGACAGATCTTTACCCGGCGCTGACCCAGAACTATACAGGTTCCTGCTTGGCGACAAGGCGACACTAAGCGTGGTCTCCTCAGACGGTATCAAGCCTCCAGACGCGCTTAGAATTGTTTGGACGGTTTATTTGCCTAAAAGAAAAGATGAAAAATCAAGACGGTCTATTTCTTTTGTTCAAGATCATCGCTTTCCCAAAGGCTATTATGAACGGTTCAATCCTTTATTTCAGTTTAACAAAAAAGGGCAAATTGATTTCGTCTTCGCTGAAAGAGGTGAATTTTTTATTCTTTGTTTTTACGCCTATATGGAGAACAACCGGCCAAAGTCTATATTGTTGCAAAAAACGTTTTACTGCAATGGTAGTCTGGAAGGTGAAATCCATTGTAAGAATCTAGTCGAAGCTCAAAGACAAACCCATCAGACTGGTGACAGGTTAATCCTTTCTGCTGATTACTTGATTGAGAATATTTTACAACAAGAATTCTTTGGTATATATTTTCAGAGAGTGCCAATTGACATCAAAACGGTTAAATACTTTAACTGGTCTGCAAAATCTGGAAGCTTCGATGAAAGAAAGTCACTTGAAGGTTCTTTACCAGCTAATTCAATAATCTGGAATGCGCCAGAAGAGCCCGGCTGGTATGATGTTGAATGTGGCGTAGACGTTTTTGGCGATGCCACTCTCATGGCAACCTTTACAACTAAAATTTGTATTGCCCAGAAACCAGTTGCACCGCCACGCCTCCCGATGAAGATATTAGCACCGACTCCAATTGCCGGTGAGTTTTCTGTTCCGCCCACCGTAACATTTTCTCAAGTTTTTGTTGCTGACACAGACTTAACCGCCTCAAATGCCACTTTTATCTGGGAAGCATCGCCAGGTGTAATAACTGGCAATGGTAAAACAGCCACATGGATTTATTCCGGTGAGAGTACTGCATGCGCTAAAACAGTTAAAATTACCTGTACTGCTATATCTTCCGGCAAAACATCAGACAAAGGTGAGGGAAGTTTCGAATTAAGCCTTCCAACAACCGCCAGCAACGATGACCAAATTCAGGACAAGAATAATCCTAATTGGTGGCACCATATCAATCCTCTGCCGCCACCTAATTCTACTCCAGAAGAGATCCATGCTTTTGCCAAGGCATTCCCGGCTGAAGCATCAATACGATTGCTGAAGGATATTTATGGTATTGAAATAGAAGGTAAAATGCTTGGTGAAGGTTCACCCGAGAAGGGTGATCTTTGGACTCCAGAGCAATTGTATTATCTCCTTTGGGCGGTTCATGAAATGCCAAGATCATTCACGAAATACACTAAATATATTCGTAGAGTTCAAAGACTCCCTGCTTATCCATCTGCTTATGCTTATGTTATTCGTGGTCAACCTCGTGTTTATATTTGTGATTTAGGTGTTCGAAGTAACTGGGAGCGTACGATTATTCACGAGATGGCTCATGTCTGGATGTTTGACCCAGAGAACAAAGCGGTGGCTGATGAATTTATTCAAGCCTTTTGGCCCGAAGGCTATAGTCTTGGTACTCCAACGACAGCTTATGCTCATACCAATGCTTACGAAGATTTTGCCGAAGCCGTTGCCTGTTTTTGGGAAGATCCTTTGAAAATGCAGAAGAGATCTCCTAAGCGCTTTGATTTTGTTCTGAAAAATGTTGTTGGGTATTATCGATTGGATCCTTTAGCCAGATCCAAGGGGACTGATTTATGTGCGCCTAAGTTATCTTAAATATCTGGCAAAGTATAAAACACGATTTTTTCGAAATTGTTAACATCTGAATCTTGCGCCCCCTTTGGTCGATTGCGTAATCGCTGCATCTTACTTTATCGGTCTCAAAAGTGAGACCAGCGATCACTCGGTCGCAAAAAGACTTTGGAAGGCAGCTGTAACTATTGTTTGCTTTTGCCATATAAGGGGTCACGACACCAAACGGAAATTTACGTACGCTAAGGAATTTCTGAGTCATGGCAATCAGCTTTCAGAGCGGATGTATTGATACACCGTTTCGCGACTGATTCCGAATTCACGGGCCAGCTGTGCTTTTTCTTCGCCGTCGCGTGCTCGTTGTCGTAGAATCTCAGCTTGAGCAGGTGCTAAAGCCCTTTTTCTTCCGCGATAGGCTCCGCGTTGCTTTGCCAGGGCAATTCCTTCACGTTGTCGCTCACGCAGAAGCGACCGCTCAAACTCTGCAAAAGCACCCATTACGGAGAGCAAAAGTGTTGCCATGGGCGAATCATCGCCGGTAAAGATCAAGCCTTCCTTGACAAACTCCACCCTGATGCCGGCTTTGGTCAAATTTTGCACGATCCGGCGCAGATCGTCGAGATTTCGAGCCAGGCGATCCATGCTGTGAATCACTACCGTGTCACCTTCTCTCACAAAGGCCAGTAAGGCTTCTAGCTCCGGCCGTTTAGCATCTTTTCCAGATGCCTTGTCGGTAAAAACACGATCGACCTTGGTTTGTTCCAGCTGCCTGGCGGGGTTCTGATCGAAGGTGCTGATGCGGATATACCCGATTCTCTGGCCTTGCATTTGTGGCTCTCCCTTAGAGATGTGTCAGGAATGACTCTAAGATATTTATACAAATATGTCAATAAATGTGATATTAGACTCTAATCTGACACTGAAAATCAGGTTTTCTGACGTCAGGTTGAAGTATACCTCACTCCGACATGCTTCTTTTGAAGGTTCTAGAGACATTCAATCGCGGGGAACTTCGATTATTAGAGATGTTTAAAGGTTGATGAATAAACCTTAACCGAGTTTTCTGTTCTGTTGCTCATTAATCCCCACATTCGGAAATTGACAAATATATCTTTTTTTAGTATATTTATATCAGATTCAGACATTGCAGGAGTTAACCCATGACCGAGGTAACATTTTCCGGGAAAGCGGAGAAACAGGTTAAGAAATTACCGGCAAACAGGCGAGAAATATTGAAGGTTCTTGTTCAAGATATTATTAATTACGGGCCAGTGCGCGGCAATTGGCCTCATTACAGTAAGTTAAGCACAGGTGAACATCATTGTCACCTCGGAGGTGGCCGGCCAACATATGTTGCGAAATGGGTCGTTCTTCAAAAGAATTTGGTTCAGATTGTATATGCCGGCACCCATGAAAACGCCGGGTATTAATTACAGACCTTGAAATATAAGCAGATATAAAGGGAGAACAATCACTATGCTGCCAGAAAATAGCCTGATGAGCGTGCATTTTCGTGTTCCGGTGAAAAAACTTGAAGACATTAAAAACGTCATTGTAGCACTGGGAGGACAGGTTGACGAAGAAGCCGAAGAAATAAATGATAGCGTGCCATGGCAGAAGGTCTTGCCAGACAGTAGCCCAGGAAAAATTTTGCGCGGTTTGCGGTATCGCGACGGGAAATCGCAGAAATGGCTTGCTGAACAGCTTGGAATGAAGCAACCGAATATTTCTGCAATGGAAAAAGGTGAGCGACCAATTGGGAAGAATCTGGCCAAAAAGCTTGGTGAACTCTTTAACATCGGGTATAAAGTGTTTCTCTAAATAACTTGGCTTTGCTTAAAACCCTCTATTGAAAGGTAAATACATCTTTCAATAGAGGGTTTTTTCTTAGGAGGCCCCTGGGGGCCGGTGGTCGGAAATTTGTCATCCGTGGCATTTCCGACACTTGCCCTCCTGGGCTTCGGGAGGGATTGCGCCATTTTATACAGTTCCTTTAAAACCGGTTGGCACACGGCCGCAATGTCCAGATGAACCGGCGGCTGGAACATTGAGGCGCGGGGAGGTGGGCAGGTGCGAGGCGGCGGAGCTGCCGCAGCCCTGGCCAGCTCGACAGGACGCGGGGCGTGTGCCTTCCGAGGGAGTAATTGCCTCAAATGGTGGGCAATCGGGCTTGTTTAGCGCAAACTGGCGGGAAGCAAAACAGCCGGTGGCAAAGTGCTGGGCTCGATCGGAAGGGGTGGCCGGATAATTTCAGAATCGGGAGCCGCCATGATCGGAGTTGGCATCGTTAGGGCAGAGAGTTGCGCAAATTGCAGACCAGCCCGCAAGTTTCCGCATAAACTTTGTTATGCGGAAGCCGAGTGAGCGCCCGGCCGTTTACGGCTCGGGATGCGAGGGAGTGCCGGAGGCGAAGAGGCTGGCGGGGTAATGTCCGCCTAATGGGCCTATTAGCCGGCAAGCGGCGGTAGCAAAAACCGTGACAGGTGGGAGGGCCGGGGAGGGGCCCACCTGGCGCGGTTTTTGCGCCGCGGTTACCCCGCGGTTTTCAGCCTCTTCGCCGGAGCTTGCGGGCGGTGGCCGGAGGCAACCAGCCATCCGAATGCCCTCAGAGCGCTGGCAAAGAACTCGCCTGGCGAGATCTGGCCAGCGCAACCGCTTTTTCTTTTGTCTTTTTCTTCCAGCAGGCGGCTCCGGGTGCGGCCTGCTTTTCTTGCCCCCGGGTCGAGGTGAGAGTCACGATGAACCGGGCGGCACACGACCCCAATGTCCGGACAGCCGGAGCGACTGGCAGCAGAGCTGACAAGGGAAAGTCTGCCGATGACAATAAATGACAGAGGCAGAAGCATGGCGCAGGCGGGCCGGGCATTGCACGCACCTGCGGAAGCCCGAAGGGCTTTCCGAGACCTGGCCAGAGCGGAGGCGGCGAAGCCGCTGTAGCGTCGGCCAGGTCAGCAGGGCGTGGGTCGTGTGCGGATCGGAAACCTGGCTGCCGTTCTATTCGGCAGCGGCTTCTATTTCCTGGCCTGCTGGTGTGGTTTCCGGAAATTCAGACGCGGCTTCCGGTTGGGGTTTGCGGATGCCGGCGTGTTCCATGACGACGTCTTCGAGTTTGCGTTTGAATTCAAAGGCTCCGGTATAATGATTGCTCAAATAACGTGCCAAAGCATCTGGTGACAAACGCTGGCGGGCTTCTTCTTCCAGTTGCAGCATGGTTTCTGCGGCGTAAGACTCCATGAATATGCGAGCTTTCCGGCGATCTTCGCGTTCCTGGTCAATCTGATTCAGTTCTCGCTGCTTTTGTTTTTCCGCTTCTTCAAAAGTTTTCTGTTTAAGCTGCTCTGCTTCCTTTTTGAGTTGTTGATCTTCAATATAGGCCAGGCCGTAGTCATTTCGCAGAGATTTTGCCAGATAAGCCCGATAGTTTCCTTTGCTTCCATCAGTTACGGCATCGGATTTATCGTTAGTATAAACAATATTACGCATGACATAATCAGCCCCGTATCTTGTAACCGCTTCCTGCAAAAGCTTTTTCATTGAAATCTGGTTACGATAAGGCAGCGGCACGATAGACGCAAGATCAGCCAGCGTGCTGTCATTTCCCTGGCAAGCTGCTGACTGTGTTTCCGCTACTTCCAACAAAGGTTTTTGCAGCTCTTTGATGAGGAAACGAATTTTGCCAACGCTGCGTCCAATCTTTATTTCTTCAAATTCAAAAGTAAGGTCGGTTTTTGCAGCAAGTTCTTCCTGGGCCACCAGAATGACAAAGCGCTTAAAATCATTGAAATTCTTATACTGGCTGTCTTCGATCCCAAGTTTGCCGCGTAATTCCGAGATTTCAAATACTCTGGAGCCAACTTTCTGATACTGCTTCAGCAATTCGTATATTCTTATCGAGAAAGAACTTTTCAGCTGCATGACCTGATAGAGCCGATAGGTGGTAAACCGGTTTTTCAGCTGTAAAAGAAAAGGTTTCAGTTTCTGATCAAAGCTGAGTGTAACAGTGCCCTCGCCGTTAACATATCTGGCCGATGACAGCCAGCTGATCTGCAATTCGTCGTCTTTGGTCTTTATGGAAAATACACGACTGATAAGCTTTTTGGTGATTTCCTTGATATCGGCGTATTTGCGTTTGTTATTTGTGCCAACGAGTTCGGAAAAATCTTTTACCGATATGGAATAATCCTTGAATTCCTCGTCGTCGGGTTTAATAAGTGAGGCCAGGAACAGAATCACTCGCTGTTCCTGGGTTGAAAGCTTATAAGAAGCCTCAACAAGAAAGTTAGACTTGCGGACCATATTATTTTTCATAACGCTTATCCTGACTCAAAAAGATAGGTTATTTTAACATGCGAGAAATATTTTTTAAACTCTGTTTTTGCGAGAGTTTTTTTTCTTCTCGTAGTTGACCCGGTTTTTCTCGCAATTTGACCCGGTTTTTCTCGTAGTTTGACCCGGTTTTTCTCGCAATTCGCCCGGTTTTTCTCGTAGTTCGCCCGGTTTTTCTCGCAATTGGGGTTAAAAATCGCAGATTTGATGCAGCTTCCAGAGGGCCTAAAAGATTAAAAGTAATAAAGTACTAAAAACATACAAACAAGAGACTCATACTTTTCAGCTTTTTAGAAACTTATCAAACAATGGGTCAGTTTGTTTTCAAAATATTGATCAAATAAAGAAATACAAGGAAAACTTCAGCCTATAAAGGTTATAGTTGACCCGGTTTTTCTCGCAATTGAAACTTGGAAACACTTTCTACAAGCTAAAAAAGTATTTTAGCAATTCTAACTTTTTCGGTCTGTTTGTTTTATTAAAAACTAAACACGGTTTTAGTGATAGTTCGCGATAACCCTTATTGGAAGCGAATTTTCCGGGCATGCTTTTTGGTCCGGCAATGAAGCAAATAAGATAAAACGCTATTTTGAACTATAACTAAAATTTTTCAAGTTATAGTTCAAGCCGGATGCCAAAGTCATAGAATGCTTTTTTGAAGCGGTTTTTGGGGTATTTATAAAGATATGACTAAACATGGTTTTAGTGATAGTTCGGGATATGTGTGTTTCAACTGGTCATCAACCAGCAGATTTCAGCCTATAAAGGTTATAGTTGACCCGGTTTTTCTCGCAATTCGCTTTTGTGTGGATTTAGTTATCACATTAAATTTGTCTGAGTTGGCATACTTTTCTTAAAGTTCAAAGTTGTATTGAAAGTTGAATCAGGTTGACAGAGTTTTTTTCCGGCTATGAAAAAAGCCGCGTAATGGCAGCTTAGGAACAACAAAGCACTGATTTTCAGTGTGCAAGAGCCAGTAAAACAACTTCCGGATTTGAAGCAAAGACCTTCAGCAGAGACCTGGCCGGGCCTACCGGGTAACGCCGGCCCTGTTCCCAGTTACGGAGGGTCGCAACACTTACGCCGATCATTCTGGCAAATTCGATCTGCGACTTTTTCAACTTTTCACGCAGCTGTTTAATGTTGAAAGGGTTAACTTCGAACTGTCGGCTGGGCTGAAGCTCACCACGATGGATTTTGCCGGCTTCTTTTATACTTTCAACCAGTTCGTTGAACAATTCCTTTTTCATTTAAATTCTCCTTTTACCAGTTGCCTGAGAATTTCAAGCTGGTCGGGATCGATGTTTTCCTTAACTGTTTTTTTATACAGCAACAGCAAATAAATCTGATCTCTACTGACGGCCCAATAATAAATAACTCTTATGCCGCCTTTTTTGCCTGTGTCTGGCAGGTTCCAGCGAACCTTGCGGATTCCGCCGCCGCCCGGGATGAGGTCACCAAGCTCGGGATCAAGGGCCAGGGCTGTTTGAAATTCTCTGTATTCTTCGTCGGGAAGAGTTTCAACAAGTCGTTTTGTGAAGAATGATGTTTCAATGAAGATCATATTTTAATAATACGCCAATGGCGTAATAAAGTCAAATTGCAGCAGCGGGTTTCGGATTTTGAAGCAGTTGCCGATAATAGTTTCAACATTCAATTGGATGGAGAAAGTTGATGAAATGGTATAAAGTTGCTCAGGTAGCTGAAGAGCTGGATATCTCAAAAGCTGCTGTTTATAAAAAGATTAAAAGTTTACAGGAAAAGTTGACGCCATTTTTGAAGCAGGAAAATGGTAAAACTTACATTTCGGCAGAGGGTCTGGAGCTTTTACAGCAAAGCGTCAGAAGCAAAGAAGGAACTTTGTGGGATGACCTGGCGGCAGAAAGTCAGGATGAATCTACTTTCAATCAACCTTCAACCGAAAGTTTACAGTTTAATGAAACTTTCAACCGGATGGTTGAAGATATGAAAGGTGAGTTGAAACAAAAAAATCAGACCATCGACAAGCTGCTTGCGCAAATGGAAGAAGATCGTAAACGCCAGGCAGAAGAAAGACAAAGAACAGACACGATTATCATGAAGCTGGCGCACGATCTTGAGGCCACTCGAAAATCAGCTCTGGCCATCGAGGCGAAAGTTGATGCTCTGGCGAAGAAGCCGGAAAACGATAAAATTGCGGAAGCATTGAGCAAGACGGTTCCGGAGGTTAAAGCCTGGGAGCCGGCACCGAAGAAGAAGCCGCAGTATTCGTTTTTGCAGAAGTTCTGGTATGAGCTGATCGACCCGGTGAAATTGAGGGCTATTTGATATGGCGGTTATTTTTGCGTTGTTTTTAGTTTTATGGGCGTGGGGTCGATTTGAAATATTTGCGTTGCGTACAGGGCACGGGAATGGGTCTAAAATCGATTTTTTATTTGACGGTTATTTTGGTGTAGCCGGGTACTCTCGAGTGGGCAGAAATTTTGAAATGCGCTTCCAGACGATAAAGTTTGGAAGAGGTTTACAGAATTTTTTAGACTTTTGCATCGCGAAGCCGGTGCAAAAGTCTTCTTGGACTGAACCGCGGGGGATTGTCGCCAATATGGAATTTTAACTGTCTTTTGCTGACCCG
>Ga0209096_1003953_pt1 | contig 12426 bp, 14 predicted proteins | sample AD_UKC034_MetaG_FD_184407 | JGI IMG/M metagenome (GOLD analysis project Ga0209096, IMG submission 184407) | Active sludge microbial communities of municipal wastewater-treating anaerobic digesters from USA - AD_UKC034_MetaG (SPAdes) (version 2) | ecosystem: Engineered > Bioreactor > Anaerobic >... | reverse complement strand
AGATACGCGTGGTCTGTCTGAGTACCGACAAGGCGGTTTATCCAATCAACGCCATGGGTATCTCGAAGGCAATGATGGAAAAGGTGATGGTCGCGGCCAGCCGCAACCTGGAAGGCACCGGCACCGTGATCTGTGGCACGCGCTACGGCAACGTGATGGCGTCGCGTGGATCGGTGATTCCGTTGTTCGTCGAGCAGGTGCTGGCGGGTAAGCCGATCACCATCACCGACCCGAGCATGACACGCTTCATGATGACGCTGGCCGATGCGGTGGATCTGGTCCTGTATGCGTTCGAGCACGGCAACAACGGCGACATCTTCGTGCAGAAGGCGCCGGCCGCAACCATCGAGACACTGGCGCGTGCGGTGACCGGGCTGATGGGCAAGCCCGAGCACGCGGTGAACATCATCGGCACCCGCCACGGCGAGAAGCTCTACGAGGCGCTGCTGAGCCGCGAGGAGATGGCCTGCGCCGAGGACATGGGTGACTACTTCCGCGTGCCACCCGACGGGCGCGACCTCAACTACGGAAAGTTCGTGGATCAGGGCGAAGCAAAGCTGACCCAGACTGCGCATGGCGAGGACTACAACTCGCACAACACCGGACGCCTGGACGTGGAAGGCATGACGCAACTGCTGCTGAAGCTAGAAGGCATGCAGCGCATTGCCCGCGGCGAGACGACCACCGTCGAGGATTGCTGAGGCGATGAAGGTCCTGATCACCGGCGCCGGCGGTTTTGTCGGCAAGAACCTGCAGCAGCATCTCGCCGAGCGCGCGAATGTGGAGGTGGTGTGCTTCACGCGCGCAAACACCGCGGCCGACCTACCGCGCCTGCTCGAAGGGGTGGAATTCGTTTTCCACCTCGCTGGGGTGAACCGGCCGCAAGACCCGCAGGAGTTCGTCACCGGCAACGCCGATCTCACCGCCGCGCTGGTGCAGGCGGTGGAGGGCGAGATGCGCGCGCGCGGTCGCAAGATCGCCATCGTGTGCAGCTCGTCCACCCAGGCTGCCCGCGACAACCCCTACGGCGCCAGCAAGCGCGCGGCCGAGGATGTGCTGCGCGCCTTTGCGGCGCGCACCGGCGCGGCAGCGCACGTCTTCCGCCTGCCCAACGTGTTCGGCAAATGGTGCCGGCCGAACTACAACTCGGCGGTGGCGACCTTCTGCCACAACATCGCGCGCGGCCTGCCGATCCAGATCAACGACCCGGCCGCGCCGGTGACGCTGGTGTATGTGGACGACGTGGTCGAGCGCTTCATCCTGCTCATGGACGGGGCCGACGCGGCGGTGGATGCCGACGGCTTCGCCACGGTGACGCCGCACTACACCACCACGGTGGGCGAGTTGGCCCGCCAGATCGAGACCTTCCGCACCAGCCGCGACACCCTGGTGACCGAGCGCGTGGGCACCGGCCTGGTGCGTGCGCTGTACTCCACCTACGTGAGCTACCTGCCGCCCGAGCGCTTCGCCTACACCGTGCCGATGCACGGCGACGCGCGCGGGGTGTTCGTCGAGATGCTGAAGACGCCCGATTGCGGGCAGTTCTCCTTCTTCACAGCGCACCCGGGCATCACCCGCGGCGGCCACTACCACCACACCAAGACCGAGAAGTTTCTGGTGATCAAGGGCGAGGCCCGTTTCAAGTTCCGCCATATGCAGACCGGCGAGATGCACGAACTGGTCACCAGCGGCAGCAAGGCCGAGATCGTGGAAACGGTGCCGGGATGGACGCACGACATCACCAACATCGGCAACGACGAGATGGTGGTGATGCTGTGGGCGAACGAGGTGTTCGACCGGGCGAAGCCGGATACGTATGCGTGTGCGTTGTGAACGGGTTCGCGCCTGCCGGCGCTCCTACAGGGTCGCCACAGCCGCGATGTCTTATGTAGGAGCGCCGGCAGGCGCGAAGGGCGGCTGATGTACGGCTGCCCGCTGTAAGGATCTAACATGGAGAGCGTCCGCATGGGCGGGCTCGACTCGAGGAGGCTGAATATGCCAACCACCACCGAACGATTGCTGGAGACCGCGCAGGCACTGCCTGAGCCCTTGCTCGCCGAGGTGCTCGACTTCGCGGAGTTCCTGCGTGCCAGGCATGCGAAGGCAGCATCGGTGTCGGACGGCCGTGACCTGCTGGAGTTGTGCGGCGGCCTGGAGGGCTCGGAGACGTTCCAGGAATCTCCCGAAGTGATCCAGCGACGGTTGCGCGATGAGTGGCATTAAGTACCTGCTCGATACCATCTTCATCCTGGGAATGCTCAAGCGCACCCCGGAGGTGCTGGAAGTGCTAAGTACCAAGCGCTTGACGTCGGATCAGTGCGCGTACAGCGCGATTTCGCGAATGGAGCTACTCGGCTTTCCAGGGATTACGCCGACCGAAGAGCAAGTCATCCGCTCGACACTCGACCGCTTCCAGTACCTCGGCATCAGCTTCGAGGTCGAAGAGGCTGCGATCGGAATACGTCGAACGCGCCGCGCCAAGCTGCCTGACGCGCTGATTGCCGCCACCGCCTTATGCCATGACCTGGAGTTGCTGACGCTCGACGTCGGCCTGCAAGCCACGATCACGGCAATCCGCCCTTCAATCTAACGCTGCCCGCCCCGTCGGACCACGAGAGGCCCCGCGGTCGGGCACTTCCACTTTCTCAAATGTCGATGAAAAAACTCAAAGTCATGTCCGTGGTCGGCACCCGGCCCGAGATCATCCGCCTGTCGCGCGTGCTGGCCGCACTCGACGAGCATTGCGAGCACGTGCTGGTGCACACCGGCCAGAACTACGACTACGAACTCAACCAGGTCTTCTTCAACGACCTGGGGGTGCGCAAGCCGGATTACTTCCTCAACAGCGCCGAGGGCAGCACAGGGGCGGCGCACACCATCGGCAACCTGATCATCGCGGTCGACCGCGTACTGGGCGAGGTGCAGCCCGAGGCCATGCTGGTGCTGGGCGACACGAATAGCTGCCTGTCGGTGATACCGGCCAAGCGGCGCAAGATCCCGATCTTCCACATGGAAGCGGGCAACCGCTGCTTTGACCAGCGCGTGCCGGAGGAAACCAACCGCCGCATCGTCGACCACACCTCCGATATCAACCTGACCTATAGCACCATCGCGCGCGACTACCTGCTGCGCGAGGGCCTGCCGCCCGACCAGGTGATCAAGACCGGCAGCCCGATGTTCGAGGTGCTGACGCACTATCGCCCACGCATTGAGGCGTCGGACGTGCTGCAGCGTTTGTCCCTGGAGGTCGGGCGCTACTTCGTGGTGAGCGCGCACCGCGAGGAGAACATCGAATCCGAGAAGTCCTTCACCAAGCTGGTGGCGGTGCTCAACGCGGTGGCGGAAGACCATGGCCTGCCGGTGATCGTGTCAACCCACCCGCGCACGCAGAAGCGCGTGGATGCGACCGGGGCGAAGTTCCACCCGATGGTGCGGCTGCTGAAGCCGCTGGGTTTCCACGACTACGTGAAGCTGCAGCTTTCTGCCAAGGCGGTGCTCTCGGACAGCGGCACAATCAACGAGGAATCGTCGATCCTCAACTTCCCGGCGCTGAACCTGCGCGACCACTTCGAGCGCCCGGAAGGGATGGAAGAGGCGGCGGTGATGATGGTGGGGCTCGAAGTGGACCGTGTGCGCCAGGGGCTGGCGATTCTTGCGTCGCAACTGCGCGGAGACGAGCGCAGCCTGCGCCAGGTGGCCGACTACAGCATGCCGAACGTATCGGCCAAGGTGGTGCGGATCATCCACAGCTACACGGATTACGTGAAGCGGGTGGTGTGGAAGCAGTACTGAGGTAGGCGTGCGTATTCTTGTCATCAGCCAGTATTTCTGGCCAGAGAACTTCCGCATCAACGACCTCGTGACCGAGTTCGCCGCTCGCGGACATGATGTCACCGTGCTGACAGGGTACCCAAACTACCCGTCGGGTGCGGTGTTCCCTGAGTTCAAGGCGGCGCCGGAATCGTTCGCACGGTTTGGAGAGGTACGTGTTGTTCGTGTGCCCTTGATCCCACGGGGACAAGGCGGGCTGCGACTCATGCTGAACTATGCGAGCTTTGCGGCGAGCGCCACTCTGTTCGGCGCCTGGCGCCTGCGTAAGGAAAAATTCGACGTCATTTTCGTCTTCGAGCCTTCACCCATCACAGTCGGCTTGCCTGCCGCGTTTCTACGCTATCTTAAGCGGACGCCTGTGGCGTTCTGGGTATTGGACCTCTGGCCCGAGACACTGCAAGCCGTCGGCGTGGTGCGATCGAAAAGGATCCTGAATGCGGTCGGGAAGCTAGTGTCGTTCATCTACAACAGGTGCGACCTGATCCTTGCCCAGTCGAGAAGCTTTATTCCGCAGATATTCAAGTACTGTCGGAAAGACGGAAGCGTTCAGTACTTCCCGAGTTGGTCGGATTCAGTATTCGATTTCGAGGCAGTGGAAGCTGCACCTGAAGTCCCTGAAGGATCTGGTCATTTCAACATCATGTTCGCCGGCAACATTGGCGAGGCTCAGGACTTCCCCGCAATCATCGAGGCGGCCACCCTAATGAAAGGGAATGACACGATTCGTTGGCTGATCGTGGGGGACGGGCGGGCGTCAGAGTGGGTTAAATCCGAGATTCAGAAAAGAGGACTGGATGATCGGGTGCTCATGCTTGGCCGGCATCCGGCCGAGAGGATGCCTTCGTTCTACAAATGCGCAGATGCGCTGCTGGTTTCATTGCGGGACGAACCGATTTTTTCCATGACCATTCCAGGAAAACTTCAGTCCTATCTGGCGGCAGGCATCCCAGTGCTCGCAATGTTGAATGGCGAAGGCGCGGAGATCGTCCACAAATCCGGGGCCGGCCTTGCATGCCCAGCAGGGAATGGCGCAGCGCTCGCCGAGGCTGCGCTAAATATGTCGCGCATGAGCGCGGAAGATCGACGCAGCATGGGTAAACGAGGAGCCCAGCTCAGCAAGACCGAGTTCGATCGGGATCGCCTGATCTCGAAATTGCTGTCCTGGTTCGACGATCTGGTGGCAGATAGCCGCCTTACAAAGATGGACACCAAATGATCCTCGTCACTGGAGCAACTGGTTTTGTCGGCCGTGCGCTGTGCGAGCGGCTGAATGGACACGATGCGTTGCGCATCGCCGTACGTAACCCCGTCGCTCTTGGATGGACAGAGCAATTCGATGTCGTTCAGACGGCTCTGGATCCCGCCCAAGACTGGAGGCCTGCTCTGAAGGGAATTGCAACCGTCGTCCACTGTGCTGCACGTGTACATGTGATGAACGATGACGCGGCCGATCCGCTCAGGGAGTTCCGTCGCATCAACGTCGACGGGACCCTTCAGTTGGCCAGACAGGCTGCGGAGGCGGGCGTGAAGCGGTTCGTTTTCATCAGTTCGATCAAGGTCAATGGCGAAAGCACCGTGGCGGGACAGCCATTCACCGCGGCGCAGGTGCCCGCCCCGATCGACCCCTACGGCGTCTCGAAGTGGGAGGCCGAGCAGCAGTTGCACCAACTCTCGGCCGAAACCGGCATGGAGGTCGTCATCATTCGCCCCGTGCTGGTTTACGGTCCGGGCGTGAAGGCTAACTTTCTCAACATGATGAAGTGGCTGTACAAGGGTGTTCCGCTGCCATTGGGCGCGATCCACAACAAGCGCAGCATTGTCGCGCTGGACAATCTTGTCGATCTGATCGTGACCTGTATTGACCATCCACGGGCGGCGAATCAGACATTCCTGGTGAGCGACGGCGAGGATCTTTCGACGACGGAGCTTCTGCAACGGATGTCGCAGGCACTGGGTAAACGGCCACGCTTGCTGCCAGTGCCCGTGTGGATGATGGAGACCGCGGCGAAAGCGCTTGGGAAGCAATCCATCGCACAAAGGCTTTTCGGGTCCTTGCAGGTCGATATTTCGCACACGCGAGAGTGCCTGGGTTGGACGCCCCCGGTCAGCGTCGATGCTGCACTCCGAAAGACGGCTCAGCACTTCCTCAAGCAGCAAAAACAATGAACTCCTGGTTTCTGATTTTCTTGGTCTCAGCAGCCTCACTGGGGCTGACCTATGGTTTGCGCAGATACGCGCTTTCGCGAAGCCTGATCGACATCCCTAATGCGCGCAGTTCACACTCGGTGCCGACGCCGCGCGGTGGAGGGGTCGCCATCGTCGTGAGTTTTCTGGTGGCGCTTGCGTTCATCGCGACAACAGGGGTCCTTGACTGGTCTGCAAGCCTCGCGCTGCTTGGCGCGGGCGGATTCGTCGCCTTGGTGGGTTTTCTGGATGACCACGGCCACATCGCGGCGCGCTGGCGCCTGCTGACACATTTCGTCGCGGCCTTCTGGGCGCTTGGCTGGCTGGGCGGCGCTCCGGCCTTGCAGCTTTTTGGGGCGCAGTTCGATCTCGGCTGGCTCGGGTTCGCCCTGGTGGCGGTGTACCTGGTCTGGCTGCTCAACCTCTACAACTTCATGGACGGTATCGACGGCATCGCCAGCGTGGAGGCGATCTGTGTGTGCGTAGGCGGGGCGCTGCTTTATGTGCTGCTAGGCAAGCCGGATCTGGCGCTGTTGCCGCTGATGCTTGCCGCGGCGGTGGCCGGCTTTCTGTACTGGAACTTCCCGCCCGCACGGATTTTCATGGGCGACGCGGGAAGCGGTTTTCTGGGCATCGTGCTGGGCATCATGTCAATCCAGGCGGGCTGGGTAGATCCGGCCTTGTTCTGGAGTTGGGTGATCCTGCTCGGCGTGTTCGTGGTGGATGCGACCTTCACCCTCGTGCGCCGCCTGTTGCGTGGCGACAAGGTGTATGAAGCGCACCGTAGTCATGCCTATCAATACGCGTCGCGCCGGTTTGGGCGCCATCTGCCGGTGACGCTGGCTGTCGGCGTGATCAACCTGGCATGGCTGCTGCCGATTGCGCTGCTCGTTGGCACGGACAGGGTCGACGGGGTGATTGGGGTCGTGCTGGCCTATGCACCGCTCGTGCTCCTGGCGATCAAGTTCCATGCGGGCGAACTGGAAGTGAGGCAGGCGGCATGAGCAAGCGTGTCATCGTGATTGGGGCAGGTGGCCATGGGCGCTCGGTGGCCGAGGCGATTCTTTTGCTCGGACGGGATGAACTCGTCGGCTTTGTCGATGACGGTGCGGATGCGAACGCGAAGGTGTGGGGCTATCCGATCCTCGGCAGGACGGACTCGCTTCACACTCTGCGCGCGCTTGCCGACACCGTCGTAGTCGCGATCGGCAACAACGCCGTCCGCGAGAAGCTGCACGCGCGAGTGCGGGATGCCGGCTTCGAACTGCTGAACGTGATTCACCCCGCGGCCTACGTTTCGCCAACAGCGATCTTGGGCGCCGGATGCGCTGTGATGGCAGGCGCCGTGGTGGGGACGGAAGCCCAGCTTGGCGAAGGCGTGATCGTCAATTGCGGCGCCACGGTCGACCACCACTGCAGGGTCGACGCCTTCGGACACCTCGGCGTGAATGCCTGCATGGCGGGTGGGTCGGTACTGGGGCATCGCGCGTGGATGCAGGCGGGGGCGGCGTTGGGTTACGGCGTGAAGATCGCCGCCGACACCGTTCTAGTGCCAGGAGAGTCGCGGCGTGACTGAACGCTATGTCGCCCTTCTGGCACGCGTGTCATCGTAAAGAACTGACAAGTGGTGTAAAGTTTCGTCCAGGAGGACTCCCCATGCCACGACGTCGAATTCTCAAGCGCGCCCCGGTTGTTTATATCCTGATGCAACTTCGCTTTGCACCCATCCTGGCGATGGCAAAGTACGTGCCGGACATCCAGGACGCTTTGCGCCGCAGCGGATTGCCGCTCATGGCCGAAGACGCCGTAAAGGAAGTGCGCGTTGAACTGAACGACGGTGCAGTGCAGACCGCTACCGAACACAGGGTGGCTTGGCATTTTCAGGATGCCGGCAAAACTGCGGCGGTCGTGCTGCGGCCGGATTCGTTCGTCTTTCATGCGAGTGCCTATCAGGACTTCGAGCGTTTTCTGGAGGCTGCCCTTAAGGCGCTCGGACTTGTGCACCACGGTGCAAGCTTGGGGCCGATTTCGGGTTTGGGTTTGCGCTATGTGGATGTGCTGTGCCCGGACGCGCAAGGCAGCGCTGACCGTCATCTGGTGGCTGGGCTCGCGGGCGTCGAGGGACGCGCATTGGAACAAGTGGAGGATGTCCCCAATGCTGCAGGCCTGCATGCGGTACGCGAACGCCGGATGCTGGAGTCCGTTTACCGCACAGCGCACGGCATGCTGGTGCAGCGTGTGATCGAGAACGCCGGGCAGCCTGCCCTCCCGCCGGATGTGCTCGAATGCAAGCTCAAGTTGCGCGACCTGCACGCAAATACGAAGGACCGTTTCGTCACGCTCGACACCGATCATTTTCGAAGCGAAGACAACACGCCGTTCGATCTTTCGATCGTAGAAAAAGGCTTACGAGATTTGCACGCTGGCACCAGCGCTGCCTTTTTCGCGGCCATCAACGAAGAAGGAGCCGCATCATGGGAGCAGTAGCCGCATACGATTTGGCGTCGGTTTATCGATCGCCACGGGGCAGCAGCCCGGCCCCTGTGCAAGGCGAACATGGGCAGACGTTGCTGATCAAGGCCGCGTCGGCAGTAACAGCCGCCTGGCGGGCACATTGGACTGCGCCGGGGTCGACCGCAGTCCATACAGCCACGGCAGATCTGGACGAACGCGTGTTTCTGCGCAGCGAGGCGCCGCGTTGGGCCACAGATACAGAGATGGAGACGCCCGCCCCCCGCGCGACGGACGAGCGCAGCGAGATCCCGGGATTCTTGAAAGCCTTTGAACACGTGACGGGCCTGAATCGCACCGAGATGAGCGAGTTGCTCGGCGTGTCACGCCCAGCCTATTACGGCTACCTCGAAGGAGCCTTGCCGCGTGAACGGCAGCTCAAGCGCATCGATGCACTGAAACGCTTGGCAGAGGCCATGCGTGCAGGCTACTTCACGACACCGCCAGACAAGGCCTCCGTTCTTGCATGGCTCGACGCTTACATAATGCAAGCGGATCGGGCGGCGCTTGACGCATTACTCAAGAAAGGGCGGACGACCTTCGCAGTGGATCCGAACTCGCCCGACAGGCTCGTGCGCACGAACCCGGACGGGAGCGCGGAAGTAGGCCGGTTTGTGGACGGGCGCTTCGTCCCGGACACCGCGGCGGGGTAGGGCCTGTTTTGCTGGGTTATGCCTCGTTTCCACCTGAACAGGACAAGATCCTGTTTGCGATTGTCGGGCCGAATGGCGTTGGCAAGACCACGTTCTACCGCCACTTCCTGCGGCAGCTCGGGTGGCCTTATGTGAATGCCGATGCACTGGCGCGAGCGTTCTGGGACGACCATCTGGCCGAAGAATCTGGGCGCACGGAACGTGACCGCGCGGCAGCCCGGATGACCGATCTGATTCGCGACCAGATGCTGGAGGGGGAGCTTGCGCGCCTGGCGCCGCGTTTTGTCATAGAGACGGTGTTTTCCCACCCGAGCAAGATCGAGTACCTGCAGCGCGCACGTGATAGGGGGTATTTCGTTCAGCTGTTCGTGATCGGAACAGACTCGATCGACCTGTTGCAGGCCCGGGTGGTGACACGCAGGACGGAGGGGGAGCACGGCGTGCCGCCCGAGAAGATTTCGAGTCGGTATGAAAGGGTGTTCGAGCATGTCGGCGCAGCACTGAAAATTGTGGATCGCGCGTGGCTTTTGGATAACTCCGGCTCCCCATTTGAACCGGTGGTGCGGATAGAGGGCGATGCTCAAGCGCACCTGCGATCGGGCCAGCCCGAGCCTCAATGGGTGAAGCGAGTGCTGGGGTGACCGCTATCGTCACAAACACCGAACTTGAGTGCCCGGACTGACACGCTCATCCTCGACACCACACCGCAGGCAATGCCATTTGGCTCGTAACTCATATCGATTTCCCGGGGCGCCGCAACCTGTCCGTTTGCGCACTTTACTTATATGAATACAAACGCTCGCACCGTGCTCGTCTTCCTGTTCGACGTCTTCGCTGTTTTACTGGCCTGGGTCGGCGGTTTGCTTATCCGTTTCAATTTCAACTGGCCATCGGGCTACGACAAGAAGATCCTGATCGGCTTGGCTGTGTTGGTCGTGTTTCACGCCATCGCCTGCCGCTGGGCCGGCCTCTACCGTGGCATGTGGATCTTCGCCAGCCTGCCGGACCTGAAGCGCGTGCTGCGCGCGGTGGGTGTCTCCGCCCTGGCGCTGGTGGCACTGATGGCGCTCGATCGCATGCCGGGTCCGGTCATTCCGCGCTCGATGCTCGTGCTCTACCCGCTGCTGCTGCTGATCGTGATGGGCGGCGGACGTGCCGCCTGGCGGATGTGGAAGGAGCACCGCATCTACGGCGACCTTCGCGCGGCGGGCAAGCCCGTTGTGATCGTAGGCGCCGGCTCGGGCGGCGCCATGCTGGTGCGCGAACTCGAGCGCAGCGCGGACTGGCGCGTGGTCGCCCTGGTCGATGACAACCCGGCCAAGTGGGGCCTGGAGCTCTACGGCCACCCGGTGGCCGGCGCGATCGAGCAGTTGCCGCAGGTGCTGCAGGACTTCAAGGCCCAGCACGTGATCCTGGCCATGCCCTCCGCCGCGGCGGACGCGCTCAAGCGCGCAGCCGACTCCGCGGTGCGCGCCGGCGCGCACGTCTTCACCGTGCCCGGCATCGAGGACCTGATGAGCGGCAAGGTGGCGATCAACGCCATGCGGCCGGTGGATATCGAGGATCTGCTCGGGCGCGAGCCGGTGAAGATCGACTCCGCCCACCTCAAGGACATGATCGGAGCCAAGACCGTGCTGATTACCGGCGCCGGCGGCTCGATCGGCAGCGAGCTCTGTCGCCAGCTTGCCCGCTTCGCGCCCGCACGGCTGGTGCTGATGGAGGCGAGCGAGTTCGCGCTGTACAACATCGAGCAGTGGTTCCGCGTGCACAAGCCCGAAACGCAGATCGTGCCGCTGGCCGGCGACGTAAAGGACGCGGCGCGGCTGGAGGAGATCTTCGCCACCTGGAAGCCGCAGCTCGTCTTCCACGCGGCCGCCTACAAGCACGTGCCGCTGATGGAAGTGGGCAACGCCTGGCAGGCGGTGCGCAACAACGTGCTCGGCACGCTGCTGGTGGCGGCGCACGCGCAACGCTTCGGGGCCGAGCGCTTCGTGCTGATTTCCACGGACAAGGCGGTGAACCCGACCAATGTGATGGGCGCCACCAAGCGCCTGGCCGAGATGGCCTGCGAGGCGCTGCACAGCTCGGGCAAGGGCGGCACCCAGATCGAGATGGTGCGCTTCGGCAACGTGCTGGGCAGCACCGGCAGCGTGATCCCCAAGTTCGCCGAACAGATCGCCCGCGGCGGGCCGGTGACGGTGACCCACCCCGAGATCAACCGCTACTTCATGTCCATCCCCGAGGCTGCGCAGTTGGTGCTGCAGGCGGCGGCGATGGGTCAAGGGGGAGAGGTGTTCGTGCTCGACATGGGCGAGCCGGTGAAGATCGTGGATCTGGCGCGCAACATGATCCGGCTGTCGGGCTATACGGAAGACGAGATCCGCATCGAGTTCTCGGGGCTGCGGCCGGGCGAGAAGCTGTACGAGGAGCTGCTGGCGGACGCCGAGGAGACGCGCGAGACGCCGCACCCCAAGCTGCGCATCGCACGTTCGCGGCCGGTGCCGGAGACCTTCCTCGACGAGCTGACGCAGTGGCTGTCGCAGCCTGGGCCGGTGAGCGACGACGAGGTGCGAGCGGGACTGAAGCGCTGGGTGCCGGAGTATGAGCCGGCGAAGCATTGATTCGAATAGCGTGCAGCAGCCGGGATACACTTCGTGCGCACAGCAATAGCAGCGAGCAACGGTGATTGAGGAGACAGGGTGCCGACGATCTTGAGGGTTGAGGGTTATCGACTGTACTTCTACAGCCACGAACCCGGAGAGCCTCCTCATGTCCATATCGACAAAGGGTCTGCAACTGCGCAGGTCTGGCTGCACGATACGTCGGTTGCGAGAAGCTCAGGTTTCACGGCCCAGGAGTTGGGCAAACTGCAGCGCCTTGGGCGCGGTGAACAAGTCGTGTTGAAAGGAGCATGGGATGCATTCTTTGGCTCATGACACAGACGTTCGGGTGATAAACGTGAGGGTGGATGAAACTCGGCTAGAGGTCGACCTCATGGACGGTCGCACGATCGCGGTACCGCTGGCGTGGTACCCACGGCTTGCTAACGCAACGGCCGACCAGCGCAGCCACTGGGAATTGGCCGGCGGCGGATACGGAATCCACTGGCCGATGATCGATGAGGATTTGAGCACGGAAGGCTTGCTGCGGGGCGCACGGGCACCGCAGTAGTTGCGGCGATCTCTACCGGGCCAGAAGAAATCGAGTTCTGACCACTATTTCCCGCTCTGACCTCGATTTCTCCGCC
>Ga0209096_1003919_pt1 | contig 12521 bp, 6 predicted proteins | sample AD_UKC034_MetaG_FD_184407 | JGI IMG/M metagenome (GOLD analysis project Ga0209096, IMG submission 184407) | Active sludge microbial communities of municipal wastewater-treating anaerobic digesters from USA - AD_UKC034_MetaG (SPAdes) (version 2) | ecosystem: Engineered > Bioreactor > Anaerobic >... | reverse complement strand
CAATGAGTCTATCTCATTGAATCTCAATTTGACATTATTTAATATTTCCTCTTCTTGAACAGTTAGTTTATTCTCGCCTATTAAAAGCCATTGCTCGATTAGTTCACTTCTTTTTTCGTGTCCAAGTGGCAAAAGTTTATACTTAAAGTACTCTTTAAAACTAGTAGCTTCTTCTGTTACATTCTTTGAACAGTAGGTGTTGTCAGATGTAACAATTTTTACTTCAAAATTATCGTTGAAGGACTCAACTAATCGCTTTTTATATTTTGAATTGAGACTTGATTTATGAAAATTATCAAGCAAAAGGACTTTTTTGTTATTTTGGAAGAATAAATCTACATTTTCATTTTTGTATTGCTCTTTTAATGCTTTTTTGACTAATTTCTTTACATCTGTTTCACTACAATATTTTCCTCTCAAGTAAATAGGAGTCAGACCCATTTCATAATACCTTTTGTAAAGAACATAAAGCAAAGCCGTTTTACCTGATTGGTCAGCACCCTCTATAAGCACATTGACTTTTTCTTCATTTTTGACCTTATCAATTAAATCATATGAATTTGGATATTGAACAACATTACTATCATCTTCAAGTAATGGTTCTAAGTCGGGATAAACAAAAACATCTGATAAAACCAATTTATGTTTTCTAGAGTGCTTTAGTGGAATGCTTAAATCGGTAATTTTTGTTTCAAACTCTTGGTTTAAAATAAATTCCCGCTTAACCTTTTCAATAATTTGATGTCTATCTTCTGTTTCAACAGAATATTTATCTCCATCAAAATTGAATGTCTTAATATTTATTGACTTGTCAGTTAGGTCTATTTCATATAAAGAAAAACCTGTTTCATTCAAAGCATTTTTGTCAAAAGCTTTTCCTCCGCAGAAAACTACATTGTTGTTTTTCCGTATAATTGCTTTAGGATTACCTTTATCGTGTTCGTGTCCATAAATTACAAGATTAGAGCTATTTATTAAATGCTCTTCAAATCGCTGCTTATTGTTTCTTTTTGTATTTGCGGAGAGCCAATCAATTGGGTGATGAAAGACAGATATTATGTATTCACCATTTTCGTTTTCTATAAACTTATTTTCTGGTACTATAAGCGAACCTTGTTTTTCATTAATTTCTGTCAGCCAACTTGTATTGTAACAATGAAAAGTTACCTTAAAATCGAGGTGAGGTCTGAACTTGTATTCATATGAAACTTTATTTCTTTCCTTACAATCAGTCATTTCATTTGTGAAATCCCAAAAATCTGATTGAACAACCATTGCGTCAATAAAATAATCTTCTTCATCAATTACATCAGTTTTGCAATCGTTTAATATTGATTTGCGAGTCTTCTTTTCATTGTCAAAACAACAGTCGTGATTACCTGGAACCGAAACTAAATTTATATTTAACATCTTCCATTTCTCTTTAAGTTTTTCTGTCAGCTTAGTAATAAAGATTTTTGCATTTTCGAATTCAGATTTTCTACCAAAATTCGCAATGTCGCCTGATAAAACTATGTATAGATGAGCTGTCTGCTTTACATCATATTCTATTGATTTAACAAGATTGTCTAATCTGCTTATTAAATCGTTATCTTGAATATGTAAATCACTCAAATGTAATATTCCAATTTTCATATTTTGATTTTTCTGTCGGATTTTTTAGCCTTGCAGGTAACGGTTTCGGCTATGCGTAGTGCGGGATTTCAAGGCACTTCACTGTCCGCCTGCCGTAAAGTTTATTTAATGTAATTGCTTTCATATCAGCACTTCACCCGCATTACGTATAGCCAATGTGCTTGTTGCACAACTAAGATACATTGTTAATTAATTCACTTTGCCAGTTATCGAAAATTAATTTTCTTTTCGGAGATTTAAGCATGCAAGGAAAAAAACTATACTCCGAAAAGCTGTTTGCCAGTTTCCAGCTTTCCGAAAGGGTCCCCAAAGACAATTTTTACAGAAGACTTAATGATGCACTGGATTTGAAGTTCCTTTACCGCGAAACTAAAAGCTATTACGGTGAGGAAGGACAACAAAGCATCGATCCGGTTGTCTTTTTTAAGCTCATTTTAGTGGGTTATCTGGAAAATTTAAACAGCGACCGAAAAATTATTTCTCATTGCGCAATGCGACTAGATATTCTGTTGTTCATCGGTTACGACATTGATGAAGAATTGCCCTGGCACAGCACACTGTCTCGTACCCGGGCTTTATATGGTGAAGAGGTTTTCAGATCACTTTTTAAAAAAGTACTCGCCTTATGTGTCAGTAAAAACATGGTGGCAGGAAAACGGCAGGCCATTGACAGTGCATTTGTAAAAGCTAATGCCAGTATGGATTCATTGGCAGAAAAGGAAATTCTGGATGATGGTGATGATTTCGCTGATGAATTGGATCAAAATGATGACACATCTAAATCAGTGTCTGCACGCAAAAAGAAGGAAGTAGATCAACATCACCGATGGAAAGAAAAAGAATATAAAGATCAACCGGGAGGAAACACCAAAACAACGGAAAGAAAGGATGATTTCGGAAATGAAATCCGGCCTAAATTCCTGAGCAATCACACACACTATAGTAAGACCGATCCAGACGCCCGCATCAGTGTCAAACCGGGAAAACCTCGTCAGCTTAACTATTCCGCTCAAACCAGTGTCGATACCCGATCCCATGTTATCACCAATATCATGGCCGATTATAGTGACAAACGTGATAGTCAGTCTTTGCCTGCAGCACTGGATCAGACCATCGCTAATCTTGAAGAAGTAGGCCTCCATATGGAGGAACTTCTTGCTGATACAGGTTTCAGCAGTGGTTCTGCATTGCGTTACCTGAAAGAAAAAAATATTACCGGCTATATTCCAAACTTCGGTCAATATAAACCTGTAAGAGAAGGATTCATTTACAATAAAGAAAAAGATCAATATGAATGTCTGCGTGGAAACAAGGCCATTCTTCCTCTGAAGAAAACCGGACCAACCAGCAAGGGCTATATCATGAAAGTATACCGCAGCAGTGAAACGGTTTGTAAAAATTGTCCGCTTCGAACTAGTTGCATCGGTGAAAAAACAAAATTCAAAAAAATTGACGATTCAATCGACAAACCGCTTTATGATGAAATGCATGCTCGATTACAGACTCAAAAGGCAAAGCGTTTGAAAAAGCAAAGAAGCTCTACTGTTGAGCCGGTGCTGGGGACACTGATCAACTTTCTTTCCATGCGCAGGATCTGGACAAGAGGCATTGAAAATGCAAGAAAGTTTATGCTTGGAGCTGCTATTGCTTACAACCTCAAGAAATGGATGAACTACTCATGCAAAAAAGTAAAGATACTGGCAATGCGATCAGAACTCAGTAAAAATATAAGCTTGTACCGGGTTATTTTTCTTCAAGCTTCAGGAAGCACCATAAATTCTGAAACACATTAAATAGATTTTTTCCATCGCCTAAAGCTGTTTTGGAACAAAATACCCTGGTCTATTCCGAGGAATAGAATTCATAAACTTTTTTGATGGGGGTTGTGCAACGGCTACCAATGTTGGGGGCAGTTTTTTTTATTTTTCAATGTAGTCACCATAGATTTCTTTCAATTTATTTCGCCAATTTTCAGGAATACTTTCCCATTCGTCAGTCCACGTTTGAGTCTGTTGGTACGCTTTAAATGGCTTTTCAGAATTTGCCTGATACCCAATTTCATCTTCCACATTCTCATTCATCAACACTATTCTTCCATTACCGTTAAGAGCATTTTGGATTGGTTCATTAAATTTTTCGGCATGTGGTGTTTGAGAGTCTTTGTCGTGAACTACAACTGGCTTTATACCCATTGCAGTGAGGTATTTAACAAGTCCAATAATTGCAGCTTTCCCACGCGCTTTGATTACTTCAAAGTTTGAGATTATAGATAAATAATTCTTTTTTGGTAATCTGCTTATTGATTCTCTCAGTAAAATATCTTCTGTATCTCCTTCGACAATAATCACATTATTTGTGAAGAATGCTCTTGCGATGTAGTCGTCAATTTTAAGTAACATTTTCACATAGCTTTTATCATCGTCTTGCAATATGTTAAAAGAGTCTGTAACTGAAAAGGACAAATTATCTATAGCGTTCCCGTTCTCTGTAAGTCTATTTAGTACTTGTCTTGGTTTGCGGGAAATGTCAATAATAAAAGGAGAATGCGTTGAAGCAATTATCTGGGATGATGAAGTGCTAAGTTCATAAATTGCATCTCTCATTTGATTTGCTGCACTTGGATGTAGATAAATTTCTGGTTCTTCGAAGCATATTATCAATGACCTTGCATGGTCATCTTCTTTTCGAGAAAGCCATTTTTGCCTGAATCTTAGCATTCCAAAGACAGCAGCCCGAACCATTCCCGTTCCTTGATTTTCAACGTTTGTTTTGATATTAGAGGACATCTCAATATCAAATGTTGGTTTTAAAACTTTAGATGCGTCACTAAGATTTGTTGTTGCGTGAAGTTCGGAATTTGGAAATACACTGGCTAGAATTGTGTTTAAGTCAGCCATCATTTTTCCAAACTCAGAATCCGAGTCTTTAGGATCCAGCTCTTTTGAAAGCTCATCTAAGTATTTCTGTGCTTCTTTAAAATTTGAAGAAGATTCACGAACCATATCAAACAGTTCATTTAATGTTTTGCCTAGTACACCACTATTATTTCCCTGTATTTCTGATAAGTTAGAATCTACAGGTATCAATAAATAACGTGGTAGCATTTTTAATACATTGCCTGGTATTCCGCCAGGGTTTTGAAACCATACATCTTCTTCGGTCAGGTCAAATATTTCATCTAGTTGCTCAAGGCTTTCTAATGCACTTTTACTTTTTCCAATGTATTTATCAAGTTCGGGAAAGAAAGGTTCGATAATGTTCCTGTCAAGTCCTGCTTCAATAAAGTCGTTAGGTGCTTTGCAATCCTTGAAAACTTCCTTGATAGTTCTATTTTTAGACTTAAATTCAATCACTACATCTTTCCCGAGTTCATATGTTTTTCTATATGTAACAGAAAGGCCTGATTCAGTTTCAGTTTCGTAATTAAATATCCGCCCTTTAAATCCACGCCATTCTCGAGCTTCTGAAGGTAGGTTTCTAAATTCTCCTTCAAGCTGCACTATGGTAGTGTCGGGCTTGGTTTCTTTGGTCTCTTCGTCAATGATGGAATGATAATCACCACAAGCTAGAGTTTTTTTTGCAGAAAGTAAAGTCTCTATTGCTTTGAGAATTGTACTCTTTCCGCAGTTGTTTTGTCCAATTAGAAATGTTGCATCTCCGAAATAAAGTTCTATTTCTTTTAATCTTCGGAAGCCTTGAATCTTTAATCTGTGTAATCTCATTCTGTGGTTTTAAATTGCCCCCAACAATAGATATCAGAAATACACAATACTTACACATACCAAATATTAGTGTTTGTATTGAACATTAGGTACATAAATTCTTAACGAGTCTGCTTCTATTAACTCCTACTCTAATCTATAACCAAGGTAAATATACTAAAACCTTAAAAACTTAACATTAGTACTTTTACTAAACCACCATCCCCATGGCTGTAGAGCAAACTTCATCTTCGAAATAATTAGCCTATTATTATGACATCATCAAAAATACAGTCTTAAAAATATCAGAAAAGGAAACTCGGATTTTAAAATAATTGTGTTTGAACTCAACCTCTATATCTTTCCATAACCTGCAATTTAAATTCTTCTGCGATTCTTACGCGTTCGCAAGAAGAACTCATAACGTTTTTGGGCTACGATTTGAAACTGAAGCTTAATCCCTCCATTCTATCAAACACTCCCGTTTCAGAACCAAGTGTACAATTTAAAAATAAATCTAACTGATTGTAATCTAAATTAATCCGGATTAATTTGATTTAGCTCTGGATTAATTGCAGCTAATGCAATTAAATCCATGTATACATAGTTTGTATTGCAAATAATCTATAAAAAACACGAAAAAAAAACTAAAGTAAATCTGACAAGAATATGGACTCGAGGTCACCACAGGATCCGTATGGCTAATTCATAAGCTATTCATCTGATCTTAACAGCTCAGTATATTTAATAACCTTGAATTTTCCATTACCATCAATTTTAACGGTACAGGTTAAATCATCTTTAAGGTCGACAATTATTCCTGATTCGGTTCGTAAATATTCCTTCCATTGGACCTTGTCCCCTACTTTGAACCCTTTAAAATTGGCTCCTCGTCTAAATCCCCAAACGTCACCTTCAACTGCAAAGTACTTACCATTTAAGACGTAAATTTTGACATTTTTCAAGTACTCTCCACCCGGAACATTTCTCACAACATTATCAATTGCCTGCTCTAAAGTTGGGGCTTTGAACCTCCGTAATTCTTGATTTGATCCACCTACATAGTTCTGGATCGATTCATATTCTGCATTTGAATCATTGTTCCTGTTTGAGATCATGTTTACCTTCCCAATTTGCTTTGTACTCATGCACCCACCTAGTAAGATGATGGATATAGAAAATAAAATTGCCCTTTGCATTTGTTTAGTTTATTAATGGTCGCCGTCCCTAACTAACCGGTGCAAAAAAAATACGTGGGACTTAGAATAATTGCCTCTCAGGCACGACCAAGCGCCCACTTGACAAAATAAACCAAGCCCACGCATTGCGTGAGCATTAAGTTTATTCATGCCAAGTTTCTCTGATTTGGTCGTTTTGAGAGGCTGAACTAAACTAACGCATTATCTTATATACTTGCAAATATAGCTATTTCTCAATGCATATTTCCTTTATCAAGGTTCCTAAATTTCATTGACTATACATGGAAGATCAGGCAGGAGCAATTGAAGGATTGATTTTAATCTTTAGCCGGTTTGGATCTTTATTATATCTGATTTAAACTGATCTAATGCATTTATTGGCTAGCTATCCCTTGCTTAAGGATAGTTAGTGCATCAACCTTTAGCAATATAAATTCACTCAATATTATTGTTTGAAATCCACTAACAACTCAGCCCATTTCGTTTTCTCATGATCTTCAAAGCTATCCAGATAATTTTCTGTTGTCCGCACATTCGAATGGCCAAGAGATTCGGCTATAAATTCTATGGAAGCCCCACCTCGTTTTAAAATTGTTGCAAAGGAGTGGCGAGCTGTATATGTTGTCACCTTCTCCTTTATTCCAATTTGAACCATCAATCCTGCCATGTTCTTATTAATAAATTTAATGTGATCTCTAACCTTAAACAATTGTTGTTTTGGTGTCATTTCCCGTTTGAGCAAAGGAAATACATAATCTTCATCATCACCAATAAGATTCCCCTGCCTATCAATAATATCTCTCATATACTCGTTCATCATCACTACAATTGGCTTAAGCGAATGGCTCGTGGATGCTGATTTTGAACGCACAAAAGTTATCCTGTTTTGTTGGATGTCCTGAACTCTGAGTTTAAGAATGTCTTTAATATTTGCCCCATTGCACAAATAACTAAAGATCCAAAAGTCTCTTGCTTTCTGTTCCTTGCTACCATCAATAAGTTTATGTTGAAATAATTTGGCTATGTCGGCTTTAGTTAATGCCTTTTTCACATTCTTTGAAGCAGGAATCTTGTAACGATATCTACCGAAAGGATAGGCATTTCTGTCAAAGCTCCCCTTTTCAATCGCTTCATTTAAAATTCTTTTAAGACATCGCAGGTAAATGCTTATGGTGGTTGAGGACCTGCCAAGGTCTCTGGCCCAATTTTCATATCTTGCCAAAAACTCAGAGGTGATGTCATTGAAATAGAGTTCCTGCCCTTTCACAAATTTTTTTATTGAGTCCATACTATTCCGATACGTGTTTGCAGTAGAAATCCTTCCTTCGGATTCAATCTTATGTATCAACGATTCATAATTGCTAAAAAGAGAACCGGGATCTGCTGACTTTTCAAAAAGTTGTTTTTCAAATTCAGCCCAGGAGAAAGAAGACATCCGTTCAACTATTTCTTTTGCCTTTGCCTCCATAGCCATAATTGACAATTGCGTATCTTTAAGCTTTATCCCGGGTTTTTGACTGAACAATTTTTCAACATCCTTTTCATTTACATGTTTTCCAAGGCTAAATAGCTTTGACTGCCGTTTATAACAAATTCGAAGTTTGATGGGATAGACACCGTTCTTATTCTGATGTCTCTTATCTACAAAGAGAGATACGATTGCTTCTGGTCTTTTATATGACATAAAAATTATTTGCACACAATTTGCACACATTTTATGTTAAATACAAGAACTACCCGGAGATACTCAAATTATATTACACTGTTTATTAAGCATTTACTAGTATCAGTAAACTACAGGAAAGAACTAAAAATAATATAAAACTGACTTCTAAGCAGTAGGTTATGGGTTCGATTCCCGTCGGGACCACATCTTTTGACTGTTCACTTAGTCTGTTTCTGATACTTTCACTTCCTTTTGACTGTTCACTGCCTATGTTTTTTATTTCGCATGGACTGACACTCTCACTCAGTTTTTCGAAGGTTCAATCCCAGTGTTTCAGGCACTAAGACCAAGACTGGAAATTCCGGTTTACCTGACGAGTGAATTCCTGACCAAATGGATTACGTTGCCGAGAAATTTGTCATCACATGCACTGGAATCTCCACCCTCTGAAATATCTTGAGCAATTACAAAAATTGTAACAGCTCAGGATTCGACATTTCATCGGACGAACCTATCCCTGGCAAGTTGCAACTCTGCAGAGCTTACTTACGTTTCGATTCAAAACAAAATATCTACCTCTAAATCACACTTACAACTTGTCGAAAAAAGTAGTCACGTTCAATTCTCTTATAGTTTTAAGAAGCGCCTAGATATTATTCCAAAATCAGTTTCTATTACAAATAAATAAACACCTGAAACTAAATCCTGAAGATTAATCATTGAGTTTCCAGAATTAACGATTTTAATTTTCAACTTTTCTCCAACAGAGTTGTAAATTGTAATTTGGGTAATTTTTAGTGAAGTAGAAATAACAAAAATATTAGTTTCTGCAGGCAGAGGAAAAATTGAAATTGATCTTTGTAATTCTTCATTTTCTACCCAGTCCAAACCATTACATGTATCGACATATGTTCCTCCGTTCCAAGAAGCAATGTACTTAATACTATCTCCATCAATCGTGTTAAATCCTCCACCTACATATAAGGAATCTTTGTATATAGCTAAATTACCAATTCCATTGTCAAAAAAAGAACCAAGCGAGCACCACTTCTCACCATCATATTTAGCAATCTTATCTGCAACAATACCGCCTGCTGTAGTAAAGACGCCACAAGCATACAGCTGATCATGGAAAACTATCAAACGGTGAATTTGCCCATTTCCTCCTCCCATACCAAATGTTCCGCCATTTACATCTGACCACTGGTATCCGTTCCATTTTTGAATATTATTTCCATAATTCCCTGAAGCTTTGGTAAAAAGTCCTGCAACATAGAGTTCCCCCTTGTACACACACATATCTGCTATACCTGATAAATTTCCTCTTATCCCATTCTCTAACTTGGTCCAATTGACACCATCGTAACACAATATATGACCGATTGTATCCACAGGACTTGAGCGAAAGACACCTCCAACATATAATTTATTCATAAATTTACAAGCTGAAACAATTGTTGAAGTATTTGAAACAGAGCCAGGAAAAAGGTCCGGAAAATTCAAACTTCTCCACTGTGCTCCATCCCATGTTGCAATGCTGTTTGCAGATATACCTCCAATTGATCTGAAACCACCAGCTACATAAAGAAATGAATCATCTGCAGTAACGGATGCAACAAAATCTGAACTTAGTATGTCAGGCTGAATGGAAAGTGAATCCCAAGTGAATCCATCCCAACGTGCAATTGTTTTAATCTCAATTTTGTTTATTACAGAAAATGCACCACATGCATACAGATCTGATTTGAATGTAACTAAATTTGATGCGAAATCAGTCAATCCATTACCTACTGAATCCCAGTCATTACCGTCCCATTTGGCAATACATTTGATTTGCAACCCATCAACAATCTGGAAATTTCCAGATGCATATAAATAATTTGAACTTGAATCTGCGTAAAGTGCCCTGCAATGAAAGCCTATACTACCATTTAAGGGATTCCAGTTCTGAGCATTTGTAATACTAGAAAATATCAAAAGGCATAATAAACTCCATCTTGTCATAGTTTTACAAATCGTTTTGCAACAATAACATCTTTCAATTTTAACCTTACCGTATAAATTGCTGGAGCAAGATGATTTAAGCTGAGTTCAAAGTTAATATATTCCGAATTTTTCTCCTTATCAAAATGAATTATTTCGCTATCAAGATTATCAATGACTTCAACTTCAACCTTCCCATTTTGAATGTCTGTGTAGAGAATATTTTTTTATCATCGGATGTTATAGGAAAAATTAGTAAATTAGGTTCGGAAAATCTTAATTCCGGAACGGTATTCATTGCGCTGGAAACGTCAAATCTAGTAATTAGGCATTCTATACTGCGACCGGAACATTCATAATATGAGCTTGCATCTTAATTAAGATATAAAATATTACTAGAAATTAAATCTTCATCAACTTGTAGTCCTAATCCATCACAATAAACTTCCCTGAATAATTCATTTCACTGGTCCGGATCGAACAAGAATAAATTCCCGGGCTTAACCCTCGTACATCCAGAGTCACTTCTTCTGTGTGAAGGGTTGTACTGACACTCCTCACCACTTTACCCATCACATCATATACATCGACTGTCGCCTTTGAAACGGGATTCTGATTAAATCTGAAATGTATATATTCCCTGGCAGGATTAGGATATACCCTGACTTCACCTCGACTGATACCTAAATCATCATCGATCCCAACACTACACAAGCCATTGCCCCATTTAATGATGAGGCCATCTGTGTAACCACCATGATAGACAACCAAATTTCCATTCACTGTCAGATTTCCATCAAATGCTCCTGCAAAAAGAATATTGTCATTAAGATCACAAATTGTTCGCCTTAGTTCTGCATTATAGCCACCTGTTGTGGTTGGTACCTGACTTGATCTAACGTAATTCCCATTTCCATCATATTCTGCTACAAACAAAACAGGACCATTAGTGGTGGTAATTGTATCTGAACCGAAAATTGCAGTGCCCAGAATTGATCCTGAGATGACTGAATTTCCATTGTCCCTCACTGCAATTCCTCCCTGTGGCCGGGAGATAAGTTGAGTGTGACCATTTCTTGCCCATAACACCTGACCTTGTGGAGTTAATTTAGCAACAAAAGGAAAGTCACTACCTGTTGAGGAGCTCAATGAATTTTGCAATGTATCTGTACCCAAGACCAATCCATTGAATGCGGCACCAGTCAATAATAAATTGCCGGATAAATCGAAGGTTAGTCCATGGCCATGTGATGCATTTAAGTATTGCGATCCAACATGAATTATCCATTGAGCCATCCCGGAACTATCACTCTTAAGACAGAAGAACTCAGTTGTATTTAGAGGACCGGATCTGAGAATCGTTGAGCCTGCAACAAATACAGTGTCAAAGCCAAAATCTCCAATTATATAATAGTTATAGTCAGTGTCTATTTTGAAATCTGTTATAACACAAAAGGGAGTTCCATCAATGAATGTTAGCTTTTCTACATTTCCGTCCACGTCAAATCTAGTAATGTAATGACCCTCTTGTACAGGTATTCCAGGAAAAAGCATTCCCTGACTTGTAAAGAACAAGACATTCACTTTCCCATTTAAATCAATTACCAACTTTCTTCCCCCATCTGAGACTGACTCACCCAGTTTTCCCCATATCAAGTTGCCACTGGTATCTAATTTTGCCAAAAACATACCATGAACTCCCGGGATATTGTTTATAATGCTATCAAAGAAATTAATTGGGTATAAAGAAGAGCCTCCTAAAATTTCTCCGGTGAGGTAGATATGTCCAAGTCCATCAAGTGCAAGCGAAATACCATTATCACCATCATCAATATTGCCTGCAACCTTGGACCAGATCAAATTTCCTGAACAATCAAATTTTGCAAGCAAAATATCATTTCCTCCTACTGCGTCTATAGATTGTCCATTGATATCAGAATTATTTCTCACACGGCCACAGGCATATACATTTCCCTGTGCATCAGTTGCTATATCATTGATCAATTCATCAGGTATGTGAGGTGATGGATCGAAGCTTGGTCCGCCGATGCGACTTACCCATTGTAAAGTTTGGGCAGAAGCATCCGATGATAATAACAAGGAGAGTACACTCATCAAAACTAAGAGGTAATTCATATTTTCCCTTTATTGGCACAACTCTTTTCTTCGGTACCCTGTGACGCTAATCCATCACAATAAACTTCCCTGAATAATTCATTTCACTGGTCCGGATCGAATAAGAATAAATTCCCGGGCTTAACCCTCGTACATCCAGAGTCACTTCTTCTGTGTGAAGGGTTGCATTAACACTCCTCACCACTTTACCCATCACATCAT
>Ga0209096_1003914_pt1 | contig 12530 bp, 9 predicted proteins | sample AD_UKC034_MetaG_FD_184407 | JGI IMG/M metagenome (GOLD analysis project Ga0209096, IMG submission 184407) | Active sludge microbial communities of municipal wastewater-treating anaerobic digesters from USA - AD_UKC034_MetaG (SPAdes) (version 2) | ecosystem: Engineered > Bioreactor > Anaerobic >... | reverse complement strand
GGATGGGGCATTCTACGGTGGGCGAGTACCTTGAGCGCGCGGAGCGCTCCGGCATCACCTGGCCGGTGCCCGAAGGACTCGACGACGAAGCGCTCCAGGCGCGTCTGTTCCCCGCGAAGGGGCAGGGCGAGAATGGCCGCGCGGCCTGCCTGACTGAGCCTAGGTGCATGCCGAATTAAGGCGAAAACATGTTACCCTGGCGCTGCTCTGGCAGGAATACAGGGAGCAGCACCCGGAGGGTTACAAGTACAGCCAGTTCTGCACGCGCTACCGGCGCTGGGCGGGAACGCTCGGCGCCTGGATGCGCCAAGAGCACAAAGCCGGCGAGAAACTCTTTGTCGACTATTCCGGCGACGGCATCCCCATGATCGACCCGCTTTCGGGAGAACGGGTCACGGCCCAGCTCTTCGTCGCGGTGCTCGGGGCGAGCAACTACACGTACGCGGAAGCGACGGCGACGCAGACAGCGCCGGACTGGCTTGGGTGTCATGTGCATGACCTGGAGTTTCTCGGGGGCGTCCTCGGCATGATTCCTATGGGTTTGCGCCCCGGGAACCTTGATGACGGGAGCGGGCTCCCTGTAAGACCAAGATTCAGCCGCGACTTACGGTCGATTGGTTCGTTCGCGGTATCTATGCTATGATGCTCTAGCCTGGGCTTTCACCAGGACACTTGCTTCTTCAAGGGATCGCGACATGCCCAATCTGGCCAGGATCTGGCGCAAATCGAAAGCCATTGTCCGCAAGGGCCCCTCAACTCTACGGAACATCGTTTACGCCAGGCTCGGCTACTGGCCCGTCAGTCGGATCGATGGCTGCGACATTCAGCCGATCCCCACGTACTGTGTCAGCCTAACCCGCGCCCAGTCGCGTCGCCGCCTCATGGCGAAACAGGCCGAAACCATGGGACTCTCCCGGTTCCGCATCCTCGACGCGGTGGATTCGCGCAATTTGGATTACGAACGCCTCAAACAAGACGGCCTGTACGACGAGACCGTTTGTCGCAAATATCATCCTAATGGACTTTCACTCAACGAGATCGCCTGTAGCCTGTCTCATGCGACGGTCTACGACCTGATCGTAGAAAACGGGGATCCCGTCGCCCTCATCGTCGAAGACGATGCCCTTTTCGTAACACGACGGGTCAGCCGATTCAGGCTCGCCGACATCCCGGCTGATTTCGATGTGGTCTTTCTCAACGCGTTCCTGGATCGAGAACCACCGCGCGGCCACATCCAGGGCATGATCTATGACGACTCTTCCTTTGCGGGCTCCGCCGCCGCCTACATTGTTTCTGCGCAAGGCGCAAGGAAGCTCCGAAACGTCAGCCGGCCCGTCATTCACGCCGCGGATGGGCTTCTGGGCCGCTCCATGTGCACCCTTCCGGGTGAGGAGAACCACCCCTTCCGGCAGCGTGGGGCCGCCACGACTATCACCGGTTATATCCTGTACCCCGAGTTGGTCATCAACGGTTCCATCGGCCATTATCATCTCTCCGAGGTCATGAACGCTAGCGACTGATCAGTATCGGGGAGCAGCGCGGCGCGACCCAGTCCACCTTGCCCCGGGCACGACAGCCGGTACGCTCCGGCGCGCGGCCAGGCCTGCATCGGGCTCCCCGACGACTAGCACAAGAGCATCGTCGGATATGTGTGACGGCGGGATTCTCCAGCGGGGTACGCGGGGTCACCCTGTGTCACAGAATCTGAGGGATTGCGCCCTACTCCGGCGGCAATCAACATGGGAGCCAGCCGTGGGCAGGCAGGAAGCGGGCAACGATAGTGTTCGTTTAATGTAAGAAGTGCCGACCAACGTTGAATCTCTTCGGCAGGGGCATATGCTCCTTTCTGGCCTGGTTTTTGCACCCTTACGAGAGACGGAAACGCAGGCATCGGTTGTGGTTGATAAGGTATATCCACACGACTGATACGCGACGGACCACCTTCGCGATCTTCCGATGCCTTTCCGCTCGGCAAACAGCGGGAGATTCCTTAACCTTATGTTTCCGGGTACGGTATACTGACTACCGTAATGTCTTTGTGGTCCTTGGGGCATTATGAGTCCACAAGAGGCTGTCTCGAAAGAGAAACTGATAAACGGGGCTTGCGGCGGCGCTGTCGCCGCTCGTGCAGGCGCTTGGGTGCTTTTGCGGCAATCGCAGCTCTGTGGATTTAAAAAAAGCAGCATCCCGGTTATGAGAACCTCTCGGTTGCCTCGAGGCCAACAAGAAACTGGGACTTCGTTTCCCAGAGGCTCTCTGAGAGTGGGTCGTTTATGGGCATGAAATTGCGTGGCTCTTTCGCAGTCAGGGGCATGCCCTCCTTCTACGGCCCTGTTGACGTGCTGGAGTACCTACTGCGTTGGCCGCCTTTGAGATGGGCTTTGGCTTCAGTGTGCCTGTTGGTTTATTGGGCACGCCGATACATTCTCAGGAATCCGTACGCTGCCGCCAAGGCTACACTAATGTGCCAGCGCCAGCTATGCGCGACCGGCGATGGTCGTGTCCCTGCGGTAGTACTCCGGATTAACAAGGATCTACAGCGCTTATGCGCGCCACACTGTAAGGGCCTTCTGCACAGTTTTCTCCGATCCAGACATGCGCAGAGGCTCGCGAACAAGTTCCGTGGCTATGGAATGCACTACACAATAAGACTGAAGCACCCCCGCCCTGACGAAGACCCGAGAAGGCAGGGCGATTTAATTGTCCTGAAGCCCCGTATCTCGCCAAGGGAGAAGGGGGTCATCCTCGTGGCGTTCACGGAGTCTATAAGTAGCCTCTTGTCGCTCTACAACGTAACCGGTTTGCTGAAGGACTATCGTCTTGTCTTGGAACCAAGCTCGTTTGGTTACCAAGATGTGAGTTTTCTCATGCTCTTGGGCTTGGGCGGAGACATCGTTGTGCAAGCGCCGTACGAGCCCGACTATGATTACATAATGCACCTTGGGAGCAATCTCCATCCCACGCGTCTCGGAGCGGGCGACTGGATAGACGCGGACTCATTTGTTGCAACGGACAAGGTGGAGAAACAATACGACGTCGCGATGGTAGCGAGTTGGAGCAAGATCAAACGCCATTCGCTGCTCTTCGCTGCGGTTTCTAGGATTGAGCGGTCGCGGCTTCAGAGGGTCGCGCTCATAGGCTACCCAGCATCCGGACGGACTGCGGAGGATATCAGGCGTGCGGCTGCACGCTACGGTGTCCTGGATCGAATCCACATTCACGAGAATATCCAACACGAGAAGGTGGCTACAGTCCTTCAAGCGTCACGTATGGCCGTTTTGCTGAGCCCGAGAGAGGGTGCCAATAGGGGAATATACGAGGCTCTTTTCTGCGACATTCCGATCATCGTCTCTGCGTCCAACAAAGGAGTTAATCGGAAACACGTAAACTCCAGTACTGGGTTGCTTGTTGAGGATGCAAAACTCCATGAGGCAATCGAGTCGGTTCTAGAGGAACCGTTTCGTTTCTCTCCGCGGGCCTGGGCGCTGGCGAATACGGGCTACAGGAACTCGACGGTGCAACTCAGTGACCTTATAGAGGAACTCGCGAAGAGACAAGGGGAAGAGTGGACGCACGGCCTGTTCTTCAAGAAGAACGCTCCCGGTCTTCGCTATGTACTTGAGGAAGAGCGGCTGCGTGCAGAACCAAGTTACGTACTTTTGGAGAGCTACCTTAGGAACGAAAAAGCACATTGATTGTGGTACGAGCTGAGTGCGGGAACATGTCACTCGAACCGTGGAGTCGAGGAAGAAAGCGGGCGGCTTCGTGCTGCACGAGCAAGCTCGCGACAGGAGACGTCCGGGGTTCTGGATGTCGAGTGGCCCATTTGCTGGAGGTGCTCGATGGGACTCGCTGTGGCACGGAATCCCATTCGTCCATAGGCGAGCGCAGGAAAAGAAACCGCGACGGGAGGGCGTTTTTCTATGAAAAGATTCCGTACCGTACGAGACATACGCCGGGGCGTATGCGAAGAGTTGCTGCAGATATTATGTCTTTTATTTCAGAAATCTCGCGTCGCTGAATAGGTTTCGGCCACTGCCACAGTATGTGTGCCGTAGGGCGAAAATGAGATAGACTAGTACACAGGAGGACACGGCGGTCGTGTTCCGACCTTGGATGAAACAGGTAGGCTTAAGCGAATGGAGCTTGATTTCACAAGAGGAGGTAAAAATGGTACCCACGAGACTCCGAATGGTGCTTTGGGGAGCCTGTGCAGTGAGTGTTTTCTATAATACAAACCTGTGTGGCGCCACACGGTTTTTTGCCGATGGGTTTGAGAATGGCTTTGTAAACTGGAACATTGAGCCCCGCGCTAGCTCCATAGATACAACATATGCGCATTCTGGTGCATGCAGCCACCGCAGCGTTTTCTCTCCCTATCCGCATCCTACCATTGCGATCCTGAATTTCAAGCACCCAGCTAGTAACAAATTATTTCTTCGGTTCCACTGGCTGATGAAGGACGTACCTGAAGGCTTCGGCAAGCTAGGGCGGTTCAACGCTGTCTCAGGTGGTACGGCTGGAATGGAGTTGTGGTATGACAAGTCGTGGACTACTGGTATATTTTGGAGTGCCGCTGGTACGGAGTTGAAAGGCAGCTTCGATGGCCGGTGGCCGGGCAATAAGGTCTCGGAGCAGAACGTTTGGCACAAGTATGAAGTCTTCATTGAGTATAACGTTCCAGTGTCTGCTGCCAACGGACGTTTAAGGCTGTGGATTGATCGGCCTGACGACCTGCCCTTCGAGTCAGCCAATGCTTATAAACCCATCGATGTCCAAAACTGCCAGTTCCGGAATACAGCAGTACCTTGTGTGTACGAGATGCTTCACCTCCCGACCAACTATAACAATGTCGGCGGCGCTACTTACTTTGACGACGTTGAGCTGTGGGACGGTCTACCGGACGTACTGCCGCCTAGGCCCGAGGATTCCCCGCCACCCTCAGCGCCCAAGATCCAACTGGATTACTGAGAATCCTCCGGGCTACGCACCCTTAGCTATCGAGAACGGCGGTGAGTTTCCGGCAAGCATGCGTGGGTCGGAGAATTCTCCGTAATCTTGGGCAGAGATGAGCGCGCGGGCGTCGGACTGCGGCGAGTCGCTGGTCGCGCGGCCGGTCGTTATCTGGTCGATGGCCATCCCGGCACATGGGCGGTACCGGGAAGACACCTTACGTTGCAGAGCCCCTCGCGCGGCCAGTTATCCGACGCTTCGCCGGAGCGTCTTCCCGGTCCTCGGGCCATGATCCAGCGTAGCGGCTACGAGACCGCGTCCGCTGGCGGCGTTGAAGCGTCGCCCCCGGCGCGCCGGCCGCGGCTGCGCCCGCAGCCCTGCCTTGGCACGCAGCGGTGGCGCGGTTCGCGAGAGCACACCATGGGGCGGCGAGATTGGCAGAAGGGCGGGGCCTGCGGTGGCGGCGTCCCCGCCGGGGAGCATCGCCGGCGCCGCGGCAGCGGCGGCGCACGCGCTATCCGCTATCCAGCGGCGCAAGCGTTGCCTTGTAGGTCCAAGGCAGCCACCTCTTCGGGTCGCGCGCGACCTCCGGCGTGTGCTTGAGCAGTTGGGTCAGGTAGTCGAACGCGTTTATCCCGTTGAGCGCGCACACCGGCCGTGCGGGAGGCGTTCGGGCCGGACAGGCGAGCCGGAGCCGCGGGCGTGCCTGGCGCGTTGCCCGCACGGAGTGCGCGCCGGGTCTGCCGCGGCGGTTTCGGGGCTCCTGCGTGTGTTATTTGACGCCCGGGGCGTTTCCGATTAGCATCATCGATGTCGAAAACGGCAACGAGAAGGCCCATGGGTTTACTGCGGCAATCCTTCCTGGAGGCGCATCCGATGGTCCGCTCACGTGATGTGGTCCGTGTCCTCGTCGCGCTGATCGTCGCTGCCCTGACGTCCGCTCCTGCTCCCGGCCAGCAGTCGCCGGCTCCGGCGGACGCCACCATGTCCGTCGACCCGGCCGCGCTCGACAAGGCGGTGGCGTCGCTGCGCAATGCCGACCTGGCCAAGTTATCCAAGGAGCAGCTGGAAGCCAAGGCCGAGGAAATCGACCAGGCGTGGAAACTCATCGTCGCCGCGGGCCCCGTCGGTCTCGCGCGGCTGAAGCAGGAACTCAAGGCCCTCGATCAGGCCAAGCAGCCGGACCCGTTCTTCCGCCTTGGCGCCGGCGTGCTGCTTTGGCAACTCGCCAAGCTCGACGCCGCCGATCTCATCGCCGAGCAGTGGCGACAGGCCCCGCTGACCCTCAACTACAACTATGTCTTCTACACCGCCTTCGACGCTGCCAAGACGCAGGACGCCCGGGCCGTGCCCCTGCTCAAAGCCTGCCTGGCCGACAACGAAGGGTCCATCTTTGTTGCCATGCACTTCATGCGCGTCCAGTGGCCGCTCACGCACCAGTTCCTCTGGGGCGCCTACGGCTCCAAGGGTCTGCCCGTGCTGGCCGAAATCCTGGAAACGTCAAAGAACCTCGTCGAACTGAAATCGGCCCTGGTTCTGCTCACGATGTCTCATGCCGCCGAGGCCCTGCCGACGATCCGCCAACTGACCAAACACGAAGATGGCGATCTGCGGCGCCACGCCGTTCGGGCCCTCGGCGAATTCGGTCATCCCGACGACTACGCCGCGCTCATGGCCGGCCTCAAGTCCACGGACCCCGAGGACCTGCACGCCTACGTCTTCGCCCTTTACGAGTACGGCGACCTCCGCTGCGTGGCCGATGTGGCTCCGTTGCTCAAGTCGCCCCACGACGAGGTTCGTCGCGAAGTCTTGGCCACGTTGAAGCACCTGGTGTGCCCGGCCTCGCTCGAAGCTCTCGAATGCTGGTCGCGGGAGGCCCTCACCGACGAAGAGAAGACCGAATGCCGGGAGTACGTCGTCAAGCGGCTCGAAGACGCCAAACTCACCTGGGACGCCTACCAGGCCAAATCGCCGGACGAGCGACGCGCCATCGCCGCCCGCCTGCGCGCCACGAATGAGGAGAGGTTCGTCCTCAAGAAGGACGATCGGCGGATGACCCACGACGAGCTGCTCGCCGCCGCCAAGGAATGGAAGGAGAGGCACCGTCTCGACGGCGGCACGTTTGAGTGGGCCGAGGATCGCCACGTGCTCTCGGCCGCGACCCCCGCCGACCTGGACTTGTTGCGCGACATTGAAGCGGCTCTCTACTGGCGGCTCTCGGATGAGTGTCTGTACGAGGTCAGGACCATTCACGGCCTGATCCGCCGCCTGGGCCGCAGCCGCTATCGCGCCGAGGTCGACCAGACCGAAAAGGTCGCCCCGCCCGCCGCCACGAAGAAGCTCTAGCGCCGCGGAGGCCGTTGCCGTGGGCGCCACGGCTGCGTCATCCCCTTCGGCGTCGCTCGGGGCCATGAGCTTGTCGAATGGCAGCCGGGCGTTGTTGGATCGCCGTCCCCTCGCCGCGCGGTGCTTGCCCTGCGGAGGCGAGCCTCTACAATACGGCCACCCTCCGATTCCTCAAGAGTCTGCGGAAAGACCGTCATCCATGATCGACGAACTTCAACACACGTTCAGCTACCGTCTGCGCGTGACCGTGCCCGCCTGCGTTCTGGCTCTGATTGTACTGCCGGTCGTCCTGTACGTGACAGGCTAGACGCTCACGCCGCTCACCGACCGCAACGACTCGTTCTTCCTGCGGGTGTTCCTCAGCATCGTCTTCGATTGATGCTCTGCAATCGCGTGGATCACCGACGAAGAGACGATTGAGCGTATCCTGCGCCATAGAGGAGCGTGGGGTCCGCGCCGCGGGCAAGCCGGCGCGCGCTCCGCGCGGGGAGCGCGCGGGGCTCGCCCGCGGCGGTTTCGTGGCGCCATCGTCGTGATCTTCCCCGACCGGGGCGAGAAGCACCTGAACACGGCGCTTTTTGCCCGCGCCGATTCCTGAGCAAGAACGGCCCCAGGCCTGAAAATTAATTCCGCGGCGGTCCTTGCAGAATGTCGATCGCCATAGTAGAGTATCGCTTAGAGCACACGGGCCGCGATGTCCGAAACGTGCGGGTTATCACACGGTAAAAATACCGAGAAAGGTGCGCAATGAAAGCAACATTTCTATTCGGAGGTACGGTGGCGCTGCTCCTGGCGGGCGGCTACATGGCAAGTGCGGGTGATAAAACCGAAGGTGAGGCTGCCAGGGATAAGATCCCGGTGGTCACGGCGGCAGTCCATACGCCGGGACCCCTACGCCTGGACTACTTTTCAGAGGCGCCCGGGGTGCTCAAGGCCATGAGCGGACTGGAAGAACAGGTTCGCAACAGCGGACTTGAAAAAAGTATCCTGGTCCTGGTCAAAATTCGTGCATCGCAGCTCAATCAGTGCCTGTACTGCCTTGACATGCACGAAAGAGAGGCTGTTAAAATCGCAACCGATCAGGCTAAGCTCGATGCTGTTGCAAAGTGGCGCGAGTCTGAGCTTTTCTCGCCACGCGAAAGAGCCGCCCTCGCCTGGACTGATGCCCTCACCCTGATCTCGAAGACGACCATCACGGATGAACTTTTTAACGAGGTGAGCACTAGGTTCAAAGGGGGTGAACTAGCCAATCTGAGCCTGGCGATTATCGCCATAAATGGCTGGAACCGCCTTAATATCGGTTTTCGTGACGAGCCGCAGCGCTGCCCGATAGATTTTTAGGATGAGACTCCGGGATGGCGCGACGCACGCACGTTTCCGACACTTCACGGTCTATCCGCGGCGGGCATCCTATGGCTTCTTGGTGCGTGAGCGGATGCCCTTGACGCCGAGGAGCTGATTGGTGGCGACGCCGAGGGCGCGCGCGAGGTCGGGGAGGACGCCGGCCTGGGAGTAGTCGGTCTTACCCTCGTACTAGGCGACCATGCGCTCGCTGCTTGCGGGGTTCCTTGCCTGCGCGGGCCTCGCGCGCGGGTTCGCGCGAGGCAGGCCCGGACTGCCGGCTGCGGTACCTGGTCCCGTTTTCGTGCCAACGGAAGCCGTGCCCGTCGCGCGAGGCGAGGCAGCGGTCGGCAGGCAGATCTTGCACTGGAGGAAGGACAGCGGAGCGCCGGAGGCCTGACCGGCGCAGGCCCCGGAGGTCAAGCAAACAACCGGAAGAAGGCATAAGAACCGCGCCGGCGGATTCTATCGGGATTCGGCGGAAGTTGAAGAACCTCGCCGGCGCCCCGCATCGTCCTCGCCGCCGCCGGCGCCGGGAGCGAGGTCGCAAGCGCCGAAAGGCTCGCCGCAGAGGATCAGCGTCACCTTGGCGCGCGCGCGGTGTCCGGCGGGAGGAACGCAGGCGAAGCGCACCGAGTTTTCGCCCGGCGCAAGCTCGATCGCCTCGCCCTCGGGCGCGAGGTTCTTGAGCAACGCTCCCCGTTCGTCGTACAACCGGCAGTCTTCCATGGACTCCATCTCGATATACTGGCCGCTTTCGAGGGCGACCGGGAAGACGATCGCCCGCCCGCCCACGGTCAGGGCGGGCCGGTCGAGCGCGACCTTGACGACGGGCAAGGCCTTCACCGCGCTCAGCGTGCACTCGACGGTCTCGTTGGGCGGCAGGTTGTTGTAGTAGAGCCCGAGGGCGCTCGTGTGCGCCCGAACTAGCGGCGAGCGGAACACCTCGTAAGTTCCGCCGTAGGGCCAGAGGTAGTCGCCGAAGCGGTCCGCGTCCCGTTCTCGAAGGTGCAGCTCGACGTAGCGCCACCCTTCGAAGTCCACGTCGACGTAGTGCTCCGCCAGAGTCGGCCAGAACCGCGGCGGATTGGTGAGTTGGAAGTTGAGAAGCTCGCCCTTGCCATCGCCGCGGATCCAGACGCCGAGGGCCCCGCACCGGCCGATATCGACCGGCGGCGAATAGGCCGCGCGCGCCAGCGCCCAGGCCCCCCGCCGCGCCGGGAGGGCGCTCTTCGCCGTATAGCGCCCGCAGGCCGCCGGCGTCTTCGGACCATCTTTCGACAGGGCCCACGCCGCCGTCACTCCCCGGGCGGCGCCCTCGACTTTGATCTCCTCCGGCTTCTCGTGGCCGGCCAGGACCGCCGCTCCCGCCGACTCGTAGGGCTCGGCGGAGAAGAGCGCCTCCACACGCGCCTTGAGAGGCTGCGCGGCGTGGCGATTGCGGACGGTCCAGTCCGTCGAGCCGTCGTCCAGCCCCGTCACCTTGTGCGCCAGGTAATCGGCGGGAACGAAATGAAAGCCGCCGCCGGGCCGCGGGAGCAGTCGGAAGTCCTCCCGCGGGGCGCCGAGGCGTTGGCGCGCCGCCTCGGGCACCGCGCGCGCGAGGCGCAGGCGTTCGTACCTGCCGATCAACTCCAGGTACTCATCCTGGCGCGCGTTCCAGGGATTCGGACCGACCCCGAGGCCTTGAAACGACATCGGCATGTCGGTCGCCAGGGCCTTGGCGCAGAGATACTCGATTTCGTCGGGGAACTCCGCCGGGTGATCCGGGCTCGGCCCCAAGATGGCCCACCAGCCGAGCTGCGCGGCCAGAAGGCTCGAGGCTCGATAGCTCTCGACATCGCGCAGATGCACGTCGGTGAAGCGCTTGAGCCCCCAGTTGGGGTGGTCGTAGGCGCCGATGCGCGAGTGGTACGGCCACGAAAGGCAGCCCCATTGACTGGCCTCGACGAGAACGCGGCCCTGAAGGCGCCGGAATACGGCTTCCCGCATTACGGCCCAGCCGTAGGGGCCTCCCGGCATGCCCTCAGCCCCGTCTTGATAGATCATGTCGAAGCCGCACTCGTTGAAGGGGCGCGCGATGCACTCGGCAACCTCGGCGACCAGCGTCGAGTTCTCGTCGGGCTGGAACGTGCCGTAGATCGCCAAGAGGTGGTGCACCGCCGCGCCCCGCGCATGCGCGGCCCGGCGCGTGCCCAAGGCTCCGCGCACGCACGCCGTAAGGGCGTAGGGCGCATTCCGCGAAAGGCCGCGGTACTCGATGAGCTCCGTGCCGATCTGGACGATGTTGCTGCGTCCGGAATATTCCCAGGAGGTTTCCAGGTTGCCCGGCGGTTCCGTGAGGGGCACGACGTCATCGGCATCGCCGATGTCGGCGGCCAGCGTGAACTTCCCGTCTTTGGCGAGGCGCGGGTCGGGCACCGGCGTCACGAAGGGGTCGTTGCGCGCGATCCCGCCCGTGAGGGTGTGCATTCCCGCTTTGAGCCCCGCCGCGTGAATCTTCGCCACGACGGCCTTGAGCCCCTCCAGGCCCTGAGGAAAGAGATCCTTGCGCGGGGCGTAGCTCCCGAGGGACTGTTCCCATGCGATCAGGTGAATCTGCATGAGCCCGGCTTTGCGCGCCAGGGCGATCCACGCGTCGATGTCCTGCTCGGAGACGGTCGCGAAGACGTAGGAACCGCGGTTCTCCTCGGCGTCCAGGGCGAAAGGACCGCCCAGCGGGGACCAGGGCAGGTCTTCCTGACGCACGACGTCCTTGAGAATCGCGCGCAGGCGCTCCGGCGGCGCCGCTGCCAGGGCGATCCGCGCGCCCACAATGCCGCGCGATGCGGAGGCGCGCGGCCGGAATCCTCCCCGGAGTTCGAGGGTTGTCTTCAGGTTGAGGGGCCGCGCCGCGGCGGCGAAAGCGTCGGAGGCGATGACGCCCGACATTTCGCTCGCCCGCCCGGACAGCGCGAGCCGCACCTCCGCGAAGACGATTTCGTCGGCCGCCGGGCCGCTTACATCGGCGATTTCGAAAACGAGGTATTCGCCTTTGGCGGCGGCGCGCAGGGTTACGGCGGCCGCGGGTTCGGCGAAGGTCACGACGAGGCCGTCCGGCGTCGGCGCGCAGGCGACGGGGCGCGAAATCGCTCCGCCGCGCGCGATCGTCACGAAGGCGTGGCGGTCCGGGTGCAGGTAGTTCCGGCCGCCGATCTTGTCGGCGAAGACGGCGTTGGTTCCGTCGGCGTCGATTGCATAGCGGAGGAATTCGGTTTCGAAGACCAGCTCCGCCGCCGTGCTTCCCGCCGCCGCCCAAAGAAAGACGACCGTCGCCCACCGCATAGCCACCTCCCGCGCGGCTTGGCCGCGCCGCAGGAAGGGAGACCGCGCGCGCCCGCGGCGCCGCTCGGCTCCAGTGTAGACAGTATACTACGGCTCCCGCGCCAAGGGGTATGTCGCCGTTAAGCGCGGCTGTCTCCGGCCGTCTCCGGTCGGCATGCCGACCACCCTGTTGCGAGCGCCCCTCCGCCTCGCTACACTCCCACTGATTCCTGTTTTCGAAAGGAGCCGGTGTGCTTAAGTTCGGCATTATCGGCGCGGGCGCGATCGCCGCGTCGGGCGTTGAGGGAGCCGCGCTGAGCGGCGCGGCCGAGACGGTCGCCGTCGCCGACGCGGACCCGCGCCGGTTGGCCGCCTTCGCGCGCGAGCATTCCATCGGTCGGACCTTCGCGAAGGCCGAGGACCTGATCGGGGACCAGGGCATCGACGCGGTGTACGTGGCCGTGCCCAACGCGTTCCACGCGCCTTACGCCATCGCGGCGTTGGAGGCCGGCAAGCACGTCATCCTCGAGAAGCCCTTCGCCGTCTCCTACGCCGAGGCCCGCAAGGTCGTCGAGGCGGCGCGGAGG
>Ga0209096_1003913_pt1 | contig 12530 bp, 9 predicted proteins | sample AD_UKC034_MetaG_FD_184407 | JGI IMG/M metagenome (GOLD analysis project Ga0209096, IMG submission 184407) | Active sludge microbial communities of municipal wastewater-treating anaerobic digesters from USA - AD_UKC034_MetaG (SPAdes) (version 2) | ecosystem: Engineered > Bioreactor > Anaerobic >... | reverse complement strand
GCAGGCGTCGCAGTCGTTACCTGCCTCGTGCCTTCAACCGAAGTTCCCGTCCCGAACGGGTGGCGCGACCGGCCTCGACCTCCAGAAGGATCGACGCCGCGAGCGTGCCGAGTCATCCACCACAGCAGTGATCTGCCCGGTCCTTGCCAGCCGCATCCCCGCGATGACGGCTGGGCGCTCCAGAAGCGCACCGGCGCAGCAGAACCCCGTGGCGGCACCTGATGCCGCGCACCGTTCCCGCCAGCCCTTGAGCACGCGCGCATGACGCGCATCGCGCGGCGTGATGGCCTCCATGAGGCTCCCCGCACGACCCTCGCTCATCAACTCGACACCGCCCTGGACTCTCGGTCAGGGGTGGACCCATGCGAGTGGCCGGCGCTGCACACCAGGCCTGATCCACCGAATGACCCAGGGCTCGACCCTGGCGTCGATGTCGCACCCAGCCCCGAGCGGGGTGGACATCACCCCTGTCGTCGCGTCGCAGAAATGCGCAGACGGCCTGGATCAACGTGTTCCATTTTTAAGTCTGACCGAGCTGACCCGAGCCCCTCGACAAAGACCACGAGGAGCCCGGACCAGCAAAGCCATGGGTGGGTGTGGCGCTGCAGAGATCGACCGCCGCACCGACGTTGCACACGATCTCCATAGCCGTGGGCTTGCCAGGAATCGGCCCCGGGGATGTCCACATGGATTCCTCCAACCCCGGTCCTCCCGACCGTTCATTCACCGGCGTGCTGTTCGGGCAGTCCGCCATCTCGCAGAAAGCCCACCATGTCCCGTATCCGCCGTGAAGAACCCTCGCGCCGCCGCCGGCAGGCGCCCCTATCCCTCAACGACCGCCGCAACGACCCGCGCAATGGCTCCACCCTGCCCTCCTCATCCACCCGCCCTTCCAGGACCACCGCGATGACCTCGGCCAGCCCAGGCCGCCTGCACGGCCAGGACTCGCCACGCCGCCAGAACTGGGCCGGCAAGTCGCCCCAGCAGGTCCTGGACATGTACCCGCCGGGCAGGACGCCCGTGAACCGTGTGGTGGACGTGCTGATCGAGCTGTTCAACCCGCTGCACACCGCGCTGGAGAAGACCGTGTCGCACAAGACGCGCTACGAGCGCGCCCACTTTCTGCGACGCTTCTTCCGCGAGCTGCACACCGACGCCGGCTTCAAGCTGGCGCCCGATCCTCGCAACCTGGGCCAGCGGCATGTCCAGGCGATGGTGAAGGTCTGGCAGCGCCGCAAGCTTTCGCCGGGGACGATCCAGACCTACCTGAGCTTTCTGCGAGGCCTGGCGATGTGGCTCAACAAGCCGGGCTTCATCCGCAGGCCCGAGCACTACGGCCTGACGCCTGACGAGTACGAGCGCCACGAGAACGCCCAGCGCGACAAGAGCTGGAGCGGCAACGGCATCGACGTGGAGGCCTTGCTGGCCCGGGTCTCTGCCTACGATGCCCGCATCGGCGCGTCGATGCGCCTGATGGTGAAGGTCGGCCTGCGACGCAAGGAGTCGGTGATGTGCCGCCCCTACGCCCACGTGCATCCGTTCGAGGAGACAGGCCTGCCCGACGAACAACGGGAGGCGGATCGGTATCTGTGGACGAAGGGCAAGGGAGGCCGTGCGCGCTGGCTGCCGCTGGCCACCGAGGAGCAGCAGGCGGCCATCGCGCATGCCCGCAGCGTGGTCAGCGGCCATGACGCACACATGGGGGCGCCGGATCGGGACCTGAAGTCCAACCTCCGTCGGCTGGACTATGCGCTGCGCAGGTTCGGCCTCACGAAGCGCGAGAGCGGCACCACCGGGCACGGGGCGCGGCACGATCACCTTCAAGGCCAGTACCAGGACACGACGGGCACGCCCGCGCCGGTTCGCGGCGGTGGGCCGGTCGATCAGGACCTCGACCGTCAGGCGCGGCTGCGCGTAGCCCGTGTCGCGGGCCATGCCCGCCTGCGCTCGGCTGGCGCCTACATCGGTGCGATCCGGCGCTCGCCCGCAGGGAGCCGCGACCCGGCCCAGGGCGAGACCGGCAAGCCCGGGCCGGGGAGCATCGGGGACGACGGTGACACGCCTGTTCCGGTCGCCTGAGCCGGCCCGGTCGGCACCGGCCTGCGTTCAGGCGCAGGCGGGCGCCTCGGTCCGGGCAGGATCGTTGGCGTCGACCTCCTCGCCATCCGTCTCCGGGGCATCGGCGTGCGGGTGCACGCGCAGGCAGTCGGGCAACCAGCCACGCCCAGCGAGCAGTTGTTCGGCCTGCGCCACCGCGGCATCCTTCTTCAGCGCCGCGAGCGGACCAGCGGCCTTGGCGCCGGCCACCGCGTGCACCACCTCGACCACCCTCGCCTTGGACACGTGCTGAAGGTAGGCCTCCCCCGTCGCCGACCACCAACGCGTCATGTCCAGGCCGAGGGCGCGGGCCAGACCGTCATTGACCGGTCGGCCGGCGTCGGTGCCGGTGATGCCGTTCACGGTGGACGCTACCAGGAAGGTCAGCAGCCGCTGCACCGTCTGCGGCGGCTGCCGCAGCATCCAGTCGAACACCGCGTCGGATTCCTTGGGCAGGTTCTCTATCCAGGCGGCGCGGTCGGCTTCGATGCACTGGGCCGCCCGGCTCGCTTCGATGTCCTCGGCCGCGCCCCGCAGCTCGTGCTGGTTGCCGGTCGCGCTGATCGCCAGCACGTTGGGCAGTCGGTAGGCGCCATCCAGCGGGTCGGCCAGCAGCTTCAGTGTCAGGTGGGTCGTCAGTGCCGCCATCGCGACCTCGGGGCGGTCCAGCAACTCCGCCTGGATCGCGGCGACGCGGTGGGCCGTGAGGCGGCGCATGAGCTTCTCGGAGTGCACGGGCCGTGCCGTGGCGCCGGCTGTCGATGGAAACGACTGCAGGGCCGGGAGCCCCGCGCCCCGCGCAGGATCCGCGTCGTCTTCCGAGCCGCCTCCACCGGCCGACTTCTGTTCGGCAGCCTTGGTGATGGCCTGCGCCAGCTCGGCCCGATCCTCGGGACGGATGAGCCCTGCCTTGACCGAGGCACGGCCGTCCGCGCCCACATGTAGCACGCACCCGGCGAGCGCCATCCAGGCCGCGGGCCATTCGGTCAGCGCTTCGAGCCTGGCCTTGCGCTCTTCCTCCAGCCCATCGGCCTCGGACTCCAGTGCGAGGAAGGCACGGTCGCACGACGCGTCGTTCTCGTCGGCGGCGTCGTTCGTCTCGCCGGCGTTGCTGACGCCCTCGCCGGCATCGCCATCGCCGTCGCGATCCACCAGCGCGTCCATCTGCTCGTGCAGGGCAGCGATGCGCGTGTCCAGCGCCTTCAGCGTCTCGGCTTCCTCGGGCGTCGGTGCGCGGCGGGGCTTGCGCAGTTCGCCGTGCTTGACGTACTCGTCGTAGGCGAAGCGCGGACGGATGTCGACCCACTTCCAGCCTTCAGACAACAGTTGCTTCGCGCGCTTGCCCAGCTTGTCAGCGGCGAGGCGCTCCAGCAGGGCCGGGTCCAGCAGATAGGCCTTGCGGTCGTCGTCGCTGAACAGGTCGCGGCGCAGTGGTCCGCCGGCCTTCTCGTAGGCCTTGACGGTGACGTAGCGGGCCAGCGGGTCGGCGTCCGATTCGATCTCGCCCCGGGTAAGCAACTGCCGCAGATTTTCGGGGCGCTGGTTCCAGCTCGGCAGACCGGCCCAGGCCTGCTCCTGGCGCTGGTGATCGTCCACCGAGGCCAGCACCATGAGGCAGTCCAGGCCGATGCCACCTTCGCGGTACAGGGCCATCAGCTTGGGCGAGACGCTGGCGAGCTTCATGCGCCGCTTGACGATGAGGGGCGTCACGCCGAACGCCGCAGCCACGTCCTCCACGGACTTGCCCTGCGCCAGCAGCCTGGCGAAGGCGGAGAACTCGTCGGCCGGGTGCATCGGCACGTGGAAGCAGTTCTCGGCGAGGCTCGCGATGAGCGCCTTGTCGGCAGGCACGACGAGCACCGGCACGGGGTAGTTGTCGGCGATGTCGCCCTGCTGCACGAGCAGCGTGAGCGCGGCAAGCCGCCGCCCGCCGGCGCAGACCTCGTAGCGTCCGCGCGCCGCCTGTACGACGACGAGGTTCTGCAGAACGCCGCTGTCCTTGATCGACGCGGCCAGTTCCGGCAGCGACATCGCGGGCGTCGTCGCGCTGCGGGCCTGGTGGTCCTCGGAGAGCACCAGCTTGTTGAAGGGAACGAAGGTGCGAGGAGACGCCTCGATGATGGCGTCGACCTCGGCTTTGGAGAATTTCATGAGGGACTCCTGATCGGTTGCATGGCAGGCCGACGGCCCACCATGCAGTCAGGATCCCATTGAGCCCGTGCACTTCAAGGGTGGCGAAGCGCGCTCGCCGATGGTCCGGTCAGGGTGCCGGACTGCGCGTAGGCTCGCCTACGACTGCTCGCCCGACTTCAGGGCTGCCAACCGCTCCACCACCTCACGCTTGCCGACCCCGCGCAAGGCAGCGATGGCGGCGAGGTTCTTGCCTCTGGGGCGTGCCTTGCCCTGCTCCCATGCGTACACGCTTTGCCCCGATGCGCCGACCAGCAGCCCGAAATCCGCAGCCGACAAGCCCAGGCGCCTGCGATTGCTGGCCATGCCAGAGGCGCGGAACCGGAACTTGTCGGCGCCGTCCGCTTCCTCGGCCGAAGGTGGCGATGGCGGCCGAGCGGGGGCGGCGCGCGCGGACTGCCGCACGGACCGCTCCAGTTCGCTGACCCTGCGCTTCAACGCGGCGCTTTCCGCGCGCGCAGCCGCGAGCGCCTTCCTGATCGAATCGATCTCGCTGCGCAACTCCTTACGAGCCAGACGAACGATCTCGGCCTTAAGCACTGATGCAATGTTCGGCATCCACCGATTGTGCCAAGTGCCCGAGGAAGGTCGGGGAACAGCGCTGTGCGGGTGGAAGCCGTCAGGAGCCGTGTCGCACTTCAATGAGCGACCGCCTTCTGGCGTTCAAGTCAGCGAACCGCTGTCCCTGGACGCCCCAAACCAGAAGCCAGCCTTCCAAAATCGCCCGCCGTGAACCGGCCGTTCGCTCCGTGGTACCAATTCGCCGTATCAAGAAGTGGCGCTGCAACGGCTGCCTTGAACCGGTGGACTATCGATTCAACGAGCACAGCGGTTGTCTGAGCACTCGATATAGTGCCCTGAACTCGTTGGGGCGGTCGGCCGTCTGGGTGGCCTTCAGATTTGGAGTTGAGGGTAGATCATGTTCCTGAACGATCAAGAGACGGCTACTGATCTTCTGCACTACGAGGCGATCGCGCGCACGGTCGTCCGGTTCATCAACGAGACGCCCCGGGCGCCGGTGACGATCGGCGTACACGGCGATTGGGGTGCCGGCAAGTCCAGTGTGCTCAAGATGACGGAAGCCTCGTTCCAGGGCAACAACCGCGTGCTCTGCCAATGGTTCAACGGATGGACCTTCGAGGGCTTTGAAGACGCGAAGACTGTCGTCATCGAGACGATCGTCGACGAGCTCCGGCGCTCCCGGCCGACATCAACAAAGGTGGCGGATGCCGCCAAGAAGGTGCTGCGACGTGTGGACTGGCTGAAACTTGCCAGAAAGGCGGGTGGCGTCGCATTTACTGCGGCGACAGGCGTTCCCGCAGCCGGGCTCTTGCAAAACGTCGTTGAGGTCGTCACAGAGTTTGTGAAGCACCCCGAAGATCATGTGTCCGTCGAAGACCTGAAGAAGGTTGCCGAGGAAGCGCAAGGGTTGCTGAAGGACGCTCCGGCAGACACTGAGCGCCTGCCCGAGCACATCCACGAGTTCCGCAAGGAGTTCAACGCGCTGCTCGAAGCCGCCGACCTGGACCGTCTGGTCGTGATCATCGATGACCTGGACCGCTGCCTGCCGAAGACTGCAATCGCAACGCTTGAGGCCATCCGCCTATTCCTGATGGTCGAGCGCACCGCGTTCGTCATTGGCGCGGATGAGGTCATGATCGAGTACGCGGTCAGGGAACATTTCCCAGACCTGCCGCCGAGCACGGGCCCGTTGAGCTACACGCGTAACTATCTCGAGAAGCTCATCCAGGTTCCTTTCCGCATTCCCGCGCTTGGCCTCGCCGAGACGAGGGTCTACATCACGCTGCTGCTTGCGGAAAAGGCCCTTCCTGCCGGTGACAAGGGCTTCGTAAAGTTGCTGGCGGCCGCGCGCAAGGACATGGAGCGTCCGTGGGAGAGCCGTGCGTTGGACCGCAGGCAACTCGAAGAGGTTCTGGGAAAACCACTTCCAGACGCGGTCTCGCAGGCCCATACGATCGGCACTATCCTGGCCAAGATACTGACGGACGGTACGCACGGGAACCCTCGCCAGATCAAGCGGTTCCTGAACACCATGATGCTGCGGCAGGCCATTGCCGAGGAGCGTGGATTCGGTGCTGAGATCAAGCTGCCTGTGCTCGGCAAGATCATGCTCGCCGAGCGCTTCTATCCCGACTTCTACAAGCAATTGGCCCAGCAAGCCACGGCGGAAGCAGGCAAACCGGCGGTCCTGCTGGCGCTCGAGCGGAGCCTTGGACAGGGCGGTGCACCGGAGGCAGGTGGCGGCGCGACGAAGGCAAAAGGTGACTCTGGTGCCAAGAGGGTCGACAGCGCGAAGGTCGATACAGATGCGATCATGACGGACGCCGCCGAATGGGCCAAGAACGAGTGGGTGCGTGGCTGGGCGTCGATGGAGCCGGCACTCGGCGAAGTCGACCTGCGCCCGTACATGTTCGTCACGCGTGACAAGCGAGGCGCCAGCGGCGGGTTCTCGGGATCGGCACACCTCGAGGCAGTGGTTGAGCGGCTGATGGGCGGCAAGATGGTCGCCAGGGGTGCAGTGGCCGAGGTGGCCAAACTGTCTCCGCAGGAACTGGACGAAGTCTTCGGCGCAGTAGCCGATCAGGTCCTAGAGGCAGAGGACCTGAAGGCTGAGCCAAAGGGCGTGCAAGGGCTCATCGTCCTTGCGGAGCGTGGGGCTGAGATGCAGCGACGGGTGCTGGACTTCGCGAAGTCACTGGATACCTCCAAGGTAGGCGTCTGGCCTGTGGGCTTGGTCTCTATCGTGAAGGATCCTGCTCTCCTCATGGAGGCGAAGGCGGTTCTCGACGGATGGGCCAATCAGGACGGAAACGCAATGCTCAAGCGCGGCGTCCTGGCCATGGGATCGCTCGGCAAGAAGGGATAGGTCATGGGCACGTCGAAGGGATATGGCGGCCCGCCTAACGGCCTCGTTCCCACCTGGCTTGGCGCCGGTGGCGATGGTGGCGATGGTGGCGATGGTGCCGATAGCGATGGCGACGGTGACGGTGACGGTGACTCGGTAGGCGATCCCGACGTCGGCGGGCCGAGCGATGGTGGCCACCAGGCACCGGCGGGTGGCAGTAAGGCAGGAGCCGTGGGCGGCTTTGCGGGCGCCCGTACGGCCTTCACCCGATTCTCTAGGACCGGAAGTTCGAGTTCCCTGGGTTCCGCGCTGGCCTCGTATGTTGGTGGTGGGGGCGGCAGCCGCGGCGCTGGAGGCGGTCGCGGCGGGGGCGCCGGCGTGCGGCGCTCAGCCCAGCGCATGGGCTCGTCGCTCGCTTCCGGTGCGAGGCTCCTTGGCGTCGTCCGGGACTTCCAGGCGATCGGTCCAGTCGAGACCCTGCGCCAGCTCGACTTGGAGCTCATGGCGAATCGCCCGGCATCAGAGGCGTTCCTCGCCATGCTGGAGTTTCTATGTCCGCCCGGTGGCGCCATAGACGAGGCCATCTCCAGACAGGCGATGCTTGAGGCTATCGGAAATCTAGATCGGGACGCCCCGACCGCCTTCGTGGAACTGGCCCCAGAGCAACTGCGCGAGTTCTTCCTCGACTTTGTCGCCCTCTCAATTGAAGGCAGGGTGATCGCGGACATCGGGGCGCACGGGATCGCACTATCCCCAGACGTTGCGACGGTCGAGCGCACTCACGAGCAGTTGCACGATTTTATAGAGAGCTGCTGCCGCGTGCATCTCTCCGGGCTGCTGACAGGGCTTGAGGCCCTAAGCAGCCGCGACGTCGAGCAGCGATCAAATGAGATCTACGAGGCTGCCTTCTCGCTGATCAGCGATGCTGGGGAGGACGCGCGATGAGGCCGCACACGCTCGTGGCTAGGCTTGGAACCGCGGACGCTGAAGCTGTCCAGCCCACGCTTGTCGGTGCGCATGTCACCGAAATTGACTTTGTCGACGTCTATGGCCGGCTCGACTTTGGGCTGGGCAACGCGCTCGATCAGCTTGACGCACTGGGTCTTGTGCCCAGCGAGCGCGCGATCGACCTCGCCCTGTTGGCCGCCACCGTGTTGGCCGCCGACACTCGTATTTCGCGCGAGGCTGCCGCCCAGGATGCGTGGACGCGCGAGATCGAAGTCTGCGTGCCTGTTGCAGAGCCCGCGCTTTGGCAGCAGCTCTCGCCCCTGATGCGATCCACCTTGGACTTTCTCACCGGTGACAAGTGGACCCTGCGGTTCCGCCCGCGCCCGTCATCCCGGGAACGGCTGGCAACAGCGACTGAGAACCTGCGAACGGCTCATCCAGATTGCGTGTGTCTATTCTCCGGCGGCCTGGACAGCTTTATCGGTGCGATCGACCTGTTCGCGGCTGGTGCGACTCCGTTGCTAGTTAGCCACTACTGGGACGGCGTGGCGAGCAAGCACCAGAAGATGTGCGCAGAGCGACTAAAAGCGCGGTTCGCTGGGGCCGCGTTCCATCACGTCCGGGCCCGGGTTGGCTTCCCCAAGGGCGTGGTCGAGGAATCGTTGGTCGAGGACACGCTGCGCGGTCGGTCCTTTATGTTCTTTGCGCTCGCCGCGCTGGCTGCCGATGCGCTTGGAGGAGACATCACCGTCTACGTCCCCGAGAACGGGTGGATCTCGCTGAACGTGCCGCTCGATCCATTACGCCTTGGGTCGCTCAGCACCCGAACCACGCACCCCTTCTATATGGCACGCATGAACGAGTTGCTCCAGCGGCTGGGCATGAATTCGCGGTTGGTGAACCCGTATCGATTCAAGACCAAGGGGCAGATGGCGCGCGATTGCGCCGATCATGACTTCCTTACCTCCTACGCCAAAGAAACGATGTCGTGCTCGTCGCCCGGCAAAATCCGGTTCGTCAAGGAGAAGGAGCAACGTCAGCAGAAGCACTGTGGCTACTGCGTGCCGTGCCTCATCCGCCGGGCTTCGCTGCTCGCAGGGGGCATCGACGATGCGACCCCGTACTACCTGGAGGATCTGCACTCGCACGTCGTCAACACCGACCGGGCGGAAGGCAAGGATATTCGTTCGTTCCAACTCGCCGTCTCAAGGCTACGAAACAAGCCGGAGCGCTCGCGCTTCGACATTCATCGCCCCGGGCCACTGTCCGATCATCCGGCCGATTTGCGGGCCTACATGGACGTATACGTCGCGGGCCTCGAGGAGGTGGCGACTTTGCTCGACGGGGTCCGGGCAGAACCGCTATGAGTTCGTCGGATCGCCCGAAATGGGTGGACTTCCACTGCCATCTGGACCTCTACCCCGATCACGCGCAACTGATCCGGGAGTGCGACTACGCCGGCATCGCAACTCTAACGGTGACCACGACGCCAAAAGCCTGGGCCCGCAACAGCGAGATGGCCATGGGTGCGCGGCACGTGCGCGTTGCCCTGGGACTTCATCCCCAACTGGTCGCCGAGCGTGAGGCCGAGATCGACCTGTTCGCCCGCCTCCTGTGCGAGGCTCGGTACGTAGGTGAGGTCGGACTCGACGCTGGCCCGAGGTTCTACAAGAGCTTCGATGCGCAGAAGCGCGTATTCGAGCGGATCCTACAGATGTGCTCGGAGCAGGGGGGCAAGGTCTTGACCGTGCACAGCGTCCGCGCGGTCTCGCAGGTTCTGCAACACCTGGAGAGTTTCTTGCCCGCTGATCGCGCACGGGTCGTCCTGCATTGGTTTACCGGCTCGGCCGCCGAAGCCCGTCGCGCCGTAGATCTGGGCTGCTACTTCTCGGTGAATTCCGAGATGCTCCGGTCGTCCAAGCACCGTGCTCTATTGGCGCAATTACCTCGCGACCGACTCCTGACTGAGACGGATGGACCCTTTGTATCGGATCAAGACGTGCCGGTCCGGCCGTTGTCGGTGATGAAGACAGCAGCAGATCTGGCCGAGTTGTACGGCACTACAATCCAAGTCATGCAGGCTCAGATCCTGACCAACCTCACGAGGTTGGTGGCTGGATGAGCTTGGCAGGGGATCGTTCCTCAGATTGCGACTGGATTTCACCCTTCCGGTTAACAGGGTCGGAGAGCAGTTCGAATGCTTGGGCGCAATACTGACTGAGGTTGTTCGCCAAGGACCGGTGTACGGCCAGTGCCACCTGTCGCGGCACCTGGGAACTCAGACCACGCGACCCTTTCCGTTTGCCAGTCCACGAGCCATCGATGGAAAGAGCAAGGAGAGCGTGGCATCGAATCGAGCCGGCCGCAGGTACTCGGGTGCCTCCGCCTCGATGTGCCCGACGACCTCCTCGCGCCATCTGCGGAAACGTCGAACCTGCTCGGGCCTGAAGTGCCGCTCCACGTCGAAGGACTTCGCGGCAATGAGGTAGAGCGACAGCCACTGTGTGCTGTTGTCGCTGCGGGTGTTCATGATCGCGTTCAACACCTGAATCGCGCTCGACACGGCGTAGCCGACCCCGGTGTTCAACTGGATCGAAAGGATGCGAGGCACGATCGTGCGGGCAAACACACGCTCAACACCGCCCTCGAACCCATGCGCTTCAAGGGCCTCGGCGGCCAGGGCGACCTCCGCCCATTCCTCGCTGTCCTCATCCAGGTGTTCGAGGTATCGCGGTCCTTCGGTCTTTCGGAGCCGCTCGATCCTGATGTTGGCGTCGCAGAACGCCCTCATTGCCTGCAGATACCGCTCCGCCCAGCGCGATGGGGGTGTTTCGAGCAGACGCTCACGCCGGTGTGCCCGGATGTAGGCCTGATAGGCCAGTACCTCGGCATGTTCACGGAGCTTGTAGCGCAGCAGCGCACGTTGGGTTCGCAGCGTAGGGTGGTGCAGCCAATGCTTGCCGTCCAACCCATCCACGACCAGTCTGCGCAGACCGTCCAGCGTCAGGCGTCCTCCCATCGAACCGAGGTCAATCTCGAGCGTCGGCAGATCGAGGTGCCGGATCTTCCGCAGCTTCTCCTCATCCACCTTGTGCGTGACCGCCACTTCGATCAGCACCGTCTCCGACCAGTGCGCCGGGAACTCATCCTGCTGCTCGTCGTCTTGCTCGTCGTCGCCTCGTTGAACCCGAGTGGCGATGCCGCCGAGGATGCGTGGTCGAGGCTCCGCCAGATGCCCGACAACATCCGGCACGATGCGGCCGAGGCGCCGCTCAAGTTCCACGGCTTCGAACCTCAGTTCGGCCGGCGCGCTCCACCACAGGATCTCGACGCGATGGTCGTCCCAGCCGTCGCCGTACCCATCGGGGGCGTCACGATGCACGGCGGCATGCAGGCCCGGTGCTCGGATGCGCCTCGCGTCTTCGAGGATCGATTTGACGGTTCGGTGCAGCAATGTCTCGCGACGCATCGTCGCGGTCGCGTCCGGGTCCATGCCCGGCGGCAGTTGCGCCTGGAACAGCGCCTCGTCCTCGTCGGTCCAGGCGTCGAGCGACTGGCGCGCCTCGTCCGCGGCCCGGACCCGCGCCTGCGAAGTCAACTCGCGATCACGCCAGTGGGAGCACCAACTCGCGGGAGGCAGCAGCCGAAGTCGCGCTCGCAACTCGTCCACGTCCATCTCTGCCAGCGCCGGGTCCGACAGGTTGATCGTGATGACCGCGCGGCCTGCCTCGCCTTCGACGCGCTCGCCAGTCAGGTCCACCAGGATGGTCCTGCCATCGTCCAGCGTCAGCTCCGCCGCGGCCAGATCGACCATCCGAACATCACTGATCCGAACACGCTGCGCCGACTCCTCCACCCATCCCTCGTAACCCGCACCGCTGAAACCCTTCGAGACGGCGGTCACCCGCCGTCGCGGCAGGTCGATGTAGCCCAGCGACGCCAGATGGTGCGAGGCGGCAAGACGCGCTGCGACGACGACGCAGGTGGTTCGCGGCGTGCCGGCCACGTGGCGGAAATGCGCCGTCGGTCGAACGCGCTGCGGCTGACCCGCCAGGACGGTCCGCAACTTGCTGCCACAGCCGGGACATACGGCACTCGCAGCCTGCGAAACGATGTCCGGGTCATGGATGTAGCGGGGAGAACCCGTCGACGCGTCGCTGGCCCACTTGAGCGGCACAGGTCCCGTGGTCGCCGGGATCTGGCGATCTGAGTTCCCGGCCTGGACGTTCCACTCTGCCTTCGCCACGGTGCACGCCTCACCGAGGATGGGTGTCGCCGGCCCCCTGCGGATCGGCGACCACGACGGGGATCGGCCCGACACAGCCCGCATCCAGCAGGCGCTCCCACTCGGCCAGGGTCAGATCGAGCTCGCGGCCACCCAGGCGCACGCGGAACACCAGCGATCGCCGCTCGACATGGTGAACGCCAG
>Ga0209096_1003910_pt1 | contig 12534 bp, 14 predicted proteins | sample AD_UKC034_MetaG_FD_184407 | JGI IMG/M metagenome (GOLD analysis project Ga0209096, IMG submission 184407) | Active sludge microbial communities of municipal wastewater-treating anaerobic digesters from USA - AD_UKC034_MetaG (SPAdes) (version 2) | ecosystem: Engineered > Bioreactor > Anaerobic >... | reverse complement strand
CCCCAAAAGCGTTGCCTCACCGCCTGTTAAAAACGCCGAGTAAAGCTTGTTACCAGCGGCTACCAGTATCCTATTCCTGGCATGGTAATGCCAGATTCCCTTAACGCCGTCTGGAAGAGGTTCATCCAAAAAGGCATCTACGCCCCATCGAGTGGACACTCTGCCTTCGGGTGAAATCCACCAGTTCACGGCATCCTGCACCTCTGAATCGTCTATTAGATGACCCAGTCGTGCCGCGTTTACACCCCGGTACCCCAGGTCGACGCTTTTTTCAAAGGGGTATTTGCGTTTACTTCCCCGGAACGCCATCTATACCACCCAGGGCCCGTGTCCGGTTATCAGTTCCGGGACCCTTCGCTCAAGCATGCGGTTAAGATCGGCGCCGTAACGTCCCCAGAAAAGCATCTCTATCTCTGGTTTAGCCTCAGTCCGGTTGTAGGCCCGAAGCAGCGCGTACTCCTTGAAGAACCAGCCAAACTTGTCGGGCAGATCTATGGATCCACTCTTTGCCAGGTTGCTGCAATCGGGCATGTATCGAATAGAAAGCGTAAATGCGCTGTCAAGGGACGGCCAGACGGTTATCGACTTGACCCCCGTAAGCGTCCAGTATGACGGCGTATTTCCGCCGGCTTCCTGTCCGGGCGGCATAAGATCCGGATGAACGTATGTAATTAAAACGCCGTCGGAACTTTTAACCGACTTCACTTCCAGTGGGGTGGCGGACATCTGTTTGGTCGTTTCCCCGGCCTGGAACGTTATATTCTCAGTAAGTTGAAGCGTGGGGGCGTGTCGTTCAGAAATCCGCGTGTGGATTATGGACCAGGCTTCGTTGACGTACTCCAACAATTCCCCGTCACTCCACTTGGGATGGTTCTCATCGACATCGCGCAACTCGGTGCGGACCTTCTCTAGAATGGAAGTAACTGTAATACTCACGAACACACCCCCTCTCGTGCGTTAGTTATTAGGCCTCTGTCTCTGGTTCGGCCGGGCCTTTGAGTTCGTTGATCAGATCCTGTTTCTTGAGGTTGTTGACATTCTTGACGCCCTTTGCAAAGGCTTCCCTGCGAAGTTCCTGGAAGCCCATGTTGTCGTAGTCTTTGGGCTCGTCTCCAAACGTAACGGCCCCTTTGGACGAAACTTCGGTCTTATTGATCACGTACCCCTCCCCAAGTGCGGGGACTTCGAGAGAGAGGTTGGCTGTAAGGTCGGCAATTACCTGGACAGAGAATCTCGGTGCCCACTTGCTGCCGACAATCTTCCGCTGCCCCGTCTCCGGGTCGATATCCATAACGGGTTTCTCGTAGGCGGCATCATTAAGCGCATTGATATGCGTGCCAGGCAGCACTGTTTGCTCTCCGAGAGGGACCCGTATTCTCCTGCCGTTGACAGATACGGGCCAAAACTCTGCATTTGGCTGTTCAATGCTGCTAACAACGCACTTGTACTGGTGGCCAGCCTGGATAAAACTCATTCAAACTCCTCCTCGATAAATGGAAATGCGGGGGGGCTTTGCCCCCCGCTTGAATTAGCAGCCTCGCTTACGCTATTCCAGAAGCGATAGCCTTTACGGTCTGGTCTCCGAAAATGTAGGCCACGCCTGCATCCGGGTCGCTTATTGTGAGTGTTGCGTGGTCGTTATCAGCCCACGCGCCTGCCGCAGTGAAATAGACCCTGTAGTGTCCATTTACCATGCTTGGCGTTCCAGAAACAGGACTGAGTACCATTGTCCCGTCTCCGTTTGTGGTCTCGACCTCTGTGAGTTTGATGGGGCCATTGAACCAAGCAAACCTCTTCTTCGCTACGCTGTCGACAAGATAAATGTCGACGGGGAAGGGTTCGAGTTCGCCAGCAACTGCAGCCCAGTCACCGTCTGCTATGTTACTGGAGGTGCCGTACTTAAGCAGGTCTGCGTCGGAAATAGCAGCAGCCTCTGCTTCAGACTGGACAAGCAGGTTGGGTGTTATGACCATGGTGTCTACCTTGTTCACAAGGAACCTCCAGAGGGCCACCTGCTCGTCGATGTAATCCTGGTTCATCTGATACTCAGCCAATATTATCGCCTCCTCACGCTACGCAGCAGCGGCGCACTCGTAGCGGATGATCCAGTCATCCTGCAGGATTGCCCCAGCCCATGCGGCCTTCCAACCTGCGGACGAACGCTGGTTAAGAGGGTCACTCAGATCAGAGGTATCCTTGGGGCTGTGCGCCTTGATTATGACCCCGGAGGTTGCGCCATTGAGCGGGCATTCGCCGTAGGCATCGGCACCGAATATCAGGACGGTGTAGACGTCGCAGTTTACGCCACTCGTGGTGGCATTGCCCGTAAAGCCAATGACATCGCCCGAATCAACGAACACCTTTGCGTTGGTCGTCTCGATAAAGCGGATACCCTTGTAGCTGCCTATCTCGCTCTCGGCGACAGTAGCCTGGCTGGGATACTTCTCGACGGGAACAAAACCGTCAAGGTCCACCAGCGTGTGCGACACGTCGGGGTGAACGATTGCCCAGTAGCCCTTAGGAACGGGGACAGTCCCTACCCCAGTGGAGGGGTTGATAATCTTAGTGACGGGACGGACCTTCGCGTTCTTCATGGCCCTTATGATTAACTTAAGGTCATTTGTGCTGATGCGGGCGTTAACAGCGGCACGCCCAGCGGCGCCGTTTGCCCAGACAACGTTGGTCCCGCCGTTCATGATATCCCTCATGAGGATATCTATGGTTTCGCCCTCCTGCTCTCCGAGCAGTTCGACAGCCTCTGTAAGGATCTTGTCGGGAGACACCAGGGTAATCAGGTCACTGACAATAACGTAGTCGCCATACTGGGACAGCGTTGCGGTGACCTCGCTATAATTCAGGGAGTTGCCCTTGGGGGTAATCCCCTCAGTCAGCGGCGTGGTGGCAGGATCCAGTGAATGGTACTTGCGGAACTTGATCCTGAGTCCATGCCCCTTCTCTATCGGTCGCCTCTGTGCCCACTTGGTGTGGACCAGATACGGAAGGGCCCTCTTGAGGAGGACCCTGTCGTAATACTCCTGGATTGCGGGAGTAATTGTTGCAGTAGTCATTACGTCGGCCAATTTTACCGACCCCCTTTATCCATAATCTCTAGATTCCACCGGTTTTCACCCGCTCTATCAGCATCTCGAATTCTGGATCTGACAGATCTTTGATTACTCCCCGGTCGCTCCATTTCTGTTTTGTTTCTGCCGGCTTATTGACAGCGTGAGAATTTCTCGCGCTTTCAACGACCGGCGCCTTGGGTGCGGGTTTAGCCTGGGCAGCAGCAGCCGCCGGCTGGGATGCCTGCTTCTGCTGGTTTACCCACTGTTCAGCGGCGACTCTGGCGCGCTGGTACAGTTCGATAAAGGCCTGCGGATCCTGATCGGCCCGCTTGGCCACATCGGGAGGTATTTCCCCTCTTGTCACCCAGTGAGCAATGACCTGGGCCGTAGGTTCAAACAGCGGATCCTGGCGGACCTGATACATGATCGTGGCGTTGCGCAGTTTACTTATTTCCTGCGAATTAACCGCGTTCTGTCTCTGGACCGTTGCTTCCGCTACTCGGGCCACGTACTCCTCGAAGGATTCATCATCACCCTGGGGGGCTATACTAAGGTCGTCTGCCTTTTTATCGACATCAGCCTTAGCGCTGGCAGTAGTGGGGATAGCCCCACCCTCACCCCGCATCCGCTTCTCCACCACTTCCATAAGATCAGGGTTGCCCTGAAGTGTCTCTATGACCTTGCGCCATCCGGAAAGCTGCTGGGTCTTGAACGTATAGTCCAGCCCCATCTGCGCAAGCTTCACCAGAGAGTCCTTGTCGGTGATAGGGTATTCCTGTCCGTACCGCTTCAGAACTACAATGGGTTGATTATCCGGCTTGGCGGGTTCTTCGCCGGGCTGCTCTGATTCGCCTGTCTCCTCGGCGGTCTCCTCGGAAACAACCTCCTCTCCCCCGGCTTCACCAGACTCCTCCTCCTCAGGTTCGCCCCCCTCCTGTTTGTCGTCTTCCCCAGTCGTAAGGTCCTCTTCCTCAGGTTCAACAAAACCCGCGAAAAGTCCATCCGCTTTCTGGGAAAAATCCAACTCGTCCAGAGAGGTGGGCTCCTTCACCTCGAGATTGGTCTGTTCCTTTTTTGCCAAAAGGTACACCTCCTAGTTTTGTTCAGAGCTTAACGCGCTGAAGAACCGGTCCGCCCTGGCGGACTCGTTTTCTATGTACTTGACAAACGCCTCGATGCCCTGCCATCGGCGGACATCAGTCACTATGGAATCATCGTCGGGATTGCCGTTAACCAGCCTCCCCCGGAGTTGCGCCAGGTACCGCTCCTCCCATTGCCGCAAGCATTGAAAGTCCGTCCGCTGCGCCAGGTCCAGCACCGGGGCCAGGTCCTTGCGAAGTTGCTCCTCCATTCGGTAAACCTCCCATTCCGGGTTGAGGTGGCGCGATAAACTCGCTGGGATCCTTTTTACCCAGGGCCTCCAGGAAGCGGGACATGATGTTGTAAACGTTCTGCGGCGTCATCACCCCGTACCCCATCAACTGGGGAGACATCTGCAGCAGTGTCATCATGTACTGCTGTTCGGCCTCTTCTTTGCCAACCGACGCCCCAACAACCACCGTGACGTCAAAGTTACCCTTGAGGTCATCGGCCTTGATTTCCACCGGTTCGTTAAAGACGCGGATGACAAAGTCCTGGGAAATGAACTGCTGGTTGAGGGACATCATCAACTGGAAAAGCCGCTTGAAGCCCGTCTCGGAGAATATCCGCCCCACCAGTTCAATGCGCTGCTGGGACGCCGACATTATCGACGTTATACCAGTAGCAGTCTTGTTAAGAGACTTGGCGTCAAGCCCCTGGTTATAGCGGGTGATGCCATGTCGCTGCTCCATCTGAGTCTGGAGAAACTCCAGGGCCTGGATGGAAACACCCTGCAGCGGCTGGGGCGTGACGTTTGTTACACCCCTGAGGTCGTCGGTCCGGACGACACCGCCGGGTCGCGGTTGGATCAACGACTCCATCTCAACACCGGCATTGCGGTCTACAAGCCACATCTGGTTGTTTATAAATGAAAGGTTATCCAGCATCTGCCTGAGAATGCTGGTCTTGGCCTTCTGAAATTCACCCACCAGGTGAGCCATCCCCACCCCATCGAACTGGAAGGGGACCATGGACGGCCTAAGCGCCACGAAGGGGAAGTCGCCATGGTTATAGGGATTCCGCTCACACCTGATGATCACGTCGTCAACCACGACCACCAGGTACGGCTCAAGACGACCGGACTCGTTGGGATCAATCAGACCCCAGTACTCCCAGACCTCGACTTCCTTCCGGGCTTTTTGAATAGGTTCAGTCAGGTCCCAGGGGGCACTCTTACCGTCCTCGGACGCGCGCAGCAGTTTCCGAGTGTCCGCTTCATCGGTGTGCCCGGTGGCGGACTCGACCTGGATCTTGTCCACGTTGTGGTAGATCCCGGCCTCCTGCATTCGGTTAAGTTCATCAACCGTCCGGAAGACCCTGTGGCAACAGAACCTGGCATCCTCGATAGATGTCGCAATGGGGTCAACGTAGAAATCCTCAAGGGGGACCAATTCGAGCCTGGGCCCCTCATAGATTTTTACAATCCTGGTACCTACGACATCCCTGTAAACCTTGGCAACCTGGTCCTGGCCCCACTTGATGCCCAATACTTCCGGGGCTGGCAGGACCTGGGATACTTCCTGAAACTCAACCAGCCTTACCTCGGGATCTGCCTCCAGTTCCAGGAATGACGCCTCGTCAAGTTCGGCAAACTCGAAGGGGTTTTCCTTAAACTCCTCCGACCAGGTGACCTTGAGGATCGACAGTCCGTAAATAAAGGCGGACTTCATCCAGAGGTAACTCTTCTCAAACCCCTTGTTCCCCTGGAGAAACTGGTAGTTGAGAAGTTTGGTGTGAATCTCGGACTTTTGCGCATCCTCGGCGCCGACCGGCACACACTTGACTATTTCCTCCGCTGAGAAGAACAGCCTCATCATCTGGGGCAGGATCCACTCCACGGAATCCTGGACGTCGGAAGAGACGACCTGACTTCTGCCTTTACGTTCCGTCCCGATCGACCGGGCCCGATAGAGTTTATAGCACTCGTCCCACTCAGGCGCCTTCTCACGGTTGTTTTTCTTGGCGGCCTCTATGTCGTTCTGGACGACACGGAGTATAAGATCCTCGTTGTTCCGTTCTTTCTTTTCAGGCTCTTCTACCACTTCATCGTTGACAAAGCCGGCGTCCAGCCCCTCTACTTTTTCGGCCATGACATGCCTCCTAGTAGTTAATACGCCCTCTGGCCGGATTAGTCTTCTGGGCCAGCGCATTCAGGTAGGCCAACTGCCGGCCAAAATCCCTTTCAGGCGTTGCATCCTTGGAAGGCCCACGCTTCACCTGGTTGATACTTTGCCTGGCAGGGGGCTGACGCATCGACCGAAGCACCTGTGTCAGCAACCCCGCAGGATCCAGCTTGGCGTATCCCTGGGAAAGCAGAAATTCCCTAACATTTGGATTCAAGCCTCCACCCCCCTCTTATTCCCGTAATAGATCACAGCCACAAAGGGTGTATTGAGGCCCGTTGCGACCGCAGTAATAAACGATGTACCCCACCCCATCGCATCTGGGGCAGGCGTACCGGACAATCAAAAGTTTCCTCATTACCAGACGTCCCTTTCCGGGTATTCAATCGGTGCAAAATCGTGGTCCATGTCCCGCCACTTAATGTCCTGCAGCAGCAACCTGTACAAGCACTCCATGGCATGGTCGTCCTTGTCCTTGGGCCGCTCCTTCAGTGAACGGTTTTCCTTGGAGTTGCCCCGCCAGTCATCCCACTGGTAGCGGCCAAACTCCCAGATGGTCCGTTCGCAACTATTGAAGACGTAAAGACTGGGCTTGTTGTTGATCCCAACCAACTCGTTCTTGACGGCCATAATCCCCTGGGATAATGCCTTGGGTGCCTGGATAACCGGCACGCCATGCTGACGGAATTCATCCGCCCAGGTCCGCCCGTTCAACGGGTTTTCCTGGAAGGCTAGTGGGTCGCAGATGGTCTTTATGATCTTGTCCGTCGCCGTCTTGGCGCGGATCATCTGGCAAAGTTCGGAAATCAGGCAGGCATGGAACAGTTCGTCGTAGACATACTTATCCCCCTGGGGACTACAGGTCATCCACAGGACCATGTGGGGCGTCCGCGGGTGGGGGTCTATGCTTCGCCATCTGGGCCAGTTGGCCGGGATCGGGAAGGGGGGGATTACGTGAATCGATGGGTTGAATTCCTTGTAGACCAGGCCGCTCAACTGGTGAAACTTTCCTCGCAGCCTCATCTGTTTCTCCTCCTCACTCAAGAGTGAGGCGAAGTCATCTACATTATCCTTACTTAATCCGAATCCAACGTTATCCTCTATATCCACCAGGAAGACCTCAATTCCGCTTCCCTTGTGGGACTTCAGGAATAGCTCGTCATAGATCCAGGGTTCCTTTAACGGGGTCATTGTCAACCATGCTTTTCCGCCACGGTCGACCAGGCCTCGTTGACAGGCGATAAACACCGCACGCCTGGGCGGTTCGTCGTACCAGACCCAGTCCCCATCCCAACCCTCGAACAGGTCATCGTCCTGCTCATTGGTCATTATATTGAACCGGGATCCATTGGCCAGTTCCCAATCAGTCTCAACGCCCACGGCGTTCTTCTTTATCTTCTTGATAAAATCCGCCGGGATCCACTCGAAGAGTTTGGGAACGATGATGTTCTTGGCCGTCGCCTGGAAATCCTCGCAGACGATGCGACCCCGGGTCGGAGGCCTGTGCCCCACGAAACGCGCGGGGTCATCCGACGGATACCAGGTGCGCATGCCCAGGCTCTGGGAAATGGCCTCCAGGCACCCGGCCGTGGATTTGCCCGACCGGTTACCCCCCTGGAACAGGCGTATCTTGGCGCCGGACCGGAAGAATTCATCCTGCTTCGGATGGGGCGTGAAGGCACTAATCTTCCACCCGGCAATCTTCTGCGCCTCTTTATAGATATCCTTTAACTGCTCCTTGGGAACTTGCTTGAGTAACTCGCGAAGTAGATCTACTGCGGGATTCGGGGAAGCCATCTAATCACCTCTTGGGGAGGGGCGGGGCCGCCAAAGCGGCCCCTTTTGGGGTTCAACACTTGCTGTATCCGCAGGACGCACAGGCGATGCAGCCCTCGCGGTGAACGAGGGGCGCCCCACAGGAGGGGCACATGTCGACGTCGCCTTCATATGTCTGCGGTGCTGATGCCGGCTCGGTCCTGCCCAGCGGCTGGACGGACATAGACTCGGCAATCAGCTTCAATCCCTTGCCTATCCCGTCGGGGACAGACAGAATGGTCATGCCATCGTGCCAGACGGGCTGCTGCCCGCTAATGCCGATCAACTGACCATAAACTTTTTCAATCGGGACTCCACCCTTGAGACAGAGCGTGATTAGGCGCCCCACGGCCTCGACAAAAGATTTCGTCTCGGACCCAGATTTGCCCATGGTCACAAAGGTCTCGATGGGTCGTTCGCCCAGATAGTTCAAATGAACGTAAAGGTTCTCGTAACTGGTCGGAAGCTTGATAGTCCGGCCGTCCAGGATGTCTGGACGAGTCACCAAACTTGCCGGCTCGTCGACGGTAAGAACCTGGTTGGCCTTGCATCCGTCCCGGTAGACCGTGATTCCCTTACAGCCGTACCGCCACGCCAGCATGAACGCGTTATAAACGTCCTGGACTGTCGCGTCGTGGGGCAGGTTGATAGTCTTGCTGACGGCATTGTCAACATACTCTTGGAAAGCCGCCTGCATCCTGACGTGCCATTCGGGGGAAATGTCGTGGGCCGTCACCAGGTGGGACGCATCCCCGCCTTCCTTCTCCCACTTCTGCCAGGCCGGGTGGACGTATTCAAGCTTCTCGCCCCAGGATGTGAGGCGGGTGTAACGGCTAGCGAAGATAGGCTCGATGCCGCCGCTGCACATGGCGATGTTCGAGATGGATCCGGTCGGTGCAATGGTCGTGACTGTTGCATTCCTGGCTACGCTGGTATATGGGTTAGCTACCTCGTCGTAAAAAGTGACCAGGCCGCCTTCGAAAGCGCCATACTCAGCCATTAAATTCTCACTGGCCTTCCAGGCGCACTCTGAAACAGCCCGCATGAGCCTTTTTGCTAGTTTCTCCGCTTGTTCGGAGTTATATGGAATCCCCCGGGCCAAAAGCATGTCGGCCCAACCCATTATCCCCAGGCCTATCTTGCGGGTCCGAAGGACCGCATCCCTGATCCGAGGCAACGGGTATTCGTTGACGTCTATCACGCGGTCAAGGAAGTCGACCGCGGTATTGACAATGCGGCCAAGAAGCTCGTCGCAGTCATCACCCTCGTGAAGGGTTTCCCAGAGCCTGGCGACGTTAAGACTCCCCAGGTTGCAGGCCTCGTAGGGCAGCAGCGGGGTTTCACCACAGGGATTGCACGCGCTAAAGTCACCCAAGTGAGGGGTGGTGTTTTCCCTGTTAATCTTGTCTATGAACAGAAGGCCGGGGTCGCCGGTCTTCCATGCCTGTTCGCATATTTCCCTGAATAGCACCTGCGCGCTGGTTGCAATAACCAGGTCAGATTTAGGGTGTTTAAGCGTCCACGGCTTGTTGTCCAGGACGTCACACATAAACGCGTCAGTGACCGCAACGGACAGATTGAAGTTGGATATACTGCCGTCAGCGTCCTTGCAGTGAATGAACTCAAGAAGGTCGGGATGGTCGCAGTTCAGGAGGCCCATGTTGGCACCTCTTCGCATGCCGCCCTGCATAACCACCTCGGTGGCCCGGTCGAACATGGACATAAACGAAACCGGCCCGGAAGCCACGCCGCCCGTGGATCCAACCGTACTACCCCTGGGGCGCAGCTCGGAGAAGTTGTACCCCACTCCACCACCGGACTTGGAAATCATCGCCATGTCGTGAACGGCCGTGAATATACTGGACATGTCGTCTTCGATCGGAAGCACGAAGCATGCGGCCAGTTGGCCTTCATTGGTACCCGCGTTCATCAGCGTCGGGCTGTTGGGCAAAAACAAAAGATTACGCATGATATCAAAGAACCTGACGGCCAATAACTCGGCGTGGGCTATGTCCTCGCCCCTTAACTCGCAGGACTTGCCAGCCACGAAGCTGGCCACCCTCCAGAACATTTCGTCGGGGTTTTCCTGCTTCCCCGTCTCCGGGTTGTGCCTCAAATATCTTTCTTTAAGAATACAAAGGGCATTGTCGTCAAACTGGGGATAGGTCTCCAGTGGCGGTATCCACGACAGTCTGACTACTTCTTGCAAACTCCTCAACCTCATACCTCCCTGTCAGATCGTAGCGTTGCTCGAATACGTCCCTGGGGAAGAAGGTTTCCCCCACCCGTGCAGAGACGCTGTGAACATTGCGCTCGAGAACGTCCAGAGGCGCTGTTACCAGGAGAAAGTTGTCGATTTCAAGGACACCTACGTCGACCTTTATCCCAGTGGTCTTCTGAATATTCCGATAGTAATCAAGCTTGTGGGTGTCTACGCCATGAGTCCAGATCCCGGCCTTGCGGTAAAACGCCGGCCCCTTCTTGGCCTTGGCCTCAAACCACCTGGTGTTGCCCTCCTTGCATACAAGCATGTCCGGCATAGGGAGACGGTCCTTGCCCGCCCCACAGAGAGAGGGAACCTTGCCGTCCTTGAGTCCGGAAAAATCACCGGTTATCAGGACGTAGAACCCATTCTCCTTAAGTACATCGCCGACCACACGCTCTCCGACGCGACCCATCGCCAGGTCGACACAGAAGTTACCCCTACCTGCCAATGGCGATACCCGCCCCGATGCCGATAAGGAATCCGACCCCGCCCCACTTCATCTTGGAGGTGAAGGCCTCATATCTGTAGTCGACCACAAGTTTGGCGTATGCAAGATCCTTCTCGTGATTTAATTCCCGCAGGGCCTGGTTCTCCAGGATGTAGTCATCGATAGTCGCATCGGACTCCCGCTGGGCCGCCTCATATATGTCGCACCGTTCCTTAAGGAGGCGGTTTTCCTGCTCGATCCTGAGTATGTATGTTTCCCGCATCCGGTAGGTCTCGACGGGCATAACGATCGAAAGCCCGTCCTCGGACAGTCGGATGCCGTAATCAGCGAACGCCGGTCCCGTAATCGCGGTTGTTGCCAGAATCGATAAGATCAAGAATAGGGATATCGTCCCAGGCGTCTTTCTCAAGCTGCTGAATAGCTTCCGCATTGGCTGCCAGCCTCCCGTCACGAACCTGCCGGTCCTCGAGTATTTTGGTCTCAAGTCGTTCCAGGCGTTGCGTGCGTTCCCGCTCCTCATGCTTGAGGATATTCAGCTTCTGTTCCTCGGGGCTTCGCTTGTTAAGGAAGGCGAAGATGCCGGTTATTCCGGCAGTCGCCGTATCCCTCATGCCCCAGAATCCCAGCACGGCGATGACGCCGGCCAGGCATATAAGCACAAAAAGTTCGGGGTTATCCTGGATCCAGTCCTTCATCCCCACCACCACCTAAAGTCGCTTGAGGTACTCCTGGGTTGCGTTGACCAGGGCGTCCACATGTTCGTCGCCCAGTTTCTCGCGCTTCTGTTTAACCCTGGGGGACGATGCCACCATATCCTTGGCAACGGCCAGGGTGACCTTCTCGGTGATGACGCACTCCGCCAGGCTCCACCCGGCAAAGAACGAAACCGCGGCTATGATCACCGCTCCAAGAATCAGCATCAGCATTACCTAGTCCCCCCCTGCGGGCTTGTTGGCGTTACCGCCGTCCATGGAATCCAGCCGCACCACCACGGGGTCTCCGTGGTCAGGGCAGGCCGGAGGGGGGCCGTACCCCACATACGTACATCCGCAGGCGTAGCGAACGGAACAAAGTCTGTCATTCACTACCCTCACCCTTCACTAGTCCGAAATCCAGCCAGCGCCACTTGAATTCACCAAACTTGCCGGCCGCCGTCAGCCTGACAAGGGTAATAAAATTACCCACCAGGCAAAGCAGGAACCCGGCTGCATAGACGAACCCAAGGGTGAGATAACCCACCACGAACGAGGCCGCCTGTTTAATCCAGTTAAAAAACTTCTGGAATATCTCCATAATCCACTCCTCCAAAAAAGATGGGGCAGAGTCCGCTACGCAGCCCCTGCCCCTATTCGGCTGTTTTGCCAGGCGGGGACAGCCGTACCCTTTATTCGACTGTTGTGCCGGCGGGGACAGTCGCCACCCCCTATTACATGACTAATGCCGCCCACCCGAGTGAACGGCATCGCTACTCCTTCTGCCCACTTAATTGGCAGATGAGCTACTTGTTGGTGGGGGCCAGGGGGCCACATGGCGGCCATCCTAAATGGTCGCACTGTGACGTCACAGACGCCGTGGCCTTGTTCCCTCGCTTCCCCCATTTGGTGGAGGTGGGGAGAATTGAACTCCCGTTAGGTGTCAGCACTATGTGCCGAGACCTCTTCCCTGTCACCCCCGCTT
>Ga0209096_1003909_pt1 | contig 12538 bp, 9 predicted proteins | sample AD_UKC034_MetaG_FD_184407 | JGI IMG/M metagenome (GOLD analysis project Ga0209096, IMG submission 184407) | Active sludge microbial communities of municipal wastewater-treating anaerobic digesters from USA - AD_UKC034_MetaG (SPAdes) (version 2) | ecosystem: Engineered > Bioreactor > Anaerobic >... | reverse complement strand
CATTGAAAAAGGCCTGCCGCACCTGGTCGCGGTCCGCCCGCACCGGCGGGAGACTGGACGGAACATCCACCTCGATAATGACCGAGCGGTTTTCGATTTCCTTTTTCATGAACCGCAAAGTGTCTTTCAGGATCAAATCGAGCTGCTGCCGTTCCAGACTCATTTTGACAGGCCGGAGCGCGCCGAGGAACTGATTGATGATCTGGTCAAGGCGGCGGGTTTCGGATGTGGCCACATCCACAAGCTCACGCAGTTCCTTCCGCTGTTCATCGGGCAGCGCGGCCAGTTCGCGGCTCAGCAGCTGCAGATGAATATTGAGCGAGTTGAGCGGATTGCCGATCTCGTGGGCCACGCCGGCCGCCAGCAGGGTGATGGCATTGAGGCGTTCAGACTCGCGCATGTTTTCTTCATCCCGCCGGTCACGTGTAATATCACGGAAGATGAGCACGGCCCCACCCTCTTTCCTGTTTACCATGGACAGGGGCACCACATAAAACTGAAGGACCCGCGGCTCGGGATAGCTGGTGCAGACTTCGCGCACCATCCAGCGGGACGTATCCTCTTCATTGAAGTCGAGCAGGTGATCCCAGTCCACCTCGCGCAGGTAGCGGCGGATCGGTGTGCCTCCGGCTTCATCAAAAGAAAAGCCCATCAGTTTCTCGGAGGCGCGGTTTGCATAGGTAATGTTTCCCTCTCCGTCCAGGGCAACGATGCCTTCCTGAACGGCATGGAAAATGGTTTCCATCAGCCTGCGTTCGCGGGCCAGCGTAAGAAAATGCCCCTGCAGGCTTTCCGCATCCAGAACATCCAGATGATCAATCAGTTTATCTAAAAGTTTCGCCTTCATCGTTCGAAAAGGTGCGCCAATTTGTCTCTCAAGCTATCTCTTCCTTAACCCCTCGCAAGCCATTTTTTCGCATTTTTCAAGAAAAATCGACGATTTTGGGCCGTTTTTGACCATTTTTCGCCGTTTTTTGCTGATTTTTTGGCTTTTTTGACCATTTTTTGGCATTTTTAAGCTTTTTGACCGGTTTTTTCGCCCGTCGCCGTCGCATGCAATCACCGGGAGCCTGAAGAATCCGCATCCCCTCCCCGTCCGCTGCAGAGCGCAGAATTTCACCCCCGAGTTCCCGTTTTTTTCATCCTCTTTTTTCTGGTCATCAGGTTTTTGTTGGTCTAGGTTAAATTAATAATAAAGCTGGCAGGCATAGCAGTTCTGCACGGAGGTGAATATGTTCACGACAGATGATTCTTTGAACTATGGAATGGCGCAGGGATGTCCCGTGCATGGCGACGACAACATGGTGGAATGCAGCGTGTGCGGCATCGAATACTGTGCGGCCTGTTTCCAGAGTGACGGTCTCTGCAAGGACTGCGCCGCGCAGGCCGAAGATGAGTTGTCCGGCAAGGAGCCGGACTTTGACGATGTCGAAAGTCTTGATGCCATCCTGAGCAAGGAAGAACTCCCCGACGTTCCCGACGAGCGCTGACGCGCTCATGCTCGCGGCTTGCGGTAATGATTGAATCGCGGCGCACCTTGTCCTATTCTGCATCACGGAATTTATGAGCGATACCCTCACACCAATGATGCAGCAGTACCGGCGGATACGCAGCGAACTGCCTCCCGATACCCTCCTGTTTTTCCGGCTGGGCGATTTCTACGAAATGTTTTTTGATGACGCAAAAACCGCCGCCGGCATCCTCGATATCGCGCTCACCAGGCGCCACCACACGCCCATGTGCGGCATCCCCTATCATGCCGCCGACAGTTATCTCGCGAAAATCATCCGCGCAGGCAAAAAGGTTGCCATCTGCGAGCAGATGGAAGACCCCGCGCAGGCCAAAGGCATCGTGCGGCGCGAAGTCACGCGCGTGATCACGCCCGGCACCGTCCTGCAGGATGCCGTGCTCCAGTCCGACCGCAACAACTGGCTGGCGGGGCTCTGCCGGACCGGCGAGTTGTTCGGGCTGGCGCTGCTGGATCTGTCCACCGGAAGCTTCTGGATCGAGGAAAGCTCAAGCCCCGATGCCCTCCGCGAGAACATGCTTCGCTACAGCCCCTCCGAATGCCTGGTGCCCGAAGAGCAGGCCGCGCAGCCCGAAGTCCGCGCCATGCTGGAACGTCAGGCCCAGGCCGTTCTGACCCCCTATGAAGACTGGACCTTCGATGCCGTCACCGCCTCGGATTTTCTGAAGCGCCACTTTCAGGTGCATTCGCTGGAGGGTTTCGGGTGCGAGACCTGCAAAGCCGGCATATCCGCCGCGGGTGCCGTGCTGCACTATGTCACGTCCGAACTCCATGTCCGGGCCGACCACATCCGGCAGGTGCGCCGACGCAACCCGGACGATTTCATGCTTCTCGACGAATCCACCGCAGCCAACCTCGATCTTGTCGAGTGCCGCGGGCGCAGGGTGGCCGGAGCGGCGAACACGCTGCTGGGCGTTCTCGATGCCACCAAAACCGCTATGGGCGGACGACTCCTGCGCGAATGGGTTCTGCGGCCGCTGAACAATCTGGACCGCATCCAGTGCCGGCACGAAGCCGTGCAGACCCTGCATGACAACTGGCCGCTTCTTCAGGACCTGCGCGAAACGCTCGCGCTCGTGCGAGACATGGAACGCATCATCGCGCGGCTCAGCGCGGGCGGCGGAAACGCGCGCGACATCCGCGCGCTGGCCGCCTCGCTCTCCGCCCTGCCCCATATCCGCAGTCTTGCGGCCGGGCAGCCCGTGCCCGCGCTGGCGGAAATCGGGGAGCGCATCCGCCCGCTTCCGGAACTCGTGGATGAAATTGAAAAAGCCATTGTGGACGAACCGCCCATCCCCATCAAGGAGGGCGGCATCATTCGCAGAGGATACCATGACGAACTGGACGAGCTGCGCTCCGCGGCCACGGAAGGCCGCAACTGGCTGGCCGAATTCCAGCAGCGCGAGCAGGACCGCACCGGCATCAAATCGCTCAAAATCCGCCACAACAAGGTCTTCGGCTACTATATCGAAGTCACGAAAAGCAACCTGAACCTCGTGCCGGAAAACTACATTCGCAAACAGACCATGGTGAATGCCGAGCGCTTCATAACGCCTGAGCTCAAGGAATATGAAAATAAAATCCTCGGCGCGCAGGATCGTGCCATGGCGCTGGAATACGAGCTTTTCGTCGAACTGCGCGAGCGCTGCACGCAGCAGACTGCCGTGATTCAGGAAACTGCGGCGGCCGTCGCCGAACTGGATATCCTTGCGGGCTTCGCCGACCGGGCGCACACCCTGCGCTATGTCCGGCCGCAAATGACCGCCGGGGATGCCCTCAGCATCCGCGACGGACGGCATCCCGTCATCGAACAAATGCCCGATGCCGAGCGCTTCGTGCCGAACGACACGATCCTCGACAACGGGACCAGCCAGCTCATCATCATCACGGGCCCGAACATGGCGGGCAAATCCACCTACATCCGGCAGGTGGCGCTCATCGTCATCATGGCGCACATCGGATCGTTCGTGCCTGCGGGATCAGCCGAAATCGGCCTGACCGACCGCGTCTTCACCCGCGTCGGCGCCAGCGACGACCTCACGCGCGGCCGCAGCACCTTCATGGTCGAAATGCAGGAAACCGCCAACATCCTGAACAACGCCACGCCGAAAAGCCTCATCGTGCTCGATGAAATCGGGCGCGGCACCAGCACCTTCGACGGCATCAGCATCGCGTGGGCGGTGGCCGAGCATCTGCACAACCATCCGGCAGTGAAAGCCAAAACGCTTTTTGCCACGCACTATCATGAACTGACCGACCTCGCGCTGACCATGGCGGGCGTGAAGAACTACAACGTGCTCGTCCGCGAAAAAGGCGACCACATCGTCTTCCTGCGCAAAATCGTTCCCGGCGGCGCGGCCAAGAGCTTCGGCATTCAGGTCGCGCGGCTGGCGGGACTGCCGGATCAGGTCATTGAACGGGCAAAGGAAATTCTGGCAAATCTTGAGGAAGGCGAACTGGGCGAAACCGGCCAGCCTAAAATCGCAAAGCACGGCCCGCGCAAACCCCGCGCGTCCGACAGCCAGCTCAATCTGTTTGATCCGGGGATGTAAAAGAAATGGCGGAGAGACTGGGATTCGAACCCAGGGAGGTGTTACCCTCACACGCTCTCCAAGCGTGCGCCTTAAACCACTCGGCCATCTCTCCGCTTTTGAATCAGGAGAAACTACAACGTGTTCATCTTCTTGGCAAGCCCCGGAATCAGAGATGCAGCGCCCCTGCGCTTTCATCTTTGACGAAAACGGATCTGTCGGCAATATTGACCTATGCCGGAACTGCCAGAAGTTGAAACGGTGGTGCTAAGTCTGCGGGATCAGGGAATCTGCGGGCGGAGGATTTCCAGCGTTGCTGTACACTGGATGCGGTCTGTTCAGGAGCCATCGGTTGAAGAATTCACGCGCATTCTGAAGGGCAGGACGATCCAGAATATCAGTCGCAGGGGAAAGTTCGTGGTCATGGGTCTGTCCGGCGGATGGACCGCTCTGGTCCATCTCCGCATGAGCGGCAGGCTTTTCCTTGGCCGGCCCGCTGATATCACAAAACATGATCAGGTGCTCCTCAAGCTGGACGACGGACGGACTTTGCGCTTTCACGACACACGCAAGTTCGGGCGCTGGCGGCTGACACAAGACCCGGAAACGGTTCTGAGCAAACTGGGCCCCGAACCGCTGGAGCCAGTCAGGGATTTCCATAAAAGGCTTCATGCAAAGTCGCGCATCCTGAAACCGCTTCTGCTGGATCAGACCTTCATTGCCGGACTGGGGAATATTTATGTGGATGAGGCTTTATGGGAGGCAAAGATTCATCCACAGCGAAAGTCAGACAGCCTCACAACGTCCGAATCCGACGCGCTTTTGAAGGCTGTCCGGAAGGTGCTGAAAAAGGGCATCCGCAATCTGGGAACATCGCTCGGGCACGGGAAGGCAAACTTTCAGCTTCCGGACGGTGAATCCGGCCGCAACCGCGAGGCACTGAACGTGTTCCGTCAGACAGGTCTCCCCTGCCCGCGGTGCGGGACAAACATTGAACGCATCAAAGTTGGCCAGCGCTCCACGCACATTTGCCCGTCCTGCCAGCGGAAACACTGATCAGGCGTGGTTGCGGAGCTGGAGTTCGAGGGGGTGCGGATTCAGATACCACTGGTCCGCGAGGTACGGTTCGCCGTATTTTCGGACATAGTGCCGGATGAGGGTGACCGGAACGATCAGCGGGATGAATCCGCGGGCATACTCGTTCAGCGTTTCTGACATTTCCTTTTTCTCGTCAGCGGTGAGCTGCTTTTTGAAATAGCCCTGCATGTGCTGGAGGACATTCACGCTCTTTTTCACCGTGGCCGTCACCGTCAGCGCCGGCATCAGGATTGCGAGATATTCCGACTGAACTTCTTTCAGATTCCGGCCCTTCATGCCCGCCACGATTTTCCCGAGATCACTGTAGGCCTTCGAGCTGTGCGCGAGGATCAGATACTTGTGGCGCGTATGGAATTCCACCAGTCCGCCGCGCGTACTGTTTTCCGCGAGCATTTTCCGCCAGCGGCGCATCACGAAAATGCGCTCGATGAAATTCTCGCGCAGGACGGGATCATGCAGCCGGCCCTCCTCTTCAACCGGAAGCAAAGGGAACCTTTCTGTGAACATTCTGGCCCAGATTCCAACGCCCTGCTTCACGGGCATGCCGGATTCCTGATAGACCTTCACCCGGAACAGTCCGCTGCTGGGCGATTTGCTTTTGAAGATGTATCCGTCCAGATCTTCCGATTCAAGTTCCTTCAGCCTTTTCCGCCCCCACGCCTGCTGCATTTCAGTGATGTCGCGCCGCGTTTTATGGGTCATCAGACGGGGATTATCCGGGTTGCCCTCAAGGCGCATCGCCTCGCGCGGGATGGGCAGTCCGCATTCGACTTCGGGGCAGACGGGAACATATTCCACAAAGCGGCCCAGCGTGTCGCGCAGGAAGGTGTCGAGTTTGTGCTGTCCGTCATAGCGGACGGGCTGCCCCAGCAGGCAGGTGCTGATGCCGAGGCGGACTTTTTCAAAAGTTTCAACCATTGGAAGTTTTTCTCCAAGAAGTTCCAATCATTGGAAGTTTTTTGCACCGAAGTTCCAATGATTGGAAAAAATCAGTCTTCCGGCAGCTTGCGGTAGAGCGTGGCAAGGCTGATCTTGAGGGCCTTGGCCGCGGCCTCCTTGTCGCCTCCGGCCGTTTCAAGGACCTGCGAGAGATATTCTTTTTCCTTGGTGCGGAGGAAGGCCTTGAGAGATTTGCCCTTGTACTGGGCGGACGGGCTGCTGGCGGCGGCGGGCGTCGCCGGGACCGTGGCGGATATTTTGGCCGGCAGATCGGCCACGGTAATTTTGCCGCCCTTGGCAAAGGTGACGGCGTGGCGGATGGCGTTTTCCAGCTCGCGCACGTTTCCGGGCCAGGTGTAGTTTTCCAGAATGAGCTGCGCATCGCTGTCAATTTCCGGCAGATCCTTTCCGGGTCCGATTTCGGTGCGGAGGAAATGATAGACCAGCGGCAGGATGTCCTCTTTGCGCTGTGTGAGCGGGGCCACCTCGATGGGAATGACGCTGAGGCGGTAGTAGAGGTCCTCACGGAACCGTCCCTCTTCGATGAGGCTTTCGAGCATGCAGTTGGAGGCGGCGAGCACCCGGACATCCACGGGCACGGTCGCGGTTCCACCCACACGCCGGATTTCGCGCTCCTGAAGCACGCGCAGCAGCTTGCCCTGAATGCTGAGCGGCATGGATCCGATTTCATCAAGGAAGAGTGTGCCTCCGGCGGCGACTTCGAAGAGTCCCTCCTTGTCGGAGGACGCGCCGGTGAAAGCACCCTTGACGTGTCCGAACATTTCGGATTCCAGCAGCGGCTTCGGCATGGCCGCGCAGTTGATGGCAACGAAACGGCCGTTTTTGCGTTTGCTGTAGGAGTGGATTGCCTTGGCGACGAGTTCCTTGCCGGTTCCGCTTTCCCCCTGAATCAGCACGGTGGCATCGGTCGGGGCGACGCGCTCGATCATCTCGCAGACCTTGCGCATGGCGGGACTTTCGGCCACGATGTTTTCAAACTGGTAACGAGCCTCGAGCTGGGACTTGAGGGTGACGTTTTCGGCCATGGCGTTGTTGTATTCAAGGGCGCGCTGCACGGTGATGAGCAGTTCATCCACCTTGAAGGGCTTGGTGATATAGTCAAAGGCGCCGACTTTCATGGCTCCGACGGCGGTTTCAACCGAGCCGTAGGCGGTGATCATCAGCACGGCCATTTTAGGCCAGTCCTTGCGCGCGGCCTTGAGAAGCTGCATTCCGTCAATGGGGCTCATTCGGATATCTGAAATCATGAGGTCGAAGGGTTTTCCCTTCAATTCCTCGAGTGCTTTTTCTCCGCCCAGAGCGGGAACCACTTCATACCCCTCCGCGCGGAGGAGAGTGCTCAACACACTCAAAATGCTGGGTTCATCATCAACCAAAAGAATACGCGCCATAAAGCCCTCTTATCAGATTTCGGGGTCTACGATAAGTCTGCTGGAAACACAACGCAAGCGGATTTCTCATTTTTTACAACTTGCGGGAGTTTTCGATGTCCGCGAGGATCAGTTCGGCCGCCTGAAGCGAGGCGCCACCTTTACCCATAAGCTTCTGGACCTCAAATAGATCCTGCTTCATCCGGTCATGCGCGGAGGTGTGGGACAGAAGCGGGCTGACCGCCCGTGCAATGGTATCCGGAGTGGCCTGCTGCTGAATCAGTTCCGGAACAACCGGGCAACCCGCCACGATGTTCACCATGCCGATGTGCGGAACACGTACAAGCAGGCGTCCGAGCGCATAAGTCAGCCAGGAGGTTTTGTAAACCAGCACCATCGGACAGCCGGCCAGGGCCGCCTCAATGGTTGAGGTGCCCGACTTGACCAGCGCGGCACGGGCCGTGCGAAGAACCGCGCGGGTCTTTCCCGTGACGGCCCTGAACAGATTATTCCGGGGACCGGCGAATTCCTGCACCCAGCCCGCAACCTGATCCGACGGGCAGGCGACCAGAACCGCCAGATTCGGATGCTCCACCCGAAGCTTTTCCACGGCTCCGAGCATGGCCGGAAGGATTCGGTGTATTTCCTGTTTCCGGCTTCCCGGAAGCAGCGCAAGACGGGGAGAGCCCTGCCAAGGCAGATCGGAAACCGTTTCCTCCGGCGCGTCGGTCAGGGGATGGCCGACAAAATCCACACGCAGGCCGGTGTCTTTGAAAACATCCACTTCAAAGGGAAAAATCACGAGCAGGTGATCCACAATGCGCGCGATCTTCCGAATGCGCGAGCGATGCCATGCCCAGACCTGCGGGCAGATATAATAGATCACGGGCAGGCCGGCCTTTTTCAGCTGCTCGGCCACGCGAAGATTGAAACCCGGATAATCCACCAGAAGAACAGCGTCCGGGCGGCGGCGGGCGGCCTCTTCCAGCACATGATCAAGTGCGCGCTTGAAAAAACCATAGCGTCGGAGAACCTCCGCCAGCCCCATCACGGCCATGTCCTTCACATCATAAAGAATTTCCATCCCGCACTCGCGGAGGCGGCTTCCGCCGACACCCCAGAACTTCATTTCGGGATCGCGTTTCTGCAGTTCCCGAACCACCCCGGCGGCATGCATGTCGCCGGAGACTTCGCCGGCTATGACCAGCAGGGACCGGCTCATGAACTGCCCTTCTGCACCATCGCGATGATTCGCATGGCCAGGCGCAGCGCCTCGGCCGCGTGATCCCCGCTCACCACGGGGTCCCCATGACGCGCCACGCATCCGATGAACGATTCCAGTTCCAGGGTCAGCTGGTCCCCCTTTTCGATCGGGACCTCCACAGGAACGATTCCCCCGCCCTCCCGCCGGAACATCTTTCCGGCCTGATTCTGGTAGTCGAGCGAGATATAGGCATCCTCGGAAAACACGCGGATTTTGCGCATGCGCTCGCTGCTGATCCGGCTGGCCGTGATGTTGGCCACGCATCCGCTTTCGAACAGGAGACGCACGTTGGCAATGTCTTCGGTGGGACTGAGCACCGGCACGCCGACCGCATGAATGTCCTTCACGCGGGAATTCACAAGATGAAGAATGATTTCAATGTCGTGAATCATCAGGTCAAGAATCACACTGACCTCCGTGCCGCGCGGATGAAGCCCCTCGCGCGGCGGCGGATAGGAAGCGAGGCGATGCGCCTCGATGAAGCGCGGCTTCGGCGAGGCTTCCTCAAGGAATTTCATGACCGGATTGAACCGCTCGATATGCCCCACCTGCAGGATCAGGTCCTGCTTCTGCGCCAGCGCCACGATGTCCTCCGCTTCGGCGGTGGTCGCGGCAATGGGTTTTTCAATCAGCAGATGCACCCCCGCCTTCAGCAGGACGGCGGCCACATCGCGATGCAGGGTGGTGGGCACCGCCACACTGGCGGCATCGATATTGCAGGCCAGTTCCTCCAGCGAATCACAGGCCCGGGTCTGGTGCCTGGCCGCCACCGCGGAAGCAGTCTTCGGACTGGCATCGTAAACGCCCGCCAGTTCCACGCCCGGCAGTTCGGAATAGATGCGCGCATGGTGCTGGCCGAGACTGCCCACGCCCACCACACCGACCCTGATTGTTTTTTTCGGCATACTTCGTCCTTTCAGTCCATGGCGACAGCCGTCATCGAGAGGCCCATCCGGTCGGCTTCGGCAATCACCTTCTCGCGCTCAAGAAGAATGGTCCGGCCTGCCTCCAGGGCGACACAGGATATTTTCGCTTTGCGCAGCGTCTTCAGAGTGCGCAAACCAATTACGGGAATGTCAAAACGCATGTCATGGCCCTTCTTGGCCACCTTGACCACCACGGCGCCCCTGCCGCCCAGCCGGCCGGCGCGCAGAATCGCCTTGTCGGTTCCCTCAAAAGCCTCCACCGCAAGAACGGTTCCCTCCTTGACCACCACCGTTTGGCCGATTTCCAGGCAGCTGGTGGCCTTGGCCACCTTCAGGCCGAGTTCAATATCCTGCTGTTCCCTCTGCGAAGGCGCCTTGCGGGTCAGCAGGCCGGGAGCCGGCATGGAGCTTTCCATGAAAAGATAAGCGGGCAGAAGTTCAACCCCGATGGAGGCCATCTCGTCCGCAAGCGCCCCGAAAATGGTGTCGGCATTTCTTTCCCGGAGCCGCTTCAGCAGATCAATCATGCGGCAGTCCATGCGAAGCTGAAAGAGATGCGTGGGCTTGATCTGCCCGGCCATGACGGCCTTCCTGACGCCGCTCGCCTTGAAGGCATCCAGCAGGGCTCCAAGGCTTCCCAGATGAACCCAGGACACCTCATCGGCCACCTGGCAGATGCGCCGGTCGGTTTCACCCCTGAAAGCGGCGGCGAACACCCGCCGCACACCCTGCTGCTTGGCGGACGCCGCAAGGATCCGGGGATAAACACCCCGGCCGGCGATGATGCCCAGTTCGTCTGTCTGAAAATCCTTCATTGCGCGCGAGTCATCCTGCCAGATCGGCACAGGGGAAACAAGCCAACGATTCAGGGAAAGAGACGGCCGGCCGCAGGCCTGCATTTTTCTGTAAGGATAGTGTTGCCCTTCTCTTGTTTTTTCTGTTATGTATTCAAGGCAAATTTTAAGGATTCATGTTCTGGCCAGGGAATAAATTGAGGATACGCGACAGCTTTACACAGTTGGCTCTGTTTCTGTGCATTGTATTCCAATTCACAGCAGGGGCGGAGTACGACATCCGCCAGATCGCAGACGAGACCCGCATCAACCGTGATCCGGTCATCAGCGGCACAGGTCTGGTGGCGTGGCAGTCGCTTTCCGGCGAAGGCACGGACAACGCTGAGTCCGAAGTGGTCATATACCAGAACGGGACCGTCAAGCCCCTGACCGAAGGGTCCGCGCTTGTGGCAGGGAACCTCAATCCCCGTGTGCATGGAAGCAGGGCAGTCTGGACTGCCGGGAGCAAGCGAGCCGAGTATGTCGCACCGCAGCCGCGTGTTCCCGCCGGCACAAACGCCGTCCCCGCAGATACCGAAACAGCGGCTGCAGCAGCCCCGGAGGAACCCGCACCGAAAAAAGAAGTTAAACCGGGAAGAGGCGGAGACAACATTGTATTCTGGGACGGGAGCGAAGTGAAAGTGCTCACCAATGACGGGCGCGACAACGCCCATCCTTCTCTTTCGGACACCACCATTGCGTGGCAGACAGACCGGCAGTGGCCGCTGGGCTGGGAAATCATGGTCTGGAACAACGGCGAAGCCACCCAGGTCACCAGCAATGAATTCTACGACATGGCGCCGCAGGTCAGCGGGAATCGTGTGGTCTGGTACGGGTGGGACGGGGAAGACTATGAAATCTTCCTGTATGATCATGACACCCGGGAAACCACTCAGATCACCGACAACCGTTATGATGACATTGCCCCTGTGATCACAGAGGATATGATCGCATGGCAGGGATTCCCCTCTGTGGAGAGCGACATTTTCGTCTGGCAGGACGGGGCCATCAAGAAACTGAGTGACAATCCGGAAGATGACTCTCATGTCCGCGCATCGGGAAAGCTTGTGGTGTGGCAGGGGTTTGACGGGGACGACTTTGAAATCTATCTGTACGACGGAGAAAAGGTGGTCCAGCTCACCAACAACAAATTCGACGATGTCGAGCCGGATGTCGGGGACGGCGCGGTCTGCTGGATGGGCTATCACAACAACTGGGACCCGGAAATTTTTGTACTGCCTTCGATTGACGGAGTGGCTGAAATGCTCACCAGCAACGACTACGAGGATCGCGACCCCAAAACCGCCGGGCGGAAAGTCACCTGGCGCGCGCGCAACGAAGGCCGGACGATGGTTTATCTGGCCGAACCGAAAGAATAAACCCGCGGCTCACGTCCGGTCGGGAACATACGGGAAAATGCAGGTCTTGCGCAGATGCGCAACAATGAGATCCGCCGCCGGTTCCGCGCCGGTCTTGTCGGCTTCAATGCGAAGCGCAGGATGCTGCGGCTTTTCATAAGGCGCATTGATCCCCGCCAGGTTGTCCACATCCCCTGCCCGGGCCCTGCGGTACAGTCCAGACTGGTCGCGGGTTTCACACCATTCCACGGGCGCATCCAGATGGATTTCCTGATAACGGTCTTTGCCGATGATTTCCGACGCCTGTTCACGAATGAAAGCGGTCGGAGAAACGAACGCGCAGATGACAAGCAGTCCGGCATCGTTCAGCATCCGCGCCATTTCCGAAACCCGGCGCAGATGTTCAGCCCGGCCCTCCGGAGAAAAATCCAGTTCGCTGCTGAGGCCCATGCGGACATTCTCGCCATCGAGAACAACGGCTGTTCCCCCGAGGTCAAACAATTTGCGCTCCAGGGCATAGGCCACATCCGTCTTCCCGGAGGCCACCAGCCCCGTGATCCATATGGTGGCGGGTTTCTGGCCGTAGCGCTCCATGCGGGCAGGCAGCGCAATGCGGCCCTCGCGGTGGTGCATTTCAGCGCCGGGTTTGCCGCGTGTCATCCGCACCGGC
>Ga0209096_1003899_pt1 | contig 12562 bp, 9 predicted proteins | sample AD_UKC034_MetaG_FD_184407 | JGI IMG/M metagenome (GOLD analysis project Ga0209096, IMG submission 184407) | Active sludge microbial communities of municipal wastewater-treating anaerobic digesters from USA - AD_UKC034_MetaG (SPAdes) (version 2) | ecosystem: Engineered > Bioreactor > Anaerobic >... | reverse complement strand
CTGCGTGCAGTTCGACCGCAGAAACAGCCGCGATTTCAAATGCTATTCAGTCGGCACAGATGCGTTCCGCGCCTACATCGCCGCCGAAACCGGCTATCAGGAACCCGACCGCCACAGCTGCACCGATATTGTCGAACTCTGCCGTGACATCTGCGGCGTAAACTTCAGCATCGGCTATTACAAAGAACACACCGACCGCGAATATCTCGTGCTCGATGAATGGCAAAGCACCCTGCGCACCTGCAAAAAATGGCTCACCAGAAAAAAACTCCCCAGATTCACCCTCTAACCATCATCCGCCGATCTTTTTAATTCATCCGCAGATTACGCCGATTGCGCAGATTTTAATAGAGAATTTTCTCAGAAAATTGAAAATTGTTTCAAGTTTTCCGGAATGTATGACTATGAAAATGTGCATTTTGTCATTCCGAATGGTTATCGCAAATGCTCCTTGCAGGAAATGGTAACGGAGCGTCCTGGATTCTATGATGAAAAGGAGATTATTATGCCGGTATTGCCAAAAGGTTATGAGTTCCCTCCGCGATTAGAGGGCGAATCATTGTTTGAATACGCGATCCGGGTGAAGGTGCATCCTTCTCTTCCGCGAGAAGAAAGGGTTACGCTGCATCCTGACGATGTTGCCGCTCTTGATAAAACAGAAGAGGTCATTGCACGAGGATACATCATAATGCCGTCACCGCAGCCAAGTGCCCTGGCTCAGGAATTGATGGACAAAGAGGGAATAACCAGAGAGGAAGCAGAAGCGCGAGTCATGGAAGGAATCGACAAGCTTGCCAAGCCCGACCGGGAGCCAAATTCTCGATAAGCATAAAACCCGGCCTGAGTAAGCCTCTCTGTCTTTTCTGCGAAATCTGGCTAATCTGCGGAAAAACTTTTCTCTTCCTTTTTTTGCTTCTGCCTGTCTGTCGTCGAACAACGATTCAGTGATGTTTTCTAGTGGTCTGAAAATAGGGTTCATTTTTCCGGAATTAATAGATTGAGAACGAAAAAATCGACCTTCGCGATGAATCTTATTTTGTCTGATAACGGGAGGAAAATTATGAAATGCTATCTCGATGATGATGTTGATACATTGATAGAGGAAGGGTACGCCTATTACCGTTTTGGAAAGAACAGGCAACCGCCTCCGGTTTTCCCGCCGACCAGTCCCTGGGAATGTGATCCGGAAGCTCATAAGCTCATCGTCAGACTGCGTGGCAGCAAGAGCAAAAGTGAAATTGTCGATGGCAAGCTCTGGTTGAGAGAGAATATCGATCTGAAATGGGCGGTCGGCCAGCTCAATAACGCCGAGACACCTAATTCACAAAACGAGAATGATTACGATCCCGAAAAAAAATGGTTTTGTCATCTGCATACTACTTTCAGTTTTGCAGGGCATGAGATTCACGTTGACTATCTTAGGAGGCGCACCTACGGTCCTCTTTCCGGTTTTGAAGAGCTTCGCTTCTACGTAGACGGCGTATTTGTCGCGCGTGGCGGCATGTATGTGGTCGTACCGGCAGGTAGACAAAAAAATTCCCCGGCGGCTTTCATCGCGCCGGATTTTGCAATTATAGAGGACAGAAGACCTGGTTCATATGACTTCATTGCCTGGCATATAAAAGACCTCTGAGCAGGCAGGCGTTTGAGAAAAGGCTCGATAACTGCTGTTTCTCAGGCATCAGGCATAAATCAGACCGACATAAGGGTTCGGAGTGCGTTGCCAGGTGGCTATGCACGTATTCGATCGATCTGTGCCGGTCTGACGAAATTCTTCAATAAGAGACTTAAGGCGCCGGGTGAACTTGTAAACCCGGCGCCTGATTTTGAGGAACTGACGGTTTTGTTCCGCTGTAACTTCGCACTCTCTATCGCTTATTCTGGCCAGGGCCTTGAGGTCGAGCAGAAGGTATGTTAGACGAAAACGGGACGTTAATTAGTCATAGCTCGTAATTTGAAGGTATTTTTCCAAGTCAGGCAGTAGCGAGATAATATCAGAGGCTACTGTCTGATATTTTTTTGCCAAGCGATTGTCAGTTGGAATAACTCTCATATTAGAACCGTCATAGAACCAATATGCCTGCCCTGTTCGTTCAAATAGAAAGTCTTTTATTGTTTCTCGCATTTGTCTCACACGGTCATCTATTTCCACAGGTGAAGCATCTGGCAGCATGGTTTGCGCAATGTTGTGCAAGGAAGGCATTTGTGCATTAAAGTGTGCAAGCAGGTTTTCAAGTGACGGGGGCAGTAACGCAACCCAAGGACACTCCGGCTGGTAAAAGTCCTTTGCAGCCTCTTGGTAAAAGTGATGGAGTCGAGGGTCTTGCATTTGTTCAAGACACGGGAAAAGCTTTGTGACTTTTGCGAGAGCTGTGCGCCACCAAGGAAATTCTAAATAGTCGAGGTGTTCGACACGGTAATAGCAGTTACTGCTGTCTTCCTGTTCTCCAGTATTTCGTCCCATAGAGGTTATGAATAGTGTTACTGTTTGCCCGTCGTGTGAGAAAGTAACACCGTCGTTGTTCTCAGTACCTGTTCCAAGCTCCAGAGCTTTTATTATATCGTTCAGCATAAAGCACCTACCTTTCAGATTTATTATAACAAAAAGCTTATTTAAAACAATGTTCATAAAAGCCTCCAGTAATCTGAAAAACTTAATTTGCGGCCTTTTGCACAAAGAGACCCTGAGACTTCATATGAGTATTGGCATGTATATTTCGGAAATTCCGGACTCTTTTTCAGAATGGATTTTTCGCCGGTCGCCTTTTTCTAACAACGATTCAGTGCGATTTTCTGGTGTCTGAAAATAGGGCTCATTTTTCCGGAATATATAGATTGAGATCGAAAAAAATCAATTTTATCGGAGGTTCATCGCATGACTGATCAGGAAACCCTGTTAGATTTCCTCAGCGTTCCACTGGGCGACAGCGACAGCATACTGAAGCGTTTTGCCGCGCTTCCTGGCGCCATACATCGTGGTTCAGGCGACAGACAGTTTGTTTTCATCAAGGGCAGCAGGGCAAACCGTATTGTCCTGGTCGCTCATGCCGACACTGTCTGGCATTGGGGAGACTACAGGACTCAGGAGCCCGATCTGCATTTCAAGGATGGCATCATCGCCAACCGCAACGGCGGTCTCGGCGCCGACGACCGTGCCGGCTGCGCCATCGTCTGGCTGCTTCGTGATATGGGGCATTCCATTCTCATCACCAACGGTGAAGAGCATCATGGCATCGGCAGCGAATGGCTGATGAGCGAGCACCAGGATATCCGCGAAGAGATCAACGAGAACTCTTCATTCGCTCTCCAGCTCGATAGAAGGCTCGGCACGGAATATATCTGCTATGGCGTCGGCACCGGAGCCTTCCAGGACTATATCGAGAAGAGCACCGGCCACACCGAGTCGCTGACTGGCGGTTTCACCGATATCTGTGTCATCTGCGACAAGATCTGCGGCGTCAATCTCAGCATCGGCTATTACAACGCACATTCCGAGCGTGAATACCTGGTCTACCCCGAATGGCAGCACAGCCTCGACCTCTGCCGCAAGTGGCTGAAGAAGAAGCTACCAAGATTCCTGCGCTGAGCTGGCGCCGGCATCGGCAGAGTTGATGCCTCTTTCCTGGTTATTCCGCCATCAACCTGCTGATGTCGGTAAATACTTTTCCGGGAACCAGAAAGTTGGGGCGGGGGTGCCAGCCGTCACTTGTGTCACAGAGCAGAACCGCCTCACTCATCTTTTTGGGAATCCCGTTCAGCCCAACGGCTGCCCCGATCAGGCCGCCTACAATACAGGCGTTTGTGTCAGTATCTCCGCCCAGCTCAAGTATTTTTCTGATGGCAGTCGTAAAGTCGTAATCCTTGATCAGACTCTGAAAAGCGTGAACAAAGGCGATTTTTACAAAACCTGCCTGTGGGTGCCCGGGAACATGTTCATCACTCTCGATAAGTTTGAGCCAGTCATGCAGCTCTTCATCAGCATTGTTCAAAATCCAGTTCCGGGCTCGGTTCCAGGCGGCTGTGCGGTTCTGGTTATTATTTATCAACTCTGCAATCGCAATGTTGTAGGCGGCAACTGCCTGCCAGCACGAAGAATGCGGATGCGAAAGGCTTGAGTCGAGGCGCGCCATTTCTGCCAGTTCTTCATCTGTCTTCTGATGCCCCCAGACCCCGAGAGGTGTTGCGCGCATAAGGCTGCCGTTAGCTTTTGAACCCATACAGTTCTTTTGTGCAGCCATAGACATGGCTGTAGCGAAACCCTGTTCCTCCGCTACGGGCTTCCAGGTCGAGCTTTTTATGCAGCCTATAGAAGAATCGGTAGTATTACCTATGTCAAAAGGCGGCGATACATACCATCTGGCATACCACCTGGCTATTTCTTCAATATTGAAAGTCTTGTGTGCCAGCAATGCCTGGGCCAGGCAGAGAGTCAATTCGCCATCGTCGGTAATCTGCCCCGGTGCCAGTTTCCAACAGCCGCCACCCGGCATTTTCATGGCTTCGTCTACTTCTGCCGTGCCGGGTTGATGCCCGATGAATTCAAGATAAGCCCCGGCAGCGTCGCCGACCAGCGCACCCAAAATACAGCCCATACCATATTCTGATTTTCCCTCTGCCACGATTTCCTCCTGATGTTTTATTTTTACATTTTTATATCATTGGAAATCTCGCACCGCAATGATAATGTTAAAACATTAGCCGGATGGGCGGATAATTGTTAATATGTATTATCATTGTTTCGGATCTGGTCTGTTGGCTGGTCTGATAAGATTTTTGAGAGGTTTGCGATGATCGATACCATTCACAGAGTGTTGCAGTATGACCGTACATCTGAAAAAAGCGTTTTGAATCTTGATGTTGCCAGTGCCCGCTATGTTTTGCGTGAACTTATGCAAAGGGAAAAGGGCATCGTGAATCTTCGCTTTGAATCGATGCTTTCATTCGTCTCGCGGGTTGTTGGCTTCAAGGTGATAGAAATGGGCGGAAGATATCTGCGGGAAGGCGAAGGCCTGCTGATCATGCAGGCTCTCGTCAATCCGGCCGGTCACTTTGCTGCAGCACTTGAAATGCCTGGTTTCATGCATGCCCTGGTTAAAACTGTTGAACAGCTGCGTCTGGCTGAAGTGAAACCGGAACAACTCAACCTGCAAAATGTCGGCAGTGAGCAAAAGGCTTCAGAACTGGCCGATCTGATGAAGAGATACGCTGATTTTCTTAAACAGCATAAACTTTTTGATTACCCCCGCGCTTTGCTGACGGCAATTTTCGAAAGAAGCCTGCAATTTCAGGACGGCATCGTATTCCTGCCGGGAAATTCAGCTCTGCAGCCGCTCGAGCGCAAATTTATCGATCAGGCCGGCTCTAAGCTTATCAGCCTTCCTTTTAATATGCCTGATAAAATGCCGGTTTCCCGATTCTGGTCGGCAGATCTGTTGAATTCAACCCGAAAAGAAGAAGAATGCCTGCCGTCTGACTGCCGGCTCGATTTTTTCAGCGCAACCGATCCCCAGGCCGAAATCCGCCAGATGCTGAGAGTGATTCGCGCTGCCGGTGTGCCATTTGAACAGGTTGTTATCGCTCTTGCCGCCCCAAAGAAGTATCACGCCCTGCTGACCTCACATCTTGATGTCGCCGGAATCCCGTTTGCCAGCGACCTGCGTCGAGACCTGAATGAATACAGACCGGGCAGACTGGCATTCAACCTCTGCGAATGGGCCGACAACGGTTTCCCTGTCGAGAATCTGATATCCATGCTGAATCAGGGAGACTTGTGCCTGTTTCCATCAACCGCCAGAAAAGCCGGCAAAAAGTCGATTCGCATCAGTTCACAGAAAGTTATCAGCCTGTTGCGTCTGGCTCGCATCCGCGGTGGGCGCGAAGGCTACGAACAGCCTCTGCTGGCATTGGGCAACGGCGAATCGCCGGCAAAAGACAACCCGCTGCGCATTTACAGCCGGAAACTGGCAGCAAAGCTGAAACGTCTGATTGCAAAATTCCCCGAAGAAGTTGCGCCGGGCAGAATGGCTGCGAACATGGGGCAGATTGTTTCGGCCATGACGAGAATATCCGACAGTAACGATGCCAGAAGGCTGGCAGCGCTCAAACGAATTTTAAGCACTCTCGCAGATGTTAAAGAGCCCATGCTGAAGCTGTCTCGGGCGATGTACTGGCTTAAACTCGTTTTAAGCCAGTCGTCGGCGAATGAGACCTTTCGCCCCGACGGCAGACTATTGGTAACTTCGGTCAATGCAGCCGGTTTGTGCAACAGGCAGCTGATCTTTTTCCCGGGCCTGTCGCATTCGGCAATTCCCGGGTTCGTAGCTACTGATCCGGTTCTTTCCGAAAACTGCCGCGCCCTTTTCAGTGCCTTGAAAACGGCTGAAGACGATCGCCTGGAGCGATACGGAAACCTCTATTGCGCCTGGGCTTCCTTGCCTGCGACCAGCCGCGTTGTGCTTTCGATGCCGTTGGCAGACGAAAATGGCCGGGCCAACAGCCCTTCGGCGCCTCTGATAAAAGCTCTCCGGCAGAAGCTGAACCGGGACATCGAGTTTTCGAAGCTGGTTGCTTCTGCTGATATGCCACTTTATGGTCAGCTTGGTGATTCGAAACATGAGCCGCTCGATTTTCGTGAATGGCTCTGGTACCAGGAAAAGGCAGGTGTTTGTCTCGCTGAACTGCGCAATTTATTTGAGCAGACTCATCGGCATTGGGCCAGATACAAATACAGCCAGGCAAAACGAAGAGATAATGATTCTATGCTGCAAACTGGTCTGAAACCCTGGAATCCCGGGAAATGGCAGTTTCATGACAACCCGCAGCGCGCAATTTCTCCGAGTCGTATCAACAAGTATTCAGGCTGCAGATATGCCGTTTTTTTGAGTGATATTCTGCACTGTATGCCGGCGGACCTCCTGGAAACCCAGATCAGCTCGAGTGGCTGGCTGAATGCCATGGAACGCGGAAATCTTCTGCACAAAATCTATGAGCTTTTTATGCGGCGTATAACCTGGCCGGTAGAAGACTGTCATAAAGACATTCTCAGCCAGGTTGTCGCTGAAGTTGTAGAAGAATTCAGGGTACAGATTCCGCCGCCGTCGCATGCCGTATTTATGGTCGAAAAGGCAGCCATAGAAAGAGATGCCCTGTTTTTTTTCGAGCTCGAATCTTCCATTTCACAGAAAAATTCGCAACCTCTGGGCTTTGAAGTCAAATTCGGCCTGCCGGAAGACGACTCTCGAAAAAATAGCCTGGATAACCCTGAACCCATCGCTTTTACACTGTCAGATGGCAGAAATCTCTATTTCAGAGGGCGAATCGATCGTATCGATGAAACCCCGCAAGGTTTGCAGATCTGGGATTACAAGACCGGCAGCGCAGACAAACACAAGCCGGGGGGCGAACTGGCCGCAGAAAGTTCTTTGCAGCTGGCGCTCTACAAGTATGTTGTCGCAAAAATTCTCAAATTGCGTGATGATAATCGCGAGATTTTTGCAAGCGGTCTGTATTTTCCTACCGTTGGCGGTCAGGGCGAAAAGGTTCTGATGACCTCGAGAGATGAAGAAAAGATCCTGTCCGAGCGCCTCGAACATTTATTCGACTTTTTTGCTACCGGCCAATTTCCGGCATCCGATAATTGTGATTCGTGCAACGCGCTGAATATCTGTCCATACGCTTCAGTGTTCAGAGATTCAGGCACAGATACAGATTCACGATCTGCAAGTGAGGAAGAATGATGGCTGCTAAAAGAGTAAAAAAAGATGCGGTTCAGCCGCAGGAAAAAGAGATCTGGAACTTCCCGAATTCAGTTGCCGATGCAACCGTCGATGAAAGTGTTAAAAAGCGAATACGCACCGAAATCGACAAAAATTTCCTGATAGAAGCCGTGCCGGGCTCTGGTAAGACTTATAACCTTGTGCAGCGAATGCTTTCGCTCGTCTTGTCGGGCCGTTCGGCAAAAGGTATTGCGGCTATCACCTTTACTCGCAAAGCGGCCGAAGAATTACGTGGCCGTTTCCGCGAGATGATGGAAAACACGCTGGCCAGCCTTTCTCCCGAACAAAAAATACTGGTCGAGAACGGTCTGCTGGAAATAGAAGACGGGTATATCGGAACGATCCATGGCTTTTGTGCCCGCCTGCTTCGCGCATATCCGGTCGAATCTCATCTCGACCCCAATTTTATCGAAATCGAAGAAGCCGAAGAAATGGAGTTTTTCAGGCGGACCTGGTTTGATCTGCTTGAGACACATCCTGAATTTGTAAGTCTTTTCGAAGAGCATGACATCAACCCTGATGAATCTTTGATAATACAGGGCATACAAAAGTTCTGCGAATATCCTGATGTTGATTTTTCCTGCAGAATCAAGCCGCCATTTCCCGATCCGGCCGGATTGCTCGAAGCTGTCAGCAATGCCTGGAAATGTCTTCGCCAGCACGATCCACGCCCCCTGCTTCAGGACTCAGACAGCGGAACTGACGCCATAATCGTAAAAAACTGGAACAAATTCGATAAGCTGGCCAGAAAACTTACCCCCCTTTTTGCCAGACGTGAATTCACTCCAGATGATCTCAAGCTTGTGTGGCGTTCTTTGCGATATTCAGGAAAGCTTTCTCTGACATACCCTGACTGCGACAGCGATCTGCTCGAGCAGCATGCCGAAGCGATCAATACAGAAGTCAAAGCCTTTATCAGCAGCTATAGTCTGTTCATATATCCTGAATTTCTTCCTCTGCTCGCAAAAATTCGTGACACTGCGCAAAACATGCGTAATGCCAGAGGTTATGTCAGCTATTACGATCTGCTGTCGCTTGTTGTCAGGCTGCTTAAAGAAAAGCCAGATATCAGAAACGCATTGAAACAGAGATTTCCGTATCTGTTGATCGACGAGTTTCAGGATACCGATCCTCTTCAGGCAGAAATGGCATTTTTGCTTACGGCCAACGATGTTAACGAGAAGAACTGGTTGCACGCGGTTCCAACCCCCGGCTCCCTGTTTCTGGTGGGCGACCCAAAACAGTCGGTTTACCGTTTCCGGCGGGCAGACATCAACACCTACCTGAAGGCGGCGAAGCGTCTCGAACAGACAGGTGGAGAAGTCCTGTCGCTGCTACAGAACCGTCGATCATTTAACAGCTTGTGTTCATGGGTCGACCGGGCTTTTAAACCTGTTTTCGACCAACAGCAGGGCGACCAGCAGGCACCATTTGCCAAAATGTCCGCCATGCGTCAGGATACGGATGGGCATGCCGTCCGGGCCTTTCAGTTGCCGGGTTCCATACCCGGCAGTGCCACCCGGCAAATGGCCGACTATGACGCGGGGCAGTTCGCTGAGATAATCCAGTCCATGCTTGGAAAATCGTTTGAAGGAATCAAAGATGGCGAGCCTCTCCTGCACGATGATTTTCTGATTCTGTGTCGAAAAAAGGATCTGTTGGTCACATACGCTCTTGCACTTGAAGAAAAGGGAATTCCCACAAATATTTCGGGTGGCGGTCGAGAACTGGCTTCTGCACTTGCGAGAGAATTCACGCCGCTTTACTGGCTGTTGCGCGCGCTGACTGAATGCAACAATCAGGCTGTCGTCTGGGCTGTGCTCGTCGGGCCGGTATTTGGTTTTTCTGACGGGCAGATCTATGATTTCTGCCGGCGTGGCAACCGTCTGACCTGCTCTTATGCACCTGAGGCCAAAACGTCGGTTGCAAAAGCTTTGCGAAGAATGCATTCTTTTCGCCTCATGGTGCAGGATTATAGCTCTGGAGCCGCTTTTCGCAAGATCGTCGACTCGATCGGTTTTGCTGCCAATCTTCAGACAACTGAATATGGCCTCCTTAAAACCTCATTTTTGCTTGACCTCGAAAAACTCTTCGATCGCATGCCCTTCAGCAACGCAGTGCAGGTTCTCGGTAACTGGCTGGTTCACTGGCCGGTCGATCGCAATTCCGACGAGCCCGGTCGGGTGCGCATCATGACGATGCACAAATCTAAGGGGCTCGAAGCGCCTGTCGTAATACTTGGCGGCGTCGGTCGTCCTAAATTCAGAGAACCGGTAGCTATAATAGGCAGCGAAGAGCTTGCAGGTAACCAGATAAAGCCCGGTTTTCTGCGGCTGGCCTTTCCATTTGGCGACCATCAGAATCGTAACCTCGCCGTATCACCCGGCTGGTCTGATCAGCTGCCTCTTGAAGAGAAAGCTGACTGCGCCGAAAAACTTCGTCTCGATTACGTGGCCTGTACCCGCGCCAGGGATTTGCTGCTTGTTTCGCGGCATCATAACAAGAAGGGTGGCATATTGACCCCTTTGACATCCGATCTCGCTCATGCTGTCGACTGCTGTCCCGAATTCTCTGCCCTGCCGTCTCTAGAACCGGATTCTCAGGAATCCCCCAACGAACCCCCGGGCGATACTCCAAAAGAATGGCGTCGTCGCCGGCATCGCTGGTTGAAAGGCTCGTCTACCCAGGAGTTTGCCGAAGAAAGCGTCACGGAAAGTTGTGAAAAACTCGAGAAGAAAAGCGTGTTTTCCGGTAAATCACATGGAGGCAGACGTTTCGGCATTTTTATGCACAGCCTGGTTTGTGATATGCTGCGTTGGCGGCTCAAGGCCGGTAATACCGATCTGCCGCGCCTCGACAAGCTCATCGACTATTGTCTTCGCGAAGAACCATCGATGAAGTCGTGGCGGCCTCTTATCACTACCTGTGCCCACAATCTTCTGAACAGCGAGCTCTGGCAGGATGCCGGAAGGGCCACGAATCAACTCACCGAGGTTCCCATTTCTCTTCTCAACCGCCAGGCCGGGAACCTGCCTTTTTCTGTCGCGCATGATGGTAAGCCCGCATATCTGTATGGCGTAATAGATCTTATCATTCAGCTGCCCGAGGGCTGGAAAATTGTAGATTACAAAACCAACCAGGTCGAGAGCGAAGACCATCTGCATGAACTCAACGAATTTTACCGCCCGCAGCTCGACCTCTACGCCGCCCAGTGGGAAGAAATAATCGGTGAAAAAGTCCTCTACAAGAGCCTGTTCTACCTGAGAACCGGCAAAGAGATCCATCTGAGCTGAATACTATTGCACCCTTAATGTTTTTCAAAAAAGTGCGAGATTTGTAAAAAATATCTGAGTTTTCCGGAATTACTTAAGTAGAGAGTTCAAAAAGGAGAATCAGATATGAAAAAACTTGCTGGAATTGCTGGTGACGTTAGTTCTGTCAGCCCTTCCCTGCCTGGCAACCAGGAGCTGTGGTTCAAGATCGGCTATCATATTGCCCTTGACGAGACCAGTGCCGCCGTCGAGCTGCTCAAAAAGCTCCTTGCCAGCGATCCTTACAACGCGGCAGCACACCTGAACCTTGGTGTGTGCCTGCGTGAGCTCGATGAGCTCGATACTGCCCTGTTCTATCTTGGCTGCGCAGCTGAGCTTGAAGCAGACAACGCCGAAGCCGCGTTTCAGTATGGCACCAGCCTGGCCATAAACGGCGAGCATAAAAAGGCGCAAAAATGGCTGCTCAAAGCGGTCGAGCTGGTGCCTGACTCAGAGTGCTTTTTGTTCAATCTCGCCATGAATTGTCTGCAGATGGGCAAAAAAGAGCGGGCGATGCTGGTGTTTTCCGAAGTTCTCAGGCTGAACCCCGAAAATCTGACCGCTTTGTATAATACAGGCCTCTACAACAGACTGAACCGTCTTTCTGATCTTGGTTTCGCGCAGTTCAAAAAGATCGTAAGCCTGAATCCTTCGTTTTATAAAGCTTATCAGCAGCTTATGCGAGTCGCTTTGATGACGAACTCATATCATGAAGCGGTCTCGGCAGTTAAGGCCGGCCTGCAGGCCAATCCCGACAAGGCTGATCTGATACTCGACAAACTTGCCCTCGATTCTATTCTGAATAACAGTTCAGAACCCTTCAATCATTCTTTGCTCGAACAACTCTGCCCCGATGCGCAAACCCTGCTGGCTGAAAGAATCTTCGAGTTGAAGCAGACCATCGGTGACTTCAACCTGAACTGACACAACTGTAGGATTGCCCTCAGGTTTTTTTTATGTTAGCTTTGCCATAATAAATACTCAGGAGGAGGGGAATATCTTGTCTAACGTCAATGATGACAGCCCGGAGGCAGCCGGCGTTTCTGCTGAGAGCCCAAAACCTAAACCGAATTATACAACCTTTATCTCTACAATAAGACAAAAGCAGCCCAGATCGATTTTCAGCACCGAGGTAGCCGATGACCAGGCCGCCGACGAATTTCGTGGGCAGCGCGAACACATTATTGCAGAAATCAACAGTTTCCTGGCAAAAGAACCCGGTTCTGCAGATCAACTTGTTAAGCGCATCAAATCATTGATCAGAAATCACTACCCGGCCAGCGAGTATCTGGACAATCCGGTATGGACAGAAGCAGATCTGGAAGATCGTGTTCAGGATATCTGGGAGACAATGTTTTCGCCTGAAAATACCGCCTTTCGCAACCTTGCTCAGATCGATGCAGCTGGTATGCTGAATATAATGAGGGGTGTCATAAGGCGCGTGCTGGAAAAGCATGCCAATCCTGCCCACAGGGC
>Ga0209096_1003898_pt1 | contig 12563 bp, 12 predicted proteins | sample AD_UKC034_MetaG_FD_184407 | JGI IMG/M metagenome (GOLD analysis project Ga0209096, IMG submission 184407) | Active sludge microbial communities of municipal wastewater-treating anaerobic digesters from USA - AD_UKC034_MetaG (SPAdes) (version 2) | ecosystem: Engineered > Bioreactor > Anaerobic >... | reverse complement strand
ATATTCGACGTATCGAAGGGCAGATCAAGCCGTAGAAAAAGAGGTAGTATGGATTGGATTATTTTTGGTCTTGTTGTAACCTGGTTGGGAATCATATCTTGGTTCGATATTCTAAAAAGTGAAATACCCCACAGCGCCTGGGTGGTTATCCCTCTCATTGGTGCAGGTCTTTATCGGATCTTGCAGGGAGATTGGCCTTTGGTTCTGCTTGCTGGGGTAGTTGCAGCTGTTAGTGAACGGAATAGGATATCTCAAGCATTTGGTTGGGAAGAGTTAAGCCGGATAATCACCTGGCTTCCATTGCAATTTTTGGGAGTATTCCTCTCGATTCAATCTTCGCCACTTTCAGCTCTGGCAATCATTGGTTTTTGGGCTGCCTGGGAATTGAAGTGGTGGGGTGGTGCGGATGCGGTTGCGGCAATGACCATAATTCTGATCTACCCTGAGATCACTTTTATCCTTGCGTTTTTAATTGTCCATTTGATTACGACCATCATGCTTACAATTAGGTCTTTGGTCAAGGAAAAAACAGTACGTTTCCACAGAATACCAGGGCTGCCGTTGATATTAATAGCAGTAATTTCGCTTCAAATTGTGAATTTGCTGTCATAACCTAAAGTGTATCCCAGAATATTGAAGGTATAATCAAGAATAACAGTACCCACCACGCCTCTGCTTAGCACGCGCACCGAGGTGGGTCATTTTTTCGATATAATTGTTTTGGTTCAAATCCAAAAGATTTCCGTTTTTACTTTTTCTTCCTAAAATCAGGGAATTATTGGACCTAGATTGATTGTCAATATTTATCAAATGATAAATATTGACACAATATGTATTATTTGATATACTCCTTTTGGACCTTTGATAGATAAATAATTGAGGCGTACATGGAAGGTTTTTCAGATGAAGAACTACGTCGTCTAATCCTTAATTTTCTGAAAGACTTTAAGGAGCTGATGGGTCAAGGTCAAGGTTACTATTTTGTCAAAGAACACCATAAAAACGTCCAAACACTCAGAGATTTGGGAATTACTGCCAGAATACGCGACGAAGTAATTCTTTCGGTTGCTATGGAAGATTATTCATCTGGCCCTAATCCCGATGAATACCATCCCGGTCATTATTGGATTTTTGGCAAAAACATTGATGCAGTTGAGATTTACATCAAACTTAAGATTGTTACTTACAACAACGGGAATGAACGAGCTGTTTGTTATTCATTCCATCCTTCGGAACACCCTTTGAACTACCCGTTTCGTAGGTGAAAGAATTATTAGCGATGAGTAAAGAACACGAGGCGAAAGCGATGAACGCATTTTGTCCAAATTGCGAAAAAGATACCGAACAAAAATTCGTGGATAAGGTTGAAGAAATTAGCATTCGGGGTGAAATGATCCCTATTCACATGGAGTACTACCATTGTGAAGAATGTGGTGAAGATTTTGAAATCCCTCGCCCCGATTATGATCCATTAGATGCAGCCTATCGCGAATATCGAAATAGAAAAGGAATGGTGCAGCCAGAAGAGATCAAAAAATTCCGCAAGGAGTTAGGGCTCACCCAAAAAGAATTTAGTGAGATCCTCGGAATTGGAATAGCTACTTTAAATCGGTATGAAAATGGGGCTTTGCAATCCGATGCACATGATCAGGCTATTCGTCTGTGTATGCAACCTGCGAATTTATTGAAAGTATTAGAGAGCAAGCCTACATTGCTATCTGAATCTACCAGGAATCGGCTCACTCAACTTCTCCTAAGAAAAGACCAAGACTGCGGAGATTTACTAGAGGAAGCTATTGAGCAATTTGGCAATTATTCTCCAAACTTATTAAGTGGCTACATTCGCTTTAATGCTAACAAACTGTTCCAAGCGATCAAATTCTTCTGTTATCAAGATAAAGTTTCGAAGACTAAACTCAATAAACTGCTGTTCTATGCGGATTTTAAGCACTTTAAAGACAATGGCGTTTCAATTTCTGGGGCTCATTATGCCCACGCCTATTATGGACCGGTTCCTCATAAATTTAATACATGGCTAACTGCAATTTCAGAATGGGACAAACAGATAACAAGCGAGGAACAACCTTTTGGTGATTTGGTTGGCGAAGTATACACCAGTGGAGAGCCAGATTGGTCCATTTTCTCCACTTCAGAATTGGCAGCTCTCGCGTTTGTTAAAAATAAATTCCAAAAATATAGTGCTAGTCAAATACGTGATTTCTCTCACCAAGAAAAGGGATATCAAGATACTACAGATGGAGAAATAATTTCCTATCAGTATGCCCAAGAACTCCAAATTTAGAACTGCCAAGTTCGGATTAGCCGTGTCATGGCAATTTAAGTTGAGTAATTTGAAACTTGATTTTTTCCAATTGTATAGGGATTATTCACCCTAATTGCAAATTCAAAATCATTTTGCAATGTCACAAACTTTCGATATTCACAAAATTGCATTTATGAAATTTACCTGTTTTGAATCATTGGTCTTTCAAGATACAATTCAGATTACCTCAAAGCTGGGTCTTTCCCCTCAATGTTCGCGCAATTTACCCAACTTCTCTCTCAGTGCCTCCAAGAACTCATTGATATTGATCCTCTCAATAATTGTTAATAATAATTTTTTAATTTTACATTTATTAGAAATCGCGAAACCTAGATATCAAATAGCCGGCACTCGTGAAGTACCGGAATTTTGATGCACTGCTCAAGGTGTCGGAGCTATAGTCTCAACCACGACTTCAGGTGGACCACTCGTTAGATCATTGCTGCTGGTATTAAGCTGGTTGATCCAGTCTTCCGGGTCTGAATACAACGCGTTGGAATAGGCCTGGATAGAGTTATTAGTAATTATTGGTGATGCAGGAGCACCAATGAGAATTCCTACCTCTCCTAAGAGAATGAAATTTTTGTTGGCTGTGCCTTTGGCATTACCTGAATAAGAGATGCCTGTCATACAGGATTCAATAGTGTTGAAATCCAGTAAAGGTGAGGCATCATCCTTCACGACGATCCCCAGATATGAATCTGACAAATGGTTTCCGCGCGCTTCACCCGCAGCGGAATCCTGGTAAAAGATACCAATCGCTTGTTCCTTATTACTTGTAAGGGTATTGTTGGATAAAGTTGGGGCGGAAGAGTTTTTCACCATGATACCAACATTAAAGCTCTCAAGGGTGTTGTCCACGGCTTCACCTGAGGCGTTATCCATGAAGATAATGCCTGATTTGACATTAGTAAATGTATTGTGGGTGATTTGAGCTTTTGAATTTTCGGTCACTTGGATGGCCAAACCCTCGGAATCCGCGCTGAAAGTACTGTCCGAAATTGTCGCTTGTGAGTCATCAAACGTCACAATGCAGGAACCCAGACAATTAGAGAATGAGATACCACTGACGCTAGCGGTAGCGGTCTCAAGCAGCGTCAAGGCGGAATAATTATGACTCAACTGCCCGCCAGAAATGGTAACCTGTGCCTGGCCGTAGGCGTAGACACCAATGTATGAATCCGTAATGCTGCTTCCCTCAAGATCCAACTTGTTGGTACCTGCCAGAAATATTCCACCGGGTATTTTTTGTGGGTTTTCAGGATCCATTCTATTCACACTGCCAGCTATTTGGCTGTTGCTGATAACAGCTGTAGCATCATTCGCCATACTTATCGCGCCAATTTGTTTGCCGGAAGATGAAAGCGTAGCGCCAGTCAAAATACAATCCTCGAGTATCAGGTTGCCAGATTGCATGAACAACACCGCTGCGGGATCATTGCCAGTGTATTCCAACTTGAGAGCCTTAAAAGTCAGCGTACCTGAGCCTGAAAACATCAACATGGTTGTAATTTCAGCGTAAGGTGTATTGGTAGTGATGGTAGTCTGATCAGCACCTGCGCCAATCAAGGTCAAGTTTTTATTGAGATTTAAGCCATGTGTCAACGTAAATACGCCCGGTGCTAATGAAATCACATCGCCATCAGCAGCTGATTCAATGATGGAAGTCAAATCCTGGTCAGAGGTGATGCCAGCCGGGGTCGGACTGGGTGACGAGGTTGGAGTAAATGCAGCGATCGCGGTTGCTGTTTGAAACGTTGCCGATTCTTCAGCGGTTGGACCACAGGCTGTAAGCAAAACGATCAATATAATACTTATGACTGCTAGTAAAGCATTCATGGATTGCGCGTTTTGATAAATTGATGATGTCGTTTGGGTTTGTATTGTGAGCAAAAATGTGCCGAGTTTTCCATGAGTACGCTCCCTAGTGGTGTAAATTTTTATTACTGAAAATTCAGCTTGAAGGATTTTTGGTTAGAGCCACATTCTTTCTGTATAGTTTAAACAATCCTACTTTATTTTTTTTTATTATATACATCAATACTTCAATTGACCACCTTTGGACACCTTGGATAACTTCATTCCGTCATTATAATTATTAATAGACAATCTTTGATTAAACGTTGGCTGGACAGAACCTTCTGGGCGTAGAAGTGTGTCCAGCTTTAATTTTTTAAGTACTCAGCCTAGATGCAGAATGGATAGGAGCCCCTTCTGATTGCTAATTTCGCAGTTTTAGCCCTGTTTTTTACCTGTATGGTCTACGATCTCCGCAACTACCAGGTCCCCACGTCATTAACCGTTGGCGGGATGGTTGGTGCAGGTGTGTATGCCCTTTTCAATGGCTTATGGGCTCCAGTATTGTTGATGATTGCATTGACACATGTATCAGATTTCAACCCTCGAGAAAAACGGCTGGCATTTGCACTTACGTTGTCCGCATTTGCTGCAATTTTTCAACCTGCGGCGGGGTTGATTTGTCTTCTCATCCTTGTTGTATGGGTGCTTTGGGAATTTGGTGTTTTGGGAGGTGCGGATGTCAAACTGATAATTGCTGCTGCCCTGATTTTTGAAAATCCAATTTTTCTGATCCCGATATCAATTGTCGGTGGAGTGCAGGGCGTAATCGCCAGCCTTCAGAAAAAAAGGGAAATTCCTTTTGTTGTATCAATTTTTTGTGGAACTTTGTTGTTCGTTCTCTATCCATACTTCTAAAGAAGGAAGGAGGTGATTGGCATTGCGTTTCCTAAAGGATAACCGGGGAATCGAGTCGACTGAGGTCGCATTGATCATTGCAGTAGTTGTTCTGGTGGCTTATGGTGCATACCGGTTGCTGGGCCAAAATATCGCTGCCATCGTGACAGATATTGCTGGAAAAATCTAGTCAAATCAATGGTCTGCCAGCAATGTCCCCTTCGGGGATGTTCCAAAAACTGGCAGATCAATTATTCCTCAAGGAGGATTATGAGGTTTATTAAAGACACTCGTGGGATGGAATTGCTAGAGGCTGCAATTACAACTCCAATTGCGATTATGGTAATGTTGGCGATTGTTAACCTGGGGATGTTAGTCTATGCCCAACAGGCAGTGCAAGCCGCAGCCAGGCATGGTGCACGTATGGGAAGTGTGGCGCAGCAATGCCCAGCCTGTTATGCCATGAGTGGAGCAAGAGACGCAATCGACCAGGCTGGGATTCTGGAAAATACTTCGGTCAGTGTCTTGGCTCCTGGAGGAAGTGCCGGCAGCATTTTAAAGATCCAAGTCAGCGGCAGCGTACCCAACTTCATGGCTCCTCTGACCAGCCTGTTCCCTGGATTGCCAGGGCAGACGTTTACTGTCCGTGCCGATTCTACATTTCGGCAAGAAGGCTGGTGATATGCTGTGGCGAGATCGGCGTGGCTATTCAATGACTTTCTGGGCGGTATTCATTGGGTTGGTGATGATACCTGCCCTGGCATTGGCTATTGAACTCGGACGGTATTTTTATGCCATCTCAGAAGTGGCAAAGGCAGCGGATGCAGCAGCAGTTGCCGCTTCCGCTGAGATCAATCAGCAAGTTTTTCAAGATACCGGAAGTCTTGTTCCCACTTCAAGAACCTGGGGGAACGCTCAGGCTTATGTGACCTCTAATACAGCCAGCTTATCCGCTAAAGGGGTCCATGCATTTGTTACAGACATTCAAGTCAGTGGGGGAGATAACACGGTACGGGTCTCTGTGTCAGCAGATTTATCTATCCTGTTTCCATCAGTAGTTCCCAAGGTGCTAGTAACTCAAACTGGCGTGGCGAAACTGAGGGCTTTGACTCATTAATGTTAGCTAACGGCTTGCCGCTCAGCCGCGCCGCGAAGCGCAGCGGAGCGGCGTCAGGTGGAAGCGCGTGTTAGCCGCCTTTATTTTCACGAAGAGCAATTTCCACAACATACCATTGACCATCCCTGGAACCCCAGAACACATACTTACCTTGCCCGTATTGAACAGACCACAAGACTGGTTCACAACAATATGCAATTACTATTTCATCGAAATCAGGACCAACTTTCCAACCGTCATACACAACGAAATACCTTCCGCCTTTCTGCCCTATGAAAATCAATTTGCCGTCCAAACCATAGGGCCGATATGCCTTGTCCAAACTGTAAAGTTGGCGAACATCTGATCCGTCGTAAATAATCGTAGCAGTGTTGCCATCCGAGAATTCCCACGCAGCCTTGCCTCCGATATTTTGCAGGGATACATTCGGAGAGTACGCAGCAAACTCTCCATATAAGGACTGAATGGCTTGGTCGTTTTTGTACAGTGTGTACTTCTCTTTCGGAAACAAACCACCACTCAAACTTGCTCGATAGATGTCCTGACCTATGGTCAATTGAAGACTTTCCATATCATCAAGACGACACCTGAAATTTCCCTTTTCGCTTTCGTCCCAGAGAGGCATAGAATGACCAAAGCAGCTTTCGGCTTGTTGCCAATCGAAACCCTGGGAAATCGTACATTCTTGCCAAGTCACGCCAATATCTTCAGGATTAGCAATTTCCAAACCTAACGATTGGCGTGATGCACAACTTGCTTGACCCAAAATAGCCAACAAAGTCACGGCCAACAGCAGTACAGAACGTTTCTTCACGATATGCGCTCCGCGTCACCTGTGAAGGCGGCCTAACGGCTGGTTTTAGCGGCGGGCGGGGGAATTGGCGGGAAAATGCTAAAGGGCGAACTGCGCTTTCGGGGCAGAATCCCTTTGGGCGGAGGCAAAGCCCCCGCCCGTCCGCTGCAAACGGTGTTGGGCTGTGTTCACTTTATCTTTATAGTAGATGCTATCTTATCTAGCAGCCTAATCTGTTCGCTACTTTCGTTGTATTCGCCTTTTAAGTATCCTTGCATCATAAAGCGATAGTTCTCTGTATACAAGAAAACAGTCCACACCGTATTTCCAGCAAGATATTGTATTGTTTTTGTTCCTTCCATTGATTCTGTGATAGGAATGGTATCTATGCTGGAAACATCGCAACCTTCTTGGGTAATTGCACAAGGAAGGGCGTAAATTTTTAACCTAATAGAATCGGGTGGTTGATATTCTGTATTACTGTTTTCTTTGGGAAAACTTTGAATAAAAGTTTCGTCTTCTAGCCCTGGAATACTTCTCGTGGAGCCTGGATAGATGTACCACTCTGCCGGGTACTGAAAACTATATTCAATTCTTCCCACATCTGATGTAAAATAACTAGAAAACTCTGCCCAATTAGATTCAATTAATTTTGCTGTTGGTGTTGCCATCGGAATACTTGCAGATGGCCCTGTTTTTGCACATCCTGAAAAGACGATAAAGAATAGGCAAACTAAGCAAAGGTGATAGCCTAACTTAACTTTCATATCACTACTCTCCAAATCCGTGCTTAAAATCTAACAGCCCTGTAGTTTTGAGAACATCAAAACTACAGGGCTGCTTTATCTCTTATGGAATCGTATTCTTTATATGCCAGAAATGTGTCAACGACGATGTGTATGGATAGTTATAGCGATCATTTGTATGTCCGCTGAATCTATTAGGTGCTACGTCTGTGACCATCACTACATGCATACCATCCGTATACATCAAGTCGCCCGATAGCAATGAGAGATATGAAGAATACACTTCCACTGCTTGTTTTGTGTTCAACAGATAATGTGCCAAACCTTGAGGGTTTGTACTAAAGTCAAACACATTCCAAGTATAAGAACCACTCCCAGAGTGCTTCCAAGTAGAGTCTGTTGGAAACCCTCCTGCCTTTAATGCTTGCGAAACGTAATCGGTACAATCATTACAAGTGGTTGTTGTAACACTCCAGACATTCTTATAAGTTGTGTTGTAATACTTAGTGTCCATGTAGATGCTAGTGTTATATGGACATTTTTTAATAGTATTGACAACATAAGTTCTTGCATAATTCTTTGCTGCCGTTCTGTTGTATGTAAAGCTCGTAGTAGCTTCAACTGTTGGGATATCCCCGTAGGCTCTTGTATAGTCGTCAAGCAATAGTTTTCCTAAAGATTCAATCGGGGTATTGTAAATTTCGTAATCCGGCATTAAAGTTAAATCTGGTTTTCTTCTTATAGGGTGTCCATTGGTCCAATTTACGTTATCAAAGCCTTCCCCTATATCAATTCCCTTGTCAGTAAATTCATCTTTTACGATTTGAAGTTTGCCGTTTCTGTCCTCAATGCTAATGTTATGATTGATTCGAAATACAATTGTGACACCGCGAGAAAGAGATTCCTTAATGTCATCTGTCATTGTTGTAATATAGTGTCTTAAATTTTGTTGCACGGATTCGTTGTCAGATTTAGAAATCGCCCATTTAGCGGCAAGGAGCAAAGGATAATCGTTAACAGACTCCAAATCATATTGACCATGCAGCGTTACCACTTCCAGTATGGTGACAGACGTTGTATCACCAGTTTTAGATATGCCGGCATCATCCACTAAAAAATTTGATTCGATTGAAATTAATTGGGAATGTAAGCCAACTGCAAAGAACTCGCTATAGTAATCTTGCCTTTCTGCTATCAATGCGGCTATTTGGTCAGAATAAAATATTTTTTGTGATGTGTTACCTGTAGCCATGTATTGACTGTAATCATCCAAAAGTAACCCTACATCTGATTTAGATACAATCGCTTGCTCCGCTTGAGCCGTAGCAAGTGGCGACAAAAATAGACTTATTGTTGTTATCAAACAGAGAGCAACAACAATTTTTAGGTAGTGAAATCGAAACATAGAATTATTCTCCTTTTGAACAAATTTGGTGAATATTGAATTATGCGAAATCTACAAATCCATTTTATTCAGATGCGCTTTTTCGGACTCCTTTCTGGCACACAGCCCAACGGTCCAGGTGAGCGGCGGGCGGGACTTTGACGGGACACCCTTCAAGGTCAGAGTACTTTCGGGCGCACGCTTGCCCTCGGGCGGGGGAATCCCCGCCCGTCCGCTCCACCTGGTTGTTAGGTTGCGCTAAACAGGAAAACTTATTTGCCATGTTTATTATGGTGCTGGGTAAGGCCCAAGTGGTTGTGGCTCCTTGTATTCCATTGGTGCTGGATAGGGGTTTGGGGAATTCAACGGATCCCCAGTTGTTCCTCCGCTATTAAGTATCAGTGGCAAAAATATCAGAGCAGGGAATTTGATTTCAACTAATTGGAAGCGTTTGTTAGACCCTAAATCTATTGTGCTCAGGGGTTTGTCAACTTCATCAAAACCACCTGCGTTAGAGTGATAAGTGACGTAGAGATCATCTTCATCCTCGTCAGTAACTATCATTGTATGAAAGCTTATCCATTCCCCGTTATCTTCGTATTGAAGCTGTATCACATCTCCTGGGGAAAGAAAATATTTGGCAGTAGACACACTTGTTGTCCATCCATGAGGGATTGCATAATCGTTCTGATATGCAAAATAATCTCGAAATGGCCATGGAACGCTCCAACTCGTTGACCATTCCCAATTGCGAAAGTCACCAGTACACCACCATGGAGGGGATGGATTTGATTCGACATACCATTCTGTGCTCGTGTTCTCATGTTTACATCCATCACCACTTCCCTTTTCGATAAATCCACCTGCTTTCATCGCTTGGCTCACAAAATTCGTACAGTCATCAACTCCGAAGTCAGGGTAGGCTGGGTTTCGACTTGTGCCCCCGGATGTACTCCACTGATAAGCATAGGCAATTGCATTTGAACGCCCCGATGATGTTAAAAGGTTGATTGCTGCCAACCGCTGCTCACCAAATTGATCAGGTGAGGTTGCTTCTTCTGTATCTGGCTCGTTATAGTCTCCATATAGGTCTTTGTATCCCGAATACTTCCAAGCGTAATCGAGCACATAATCTAACTCTTCCTGGTTCTTGACGAAATCCGAGTCATTTCCTGTTAACTCAGGATATTCACTCCAGACGATACCCCGCATGAAAGTTTTGTATTCCTCTGTACCAGGTTCTATATCCATTCCTTTTGAATCCATAAAAGATTGGATGATTTGTTTAGCTTGTGTTTCCGTTTGCCCATTAACCTCCGATAAAGGGTTGATGGCAATTCCAAAAACAGCTAATAGGAGTAAGATAACTTTGGTTGCGTTCATTGTGAAGTTCCTTTGCTTTTCTTATGTTTACGTTAGTTGTTGTTTGCAGTCATTTATTAGATTCAGTTGTTGGTACCGCTTCTTCTGTATCTGGCTCGTTATAGTCTCCATATAGGTCTTTGTATCCCGAATACTTCCAAGCGTAATCGAGCACATAATCTAACTCTTCCTGGTTCTTGACGAAATCCGAGTCATTTCCTGTTAACTCAGGATATTCACCCCATACGATACCCCGCATGAAAGTTTTGTATTCCTCTGTACCAGCTTCTATATCCATTCCTTTTGAATCCATAAAAGATTGGATGATTTGTTTAGCTCGAATTTCTTGCTTAGTTGGCATATTTTTTGCTACCCAAAATACAAGAGCAAATCCTGCGATTGCAAGCAGGAGTAGTAATGCCATTTTTATTGTTTTGGTTCTCATTTTGCGCTTCTCCTGACTATTTTTTGAGAGTGTGCAAGTCGGCACATATCAGATTCTTTATTCGCAACCTAACTATTAATTATACGGACTTCTGATACACTGCAATTACACCGTATATCCAACCATAAAATGTATGTTATACTGCAATTACACTTGATTATCTCAAACATGCAACGACCCTATTCTTATAATATTATACACAATCACCTTTTGAAAACAAACATTTATGAACGATCAATCAACTCCAAAATCGAGAAAATTACTCGACCAGATTCGTGATGCAATCCGTCTGAAGCATTACTCCTACAGCACCGAGAAAACCTATGTTCACTGGGCCAGGCGCTATATTCTCTATCACAACAAACGCCATCCGGCTGAAATGGGTGTTGCAGAAATTGAAGCCTTTCTCACCCACCTGGCCAAAGATGAAAATGTGTCTGCCTCTACCCAGAACCAGGCGTTGAATGCCCTGTTGTTTCTATACCGAAATGTACTGCAAATGGATATTGCTATTCCGATCCATGCACTGCGCGCCAAACCTTGCGAATACTTGCCAACTGTCTTGTCGAAAGATGAAACCATTCGTGTGCTTTCAGGGATGCAGGGGGTGCATCAATTAATGGCAAAGCTGCTTTACGGTTGCGGTCTGCGCCTGATGGAATGTATGCGTTTGCGCGTGAAGGATATTGATTTCGAGCAATCTCAGATCATCGTTCGGGAAGGGAAAGGCGAAAAAGATCGCGCAACCATGCTGCCTGCCAGCCTTATTCAGCCACTTAAGAATCAAATTACATTTGTCAAAAACCAACATGAGCGAGATTTGGCGCAAGGGTATGGTTCGGTTGAGCTGCCTTTTGCGCTTGCACGTAAATATCCCACTGCAGATAAAGAAGTGGGCTGGCAATATCTTTTTCCATCGGAAAGATTATCCACCGACCCACGTAGTGGAATTGTGCGTCGTCACCATCTGGACCCCAGCGGGTTGCAGCGTGCAGTCAAAGCAGCAGCGAAATTGGCCAGGATTGATAAACCAGTCAGCCCGCACACTTTTCGGCACTGTTTTGCGACTCATTTATTGGAAGCGGGTTATGACATTCGGACGGTGCAGGAATTGCTCGGACACAAGGATGTCAAGACCACGATGATTTATACCCATGTTCTCAACCGCGGACCAAAGGCGGTGCGCAGCCCGCTGGATGAGAGGTAAAAAATCCCCCCTAGGATAACTACCTTTCCATTGTTATACTTTTATTACAACTGAATATTCATTTCTCTTTATCGTTGGCCGGACATAACCCACTGGGATCTGTCCGGCATTTTCTTTTTAACCCTAATTGACGAGGGTTTCACGAACAAGGAGGTCAGATGATAAATGATGTAGTTCTAGAAGGAATCGTGGTACGCGATCCATGGAAATTTATGGATGACCTGTTCTTCCGGTTGGTGATTTATCGAGACAGTGATCTGCCTGCCAAGAAATTGGATCTGGAACGTGATGCAGGCGATTACATCAACATCCGGGTCAATGGCGGAGCCAATGGGTTGATCCATATTCGCCGCGGCATGCGATTGCGAGTGCATGGTTTCCTCCAGTCTCGGGATTTTCGCGAAAGCTTGGAAGAGTTTATTAACAAAGCGCGGAAATCCAAGAATTGTACTGACCTGACGGTGGATATCAAAGCATGCGATTTGAAACAAA
>Ga0209096_1003892_pt1 | contig 12574 bp, 15 predicted proteins | sample AD_UKC034_MetaG_FD_184407 | JGI IMG/M metagenome (GOLD analysis project Ga0209096, IMG submission 184407) | Active sludge microbial communities of municipal wastewater-treating anaerobic digesters from USA - AD_UKC034_MetaG (SPAdes) (version 2) | ecosystem: Engineered > Bioreactor > Anaerobic >... | reverse complement strand
CACAGACGTGACCGCGCCAGCCGCACGGCGCTCACGCTGCGCGTCAGTGTTCGCCTTTCGACACACGTCACAGCGACAGCCGCGGCGATACAACCGAAGCCCATGCCTCGCCCTCACGCAGACCACCCAAAAATCATCTTCGACGCCTCCTCTGCAGCACTCACAACATCCCACACCACAGACGGGTCTGCGCGCAACTGGCCAACCCAGTGCGCGATGTATTTTTCGTGGGAAGAATCTGCACTCGGCTCCCACCCAAACCGCTCAGCAACGATCGCCGCACCCAACTCGGCAATAATCTCTTCCCTGCACCTGCCATCGGCAGTGTCAACCGACTGAAGCCGATCCAACCGCTGCGGGCCTCCCGTCCAATGCACAATCTCGTGTGCAAGCGACGCCATGAAATCGCCCGATGACACAAAGTCGGCCATCGGTGGAATGAACACCTTGTCCAAGATCGGAGTGAAGCATGGTCCCTTCGGGCCAAACACGATGTTCACGTGTGACGACCACATGTCGATGAGTGACACCCACTCGCCATCGCCAACAGTGTTCGGGACGTCGCTCGACACTGACGGCTCCCACCCGTCAACCTGAGTGGCATTGAACACTGTTGCGGTGCTGAAACCAACCCGCGGCGGTGCGGACTCTTCGTCCTCAGTCGCACGACTGAACACCATCGGCCGAAAAATCTGTATCCCTTTTTCTCCCTTGCGAACCTGCGCGCCCGCGGTCAACCACTGGCGGTATGTCGCCCACAATGAATGGCCTTCCAAAGCCAGAATGAACCGATTCCGCCCAGCGTACGGTGCGCCCGTGACGACATTGCGCGGGCACAGGTCGAGATCCTTCCACGGCTTGCGCCACCCGTCCGCACCGGACTCGACGTTTGCGATGATCCTTGCTGCCACGTTTGCGGCGAGCGCTTCGACATCAATCTTTGTGCTCATTGTTGTTTTCCTTTCGTTGAGTACTAACAGTCCATATCAATTTCGAGAGATTGTCAAGTGGAAATTCAAAGAAATTTGAAACGTTGAAACATCGTCCCTGACGTCCGATGATTGCAGAGTGCAAGTAACCCAAATTTGACAGAGTGATTGACTTTGGCGCTGAAATTGTCCAAAAAGTGGACAAATCGAGGAGAACTCAATCCAGATACTTTAAGAATCTGGTAAGAATTTGGTAAGCGACCCAAATTCCCAATTGAAAAAGTCAAAATCGGTCGCTGGCACACCGTGTGTGTGGCGCCAAAACGAGCACGACGCGATAGTGCAATGCACGAAAGGTGGTGTAGTGGTGCGAAAATCCGACTTGGTAGATTTGACAAAAGTGCCGATTTGACAAATACACGTTCTTAGGCGGTCGAAGCCTCGCGCATAAAAACAGCCAGAATTCCCCCAGTGTTAAGTTACAAAATAGCAAAATAGAAAATGTCAAATAAGATGTAGACACTTTCTATACCTGTAGTTTTAAGACTTAACAATAGGGGCAGACGTTGTTTTTTACGCAAAATACGCAAAAAAGTTATCCACAGGTTTATCCACAGGTTTATCCACAGGTTTATCCACAGGTTTACGGCCCAAAAACAACGCCAACGGAGCGTGATCGTAAGCAAATTTCTACGCGGCATATCCAGACGCATCCGTGTCGATTCGGATAGCGCGGTCGAGATGTCAATCGGCGGATTCGTCAGCCTTGCGACGTGCCGCATCGTCGCGTTCGATCCGCGCTTTGGCAGTTTCGTAAGCCGTGCGGTAGTCTGCGTCATCGAGACGTCGTGCGAGGTATCGCTCTGCGCCAGTTCGCATCCTGCTCATGCCATTAGCGTACCGCAATGCACCGATGGTCGAGTTACCGATGCCGACGGCGCCACATTTCCAGACGTGAAGGTTCCCGTGAATCCTGCTCCTGTTCGGGCTCTTCCTGCTCGATTGATTCGGATTCAATCCGCTTGGCAACGCTCGTTCTCAGCAAGGTTGCGCCGTCGAATATCGTTCCCGAAATTTCCACGCCAACGGTGTTGGCACCTGACAGGATTGCGTTTGTGAGGTTCGCTCCAGTTAGGTCCACGCCTGACATGTTCGCCCCGGATAGGATTGCGCCGGTCAGGTTTGCGCCAGACAGGTTGGATTTTGGCATGTTTGCACCTGCCAGGTTTGCGCCCGCCAGGTTCGCCCCAGCCATTTTATCAGGCATGTTTGCACCTGCCAGGTTTGCACCCGCCATGTTCGCCCCCGTCAGATCGCTGCGGCCAAAGTGGGCACCCGCCATGTTCGCCCCGGACAGATCGATGTTTGACATGTCAACGTCTACCGGCAGATTGACGCCAGCGAGGTCGCCTCCCGGTATGAGTCTGATTTGGATGTCGGCTGGGAGGTCGTCGACGGATTTCAGCGGCTCTTTGTGACAGCACGGGCACTCGCCAGTATTGATTGTTCTCATTGGTTTGGTTCTTTCTTGTTTAGGTTTAGGTTTAGGTTTAGGTTTAGGTTTAGGTTTAGGTTGCGCCAACGCTGCGCGTCACTTAGTGCGCGTCGTCAGACATCGATTGCATCCTCTAGGTCTACGTAATCGATGTCTACACGACTGAGGTTTGCATCCGTGAATCTGGCCCATGCCACGTGTGCGCCAGACATGTGTGCGCAAGTCAGGTCCGCACGTGTCAAGTCGGCTCCGCCCAGGTCCACGCCGATGAGGTTTGCGCCAACAATGGCTGCGTCTGTGAGGCTGACGTCGGTCAGGATGGCATGTGCCATGTGTGCATCGGTCAGGTTCACTCCGGTCATGTCGGCATCGCACGCGTTCGCTTCGACCATGTTGCATGACACCATGATTGCGTGCGGTAGCTCAGTGTCCGTGAGTACGGCTCTATTCAAGTTGGCGTCAATGAGGATCGCGTTTGTCATGTTTGCGCAACTCAAATTTGTCGCGATGAGGATTGCGTTGCGCATGTCGGCTTCGCTCAAATCGGTGCCACGCATGTCGGCGCCTGTCATGTTGGCGTCGCGCATGTCAGCGCCGCTCAGGAATGATGTGCTCATGTCGGCGCCAACCAGGCCCGCGCGGCACAGGCGTGCGCCGACCAGATTGGCGCCTGTCAGGTTGGCGCGGCCGAGTCGGACGTTCGACAGGTCGACGTCCGAGAGGTCTGCCATGTGCAGGTTTCCACCGGGGCGTAGCTGGGCTTGAATGCCGACGGGAAGTTCACTGATTGTTCTCATTGGTTTGGTTCCTTCTTTGTTTGGGTTTGGGTTTGGGTTTGGGTGCAGGTTGCGCCAACGGGCGAAGTGCTCACGTTGGCGTTCCGAGTACGTTGACACGTAGCGCGATTGCCTGTTCGTAGTCGTCTACGATCGGTGGGCCCTCGCGGCCGGCGATGTCGGCTATGGTTCGCGCGACCAGACGCACACGCTGCGCACCCCGACCAGACAAGCGACCGTTGCTCAAGTGCGTTGCGAGCAAGTGTCGAGTAGGTGCGTCAAGGGGACACAGTGCCTTGATTGATTCTGGAGAAAGTTTGACGTTCGCCCGCACCCCGCGTTCCACTGCCATTGACCGAGCGCGTAGGACCCGGTCACGCACCGTTGCGATGGGTTCGATTGAGTCCCGCGAGTCGCTCGCCGTCACGAGCGGAACGTGCACCCTGATATCGAATCCATTGAACACCGGTCCGGAGATTCTGCGGCGGTGTCGTTGGATCGCCGTCGTGGAACAAGCGCACTCATCTTTACCGCGTCCGCATGGGCACGGGGTCATCGTGGCCAGTAATTGGAAGTCGGCTGGCAACACGGAGACGGTGCGAGCGCGTGCGATGTGAATCACGCCATCTTTCATCGGCCGACGGAACGCGTCGAGTGTGGACGGGGCGAACTCGCCCAATTCGTCGAGAAACAGAACGCCACGGTGCGCCAGTGTGATTTCTCCGGGGCGGATTGATTTGGTTCCGCCACCGATCACGGCGGCTTGGGTTGCGGCGTGGTACGGCGCGCGGAATGGCGCTGTTCGATCATTGACAGACCGCGGGATTCCAGCGGCCGAGTACGCCATCGCAACGGTGAGCGCATCGCTTTCGCTCAATGGTGGAAGAATGTCGCTGATACGCCGTGCAAGTGCGGATTTTCCCGATCCAGTTGGGCCGTTGAACAGCAGGTTATGTCCGCCGGCTGCGGCCACCTCGATCGCCAACAATGCGAGCGGTTGCTCGTGAATGTCTGCCGTGCCCGCGACAGTCGCAGCACCGCGAGACCGCGATTTCGGGGCGTCGGGGATGGGTTCCGTTGCGTTGAGATGAGTGACAAGTTCACTCAGTGTTTGAAAGCCGCGGGCGCGCTCATGGCCAAGTTCTGCGATTTGCTCGGCGTCATTGACCGATGTCAAGACGATGGTTGCGTCGAGCGCCACGGCCGCGCACAATGCGCCAACGGTAGGTCGAATCGACCCGTCTAGCCCGAGCTCGCCGATGAATGCGAATTGTGGATCGATTGATTTCACGACTCCGGTACTTGTCAATATGCCAACGGCGATCGCCAGATCGAAACTGGAACATGTGAGCCCATTAGACGGGGCGAAGTTGACAGTGACACGAGAATTGGGAAAGGTGAATCCCGATGATATGATCGCCGCCCGCACCCGGTCGCGGGTTTCTCGACACGAGTTCACGGGAATGCCGACGATGCTGAATCCGGGGAGGCCGGGTTCGACGTGCACCTCTACCGTGATCGGGATTCCCGAAATTCCGACGACGTGAGCGGTTGAGATGACAGTTAGGTTTCCGCCGGGCCGCAGTTCGGCTTGGACGTGGTCGGGAAGTTCACTGATTGTTCTCATGGTTTGGTTCTTTCTTGTTTGGGTTTCTGTTTGGGTTTGGGTTGCGCCAACTGGAGAACGCTCACCGCAACGCATCTGTCAGGTTTGCGCGTGTCAGGTTTACGCCTGTCAGGTTGGCGCGCTTCAGGTTGGCGTCGCGCAACACGGCGTCGGTAAGGTTTGCGTCGGTGAGGATGGCGCGTGTCAGGTTTACGCCTGTCAGGTTGGCGCGCTTCAGGTTGGCGTCGCGCAACACGGCGTCGGTCAGGTTTGCGTCGGTGAGGTCGGCGTAGCGCAACGCGGCGTCGGTAAGGTTTGCGTCTGCGAGGTTGGCGCGTGTCAGGTTTACGCCTGTTAGGTTGGCATCGGTCAGGTTGGCGCGTGTCAGGTTGGCGTCGGTGAGGTCGGCGCCAGACAGATCGGCATCGGTCAGGTTGGCGTCGCGCAACACGGCGTAGGTCATGTCGGCATCGATGCGAGCATCGGTAAGGTTGGAGCGTGTCAAATTGGCGCCCCACAATCTCGCGCCAGACAACATGGTGCCAGACAGATCGGCGTCGCTCAACACGGCGTAGTTTGCGTCGGCGAGCGTGAGGATGGCATCGGTCAGGTTGGCGCGCGTCAGGTTGGCGCCCCACAATCTTGTGCCAGACAAGTCGGCGCCGGCCATGTCGGCGTCGCGCAGCATGGCGTAGGTCGCGTCGGCGCCGTCCAACTTGGCATCGGTCAGGTTGGCGCGCGTCAGGTTGGCGTCGGTGAGGTCGGCGCCAGACAGGTCAACGCCAGACAGATCGGCGTCGACCAAGTCCGCATCGCGCAGGTTGCCGTATGGCCGCAACTCGGCTCGAATGTCGGCTGGGAGTTCACTGATTGTTCTCATGGGTTTAGTTCTTTCAGGTTTGGGTTTGGGTTTGGTCAGCATTCAACGGTGATCGATGCATCGGCATCGATGCGAGCATCGGTCAGGTTTGCGTTGCAAAGGATCGCGCCGACGAAATTCGTTCCGCGCAAGTCTGCGCCAGTCAGATCGGCGCCAGACAGATCGGCGCCAGATAGGTCGGCGTCGGTCACCTTTGCACGGGTCAAGTTGGCGCCAGTCAAGTTGGCGCCAGATAGGTCGACCTCGCTCAAGTCGGCGCCAGACAAGTCGGCGCCAGAAAGATCGGCGCCAGACAGATCGGCGTCCCCGATCCTGGCACCCGACATGTCGACGGTCGGCGTCGGCGTCGACGTCGGCGCGATCATGTCGGCGACAGTTGGGGCGGCCCACAGTGTGACGGCGAGAATGACAGTCACGCACGCGGTGACGATGGCGGCGAGCTGGCGCCCCACGGCGTTCACCACGTTGTCCAGAACACGGCGACGGCGCCGGTTGACATGGTTATGAAGTCCACCTTTCCCGACGCCCTGTAATCTTCTGCCCACCTTGCCGCGTCGACATATGATCGGATCGATTCCGGCACGGCGTACAGATCGTTAATTTGATCGTCGGCCCAGCTCTCAACGTTGTCCCATTCGCCTTGAAACGATGACAAGAATTGCTCCTCGATCCCCGGCTCATCGGTGTCCACGCAATATTCGTCGGCCCATAAAGTGAACGGCTCGCCGAACTCATCGATGAGTGATTCGAGTCTGCGCACGGCTGGCGATGCCGATATAAGGCGTGTTTGCGGGTCGTGAGAGAGAACTAGAGTTCGCCAGCCGTTACTGGCGAGTCCTACATCGTGACCATAGTTGAGCACCCAGCGATGGTCATCCCATTCAACCTCTGTGATCGGCGCACTCCGGAACCGTGAGTCAAAGCGCCGATAGTTGGCTTCCTCGATCCACAGATCGGTGGCGGCCTGTTGCCATGTTCTGCCGTCTCCGGTCAGTCCCTCATAGTCTGTCTCGATAGCGTTCGCATCGGCTACCACGATTTCAATTCCCATTGTTTCCCTTCCGTTGCGGTCAATGCCATTAAAGCACGGCGGTCGGGCAAAGTCAAGGAGAAATTCAAATTTAGGTAAATTTACCTAGATGCTCGCCTCACACTCGCCTCACACTCGCCTCACACTCGCCTCACTCGCCTCACTCGCCTCACTCGCCTCACTCGCCTCACTCGCCTCACTCACCTCACTCACCTCACTCACACCTCACTCACCTCACTCACACCTCACTCGCCTCACACTCGCCTCACTCGCCCCACTCGCCTCACTCGCCTCACACTCGCCTCTCACTCGCCTCACTCGCCTCACTCGCCTCACTCACACCTCACTCACCTCACTCACCTCACTCATGCCATGACGCGGTGCAACCAGAGAAACGCCACTAGGACCGTTGCGCCGAACAGGCATGGCAGTCCCCCCCATTTGTTTCAAGGTTTCATCATTGTTTACAGTGCTAGCCTGTGGACATCCTGTGGGTAGCCTGTGGACATCCTGTGGATATCCTGTGGATATCCTGTGGATATCCTGTGGATACGTTGTGCATATCCTGTGGATAACTGTTGCCTTCGGCGCGTGTCTTTGTTTACCATGTGGGTATGGTTGGTTTTGTCAGTGAGGGCGTAGTCTGTGCGGAAGCTTGATTCTGGTTCGTCTGAGCCTTCTGTGGTGGTGGCGTTTAGGCTGTCTAGTAGTGATTGCCGTGTTCTGGATGAGTGGTGCAGTGGCGTGGGTGTGTCGCGTGGGGAGGCGTGTAGGTCGTTCGTGCTCGGTTTGCTGGATGTACGCACGGATGAACCCGTGGACGATTCGAATGTGGTGAATCTCAGTGAGTGGAAGAGGTGATGTCGGACCACCCTGTTCCGGACCTCATGTCGCATGATCGCAGACCCATGTTTGATGTAGAGACAAGGACTGTGGAGCACGTTACATCTACGGGCAAGGTTGTAGATGTTGGTGTGCCGTCTCCTGTGTTCTCGTCCACTTCTGGTCCGTGTATGCCAGCTTCGGAGGGTGATCGTGCGGCTTTTATTGAGCGATGTATTGGGCTGGTACTGGACGGTGTGCATCCGTCTGCGTTGTTTAGTTTTCTTGGTGTTTCGCGTGCGCAATGGACGCGGTGGATGAGCGATGGGGAGGAGGCGAGTCGTTTGTCTGTCACTGATGCTGAGTCTTTGGTGACGTGGCCGCAGGTTGTTTTCGAGGCGGTTGATGCGGCGGCAGCGGCCGTGGCGGGTGCACTGAGTGTTGTGCAGGTGAAGCAGGGGTTGGTTGGCGAGTTGGGTGCCGTGAGGGATGCTTTGCGCAGGTTTGAGGATGGTGTTGGTTCTGGCGGTTCAGATATTGGTGTTGTTGGGTTTGCGATCAGTCAGACGCGTCCTGATGCGTTGAAGTCATTTTTGGGTTTGGGTGACGGTTCTGGTGAGTAGTGTGGACCTGGGTTTTTGGCAACCGTTGGTTGAGTCGTTGTTGCCTTACCAGGTGCCTCCTCGCCCTGGTGATGTGTTGCGTCAGGGTGGGTTCGATGAGGAGCCTGTGACGGGTGTGTGTCCGGACAAGTGGAGTGTGTGGTTGATGTCTGCTGGTCGTGGTACTGGTAAGACGTTGACTGGTTCTGTGCTTTCGACGCTGTTTGCTCACGCTGTGCAGGGCGAGGGGGTTGCTTTTGCGGTGGGTCCGACGTTCTCGCATGTTTGTGAGGTGATGCTGTTCAAGGAGGAGACTTCTGTCGCCCGTGTGGTGGGGGATGGGTTTATTGATTGGGCGAAGTCGAGGCAGTCTCCTTCTGGTGGCAAGTTGCCGCGCCTGGTTTTCAAGTCTGGTGTGGAGATTGTGGGGCTTTCTGCTGAGAAGCCGGATAAGTTTCGTGGGTATCAGGGTTCGTTTGCGTGGTGGGATGAGCCTGGTAGGTGTATTTATGCGCCGCAGGTTTTTCAGCAGTTGGGTCAGATTTTGCGCAAGACGCCCGACCCGAAGGTGATTATGACGACGACGCCGGATTCTGCGAAGTCGTCGCCTTCGAAAGGCTTGCTGCGTGCGCTGGTGGAGTGCGGGGTTGACCCCGATGACGAGGATGCGAGGGCTCGGCTTTTGCAGTTTGGTGGGCCGGTGACGCGGATGCTCGATGATGGGTTGATGTCTGCGTGGACGTCGGTGGCGTATACGTGTGTGCCGTCGTGGCATAACACGGCGTTGCCGGATGAGTGGAGGCAGGCGCAGTTGATGCGCGCCCGGAATGGTTCCGCTTGGGATCGTCAGGAGACGATGGGCGTTTTGGTTGATTTGGATGGGTCTCCCTTGCTCGAGAGGAAGGATTTCATTTTCCTGTCGCGGCCGCCGTCCGAGGTTCGTGAGGTTGTTGTTGGTGTTGATCCTGCTGTGGGGTCAGGTAATCGCGATTCGTGGGGTGTGGTGTCTGTGGCGAAGTTGTCGTCTGGCTCGTTTTTTGTTTTGGATGACCGTACGAGCGCTGGTAAGCCTGAGGCTGGTTTGGCGAGGATTGTTGAGGCCGTGGCGTTCGCTGTGCAGCGAGGGGCCAGGCGGGTGAGGGTTGTGGTCGAGCGCAATCAGGGCGGTCTTGTGATGGTCAACGCGGTGAAGGATGCCTTATGTGATGCGGGGTTCGGGCATGTCGGTGTGGATTCTGAGTGGGCGAAGGGCGAGAGACGTATGGCCGCTTCTTCGCAGCATGCGAAGGCTGCGAGGGCTGCGCCGCTGGCGATGGGCGTGAGGGCGCGTCCGTCGGTTGTTCAGTTTTCGAGTGGGCTCGAGTCGTCTGTTTTGGTTGAGCAGTTGTGCACGTGGGAGCCGCCGGAGTCCGGTGAGAGTGTTCCTTCTGGTTCTTCGCCTGATGCTATTGATGCGTGGTCTTTGGCGTTGACGGCGTTGGGTGCGCTGGGTGTCGTGGCGAAGATTTCTGGACGGAGGCGCACGGGTCGTGTCACGCCGCGTAGGAGTTTGCCTTCGAGGGCATGGCCGCGTGGATGAGTTCTGGCGTGAACGCGCTGCGTGCGCTGGGTCGGATGCTGCGTGGTTTTTGGTGGAGCGTGAGTCTGTGCTGACGGGGCGCAAGGCTTGGTTGTCGTACCTGTGGGTGGGTGTGGATCATGCGAGGTCGGTGTGTTCTGGTTGCCCTGTACGCAAGGACTGTTTACAGTATGCGTTAGGTAGGCATGACGCCGGTGGGGGTGGTGGTGACCCTGGGATGTATGGGGGTTTCACGCAAGCTGAGCGGGTGAAAGTGTTGCGTAAGATTCTGTCAAATGGCGATGCTTGCAGCGTCACAATGCTGGGCGTCATGTTGGATGACAGGTGGCGGCGCCTTTGGGGTGAAACATCTGTAAGGCTCGGGTTAGAGTACCGTAGTGGTGATCTTTTCGATTAGAAAGAGGAGTGACATGCTTTATTTCGTTATTCTCATTGGTGCGACGGCCAGCATCGTCCATTTGCTTGTGGCGGACGTTGTCCTGGCCGGGTTCCGCAGGGCTGTGGGCAGCGTGCTCGTCAAGAGTGGTCCCGGTCGATGGTTGTTGAAGCTGCTGTCGTGCCCGTGGTGTGCTTCGGTGTACGTGGCGGCGCTGGTTGTCTACCTGGACGGGTTCGACTGGTTTCAGAATGTGGCGCTGGTGTTGGCTGTTCGCATGTTGGCAGCCATCGTGGTGGACAAGTTTGGTCTTGACAGGTCCGGTTGGATTGATGACCTTGATTCGCGTTCGTTGCGTCGTTGGGCTGACGATGAGCGCAAGGCTGGAGCGTTCTCGCGACATGCAGGCAACGTGATCGTGGAACTGGATGTAGTCGCTTCGGAAACCGAGGGTTACGAATCGGCGTACGGTTCTCATCGGTCCTCGTGGTGGGGTGCGGAATGAGCGCCAGTAGGGGTAGGCGACGCAGTGGAGAGACCAGGACAGCGTCTGCTTTGAGGCGTCCACGCGTCGTGTCAGCGACCGTCTTAGCCAACATACTTCGAGGATCGTCAGGCAGGGTTGGCTCAACAGACAAGAACGCTAAGGGTGCTGCAATCGATCCGGCGGACGCATGTTTCGACGAGGTGATGATGTATGACGAGTTCGGTCCAGGGTTCGTCGGTCAATACAATGATGATCTCGCTGGCGCTGTCGGGTCATTGACGCCAGTTTTTCAGGTTCGCACGCCAGAGGGATGGGTGTACCTGAACTCGTTGACCGCATCAGAGTTTCTTGGGGGCGGGAATGCTGATGCAGGAGAGAAGATCGCCAAGAATCTCATGATTGACTTGTTCAACACCGTGGACGAGGTTCCGGGGCAGTTGCTGTTCAAGATGACAAGGTATTCCCAGACCACCGGCGGCTCCGTGCTGGCGCGCGTGACACTGCTCGACGGTTCGCAGGAATGGTGGGCATTCCCTTTGAGGTACCCGTCGCGCAGGGGTGGAGCGTCTGGCAGTTCCGCTATCCCCATGTACGAGGTTTCGAAGGACCCCGATGGTTCGGTGACGGGCATCACTGTGTTTGCTACGGACAGGTGTCTGCGCCAGCACTTGGCAATCGGTGACGGGAGCGTGTTTTGGCTTGTGAACGAGCATCCATTGTCTGATAGCTCTACTTATTCGGAGTGGATTCGAGCGCTACCTCATGTCCGCGAGTTCGTGAACGCCATGCTCCGCACGGGTGCGGATGTGGAGACTGGGCTAAACGAGTCGATGTTGTTCTTCCAGACACCAGAGAACGGAGAAGGTGAGCATGGCACGTGGGGCGACCCTGACGGCTTGCCTGGAAGCGGTGACGAGGTTGGTGACGGCGGCAATCTTCGCAGCATCATCGAGTCGTACGTTAGGGCTATGGATGTGGGCGAGTCCGGCAGATACCATGTGCCAAGGAAGGGGTTTGTGACGCGTCCGCTGCCAATGGATTACGACGCCGACAACCCGCCCAAGTTGATTGATGTTGCGCGGCAACTGGACTCTTCAATGTTCCAGTTGGTTCAGCAATCGCTGGAGAACGTGGCCCGGAGCATCGGTGTCCCGGCGACGCTATTTCTTGAGGGTCCAGGTAATGCCAAATACGACAATGAGGGGTACCTGTTCTCTGCGTGGATTCACGGTTGCGTGAAGGAGGCGGCCACGAGGGTGTTCACGTGGGTGAACGAGGTCATTGTGAAAGAGCAGGTTTCTGAAGTTGTCGCATCGGCGCAGTCAGGATTGGACAATCGGCTGGAGGTGCGAGCGTGGTACAGGCTCGATGAGCTTATGCCGAGGCCATCCTTCAAGGTTCTCACCGATGTCGTTCGATGGGGCGGCGCGTCAGCCCAGGAGATGGCGATACGCGCTGGGCTGCCAGTGATGCAGACACCCGAAGGTGTGACCCCTTGGGACGTGTGGCAAATAGCTATTCAGGGTGGTACTGGCGATCCTGGGAGCGGCGTTGATCGTCGCGTGAATGATGCGGACGGCAAGAATTCAGTGGCAATTGATCCTCCGTCGGCGGAGTAAAGTCTCAGCATGGACCATTCGGTGGATTTTCAAGAATTCTATGAGCCGATTTTGCCTTCCGGGTGGAATCCTGTGGAGAACCGCGACGATCCACTTATTTGGGCCGACGCAGAAACTCGGCGTTTCGCTGCGTTGGTTGCGCCGTTCGGTTCGTGCCTCGAGGGCTTCACCGGCGGTGACAGTGATTGTTTCTTGGCGCCGAGGTCTCCCAGCCAGTACCAGTGGGCTCACTCGAATGGTGGGGTTTCTGTCATCCCAATGAATTTGCAGCACGCCCCGGTGCGCGGTATATCAGCTTCTGCGGTGATTGATTATTACGCCCACACGGGTGCAGCCGTTGCTTCGGTCAAGTATTACGACCTGGACAACGGCG
>Ga0209096_1003884_pt1 | contig 12587 bp, 30 predicted proteins | sample AD_UKC034_MetaG_FD_184407 | JGI IMG/M metagenome (GOLD analysis project Ga0209096, IMG submission 184407) | Active sludge microbial communities of municipal wastewater-treating anaerobic digesters from USA - AD_UKC034_MetaG (SPAdes) (version 2) | ecosystem: Engineered > Bioreactor > Anaerobic >... | reverse complement strand
CACCATAAAGCCGATACTATTAACCGGATGCTGGATCTGTGGGAGAACCGGGTAATGGAGGCGTACCTGGCCGCATCGGGTGGCTAAAGTCAGACTGACCGATGCCATGTTGCAGGAAGCCATTGAGCCTGCCCGCGCCGTCCGGCCTGCATCCGCTCCCGACCTGCTGACCTATTTCTCCGGCTTCATTGATGTGCGGGCCAGGTCTGGACGCTTCGCCCACCAATCCATTAAAAACCTTCGCTCCTTCCATAATATCCTGGCCGAATATCAGGGCATGGTAGGGATCCTCCATTTTGACCTCATAGACGATGCCTGGGTGGAGGCTTTCCGGCTATGGCTTACCCAAAAGCGAAAGCTGGCAGTCAATACGGTCTCAAAGCATTTTAGGGTGCTGTCAACGATTTTGAGGGCAGCCGCAAAGCAAAAGATACCGGTTAAAACCGATTTTCAGGCTCTCAGGATAGGGGAAATGCGAAGCCATACCATTTACCTCTCCCTGGACGAATTAGAACGCCTGGAAGCCTGTGAATTATCTGTAAGGCTCAGAAATGCGGTTGATGTATTCCTGATCGGCTGCTTTACCGGGTTGAGGTATTCCGACTTTTCCAGGTTCAGGATTGAAAATATCCGATCTGTCCGGGGTGCGGAAATGATCTACATAAAACAGCAAAAGACCGGGGAGGACGTGGTCATACCTCTGCATCCGGTGGTCAGGCGGGTTATTGACCGGAATGGCGGCCTTCCTAAAATGATTTCCAGCCAAAAGCTGAATGACTACATCAAAGAGGCTTGCCAACTGGCCGGGATAAACGATAAGATCGTGCATTATTTCAATGCGGCCGGCAAAACCCAAAGCATCGTGGTTGAAAAATGGGAATTAGTATCCAGCCATACCGCCCGGAGGTCATGCGCAACCAATATGCACATTGCGGGCATTGATTCCAAACTGATCATGAAGCTGACCGGTCATAAGAAGGAAAGTACTTTCATGAAATACCTGTGTATTGATAATGAGGAATCGGCTTTATTGTTGAGTAGGAGTAGTTTCTTCAGATAGTCCATGTTTCTGCCCATATTAAAGCGATCCTAATTGGCATTTTTTTGTCTAAATGTGCATCGATCGCCTTCCTCCCTGCATTGGTTAGCCTTCTTATTTCTTCATCGTTTGCCTTCCCCATGTTAAATACGTCGCTGCCCATAATCTCCAAATGGGTAGCATCGTATTCCTGGTCCATCATCCCCATGTGCCATGTGTAATATATTTTAACATCAATGCCCCTGTATTGAAAGGTTAATAGGATTTCCTTTTCTGTGAATTTTTTAAACGGATCATCCATTGGATTCATTGAATAGGGGTTGGCCATTATTAATCTCTAAATTCCTTATTACTCCCATAATCCCCCTCGTCCGATACCCATGTCAAACCATAATCTATATCAAACCCGGCAAGTAAAAGCGGTTCACAACCTCCTCCGTAGGTCTTAATCACCCCGGTAACGTAAAACATTCCACCCGCTTCAATTATATGGCATGAGTCGTGCAAATAACCCCTTATCTTTTCTGCAAATACAACAGCATCTGATTTTGAGGTCAGCGATGTTACGAATGTCCAATATGTACCCATAATTACAAATTTAAAATCATTTCCATCAATCCCGGGTGAGGGTAACAATCAATTTTGTCGCGTCGGAAATTCGTGTGTGTCCAAATGCCAGGCTTACCGGCCAAAGCCGATGTCTGCATTTCAAATGCCCGGCCTCCGTTTTTGAGTAGTTTGTACATTCCTTCATGCAGGTCGATGTTGTGCCGGGCCGCAATATCCAAAAGCAATACCCTCAGGGATTCAATCTGCTTTTCTGTATAGGCTTCAAAATACTCATACCCCCGGAATGGTTTATCCAATTTAATCACCTGATCAGGAGGGACCATCGATGCGACATAGGTCAGGTATTGCCCGGATTTATTCAGGATCAAGCCTCCGTAATTGCATAACTCAATACCGATGCTAGCCTTTGTGATGGAGTAATTTGCGTCCGCAATCCCCAAATGATGCGCCCATGCCGTGTCCGGGAAGTAACTTACCACCCGGCCGTCCTGATCATCCTTAAAAGGTGGGTTTGCCTTGCCTCCGATAATCCAGGCCGTGCCGATCTTTTTTTTGTTCGCATCCCAGCCGTGACATGTCCAGCCGGGGTGATGACTTCCCGCTGTATGATGCAGGACGATCTGTTTTTTGGGGTAGTGTTGGGGGTAGTAGTTCATTTGGTTATATCCGTTTAAACTCATAGGTTAAAGTACCGTCTTCCTTCCGTGTAAATAAGACATCGTATTGTGGGAAAGGTTCTCCTTCTTCTAAATCATCAAACTTTTCTGATACCCCAAAAAAGCACCATGTACGCTCCGAATAATCCAAAATGGTAGGTCGGAAATCTTTCATAAAAATATAAACCTCCGACCACTCACTTTTGTACAATTCGTCTGAAATCTTGATATATCCTAATCTCATACTCAATTCTGATTTATTTGGTTAAATCTTTTCCTCCTCCTTAGGTTCCCAAATTAAAACCGATTGAAATTGACTTGGATATTCCTGTCCTACAAACCGTACCCCGGAATTTCCGGGTTTTCCCAACAACTGAATTACCTGTCCTGGTAGTTTATTCAGTTCTTGTTCCAAACTACCTTTAAATGGCTCCCAACTTACTGTGATAATTTTATACATACTCAATTCTGATTTATTGTTTCAAAAATCACCGTTTCCGGCCGCCTCCTCATTACGATCTGATCTTTGTCTTTTTTCCAGCCATACTTCCAGTAATAGGCCATACGCATTTCCTTGATCTCATCCGGTGTGCTGTCCCGGACCATTGCGTATGCCTTTTGCCATGCGTCCAGGTCATTGATGCTCTTTTTTATTCCATCCAGGATTAAAAGCATCTTATTCCTGTCCATGTGCAACCAATGGTGATCGGTGATGTAAAAGTGAAACAACTCCGCTGCGCTATATTTTCTCATTTTTTAACTGATTGTATTTTTCATTTACCAGTTCCCGAACGATCATAGATATCGTTGGCGTTTTCCATCCCTGGTATTGTGTTTTTATGAACTCGATCTGCCTCCGGATATGCTTATTGGTGTCCTGGACCACAATGGTTGTTTGTTTGTATTCCCTCATATTTCATGCGTGTTTATGTATAGTGTATTATCAAAAACCCTAAAATTAATCCCGTCTATTTTCCCAAATTTGTAGTTATTCCCAGCGCTGCTTACCCTTTCGCTAAGCCTAACCTTTGCGTTATTTATTTCTTTATACTGTTCAACTGCGCCGCTTAATTCATTTATTTTTACAACCGAATCGTTTAGTTTTGTAGTTAGTCTTTCCTTTTCTTTTTCTAAATTATCGATGACATTCCTTAAACATTGATTTTCATTTTTTAATTTTTCCAATTCAAATTCTACCCTGAATATATCTGGATAGTGTACAATATTCTTGTTGTACGTTGAATCTACCAATGATTTTTTTATATCATTTATAGTGTGTGCGCCTCCTATGTATATTTCAATACATGGGATATTTATGCTTTTAATTTTATCCAACTTTCTGACGCCTATAAAACTTGTATTTGCGAACTCAATGAAATATGGATATTCACCAATCCATCCGATTGCGTCCGGTCTTATATCCTGAATCGTTACCTCTAATTCTACACGATCAAACTCGAGCAAATCAACTTTGAATGGGTTAATGGGTAACTTTATCTTTTTTAATTCCTTAAACACCTCCTTATATGCTAAATGTATCGCCGTTTCTCCTTTGCAACCAATCTCGTCTACATGATATAAATGATTTGTAACTAAATCACCTCCTCTAAGCCTTAATGATTTACCGCATTCGGGGCATGAATATTCTACCCCTTTATTAGCCATTGTGTAGTCAATAACCCTACCCTCATAAATGGCAAAGTAATTTTTTATCATACCTTCGCCCTCCTTTTTGATTCCACAATTTGTTTCCCATGCGCTTCAGTCAGAAATTTCAAAACGTCATCCTTACAGATAAGGATCATGCGGCCTTTCTTTGAAAACCGTAGTTCGTTTGCCAATGCCATTGAACGGATGGTGCGCTGATCCAGGCCAAGCAGTTCAGCCGCCTTTGCCGTTGTCAGCATTTCAGGCAACGTGCCGTACTTGATGGCGAATTGCACACGCTCATAATGTTCATCCAGGATTTTTTTCAAACCGGCTTCGACTTCAGAATAGGGTACAAGGGTAAATGTCATGGATTGATCGCTTGATTGATTTTAAAAATTACATAATCCTCTTTTGTCATCCGGGTAGGTATGCCAGCCTTTACACGCTCATCGTATTCGCCTTTCCAAAACTCAATCATGTGCGCATTGGATGGGTCATTCATGAATTCCTGGGGGGATGAGTATTTTTTCGTGATAATGGATTCGGGTTCCGGCTTTGCATACTTCTTGAAGATCTCTGCCAGCTTCCCGGCCACTTCCGGGTGAATGGGTGCATTGTATTGGCTTTGCTCCTTGCGCCTTTCATAGTAAATCTTTTCCTGCCTTCTATCCCTGTAAGCGTTTATCCATTCAAAGACTACGGACGAATCTACCCGGTCGTATATCTTTCCAAATTCCTGCTTTATGGCCATGACTGTCATAGCACGGAAGTCCGCGAATTTCCACTTCTTCAGTTCCTCGTCGTCCAGTATCATGGTTTTCAGGAAATCAGTAAACACTTCCTTGTCTATGAAAGCATTTTTCCCGACTGCAAGGCTTTGTATTGGGTTGAAGGCGTAAATGAGTTTGATTAAAGCCGTGCCTTCGTTCTGATATTTCAATTCATCGGCAAGGCTTGGAAGCAATCTTGAATTATCCCAGATCATGTCAAGGTTCTTTCCCAATCCAATTTGTTCAGATATGGGTCGAAGCACACCTTCTGCGGCATTCAAGCTGAATTGCCCCGCCTCCTGAAGTTTAAGCCACTTTTCCCGGGTGTGGGAGTCTACCTTCGATAACAGCAAGTGCATGCTCGAGTTCTCTGGTAGTCCGTTTGTATCGTTCTGCATGGGTTTCGTTTGGTTTAACTTTAATTTTTCCAGCTTTAGCATCCTTCACCTCCTGGACATATCCAGGGTAATTTGCGGGCTTGAAAAGTGTTTGGAATTTCAAATACTTTCGCTGCTCCGCTCCGCCCCATTCAATCGCTTTGAGGGCAATCACGTCCAGCATATCCTGAAGCTGGCACCCATCCATCAACCGACCCGCCAGGTACCCCCTGATTTCCTCGTTTGCCGTGTCGTAGTCCGATCCGGTGAGGGCGTTGAACTCGTCGATGATCCGGGTGATGTCGTCGGTTTGGGCGGGGGATTCTTTGGGTTTTGTAGTTTTGTTACCAGCTTTCACCCAGGGAGTTTCCTCATTTTTTTCATCCTTTCTCGCCCAATTCATTGCGGTCAATGCCCAATTCTTGTACTTGTTCCCCTTGTTGGAGTGAATCAGCAAAGCAAACCAGTAGTGCTCTTTTTTCGCTTCCGGCCAATCTTCCGGCATGGCAGCGTCGAACCTTTCCCGGTCGCCCCAATCTTCCAGGCTCAGGAGTTCGGAAGTGTCTTTGCGCGCGGCCCGGCCCGGCTTTTTTTTGTTTTCGTTTTCGGCTTTTAGGCTTAAATCCTCAATTCCATTTTTTGAATTTGAAAAATCGGGTGGGGGTGAGCCGGATGAAATTCCGGCGTTTTCACTTTCCTTTCCTTTCCTTTCCTCTACTTTAATTTTATTTACTTTACTTTCCTTTACTTTACTTTGTGTACTTTCTTCGGAGGAAACTATACTACTTATTAGCTTTTGCTTATTTTTCTCCGAAGAAACCTGTATTTGCTCCGATATAACTGGTGTTTCCTCCGAAGAAACTAAGTTGTACTTTGTGATAGTCGTTGACCTTTTTGATGCCTGGCAAACGAAATGGTATCTTTCCTGGATGCCTTTTGATGTTAAAATTTTATTATAACTAAAATGCTTTTCGTCAAAAAGCCGAACATCGAGGCATCCGTTAATTATGTTTTTAACATCTTCCTCCGGCATACCAAGAGCGTCAGAAACAATAAATGGCAGGTCTTGGTCGTAATCCAGATAATAACCGTTACGGTATATCATACCAAGCAGAAAAGAATAAACAGTAAAGCCTGCGGCGGAATGATACTTTATTAATTTCCTGACCTTTATATCCGAGAAAATATCGGTATCAACTGGATAATATTCTAATCCAGTTTTCAGTGGCCTACCCATGACCTTCCTCCTTTCCAAAAGCCTCTTGCAGGGCAATGATGAATGAAATTGTCCGGGTGGCATGGTAGGCCATATCGCACATGGTGATCTCGTCCCGGTTCTCGGTGGAGCCTACATACTCGGTAAGCATGGCCCCCAAATACCTGGCAATAACCGATGCCGGGATAGAGGCAAAACCTGGGGAATAATCGAAGTATTCCCGGATTATCTTATGAATTGGATCCTCGTTTCGTGAGGCGGACGCGGTCGCTCCATTACTGAACTTGGTGGGGCTTCCGATTCGCTTGTGGGTTGACATAACAAGAAAAAGGGAAATGGTAGGGTCACTGTCAACCCGCCCTGCGAACAGGGATAGCTGGCTACTTTCAAGCCTTTGCCCCACCTTATCTTTAAAGAGGTTTTCACTATGATTTCGAGTTGACCCTCCAAAAATAAGACTTTCCCTCATATCTGCAAAATTTATTTTGTCGCGTTTATGTTCTCCCATTCCTCAATCCAGTCGAATACAATCTTTGAAACAGGATTATTCTCAGGGGTATGGCCCGGCCTGATCGCTAAGAAGAAGCGTTCGATTGGGCGATAAGCGTTCCTTGAATTATACACCTCCTCTGTTTCAGGAGTATCATGTTTATATATTGTGCCGACCAAACAACAACAATAACCTTCGTATGTGGTGCCATCAATTTTACCTGCAAGCATAGCGGCTTTTAATGCCGGAACTTCACCTGGTACTTTGTTTAAAATTTCGTACAAATCATTCTTGATTAGCAAAAGGTCTGCCCCGGTAAGGTCTGCCCCGGAAAGGCATGCTCCGGAAAGGTCTGCATTGGACTTTACGGCGTTTTCAACGCTTTCTTTGATTGTTATGCTGTCATCTTCATAAATGACATCGCCTTTTCTGTTTTTTATTTTCATGACTTTGTAATTAACAAATTCGCCGCGCTTCGTGAGTGCTCTGAAGTCCGCTTCGTCCAATACGGATAGTGGGCCTTAAATATCTGATCCCGGAACTTGGTGCCGTTACGGATCGGAGCAACCATCTTAAAACCGATTTTCAGGCTTTCTAAGAAATCTTCCCAAATGGTGCAATCTCTTTTCACCGATCCTGCTCCCTGCGCTGCTTGTGGGCTTCCTGAGCGTTTTCTCGCGTCTTCAACAATTACGACCATATCCGGCACATTGATCGACCTCACCGCATCCATCGCCTCGTGGATAAGCATGGTATCCAGGTTGCGGAGTTTGCCGTCAACTGTGATGGCGATGCCTGTGGAGCGGCCTGGATCAATGCCGATGCGGACTTTCATTTTTCGAGGATATATTCCAGGCATTTAATCTTAAATTCCAGATCATGTATCCCGGACTCTTTTTTAAAGAAGGCTTTTGCGTTGCGGTCTGATACATTCCAGGGCTTTTGCCATCCGGGAAACCTTGCCATTTTTTGATCCACGATACTTTTAAGCCTGGACAGCTCCTTAATTAAATAAGGCTCTCCAAACGTTTCCGCTACCCTTAAAAGCTCCATTAAAAAGGCGACTTCTCTTTGGTATTTTTTCGCCTTTTTAACATCGGATTCATCCAATCCTTTGGATACGTTAAATTGGATAATGTCCTCTATGTCTGATATTGTTTTCATTTTCCTAAAGCTATTTTGACCCAATTAGCCGGAACATCCTCGAAGCATCCTTTCTCTACATACTTCTGAAATGAAACATCAACGCTGTCAGTAGTATCAATAGGGGAGGAAATGGTCGCATAAGACAAAAGCTGAATTATGCCGCTTTTATCTAAGCATTTTTTTCGTGCGCACATACACAAAAGCAATGCGCAAATAATAAGTATTGTTTTCATTCCTCCATTTTTTTAATTTCCTCCTCAGTCGGGATGACCTGGTCAAGGGTTTCGTCGATGTACATATTAACTTCGGTCATACTAAGCCAAATCTTGTTCTTAAGTTTAAGAATTGCGCTTATCCGCGCCTTCAGATCATTTGCGAATTGCTCCCGGATTTGTTGCTCTGTCATGGCTATGCCTTAATATGGTTAACTACCCCGTTTTCATCCGGCTTACCCCACTTACGGGCTTTGTTTATTTCAAACTTTTCCTGGATGGCATCACAGATGTCTTGGTAACTCATGCCATCAGCAGAGGCAGAACCGAATAGTAAAAAAAAACAGTCAGCGTATTCTAACCTTCGATCTGGATTATTGGATATTAAATCTTTCACCAATTCCACTAATTCATATGCAAGGTGGTCAAGTTTACTTAATGGAGTTGCTTGTCCAAATGTTTCTTTTTGCCAAGCTGATATTTCGTTAAATTGTTGCTCTGTCATAATCTTCCAACTATTGAATAGTTAACCATTAGCTTCGAGCCATTTTTCAACGGCAATCTTTTGATTTGTCGGAGTGGCATCGGCAGGCTGTACCGGTTCCCTTCCTGGATCACCCAATACGGACGGTTCAGAAAATAGGCTCCTACCGCGATCCAGCACATTCTTAATACCCTGCGGAGAAGGAGGTACATCAGTTTTATTATCATGAGTTTGCCTTGTTTCAAAGAAATCGTTATACCTGGGGTGATAGTGCATGAACAGCCGGGCATAATATGCCGAATAGTTATTGTTGATCTTGTACTGATCCTCCGGCCCTTTGGCCTTATTCAGGTTGAACCGGACGATATGCAGGATGGCATCGGAGGAATAGTGCTTATGGCCTTGCTTGATCAGGTCAAAAGCGATGATCTCGAAGGCTTCAAATACCTCCGGGTTGGCTTTGTGCCAGGTCCACCACTTTTGTTTAAGATCCTGATCCATCTAACGCCAAAAGTTCTTCGGGAACAGTTTGAACAAATACCGCACCTGCATTATTAATCCCTGAAATCTCATAAACATTTCTCAAGCAATCGGCATAAGTCATCCTCCCGTGCCCAATTACCAATAATTTGCTACCATACCGGTCTGCCTTATGCCTAAGTAAATCACCGATTTTGAATTTAAACTCTTCCATATTTTTTGATTTGTTTTGGTTTTTTTAAAAACCGGCCAGACAGCCTATGAGGGGATGCCATCCAGCCGGCCCGATTTTGAAAACTTAGTGTAAAGTTTTGATTTAGCTTTTAAAAAACCGGGGACGAGCCAATCGATCCCCGGTTATGAACACCACTACATTATGAAACAAAAAATTCCCGTCAAATAAAAGCGGCCCATCGCTGAACCGCATTCGATATGGATCATTGACCAGACTACTTTTAGCCCTGTCATGCTGCATTCAAAAAACGTCCGGGCATATCTTCAATCAAAAATTACACCTATGAACACCATGTGATACCCTTAGACCCGGACGGTAACCTGACTTTTCAGGGTTTATCTTGATTTCAATAAAACCGGGGCGTAAAACCTTCCCCAAAACACCCCGGCTCTCATGAAAAGACGATCTTAAAAAATCCCCCTGGCCAATATGTCAAAAACCAGGGGGATAAAAATTGAAATCTCGATGAAACCAGTCATACCACTTTTGGCATGATTTTTTATTTGATGCCTCATGCCTGGACTTCCGGGGGAGGCGGTTCTCTTTTGTGTGTTTGTCTCCCCCGGGTCTTCAGGCTTACGTTAACCTGGACTTTCGGGGGGATTAATGTTTCTCATTTTTTAGTGTGATCCCCCTGCGGTCCAGGATCGTGTTGGTTATTTCAATATACCGGCCTCCTTAGCTGCCTTCAGATAAGGATCAAAAATTGCTGCCTCAATAAATCTGGACAATCTTACCGGCTTCCCCTTTTTTTGGGCGTATGCCGCCTTACACTTTTCCAGGTTAAAGTAAACCGGGGTATCCACCCAGATAGTCATCTTGAACCGGCCTTCCCCGGTTATTTTTTTTTCTCCTGTTTTGGCTTTCGGCATTATATTTAATATTGTAATGACGTCAAATGTACCACAGGTTACCATTATGCGCAAGTGGTAAAACATGGTAAAATGACTACATACGGCGTAAATAATTGTAAATTAAACACATATCACTATGAAAATTTTTAAACTTTTTTTCTTTGGGCTGCTTTTTACGGCCTGTACTGCCTATAAATCGTTCATTGCAGTTACTCCCAGGACGGATATACCGGTGGGATCTCAGGAATTTATTGTCCAGGCGACTATGGATGAAGTAAAGGATACCCTTAGGGCCGCTTCCATCGGGTTCTCAACAAACGAAACCGGCGTAGATACTGAGGAAATCCTACTGGATGAAGGGACTAAAGCAAAGTATAGAATATACCCGGTTGATGGCGGTGTGAAGGTAGTCCCATATTGGGGCTTTACTCAAAAGGTGGCCGGGCAAATACGCTTTTGGACAGGCATAAACCAAAGTACGGAGGAATTGACCAGGATTAAGTACAGCACTTCAGCCGGTCGTCCTAAAATGGTGTTTGATTATGGGGTGTTTGAGATAGTCTGTTGCGACATTCCGATCAGTTTTCCGATCTGTGTCTGATTTTGACCGGTTTCCTCCATGACCTTTCGGAGGAATAAACCCGCATACTTGGCCTTTGGATGTGGTACCAATATAGTAAAATTTAATTTTTTCAAAAAAAACTTGCTACAAACCTTTACAAATATGTACCATTGTATTATATTTGACGTTGTAAATACAAAGATACGACTAAAAACCACCTTTAAGAATAGGTGAATTAACATATAAGTTATTATCGAAATGCCACAAATCACCGACTACCGCCTCACCAACTCCGGGATAAACCTCTACTCAGGCAATGTCCTGATCAGGGAGATCTCCCAACTGGACTTCATCGACTTCATGGGATGGGAGTTCATGGAAGGTGTGGATCGGCTTACCGAACCGGATGAGGATTTGAACCACTACCTGGACAGGATGAATACATACCTGGACCTGGAAATGGAGATAGAGAACCCGGGGCCTTATGATTTACCACCACTTTATCCAATATGATTACCCTTTACATTTATTGTGCAGCCTGCTTTATTGCCTGTATCGGAATCGTCCTTGATCAGGAATTGGCATGGTATCACGCTTTACTGCTGCTGATACTTAGCCCGGTATTCGTTCCTTTTTTTATAGGGATTAAGATCAGTAAGATATGAGCAAAAGGGGAAAGAAGATAGTACCTCTCGTGGGTAAGGAAATATGGATAACGCTGCTTAGTAAAGGGGGTGAACCGATTACGGAGGAAATGCACAAGGCTTTAACAAAGACCATGAAAAGTGGAGAGCCAGTAGCTATGCGCTTTGGCGACGAGGTTATGCATTTTTACATCACAAACTTAACAATGCAAGGGATATGAAGTACAAAAGAGCAGTAATTACATTTGAGGAATGTCCATCGGGGGCGATGAGTACAAAAATTAAATTTGAAAACATAACCACTTATGAAGTAATCGGATTGTTGGAAATTTTAAAGCCTCAACTTATAGAGAACTCTATTGAACGGGGAAGGTCTTTGGATAAAGAATATAATAATCAAACAGCATGAGAACAGACGGCCTAACCGTGTTTGAATACATGGATGATTTTGATAATCAGGAGTTGGATCAATTTGAATGGAGGGATCAAATGCTGAGTGCTGTATTGCAGTACAATAAAGAATACGGAACCGAACATGATCCGGCATATACCCTTAAAAGGTACTGTTACCAGGTTTTAAAAAAGGATTCAGATGTATAAAACCCAAATCCCCGAGATCGCAAACCGGGTTAAGTATTGCGTTACCCCTGAAGCATTGATCGAGTTCGTGAAATCCGAACTTGAAAACGCCTACCAGTTGGGCTATCAGGCTGGATTTGTAGAAGGCCGTTTAAATCAAATGGACAAACAAATCGAGGACGTTGAGGCCCGCATTGAGGATCATGTTAAGGTAATCAATGACCGTCCACCCATTGCAGGGGAGAAGCGTCTGCATCCAATTTTTGACAATATACTGGCAGCGACCAGGATGGGGAGGGTATGAGATGAAGGACCCAAAAATTAAAACTCAGGTAGTTCATTCGCAATCAAAATCTGCATGGAATGTTATTGGTACCGTCCCTGGTTGTAAATACAAAATCGCAAGGGTGCCATACATCCCTATTGCGAATAATGATGAATCTGATTTAAATAGGATTGAAGCCTATAACCACGCTGTTTTTATTTCTTATTGTTTCAACAACTCTGATGCGATATGCAAAAAAGATTTCTCATCCTGATAATATCGATCCTCCTTCTTTCCTCATGTGCAGGAACCCAATGCGTATCCGTGTCTGATAAGCACATCAAGGGGCAACGGAATA
>Ga0209096_1003878_pt1 | contig 12595 bp, 9 predicted proteins | sample AD_UKC034_MetaG_FD_184407 | JGI IMG/M metagenome (GOLD analysis project Ga0209096, IMG submission 184407) | Active sludge microbial communities of municipal wastewater-treating anaerobic digesters from USA - AD_UKC034_MetaG (SPAdes) (version 2) | ecosystem: Engineered > Bioreactor > Anaerobic >... | reverse complement strand
GAGTGGGTCCAAAATTACCGGGAAGGCAGGGGTAAGATGGTTTTTAAAAACGGGGATACCTATACCGGGGAGTTTTTGCGGTCCAAACTTCACGGAACAGGCACCATGCAATACAGCCTGGGGGGACAGTACTCCGGCGAATGGAAATCGGACCTTCCCGACGGCAAAGGCAAATACACCTATGCCAATGGAGAAACCTATGAAGGATTATTGACCGAGGGCCGCCGGAATGGTTATGGCCGGTACCACTATTCGGACGGTTCGGTCTATGATGGCCAATGGAGGGACAACCTGCGCGAAGGCCAGGGAAGCCTCCTGCTGGCCAATGGGAAAAAAACCTCCGGAAACTGGTCCGGGGACCGGTTACTGGCTGAAGGGGAAAGCCTGGCTGCCAGTCAGGAAAACCTGCCTGAAAACGTCAACGCAAACGCGGCCCTGCCCACCTTGTCCACCCCGAACCTTCAAAACTGCAACGAGATCCGCTGCATGTATGGCCTGGGCTTTTATATCTACAAGGACGGTTCCAAATACGTCGGTCCTTTCAGGGATGGGAACCCCTACGGCCGGGGCATCGTCTATTATGCCAACGGGGACCGGTATGAGGGCCAATGGGACGATACGGCGCCCCAGGGAGAAGGCATCATGTATTTCAGGAGCGGGAAGGTATTCGCCGCCGTTTGGGACCGGGGGCGGCCGGTGAGGCAACTCGAAAACCGCCCCGCAATCCGTCCCAGAACGGATATCCGCCCGGAAACGGATGAGGAAGTCCGGGTTTGGGCAGTCATCGTTGGGGTTGCCCGGTACGCCCATATGCCGGTGCTCAAATACGCCGATGATGATGCTTACCAGATTTATGCTTTTCTCAAAAGTCCGGAAGGGGGCGCGATTTCAGACCACCAGATTAAAGTGCTGATCGATGAGGATGCCTCCCGCCAGAAGATCATCGATGCCTTGCAGGAACAATTTGGCAAAGCGGACGCCAATGACGTGGTGATGCTCTATTATTCGGGCCACGGGGTCAACGGAGCCTTTCTGCCCATAGATTATGACGGCTATAACAACAAGCTTTTCCACGAAGAAATCAATCAGATCATGGAAGAATCGGAAGCCAAACACAAATTGTGCATGATCGACGCGTGCTACGCCGGCAGCATGGCCGATGCGAAGGCGGATTTTTCCGCTTCGCTTAATAAATTTTATTCGATCCTGGAAGCCGAAAAAGGGGGGGCCGCCTTCATCCTCTCCTGCAAGAACCGTGAAGTTTCCCTGGAAGACAGCGGTTTGAGACAGGGCATATTCAGCCATTACCTGATCCGGGGGCTTAAAGGCGAAGCCGACGGGGACCGCAACAAAATAGTGAGTGTCCAGGAATTGTTCAATTACATCAGCCAGGAGGTTAAGACATATACCGGCAATATCCAGAATCCGGTCATGGAAGGGAATTACAATCCCAACATGCCCGTCGCCATACTCCGTTAACCAGGCCCTCACCGGCCGGTCAGGGTATTACAGAATCGTAATCCAAGGTCACCCCCGGATAAACTGGGCGAAACCCTTCAAGTCCTTACCGGTCTCCCCGGTAATTTTGACCCCAGTGGCCACGGGCTTCGAACCGGATACTCCGTTCTTCAAATCCATACCCGCCTCCGTCCAATCCCTGATTAAACTCCCTTTTTAAATCAGGAATGTGTACTTTTGCAGCGTTAACGCTTTACCCTATGAAGTTCTCAAAACGAACCAGTTATACTTTAATATTTATTTTGTGGTGTACGGTTTTCGCCTCAGGTCAGCAAGCCGATGAAATCCTGTTTTCCGTCAACGGACAAGGCATCGGGGTCTCCGAATTCTTGTATATCTATGGAAAAAACAATGCAAAGGATGCGGATTTTTCCCGCAAATCGCTCCAGGAGTACCTTGACCTGTACAAAAAATTCAAGCTGAAGGTAGCCAAGGCCAGGGCCATGAGGCTGGATACTTTACCTGAACTCATGGAAGAGTTGAATACCTATAAACAACAGGTTTCCAACTCTTATATCATGGACAAGGAAGTCACCGAACAGCTCATTCGAGAAGTTTATGAACGCCAGCGAAACGATATTGCCGTAAAACATATTTTTTTCCAGCTCTCTCCCAATGCCCCACCCCAGGACACTCTTGCGGCCTGGAAACGCGCCATGAAGGCCTACGGGGAACTGACCGGCGGGGTGCCTTTCGGAAAAGTGGTCCAGGAAAATTCCGACGACCGTTCAAACATCAATCACAGCGGCGACCTTGGATATGTCACTTCCATGCTCCCGGACGGTTTTTATGAGGTGGAAAACACCATTTATTCCCTGCAGCGCGGCGCGTTTTCCAAGCCGGTAAGGAGTTCGGCCGGTTATCATATCCTCCGGGTCGATGACATCCGCCCGGCCCGCCGTGAAATGGAAATCGCCCAGATCCTGATTAAAAAACCTGCGGAAAGAGAACATGACCAGGGAGGTAAACCCACGGCTGAAAAAATTTACAAAATGCTGAAGAACGGAGCTGATTTTGCTGAACTGGTCCGGACTTTTTCCCATGACGAAAGCACCAAAGCCAAAGACGGTTATATCGGTTTCGTAGGGATCAACCAGTTTGAAAAATCATTTGAAGATGCCATCTTCCAGCTTGAGCAGGACGGGGACATCTCCATGCCCATAGAATCCAGGGTGGGCTGGCACATCATCAAACGAATCAGCAGGAAAGCGGAATTGCCTTACGAGGAATCCCGGGAAAAAATCAAAGCCCAGGTCGAAGCGGATGGACGCTTTGCGTATGCGCGGAACAGGGTCATAGACAAAATCAAACAGGCCAACGGGTTTAAAGTCAACCAGGAACACCTGAATACGTTTATTCAGTCCCTTCCGCCGGACTTCACTTCCTATTCCTGGGAGGTTTCCCCTTCCCTGCCCGATCTGGACCTGTTTACGCTCAGCTCCAAATCCTATGGCACCCGCGAATTCGCGCATTATCTGAAGCAGAATACCCGGGAAAGGCTGCAATACGCGGCAGGCACCCCGGCCAGCCAGGTCGTACCCGGCATATTCAATACTTATGTTACGGAAAAAACCATTGAGTTTGAACAGGACCACCTCGCAAAAACTTACCCTGAATTCAGGAACCTCATGCGTGAATACGAAGAAGGCATCCTGCTTTTCGAGATCACCCGTCAATCGGTCTGGGATAAAGCCTCATCCGACACCCTCGGCCTAAACCAGTTTTTCAACAAAAACAGGAATAAATACAAATGGGGCGAAAGAGCCCTGGTCACCGACTATACCGTGGCTTCCAAGGATGAGGCCACGATCAAGGCGATCTATGAGATGAGCCGGAAGAAAGAAGTGGATAAGCTGGCAAAAAATCTGGAAAAAAGCTATCCCGGATTGGTCCGCTTTGAAAAAACCTTTGCTGAAAAACCGGAGGCAGGGACCGCTGAAGTCCCCTGGGCGGCCAAACAGGTGACCCCCTACTCCATTGACAAGGAAAACGGGATCGCGACCTGGCGGAAAGTGGAAAAAATAGTCCCTCCCCAGTTGAAGAGCCTGGATGAATCCCGAGGCTATGTCATTGCAGATTACCAGGACTTCCTGGAAAAAGCATGGATCACCGATTTGGAAAAAGAATTTCCAATCACCCTGAACCAGGGTGTATTCGAATCGCTCATAAAAAAATAAATAAGGGGACAAATAGGTTAAAGGAGCATGAGGCCTCTGCATTTACATTTTTTTTTAGTACTGACCGTATGGACAGCTGCATGTCAGTTCATTGCGCCCGATCCGGGCGCCGGGGACCCGGTACTGGCTTCCGTTTATTCAAAAAAGCTGTACCTCAGCGACCTCGAGGGCATCTTCCCTCCCGAATGCACCCGCGAGGACAGCACGCGGATAATATCGAACTTCACCTCACGATGGACCCAGGAACAGGTGTTTTTGAATGAAGCCGAAAAACATGTCCCGGCCGACCTGAAAATCGAACAATTGCTGAAAAAGTATAAAGAGTCCCTGATCGGCCTCAATTTCCAGCAAAAACTGATCGAACAAAACCTGGATTCCATGGTTTCTGAGCAGGAACTCCGGGATTTTTATGAGAAAAATAAAGACCAGTATCAACTGGAGACCTCCATTATTCGTTGTTACTTTGTAAAAATTCCCGCAAATATTGATGAAATGAGGAGGGCCAGGGAGTGGTGGGATGACCTGGAAAAAAACAACAACAAAAAAAGGCTCGCGGGCCTGGCCGATAAGTACAACGGTATTTATCACCTGGAAGACAGCGTGTGGCACAATTTTTCGGATATCGAAGCCCTCTTTCCCAAGGACCGGATCAGCGCCCGAAACTGGTCCAGGAATGAAAGGCTGAGCATCAGTGATGCGGAGTTTCAGTATTTTTTTAAAGTGCTTGAATTGGTCTCCACCCGGGAAAACGCGCCTTTCTCTTATGTTGCGGAAAAAGCCAAACTGATTATTCTCAATAAAAGGAAAAACAAATTGGTCGAAGAATTCAAAACCAAATTGTACGAAACAGAACTAAGAAAAAACAATGTCAAAATCCATATTCAATAGGTCCATCCCCGCACCCCGCTTCCTTTTGATCCTGGCCGTCCTGCTTTCCGGCTTCGGCCTGGAAGCCCAAAAACAGGTCATCGACAAAGTCATTTGCGAAGTGGGAAATGAGGTCATCCTGCTTTCAGACCTGGCTGAACAGATTAAAATGACCGAGTCCAGGCAGGGGCCCATGCGGCCGGAAGACAAATGTTTTTTATTGGAAAACATGATGGTGTCGAAACTCCTGGTGCACCAGGCCTTTGTCGACAGCGTCATTGTCTCGGAGGAAGAACTGGAATCGCAACTCGATGCCCGGATCGAACGCATCCTGGAAAGCATGGGCAACGATGTCACCCAGTTTGAAGCTTATTACGGCAAAACCACCAGCGAAGTCCGGGATGATTTCCGTGAAGATCTCCGCAATCAGCTTACGGCCGAACGAATGAGGACCCAACTGATGGAGGAAGTCCTCATCACCCCATCCGAAGTGCGCCAGTTTTATGAAAGCATTCCCAAGGACAGCATGCCTTACCTCAGCAGTGAAGTGGAAGTTTCGGAGATTGTCCTCTACCCCGTACCCAATGAGGAATCCAAAAAGAGGGCGAAGGACAAGATGGATAAAATCATTGCCCGCCTGAAGGCTGGAGAAAAATTTGAAGAACTGGCAGCCACCTTTTCAGACGACCCCGGTTCGGCACGGAACGGCGGCGACCTGGGCTGGGCCAAGCGCGGCAGTTTTGTGCCCGAATACGAGGCCGCGGCCTACAACCTCGAACCGGGACAGGTATCCGAGATCGTGGAATCCGAATTCGGGTACCACCTGATCCAACTTCTGGAATTGCGCGGGAATACCATCCACACGCGGCATATCCTGATCAAACCCGAGATTGAAGTACAAGACCTGGACCTCGCACGAAATACCCTGGCTAAGGTGAGGATGATGATCCTGAACGATTCCATCACCTTCTCCAAAGCGGTTAAACAATACGGCCATAAAAAGGAACAGAGTTACAGCAACGACGGACGGATCACCAACCCCAGGTCCGGAGACACCTTTTTTGAAATCAGGGACCTGGAACCGGAAGTTTATTTCACGCTGGACACCATGAAGGTCAAAGGCATTTCCTCCCCGGTTGAGCTGATTGCTCCCACGGGCGAGAAATATTACAAAATCCTCTTGCTGAATTCCAGGACGGATCCCCACCAGGCAAACCTCAAACAGGATTACGCCAAATTCCAGGCCCTGGCCAAAGAATCCAAAAAAAGCGAATTGCTGGTCAAGTGGCTGGAGACCCATATCGAATCCACTTATATCCGCGTGGACCCCTTGTTTTTGAACTGCCCAAACATTCAGCAGTGGATCGTAAAACAAAAGAATGAGAACTGATGCGAGATGCGAGCAGCGAGCGGCGAGACTGACTACCATCCACCACCCACCATCCACCACCCACCACTCTTGATCCCCCTTGCAGAACGAATGCGGCCCCGGACCCTTGATGAATTTGCAGGGCAAAGCCACCTCATGGGCCCGGAGGCGGTTTTGAGGAAGTTGATTGAGTCGGGCAATACTCCTTCGATGATTCTTTGGGGACCGCCGGGATCGGGCAAGACAACTCTGGCTCGATTGATCGCCGCCACCCAGCAAAGGCCGTATTTCCCGATGAGCGCCATTGAATCAGGGGTCAAAGATGTCCGGGAGACCATTGAAAAGGCGCAACGTCACCGTTTTTTTGACAAACCCAATCCCATCCTGTTTATTGATGAGATCCACCGGTTTTCAAAAGCGCAACAGGATTCCCTGCTCCACGCGGTGGAAAAAGGCATCATCAACCTGATCGGAGCCACTACGGAAAACCCATCCTTTGAAGTCATCCCCGCCTTGCTTTCCCGCTGCCAGGTTTATGTCCTGAACCCGCTTTCGGAAACGGAACTTCTTCAAATGGCCCGTCATGCCTGTGTACAGGATGAATATCTGAAAACAAGGCATTGGATTTTTACAGAGACCGATGCCCTGATCCATCTGGCAGGAGGAGACGGACGAAAATTGTACAACATACTGGATATCCTTTATTCCGCCCATACCGGCGCCGGGGATATACAGGTCACCAACCTGGCGGTCAGCCAGGCGGTACAGCAGAACCTGGCCCGCTACGACAAAGGAGGCGATCAGCACTACGACATGGCCTCCGCCCTGATCAAATCAGTACGGGGCAGCGACCCCAATGGAGCCGTCTATTGGCTCGCCCGGATGCTGGAAGGAGGTGAAGACATCGAGTTCATCGCCCGGCGCCTGATCGTGTCGGCATCTGAAGACATCGGACTCGCCAACCCGAATGCCCTCCTGATCGCCCAGGCCTGTTTTCAAGCCATCCACAATATCGGCATGCCGGAAGCCCGAATCATCCTGTCCGAAACCGTGATTTACCTGGCCACTTCCCCCAAAAGCAATTCAGCTTATATGGCCATTGAAGACGCCACCCGGCTCGTGCGGCAGACCGGGGATCTGCCGGTGCCCCTTCATCTCCGAAATGCCCCGACGCGGCTGATGAAATCCCTGGATTACGGCAAAGACTATCTTTATTCGCACTCTTTCGAACAAAATTTCGCCGCCCAGGAATATTTACCCGATCCCGTTTCAGGGACCCGCTTGTACTCCCCCCAGGACAATCCCACTGAAAACAAGATTCAGGAAAGGATCTTATCCTGGTGGAAGGATAAGTACCAATGACCATCCTTTGCCATCATCCCAATCCAATATTAAAACATGCTGCTTATTTTCCTTCTTTTCGTTTCCCAAATGGTACAGCAACCCTTGATCCGGTTTCATGAAAACCCGGTGGTGGCACACCGGGGCGCCTGGAAAAAAAATAATCTTCCCGAAAATTCCATTGCAAGCCTCCGGGAAGCCATCCGGCTCCGGTGTACGGGCAGCGAATTTGACATCCGGATGACCAACGATGAGGTGCTTATCGTAAACCATGATCCCGAATTCCATGGCATGCCCATTGAAAAAACCAATTATTCACAATTGGCTGCCATTAGATTATCCAACGGGGAAACCCTGCCGACCCTGGAAAATTATTTATTGGAAGGCATGAAAGAGAATCCCGGTACCCGGCTGGTCCTGGAAATCAAACCCTCTCCGGCCGGGGTGGAAAAAGGCAGGAAGATTGCAAAACGGGTAGTCGAAATGATTCAAAATCTCCATGCGGAACCCTGGGTCACCTATATCAGTTTTGACCTGGAGATCCTCAGGGCCGTCCTTGCCCTGGATCCCCAGGCTGCCACCCAATACCTCAACGGGGAGCGCTCCCCCGGAGAGCTAAAACAGGATGGCATTTCTGGGCTGGACTATCACTTTTCTGTTTTTAATAAAAATCCGGGTTGGGTGGTTGAAGCGAAAAAAAGCCAACTGGCCCTGAATGTCTGGACCGTGAATTCAGCGGAAGACCTGGAACGGTTCGTCAGCCAGTCTTTCGATTTCATCACCACCAACGAACCCGAATTGCTTTTCGATATCCTAAAAGCAAAACCTTAATTATTTGGGATGTGCCACAGCGATCGTTCCGGTGCCCTTGAAGGGTATCGCGGTGCGGTCGGGTCCGAAGAGCAAAAGATCAAAATGGATCTTCAATTTGCGGGTCGGCTGTTGTTGGGCATTTTCTTCAAATGGGGCCGATTCGAGGATCTCGAATACTGAAGAGGCGGGTTGAGGCATCAAGGAACTCAGGTACTTTTGGCCGCCTTCGTTGACAAAAACGATTTCCGTGGTATTGTACTGGGTCCATTGATTCAGCCTGGAGATATCAGCGGTCAGTTCAAAATCCGCCCGGCATTTAACCTTTCCTTCCGGATTAAAATCGACGCAGGCGCTGGCTGTATTGCCCCTGGCATCCTGCACGGTGACGCAATGGCTGGACGCTTGTTTGGGATCGAGTTCCTGCACGGCGTCCGCGGATTTATTGTCCCATTTATATTTGAACGGCCCGAGGCCCCTTACTTTGGGTACGAGGGTCCATCCCCGGCTTTGGTTATACTGCGTCTCGATACTCACCCTCAGTCCGGGGAAACTGTCTTTGACCGAATAATCGATCACCTGGCACTGGCTGGCCTTGCTCCCATCGGGATGACTCACATAAAGACAAACCGTATTTTTTATCTGAGGATTGAAAGGAAACGAAACGATTTCCTTGTCCGCCACCTTTTTATCATTCAGGGTCCAGCCAAAATCATACCTGCCCGAACCCGAATTGGGCAATTGGGACAGGCTCTTACCATGTACGATAAAACTGTCCCGGGCCTCCCTGTAAAAGGGTCGTCTGCCCGGGTTGAGGCCGATGCCCGAATTCCCCAGGAAGTCCTGTCGATTTTGCCTGAGGCTTAGCCGCAAAGAGTTGGGACAGGGCGGGTTACAATTTTTCTTTTTTAGTTCTCCCTGTAAGATCAATACATCCAGATTTTCGGAAATAAAGCGGGTATCCAGTTCGAGGCCATCCACCCCCGCGGCCAGATTGACGGCCTGGTTTCCAAAATTCGCTTTCATTTCAAAAATCGGGGTTTCCGCCGGGTTCAACGGGAGTTCAATCTTATTGCAGGTCACGCTCAGGAAACCGGTCAGGATCAATCCGATATATTTTAAAGGCCTCATGATCATTTGAGCTTGTAAGAAATGCCCATGCCCAGATTCCATTTAGCTCCGGCATGCTGGGCAATATCACCGGGAAGCGGACGGTACAGATCATTCAATAAGCGGCTGGCCTGCAAACCTATACCAAATTTGGGGTGAAACTGGTATTCATATCCCAGGTGCACGTTGAATACGAGCTGATGCAGCGAGCCTTTATCCAGCCAGCCATTGGCCAGGTTGGAAATTTCCGCCGATGAAAGGTCCCTGACCGCAGCCCCATCCTTAAAACGGATCTGGTCCACCTCACCGATGGCTCCCAATAGAAGCTGGGGCCGGATGCCTGCAAAGGCCCGGTGCTTATTCAATTGCATGCCACCGGCCATTTGCAGGTACAGGTAGTGTATCCACTCCGGCTTGACGCCATAGTTTTTTACCGTAGATCCAAAACCCTGGAATTGATAAGACGTGAGGACCTCGGAATAGAGGGATGAATTAAAGAAAGAATTGTATCCCAGGCTCAGGTCCCAATAGGTTTTGGTCCCAAGGGTTTTCCTGGCAAAAACTTCCAGGCCTGCCATGCTCATGGAGGCCGATCGGCCGTTTTCCGCCTGGCGGGTGAGGTCAAGCCTCAGACCGAATTCCTTTCGCCGGAATGGTTTATAATCCACTTCCACCGGTATCTCCAGGACGGTCACCGGCAATGTTTTATGGGAGGAGGTCATCGCCATAAAGTCCAGCGGGTCCAAACCTTCCTCAGGGAGGCTTTCCCTTTGCGGGACCGGCGTAGCCGGGGTGGCGGCTTCTGTGGATAAGCCGGGAGCGTTGATCCGGATGGATGAAGACAGGCTTGGATCGGCAGGATAAGGTTTGGCCTGCCGGATCTTTTCTTTATTCTTTAATCCGATGGTCCGGGGGGCCTGATTATTGGAGAAATAGGCTTGAGAGGATGGGTTGGAAGATGAACCTTGTCCCGAAGTGTTTTCGGCAATAGGTCCAATGGCCTGGACGGGGAATCCAGGGGCCGGGGAATCCGTCGTTCCGGAGGCCTGGGCCATGGGCTCAGCCGCGGGGCTTCCTGCAGGCTGGGGTTCCGCTGCGGGTGAGCTTTCTGAAGGACCATTCCTCCAAAGGATCAGGATCAAAAGCAGGATCAGGGCTGCCCCGCTGAGTCCGGCCATCCGGATCCAGACCGCCCGTTTCTTTTTCTTATCCCGGCGATCGATCAGCGATGCAGCCTGTTGCCAGTGATCCAGGTTCACCGGCACATCCCAGGTTTCGGTTGATTCTTTGTAAACCCGGTCAATCCAAGGTTCGTTTTTCATACTGGGTTAACTTTAATTTTTGGTATAAGTGGGTTGGTGATTCTTTCGGAGGCCGTTTCCACCCTTTCCTGAAGCTGTTTCCTGGCGGTGAAGAGGTGCCACTTGGAAGCCGCTTCGGAAATGGAAAGCATGGAGGCAATATCCTTGTGCGGGAAGCCGTCAAGTACATACATGTTAAAAACGCTGGCCGTCAGCGGGTTCAATTCATGGATATAACTCACCAGTTGTTCCACATTCAGGTTGATTTCAGCATTGTTGTAGTCGACATGCACTCCGTTGACGGCCACTTCCTTTTCATAGTCCACGGCGCCGCTTTCGCTGGAAAACCGGGCACTGCTGCGGAATTCGTCGATCAGGGTATTGACCATGATTTGCCGCATCCAGCTTTTGAACGAATGATTTTCCCTGAAGCGGTCCAGGTGATTCAGGATCTTCAAAAAAGCCATATTGACGGCGGAGGCGGCCTCTTCCCTTTGTTTCCGGTACCGGAGGGCCACTCCCATCAAATAGGGATAACAGAGCTCGTACAAACGGAACTGGGACCGGCGGTCCCCTTTCCTGCATCCTTTCAATATGTCTTCATCAATTTGCATGCAAAAAAGACAAAAACCCGCCTCATTCCTGATGGGCGGGTTTCCGTTGACCTGTACTTTTATTATCGTTCAATGATCAGTTTTTTGGATGAAATAAATCCCTGCTGGTGGATGTTCACCATATACACCCCGGGAGGCAGGAAGGACAGGTCCAGCTGTCCGTAAGAAAGTCCGTCCTGTACATCGATTTTTTCCTGGTAAATGGTTTTGCCGTAAAGATTCATGACCGACAATTGCCCTGCTTCGCTCAGTTTGGAATTGACCTGGTAAACCAGGCGGTCGGCCGTGGGATTGGGGTGAATATTGAGCTGGATCTGGGCTCCTTCGGCCAGGGGCTGAACGCCCAGCTTGATCTTATCTGCATCCGGAAACAGGTTTCCCCCTGAAGGTTTTTCAAACAATACTTCCACGCAAGCCTGCATGGTGCATCCGGCCGCATCCTTGATGGTCACACAATATTTCCCCGAATTTTTCACCGTAATGTTGGCATCCGTCGAACCTGTGATCCATTGGTAAGTGAAGGGGGCTTTGCCGGCCGCTTTGGTGATCAGATCGAGTTCCCCCGTGGTTTTTTGATAGACCACGATGGAGGCCTCGCAGCGGGAAATATTCGGGCCGGGCAAATCCACCTTAACGCAGGAGGCAGTCTTGCAATTCACTCCATTGCTGACGGTCACGCAGTATTCTCCGCTTTTTTCCACCAGGATGGAAGGCGTGGTATCCCCGGTGTTCCAGTAATAAAGATTGGGTTTGAAGGTCGTTTTAGCGGTCAGCCTGACCTTGTGTCCGGCGTCCGTATTCGAGGTCACTGGAATCTTTTCCATATGGATAAATACGCGGCAGGAGTCATCACCCAATTCCACTTTTTTGCAGATATACATTTTGCAACGGACGTTGTCGCTGACCGAGACACAGTATTCACCAGATTTCCGGACCACGATGGTCCTGGTAGTCTCCCCGGTGCTCCACAGGATGTATTTTAAATCGAAGCCGGATTTGACCTGGAGCCGGATGCCCGGGGTACTATCCTGGTTGTCGGAACCCAGGCGTTCCGCCACGATTTCGGCCGCACAGGGATCCAGATTTACGGGTTTCACGAGGATGCAGGCTTTGGCTTCGCAACCGGAGGCCATCACCGCTTTGACGCAATATTCGCCGGGTTCTTTGATCTCTATTTTTTCCCCATCCGCCCCGGTGCTCCAGAGCAGGGACACGATGCGTTCTTCTTTGGATTTGGCAATCAGGAAACGACCATCCTGTTCGATATAAATTCCACAGGAGTTGTTAAAGCCGGGCACACAAGCTTCCGATTTGCAGCCGGTCGAATCCTTGGTGACCACGCAGATCCTGATCTTAAGCTGCGGGTTGAACCGGATGGTATCCCCGGTCAGCCCATTGGTCCATTGGTGCATGAAAGGAGGTATTCCTTTGGCCCTGACCCATGCAATGGCAAGGGTATCGTTGATCTTTTTTGCAATGACTTCAGAT
>Ga0209096_1003872_pt1 | contig 12612 bp, 14 predicted proteins | sample AD_UKC034_MetaG_FD_184407 | JGI IMG/M metagenome (GOLD analysis project Ga0209096, IMG submission 184407) | Active sludge microbial communities of municipal wastewater-treating anaerobic digesters from USA - AD_UKC034_MetaG (SPAdes) (version 2) | ecosystem: Engineered > Bioreactor > Anaerobic >... | reverse complement strand
AGGGCAAATAACGGGTGAGGCAAACCGAGATATACAAAAATTGATACAAGAGGAGTTGCGCAAAGCGGGAATTACCGCACTACGCGACAAGGGCGGGGTTGAGTGGGACTTAAGCCGTTATAGCGAAATGTTGGTACGCACCAAACTTACTCAAGCACACAATACGGGTGTTGCAAACAGAATGGTTGAAAGCGGGTACGACTTAGTAGTAGTAAGTAACCACATGGGCGCATGTAAATTATGTGCACCTTGGGAGGGCAAGGTATTATCACTAACTGGCAGGAACCCAAGCCACATAAGCGTAGATATGGCACGGCAGGGCGGATTATTTCACCCGAATTGCCGACACGTATTTAGCCCCTACCACGATAAGTATTTAGATGTAGCCGTGGCATGGGACGCTAAAGCTCAAAAATATAGACCATACCAGCAAATTAGAGCGAGTGTCATTAAGGATAATAAAGCAAAAATACAAAAAGCAGTTACCACAACAAGTTTTGCAAAGGCATACAAAGACAACATACAAGATAACCAAGCAGGGGCTAAATTTGAGTATGGGAGTAAGCAGTACGAGCTTTCCGCTTTTGAAGCCGACCTAGTAAAGCGCCGAGGACTTGAAGTAACCGAAAGTAAGCAAGGTAATCGCTACGGGGCATATAGTGCCGATGAAAATAAACTTATTTACAATCCCAAAACAAGCGACAAACGGACACCAAAAGAAAATGAGCATACTTTTAGACATGAGGTAGGCCACTTTATAGATTACCGCTATAACGACCCGCAACCTATTAAAATGGGCAACAATGAATACAGTAAATTTATTAAGCGCTTTGAGATGTTGAGCAATACCCCAGAATTTAACGAAGTGGTAAAAGCACACGGGGCACAGGTCATTAAAAATAGGATTGCAACGTACGGTATAAAAAACATTAACGATGACAATATACACGACCTGTATTTAGGGTTGAGTGTTGACTTGGGCGGGACAAACTACAAACTACCAGCAAGCCACTTAAAATATTTGCGCCAATACAAAGAGATATTTGCAGACGGGTACGCGCAATTTAAGCTAGACCCAGATAAGGTACAAAAAACAATGCCAGAACTTTATAATTATTTCAAGAAATTAGAAAGTAGTATAAACCTATGAGCGACCCTATTTTTATCACCGACCCAGAGCTAGGCGAAGTAAATATAAAAGACACAACAGGGCTTGTTGAAGCCATAAACAATATACCAAGCGAAGAGACAACCAAGAACGCCAATAAGAATATAGGTAACGAAGACATAGAAGACTACCGCACAGCATGGGAAAATGCAGACGTAGAGGCTATGGAAAGCCTACGAGCCAAACATCCCGAAGACGCACGTTTTAATCTACATTTAATGGTTGCAGGCATAAGTGCAGATGAGGCACAAGATTTTACGGAGCTTAACAAAGCCCACAAAGCACTAGTAAAAGAATTGGGGCTTGATGGAGTAGCCGAGTTTATAACATATTTAGAGCAAGGCAAAGCCACAAAGATAAAAGAGCTAGCCTCAAGACTACCAAAAAATAGCCAAGTAAGAAAGGATATTGAAACTTTACTACCTTATCTTAAATAGGGTATTTTATACACCCTGTAGTAATTACCGCAAAAGTGCGGGAAATAGGGCACTAATCCCCTCCCCCACCGTTATAATGCACCCCTCTTGAGGCTAAATAGTGGTAGACCTATAGCAGGGGAGAGTAGGGGATTATTACAAATAATACGCTTGTAATGGTAGGAAACTACTATAAAATAAAAGTATATGAATGGTACAGATTTTAGAATTTTTTATGAGCAGTTTGGAATTTACAAATTAGCCGAGCATTATAAATTGCCTCCTAGTGAGTTTATCCACTTATCAAAAGATAACCCTACTAGCGATTGTGATGTTAAATATAAAGACAAAGGAATAACCTACGATATAAAAATATCTCACCCAGTTAAAGTAAGTACAAAAAAGAAAAGTTATTATTGGGATTTTAATTTGAGAAAAGTAACAATGGGAAAAAGACACGGCCAAAATAAAATTTATTGTGATTACTTTCTACTTATAGGTATGAAAAACGGAATACCAGACAAAATTTATTTAATACCTTGCTTAAACGCTCCTACAAATCATATACGTATATCTGTAAATGGTGAAAGTAAATATAGCCACTACTTAATATAAACTTAGGGCTCAACAAAACCACTTGCAAAATACTTTAGCAATCTTTACTATATTGTTAAAGCCATTATCAATTTACGTAACGCAACCACGATACGGGGCGAGACAAAACTATGGCAGACGATAAAGACCAAAAAAACAAAGGTGGTCAAGGTGGCGACGACAACGGCGCCGACAAAGGCAAAGATGGTGAGGGTAAAGAAATTATGATACCCAAAGCCCGCTTTGATGAGGTGAACGACCAGCTTAAGGAGTTAAAAACTTGGAAAGAAACCCAAGAAAAGGAAAAGGCAGAAGCGGAAAAAAAGCGCTTGGAAGAGCAAGGGAAATATAAAGAACTTGCCGAAAAAGAAAAATCAAAGCGCGAAGAGTACGAAAAAAAGTACGCCCGCAATGCTAAAATGAACGCCCTTAAGTTAGAGGCGATAAAGGCAGGTACAGTGGACGCCGACGCCGTCGTAGCCTTGGCAAACTTGGACGAGGTTACGCTTTCAGAGGATGGAAGCGTGGACAGCACAAGTGTTACCTCAATCATTGAAAAAATGAAAGCAGGTAAAAAATACCTTTTTGGAGCTGGCAACGGAGGCGACTATAAAAAAAATATCGGAGCAGACGGGGGCGCACCAGACGGAGGTAGCAATACCACACCGACATTTAAGCGCTCACAATTGCTAGACCCTAAATTCTACAAAGAAAATAGGGATAAAATCTTGCAGGCACAGAGGGAGGGCAAGATTGTTGACGACGTAAACCCTCAAACGCCCACTAAATAGGGCATTATTAAAAGTTATTTAGGAGTTACTAAATTATGGGAAACATAGTTAGAGCCGATGTAGTGGAAGTAACACCCGAAATCATCGCTCAAGAAGCACTAGGCGTGCTTAAAGCAAGATTGCACCTTGCGAGAAATGTTACTAAAGAAATGGAAGTTGTTGGAAATCGTGCAACCGACACCGTTAAAATGGGTGCGATTGTCAACATTCCTAAACTGGGCGCAGTTGTTGCGAACCAGAAAGCCGAAAACGGCGATGTAACCATTCAAAATCCAGCAATGGATAATGTGGCTATCACCGTTAATCAGCATTGGGAAACCACGATTGCCGTAGAAGACTACGCGCAGGCAGTTGCAGACCGCAACATTGAGGATACCTACCTTGGCGACATGATTACAGCCTTGGCAGAAAAGATTGAAACCTCAATTGCGGCTCAATTTGCAAACTTTACCAATACTCCTATTGACGCCAAAAGCGCCGATAAGGACACCATAGAGCAGTACGTCTTGCAAGCCAGAAAAACGCTTACAGACAATAGAGCACCTATGGAGGGTCGCTTTGGGTATTGGGATAGTGGAGCTACCAACTTGCTTTTGCAAAATGGTAGATTTACCGAAGTTGCTAAATATGGCAACGGCGTAGCTATTCAAGATGGCGAGCTAGGCAAAATCCACGGTTTTAGGAGCTTTGAGAGTATCTTTGTTCCTAGCGCTGGCTCACCTACCGTTTACTCCAACGCTCTTATGCACCGCCGAGCAATCGTGCTTGCAATGAGACCGTTACCAACACCAAGAGGTGGTGGAGTTAAGGTAGCCGTCATTACTGACCCCGAAAGCGGTTTGGTAATGCGTGCCCTGTACAGCTACAATGCTAATAAACTGGCCGACCAGTTGACACTTGACGTACTCTTTGGAGTTGGCGTCTTGCGACCAGAACTTGGCGTAGTTGTCCAAACGGACTAAATAGGCACTAAACCCTATGGCGGGCGCTACTACACGTAGGTAAAAACTAGCGGTAGTGGGGCGGAAAAACTGCCAAGAGGATACTAGGGACTGCAAAGCCCCTAGTATTCCTTTTCCCCGCCATAGGTAAAATGTTATTATGTAAGATAAATATGCAATACTACTTTAGAAATAAAGAAACCAAAAAAGTATTTTCTCACGATATTACCTCACTAAAACAGCTTGCCGAACTTCAACGAAAGTACGATATGGCAACCCCACAAGAGCGAATAGCTTTTATTAAGGGTATTACCGCCGAGCAAGAGCAAAAGGATAAAGAGGAGCGACAATACGCAAGTAAAAATAACCTACTTAATGTGTACTATATGGCGCCTGTAAAAAATGATGATGGGTACGGTACAACCGCAAAGAACATAAAGGCGCTTGCCGTACAAGAGGGTGTATATTTTGACCTTAAAGCAGATAGCCAGAAAATAGGGTTGTGCTATCACCTACCAAATACCCTACAGCTTGTAAAAACACCCGTAAAAATAGCCTACACAATGTTTGAGACTACCAAATACCCCGCCTTTTGGGAGCCATACCTTAAAAGCGCAGATTTAGTGATTGTGCCTACCCAGTTTTGTGCGGACACAATGCACGCCACTTTTGGGATAATGCCAGAGGTAGTGCCATTAGGATATAACCCAGAGGCTTTTTACTATCTTGAACGCAAACAAAAAGAAGTGTTTACATTTTTACACTACGACGCTTTTAAGTGGCGCAAGGGTTGGGATATACTCTTTAATGCTTTTAATGCCGAGTTTGGCGAAAAAGACGGCGAGCAGGACGTACGGCTTATCTTAAAAACCACCCTTTCATTTACCCCACCACTGCATGAATACCCGAAAATAAAGGTAATTAAAGGCCGAATACCGCAAGGCGAAATGATGGATATAATGAGGCAGGCAGATTGCTTTGCATTTCCAACGCGCGGTGAGGGGTTTGGATTAACCCCACTTGAGGCGATGGCAACAGGCATGCGGGCAATTGTCCCAAATCATAGCGGAATGAGCCACTATTGGCATAAAGATTATTGCTACAACCTTGAGACAAACGAGGTGCGGGCAAAATATGACAATATAGAGCTACGAGGGCTAGAGCTTGGTAATTACTGGGAGCCGACGGTAGAAAGCACCAGACGAGCGCTACGGCAAGCCTACAATGATTGGAAAGCAGGGCATTACTACGATAACCAAAAAGACATAGCCGAGTATTGCAAACAATTTACAATACAGGCTACAACAAAAAAACTATGTGCAATCCTTAAAAGGTTTGTATAGAATGATTGTAAAGGGCATTATAAATTGTCTATACTAAATGTATGTTAAACGCAATACCAACACACCCAGAGGCAAATAGTTACCTCACTTTAGCCGAAGCCGAGGACTTAATGCTTAATCGTACAGCTATGATTGCAGAATGGGGGGCGCTTTCTAACAACCAAAAGGAAAAAGCGCTTATTATATCTACACGGCAAATTGATACGCTACGTTTTTTCCATGAGTTGATTTACCGAGTACCACAAGACTACCGAGGCAAACAAGCCCTTAAATTTCCCCGAACCAATGCCCGTACATTTAGCGGAAAAGTAGATAGCAACAGCACCAACTACTTTATTGACGCCGACCTTGCCAACAGGCAGGACTTACCAGATGACTTTTTCAACAAAGGCGCAGTAGTAATTTATTCAGGCACAGGAAAGGGTAAAACCTATGGTGTAACTGATTTTGACATGGCAACGGGTAAAGTTACGATTGATGGCACTTTTAGCCCCGCAATTGATAGTACAAGCTGGTACAAGCTCATTGAGGCTGTCCCAGTTGAGGTAAAGTATGCGTGCCTTGAGCAGGCACTTTATATTGCAAATGGTGGCGGGGAGCGTGCCAAAATGCAAGCCGAGGGCGTGGAAAGCTATAGCATTGGCGACCTTTCCGAGAGTTTTGGAGGCAGTAATACGCTTGGAGGCTTTAACTTGCCAATTTCACCAGAAGCAAGAGGATATTTAAGCAGGTTGATTACAATTATAGGCGGATAATATGCCAGTACAAAGCTATCTAAACCAAACAGTAACAAAAAAGGCAACTGCAAGCTATGATGTTTACGGAAAACCAGTAGCAAGCGCGCCTGTTAGTGTGCGGTGTCGTATTCAAAATGCGAGTAAAAGATTGATTGTACAAGGCAACGGTGTAGAGTTTACGGTTGACGCCGAAATGTGGGTAAAACCTACCGAAAGTATCGCGCTTGATGACGTTATAACGTGGGAAAGTACCAATTATAAAGTTGTCCGAGTAGATACAAAAAAGGGGTTGACGGGTAACACCGACCACAAAAAAGTATTACTCATTAGGACAAAAGAATAATGGCACTTAAAATTGACATTGATGACAAAGACTTTCAGGACTTGCTAAATAGACTTGGCAAGTCTTTTGACGATATGGGAAAGCGGGTACTAATGGAAATGGCAGACGCTTTGCTAGTCATTTCCCGTATGGAAGTGCCCCACGATACGGGCAATTTGTCAAAAATGGGTAATGCGTATTGGGATGGCGACGGGAGCGCCGTAGCCTACAATACTGATTATGCGGCTTATATGCACGAGGGCTTTGCAAAAAATAGTAAGACGGGTAAGCTCATGGTAGTACGAAACTACCAAAAGGGCAGAAAAAAGAAGTATTTAGAAGACCCGCTAAAAATGAATATAAGCAAGTGGACACAGATAGCAGAGCAGGAATTAGCAAATTTATTAGGCGGTTAAAATTATGGAAAACTTACTAGACGATTTAGCATACTACCTACAGCAACAGGCCGTAGGGACGATGGGTAGCACTATCTTTATTTCAGGCTTTGCAGGGAGCCAAGATAACCAAGTAGCATTAGTGGCAACTGGCGGGGTTGAGCCATACAAAGATATACCCATTAAACGGCCAACCGTGCAAATTTTAGTACGCAATACCGATTACAAAGCGGGGCTCACGAAAGCCTACGACATATTTAGACTGCTTGATAAAAAAGACGATAGATTAGTGCTTAAAGCAGGTGGTACGGACGTAATGCAAATTAACGCCTTGCAAGAGCCTACATATTTAGGTCAAGATGAAAATAGCCGACACTTGTTTACGTGTAATTATGTATTTATGTGTAGATAACTTATGCCAATTATCAATGGGTATTTATGCAAAGAGGTACGCTGTCAAGGGGAATTACCAGACGGGAATACGTGTAATACCTTACTTGGGTATGAGGCTATAGCACAAGGCGGAGTAATCTTTAAGTGCCCGCGCTGTAATAAAATAACTTCTATTTTTACCAACATTCCTAAAAAATACCGCGATGAGGTACTAGACGACTACGCCAAACAACGCAAAGCTATTGAGGAGGCACGAGGCAAAAGAAAGCCCCTAACCTCACTTTTTAATGAGTAGCATTTTTAGCGAAGAGTTACTACAATGAAAGTATTACTAGTTAAACCATAAGAAAGGGAGGTGAAAAAACAAAATGGGAAACACACAAAATATCAAGATTGGAGCTTGTAAAGTGCTTTTTAAGGGTGTTGAACTTGGGCATACAAAAGGTGGGGTTACTTTAACCTACACACCAGAGTTTGCTAAAATCACTGCCGACCAGTGGGGCGAAACACCAGTTGACTATGCCTTAAACGGTGAAGAGTGGCAAATAACGGTACGTCTTACCGAGGCGCAGATTGCGACCTTGAAAAAGATATTTCCGATGGGCACACTTGCGGGAAATAGCGACGGGCGCCTTACAATGGGTAAAAATGCAGGTGCAAGGCTTCTTGCCGAAGCTGGGCAACTGATACTACACCCATTAGCCAACGATGATACCGACGCGTCCGAGGATGTAGTTTTTTACAAAGCTATAGCTTTTGACGAGGTGGAGGTTGAGTATACCAACGAAGACCAAAGAGTATATGAAGTACCCTTTATCGCTCTTGTTGATACAACCAAGGCCAACGGGTCATGGCTTGGGCACGTAGGCGATAGCACCGACTAAATAAAATAGTTGCGCTGTTATCAATAGAGGCTTGGGGAGTGCTACCCCATGAAAGCCCAGATAACAATTTTTAATATGATAGAAAAACAATTAACCCTAGCGGGTAAAAAAATAACAATAAAAAAACTTCCCATAAGGAAGCTAACTAACGTAATACAAAGACTTTCAGGGCTACCAGAAGACCTAAAAAGCCAAATTGCCAACCTTGATAAGGAAAGCACCGAAGAGACTTTAGCGAAAGCACCTATGCTTATTGCTAGTGCATTACCTCATATTGCCGATATTGTGGCTTTAGCTTGCAACAGCGATGACATAACGGTAGATTTTTTGCTTGATGATTGCGGAATTGACGACGCAATGGAGCTTGTAGTAGCTCTAATTGAGCTTAATAACATTAAGTCAATCCTAGACAACGCAAAAAAAATGCAAGCCCTGTATCTAAACAAGCCCCAGAAGACACTAGAGGCCGTGAAGAGATAAGCAACGAAATTGAGCATTGGATACGGGGCATTGTCCATAATTTAGCTTATTACTACCATTGGAGTAAGAGCGAGATTTTAGACGACACCTACCTTGATGAGGCTATTTATTTCCGCGACATGATTAAGCGGAATATCCTACATGCCGACTACAAAGCTATTATTGTGTCCTCATACCCCTATTCCGATAAAAATTTACAGCGCTCCGTAATACGTGATATTGAAAACCAATTGAGAAAACTGGACGAAATGTATAACATGAATAATAGAGATGATAATATGCCCGAAAAGGGAGCTTTTGATAAGTTGCGCAACTTAATGGGGCGCAGAGTAAAATAAACCTATGGCATTTCCAAAAAAACATATTCCTTGGAATAAGGGAATAAAACTAAACAAAGAACAAAAGGAACGGATAAATACAGATGGTTTATTGTTGGGGCATTTAGCGGGCAAAGATAATCATAATTGGAAAGGTAATAAGGCTGGGTATCATGCAATACACTTATGGATAAAGCGCAATTATGGAAAAGCAAAAGTATGTATTAAGTGCAAAAGCACGGAAAATGTAGAGTGGGCTAACATATCTGGCAAATATAAAAGAGATATTTTAGATTACATACAATTATGTAAAGCATGCCATTGTAAGTATGACGATTACGTCAATAAGGCATGGGAAACAAGGAGGGGAAACTATGCTTAATGCAGGCGCAGTAATCGCTAAATTCAAATCAGACTTAACCGACCTCAAAAGTGGTGTTGGTGAAGCAAAAAGCATGATGGGCGGATTGAAAAGTAGCGCCTCAAAGTTTGGTGAAGAGCTAAAAGATAGCTTTAGCGGGTTTATGAATACCGTTAAAATCATTGGAGCCGTAGGCGCTGGTGCATTTACCCTATTTGCAAAATCAGCTATTGACCTTAAGAGCGAAACCGACAAGGCTAATATCGCACTTGGCATAATGAGTGAGCGCTTTGGACAAAATGCAACAAAGGCACGGGCACTTGCCGATATGCTAGGAAAGGATTTAAGAATAGGTACAGGAGCCGCGAGCGAGGGCTTGCAAAACCTCATAAAATCAGGGCTCACCCTAGACCAGAGCGCAGACCTACTTAAACGGTTTACTAACGAGGCCATAACGGGAAAATCAGAAAGCATAAGCCTTGCCGACGCTGTTAAAAACTTGACGTTTGCGTACGCTACAAACAACAGCGCATTAGGCAATATGAGTGGTATTTCCGAAAACTGGAGTAACATAACCGAAAAGGGAAAGTTGGTATTACAAGGCTGGAATGGCACAGCAAACGAAAGTGCGGGTATATCAAAACAACTTGCAACCCAGATTAAGGCGTACGAGGATAGCTTAAAGAAAAGCGGTAAGACGCTAACCGCAAGCGATGACGAAATGGCAAAGTATGTAGGCTTATTACAGCTTACTAACCTTACAATGGGCTCAAGCGAGAAATTCCAAGGAACCTACACCGACAATGTGGCAAAAATGAACCTTAAAATTATTGAGTTAAAACTTGCCCTTGGTACATTACTGCAAAATGCGCTTAACCCGCTTGTGCAGTGGTTTACCAATAGCGGAATTATTGACCGAATGACGGCATTTATTGAGATGATGGGCAAATTAGGAACGGCAATAGTTGGTTTATTCCAAGGAAAAGATACAACCGCACAAATTCAAAGCCTCATACAAGCATTTACTGGCGCCGACCCCTCAACCGCAAAAGCTATTGCCGACGCTATAGCGTGGTTTGTTGCACAACTTAAAATACTTGGCGAGTGGATAGTGGCAAACAAAGAGCTTGTAATTACTTTCCTACAAGGCTTGGCTATTGCGCTTGGAGCCCTCATTATCATTGGCACAATAATAGGACTTCTTAATATGCTATTTAATCCTATTACCTTAATTATTCTTGCAGTAGCCGCACTTTTTACCGCATGGAAAACTAACTTTTTGGGTATCCGCGACTTGGTAGACGGTGTTGTTACTTTTTTAAGCGGACTATTTCAGAGCTTTGCAAATTGGTTTAAGGAAAATCAAGACTGGATAATGCAGATTGCCAAAGGTGCTTGGGAAATAATCACAGGCATATTTAAGCTGGCATTTACCTTAATTGGTGGTGCGCTTAAGGTTTTTGGGCAACTTTTAACGGGTGATTGGAAAGGCGCACTAGAAACGGTAAAACAAACCGCAAAAAGCGCATGGGACGCCGTAAAGCAAATTATTACGGGAATACTTGACGTTATCATAGGCAACATTAAGCGCTTTGCAGGCGACATGATAGGGCAACTTGAGGCTCTATGGAATAAAGCCAAAGAGATAGCAGGCAAGATTAAAGACGCATTAAGCCAAATATCACCATTTCACAAATCAAGCCCAAGTTTAGTAGAGTATGTACAAATGGGCACGGGCATAATTGAGGATACCTACCGCAAATTATCCGATAATTTATCAGGGTTTGACTTTAAGAGTGGTTTAATGAGCTTGACAGGCGCCGACCTTGCCAAGAGCCTTACAGGAGCCGTAGCAGGGGCAAGTAATGGCGGGGCGACGGTCAACCAGAATATAACTATGAACGTACAAGACCGCACAGACGCCGAGTTTATAAATGACCGATTAGCATTTATGTATAGAAACAACAACCTATGATAACTTCTATATTGTGTAATGGACTAACGATAGGTACTTGGGAAAGCGGGTACTTATTTAAGAAATTAACAGGGTTTGATTATCCAAGTGTACGGTTGAACGTAAAAGACATGGGGAATTATCACGGGGCACGGTATGGTAGTGCTTACTTTGGTGCGCGTGTTTTGGGGATTGAGGGCGAAATAATCGCAGACGACCCAGAAGACTACGAAGACAAAAGACGGGCACTAGGGCAGGCTTTCACTATTCTTAATGGCCTACAGCGAGTAGTATTTACGACCCGTGCAGGACTTGAGGTAAAAGCCGATTGTATCGTAAATTCACGCCTTGAAATGCCTTATGAGGCAGGGCAAATGCAACGGGGCAACTTTAGAATTGAGCTTATAGCGCCTTTTCCATTTTTCTTAAGTAGTACGACCTCAAATACTAGAGTGTATATTTTTGAGGGTGCAGGCGGACAAGTGCCAAGCGAAATACCTTTTGACTTTTCAGGCGGAAGCGCAGGAAATGTAGATATAAATAACCTTGGAAATGTAGACGCTTACCCGATAATCAGGCTTTACGGAATAATGAACGACTCCGTTATTAAAAATAACACCACAGGGCTACAACTATCTATTGACTACAATTTAGCAGGTGAAGACGACTACATAGAGCTTAATACATTTTTACATACCGCAAAACTTGCAAACGACACAAACGTATTTGATAAAGTAAGCGGGGATTGGTGGACGCTACGACCAAACATTAACAATATCGTATTAACCGCCTCAAGCTATGGAGCTGGGGCAAGAGCCGAGATTATATACGAATATCACTATTTAGGCGTCTAATTTTATGAAATTTAAGGTATTAGTACAAAACAGTGCAGGCGATAAAAAGTGGGAAGTGCCAATACCAAATTGGAGCTTTACCGAAGAGTTAAACAAAGACCGTAGCGCCACTTTTGATATTGACGAGCAGGTGGTTAAGGCTGTAGCCGATATTTATAATCAAACTGTCCCTTTTATTTTTTATTCAGAATACCGAGAAATTTATATTTTTGATGAGAGCAATAATCGTATTTACGGCGGATATGTGGCCGAGCCAAACGTATATTGCGACGCAAACGGGTATAAAAAAAGGACAATTACAAGCAAAGGCTGGTTATCACTACTTGAAAAAAGGCTAACTAACGTGCCAACCGATACGAAGCGGGTATATACCGCACAGCATGCAAGCGATATTGCATGGGATTTAATCAATTACTCACAAGGATTAAGCTATGGGAGTTTAGGTATTACAAGGGGTGCAGACCCCACAGACGTAGCTAATGACCGCACCTACCGCTACGAAACGATAAAACGGGCAATTGAAAAACTAACAAATAATGAGACCAAGGACGGTATAGATGTAGAGATAACCGCCCAAAAGGTATTTAATGCCTACTATCCAACCAAAGGGCAACAGCGCCCAGAAATTGCGCTAGTTGAGGGCTTTAATATCTTTACATACA
>Ga0209096_1003861_pt1 | contig 12646 bp, 8 predicted proteins | sample AD_UKC034_MetaG_FD_184407 | JGI IMG/M metagenome (GOLD analysis project Ga0209096, IMG submission 184407) | Active sludge microbial communities of municipal wastewater-treating anaerobic digesters from USA - AD_UKC034_MetaG (SPAdes) (version 2) | ecosystem: Engineered > Bioreactor > Anaerobic >... | reverse complement strand
GCGCCCGCTCGGCCTGCGCGAGCCCGGCAGCTACTCGGTGATCCTCGGCGTGTTCCACAACGCCGGCTACGACCAGACGGTGAGCCTGGCCCAGGTGTTCTGGTTCAAGGAGCCACAAGGCCAGCCGGCGCGCTTCTACCTCGGCGCCGAGCACGCGCTGTCGATCGCCGCGGACTTCTCCGGCTTCGGCCCCGACATCACCCAGCTGCGCAAGCGCCTGCGCGGCGCGGGCGCCGAGGTCTTCGACAGCTTCCCGCCCTACGCCGCCTGGTTCCGCCGCCGCTTCGGCATCGACAACGAGCAGGCGCTCGAGCTCTTCCACCAGACCGTGTCGATGAAGTCGGTCGGCAACCTCACCGACTTCGTGCGCCACCACATGCTCGAGCCCTTCGAGGTCGGCCCGCGCATCCAGGCCCTCATCGGCCACTTCGACGACCTCGACCGCGCCCACCAGGCGGTGCTCAAGGCCCAGCGCCAGGTGTCGCTGCTCGCCCCGCTGGTCGAAGACTGCCACCGCCACGACGCGCTCGCCGCCGACATCGGCACGCTGCGGCGCTGCCGCGAGGCGCTGCAGCCGCACTTCGCCGCGCGCAAGCTCGCCCTGCTCGACCACCGCCTGGCGCTCGCCGCCGAGGAGTGGGCGCGCGCCGACGCCCAGGCCAGGCGCCTGGACGGGCTGCGCGAGGAGCAGGCGCTGCGCATCGACGCGCTCAAGCAGGCCATCAACGCCAACGGCGGCGACCGCCTCGAGCGCCTCGCCGCCGAGATCCGCAAGCTCGCGCAGGTGCGCGACGCGCGCCTGGCCAAGTCGCGCCGCTATGCCGAGCTCGCCGCGGTGCTCGGCACCCCCGCCGCCGCCGACGGCGAGGCCTTCGCCGCCCAGCGCCTGCACTTCGCCGCGGGGCGCGAGGACGCGCGCAGCCGCGACGCCGAGCTGCAGAACACGCTCACCGAGCACGCCGTCAGCCTGCGCCAGGGCAAGCTCGAACACGACGCGCTGAGCGCCGAGATCGACAGCCTCAGGCGCCGGCGCAGCAACATCGACGACCGCCAGATCCAGATCCGCGCCGCGCTGTGCGGCGCGCTCGGCATCGACGTCGAGGACATGCCCTTCGCCGGCGAGCTGCTGCAGGTGCGCGAGGACGAGCGCGACTGGGAGGGCGCCGCCGAGCGCCTGCTGCGCGGCTTCGGCCTCGCCCTGCTGGTGCCCGACGCGCACTACAAGGCGGTGGCCGAGTGGGTGGACGGCAACCACCTGCGCGGCCGCCTGGTGTATTTCCACGTCCGCCCGCCGCGCACCGGCGAGCTGCCCGCGCTGCACCCCGACTCGCTGGTGCGCAAGCTCGCGATCAAGCCCGACAGCCCGCACTACGACTGGCTCGAGCGCGAGCTCGCCCACCGCTTCGACGTCGCCTGCTGCGCCACCCAGGAGCAGTTTCGCCGCGAGACGCGTGCGATCACCCGCGCCGGCCAGATCAAGGACCCCAGCGGCCGCCACGAGAAGGACGACCGCCACGCCATCGCCGACCGCAGCCGCTACGTGCTGGGCTGGAGCAACACCGCCAAGATCGAGGCCCTCGAAGCCCAGCGCCGCCAGCTCGAGGCCCGCCTCGGCGAGCTCGGCAGCCGCATCGGCCGCATCGACACCGAGCGCCGCGCCCTCGCCGGCCGCCTCGACGCCCTCACCCGGCTGGAAGAATTCACCGCCTTCGACGAGCTCGACTGGCACGGCGTCGCCGGCGAGATCGCCACGCTGGAAGACGAACGCCGCGCGCTCGAAGCCGCCTCGGACCTCCTCAAGGAGCTCGGCCGCCAGCTCGCCGAGCTGCAGCAGATCCGCGTCGACACCGAGCGCGAGCTCGGCGCCGCGCGCGAACGCCGCGCCAAGGTCGAGCAGCGCCAGGCCGACGCCGAGGACCTGCGCGCGACCACGCTCGCCCTTGTCGACGCCGCGCCGATCGACCCGGCGCTCGTCCCCCAGCTCGAGGCCCTGTGCGCCGAGGTGCTCGGCGAGCACCAGCTCACGGTCGAATCGTGCGACAACCGTGAGAAGGAAGTCCGCGACCTGCTGCAGACGCGGATCGACGCCGAGGATCGCCGGCTGGCGCGCCTGGCCGAGAAGATCATCAAGGCCATGTCGGCCTTCAAGCAGCAGTTCGCGCTCGAGACCGCCGAGATCGACGCCAGCCTGGAGGCCGGCTTCGAGTACGAGAACCTGCTGACGCAGTTGAACCGCGACGACCTGCCGCGCTTCCTCGCGCGCTTCAAGGAGCTGCTCAACGTCAACACGATCAACGAGATCGCCAACTTCAACGCCCAGCTCGCGCGCGAGCGCGAGACCATCAAGGAGCGCATCGCCCACATCAACAAGTCGCTCGGCGAGATCGACTACAACCCCGGGCGCTACATCGTGCTCGAATCCCAGCCCAGCCCCGACGCCGAGATCCGCGACTTCCAGCAGGAGCTGCGCGCGTGCACCGAGGGCGCGCTCAGCGGGGCCGGCGAGGGCGACGACGAGCAGTACTCCGAGGACCGCTTCCTGCGCGTCAAGGGCATCATCGACCGCTTCCGCGGCCGCGAGGGCCTCTCCGACCAGGACCGGCGCTGGACCGCGAAGGTCACCGACGTGCGCAACTGGTTCCTCTTCGCCGCCAGCGAGCGCTGGCGCGAGGACGACAGCGAGCACGAGCACTACTCGGATTCGGGCGGCAAGTCGGGCGGGCAGAAGGAGAAGCTCGCCTACACCATCCTCGCCGCCAGCCTGGCCTACCAGTTCGGCCTGGAGTGGGGCGCGGTGCGCTCGCGCTCGTTCCGCTTCGTCGTCATCGACGAGGCCTTCGGCCGCGGCTCGGACGAGTCCGCGCAATACGGCCTGCGCCTCTTCGAGCAGCTCAACCTGCAGTTGCTGATCGTCACCCCGCTGCAGAAGATCCACATCATCGAGCCCTTCGTCGCCAGCGTCGGCTTCGTGCACAACGAGGGCGGCAGCGCCTCGAAGCTGCGCAACCTGTCGATCGAGGAGTACCGCGCGCAGAAGGCGGAGATGCGGGCCGCCGCCCAGGCCGCGCCGCGCGCCGGCGGCGCCGCATCCGCGTCATGAGCTGGAGCACCGCGCCGGACCTGAAGGCGCAGGTGATGCGCCTGTGGGAACGCGGCGAGCTGCTGCGCGAGGGGCTGAACGCCGCCACGAGCCGCTTCCCGCTGCGCCTCACCCTGAAGACGCCCGGCCCGGATGACATCACCCGCCGCTTCGACGCCGTGCGCGCCTGGATCGCGGCGATCTCGGCCACGCCCCATGTGCGCCTCGAATGGCAGGAGACCCGCCACCGCGTGCAGGGCAGCCAGCGCCTGCCCGCGAGCGCCTGGGTCGACCGCCTCGACGACGCCCTGGCCTGGATCGGCAAGCGCGCCGAGCACGCGCGCTTCCGCGCGCTGCACGCCGAGACTGCGTCGCGCCAGCCCCTGCTGCTGCCCTGGCTGGCGAAGCGCCCGCTGCGCGCGCTCGAGCTCGCCGCCGAGTGGTCGCGCCTGCTCGACGTGGTCGCCTGGCTGCAGGCCCACCCGCGGCCGGGCGTATATCTGCGCCAGGTCGACCTGCCCGGCATCCACACCAAGTTCATCGAATCCCAGCGTGGCGTGCTCGCCGAGCTGCTCGAGCTCGCCCTGCCCGCGGCGGCGATCGACCCGGCGCGCACCGGCGCGCAGCAGTTCGCCGCCCGCTACGGCTTCCTCGACAAGCCCGTGCTGCTGCGCCTCCGCATCCTCGACCCGGCGCTGCACCTGCTGCCCGGCGCGCCCTGCCCCGACCTCGCCCTCGACGCCGACAGCTTCGCCCGCCTGCGACTCGACGTGGCGCGCGTCTTCATCACCGAGAACGAGACCAACTTCCTCGCCTTCCCCCGCGTCGACAAGGCCATCGTGATCTTCGGCGCCGGCTACGGCTGGGAGGCACTGGCACGCGCCGAGTGGCTGCAGCGCTGCCCGATCCACTACTGGGGCGACATCGACACCAACGGCTTCGCCATCCTCGCCCAGCTGCGCGCCCGCTTCGCCCACGTCGAGTCCCTGCTGATGGACCGCGCCACCCTGCTCGCACACGAGGCGCTGTGGGGCCGCGAAGACAGCCCGCGCCCGGCCGACGTCTCGCGCCTCACCGCCGAGGAACGCAGCCTCTACGAAGACCTGCGCGACCACCGCATCTGCCCGTCCCTGCGCCTGGAGCAGGAGCACATCGGCTTCGGCTGGCTGGAAAAATGGCTGAAAATCGTCCATGTGATGGATGATTTTCAGCCATCGGATGGTTGATCTTCATCCAAGGCGTCCCGGGAAACGGCTGCTCAGAACGACCATCGCCCTTCCTGCCCATCTTGGGCCTGCGCCATCTCCAAGACACCGAACCCGAACGCATCCAGCGCGGCAGCGTCTGGGTACCGGACGGCTTCGTGTCAGCAGTGGGGAAAGCGCAGGCGTTCGCGTTAAAGTCCGATCTGTCCGTCTACCCCACCGCTTATGACGCCCGAAGCCCACGCCCGGAACTGCATCGACGCCCGTCTGCAACAGGCAGGCGAACCGGCCAGCGCGCTGCCCAAACGCATCCGAAACCAAGCTGCAGCCACGAGTTCTGCCAGAAAGGCTGACGATAACCGTCACTGCCCGTCCAAGGTCCGTTCATGAAAATCGAATCCATCCGTCTCAAGAACTTCAAGGCCTTCCGCAATGTGCACCTGAAGGACATACCTTCCTTTCTGGTGGTCGTCGGCGCAAACGGGTCGGGGAAATCGACGTTGTTCGATGTCTTCGGCTTCCTGCACGACTGCCTGAAAGGCAATGTCCGGCAAGCGCTCGACAAGCGCGGCCGCTTCGGCGAAGTGCTGAGCCGGGGTTGCGACCCGAAGAAGGACACGCTCCTCATCGAGTTGCAGTACCGCATGGAGATCACTGGCGTCGAGCGGCTGGTGACGTACTCGTTGGAAATCGGTGAGCGGCAAGGGATGCCGGTGGTCTGCAAGGAACTTCTGCGTTACAAGCGCGGCCGCTACGGAAGTCCCTACCACTTCCTCAGCTTTGCCGAGGGCGAAGGCTACGCGATCACCAACGAGGAAGACTTCAACAAGACCGACGAGGAACTCGACCGCGAAACCCAGCGGGTTGCGCCGGACACCCTTGCGATCAAAGGTCTGGGGCAATTCGAGCGTTTCAAAGCCGCCAATGCCTTCCGTAGCCTGATCGAGAACTGGCACGTGTCCGATTTCCACATCAGCGCCGCGCGAGGGCGCAAGGACGCATCGGGCGAAATGGAGCACCTGTCGGAGACCGGCGAGAATCTACCCTTGGTCGCTCGTTACCTGCATGAGCAGCATGCCGAGATCTTCAGCAAAATCCTTGCAACGATGACCAAACGGGTACCCGGCGTGACTTCGGTCGAACCCAAGCTGATGGATGATGGCTACCTCACGCTGCGTTTTCAGGATGGCTCGTTCAAGACGCCTTTCCTCGACCGCTACGTGTCCGACGGCACCATCAAGATGTTCGCCTATCTGGTGCTGCTGCACGATCCGGAGCCGCACCCCTTGCTATGCGTGGAAGAGCCGGAGAACCAGCTTTATCCGCAGTTGATGCCTGAACTCGCGGAGGAATTCCGTAGCTACGCCAATCGTGGCGGACAGGTTTTCGTATCCACGCATTCACCGGATTTCCTGAACGCCATCGAACTCGACGAGGTGTATTGGCTGGTCAAGCAACAGGGCTACTCCGAGATTCATCGCGCGCGCGACCATGCACAAATTGCCGCTTACGTCGCTGAAGGTGATCAACTCGGCTACCTGTGGAAGCAGGGCTTCTTCGACGGGGTCGATCCGCGATGAGGGAACTCGTGTTTCTGCTGGAAGAGCCGTCGGCCAAGGCCATGCTGGAATCCCTGCTCCCCCGGATGCTGAAGCAAGACACCCTTTTCCGCTGCATCCCGTTCGAAGGCAAGCAGGATCTGGAGAAACAACTGACTCGCCGGATTCGTGCGTACCAGAACGAACGCGCCCGCTTCATCGTACTGCGCGATCAGGACAGTCACCCCGACTGCACCGCGGTGAAGCAAGGTTTGCTCGATCTGTGCGATAAGTCCGGCAAGTTTGCGCGATGCCTGGTTCGCATTGCATGCCGAGAGCTCGAGGCTTTCTATCTGGCCGATCTGCAGGCTGTCGAACGAGCCCTCGAGATCGACGGATTGACTCGGCATCAGAACAGCAGGAAGTTCCGATCCCCGGACGGACTCGGCAGCCCCAGCCGAGAGTTGAAAACCTTGACACGCAATCGTTATGAAAAGGTCGCGGGGTCTCGGGCAATCGGCAAACACCTGCAACTCGACAATGCCCGCTCCGCGAGCTTTCGTAATCTCATCGCAGCCATCCGGCGTTGCGAAGACGAACTCCTGCGGGAAGCAGTGTGAGTCCGTTTCTTGGTGCGCCTTATCCGATTTCCATGATCCGCGGCCATCGTCAAGACGGAAACCCGTGTGAGCTCGCCGCTCGTCAGAGTCACCCCGCCAAGGGGAAGGCGGCGGGCGGCGAGTTTCGCATGAGTCCCAAGTACGGACCGTACTTCCTGTGGCCGGAGAGTCTCCTCCCATAACTGAGCGCTTCCCGTCTGCAGGTTCGACAGTTCAGCACGCAAGTGCTTGTTTCGACTGAATCACACATCCCCGGAAATGCCACCACACGACGCCCGCCCCCACGGCCCGGCCACGACTCGTCCCTGACCACCCTCTCTCCGCGAGACATCTTGAAAAGCGCCCTCTTCGTCGACTTCGACAACGTCTATTCCGGCCTGCGCAAGCTCGACCCGGCCATCGCCGACCGCTTCGCCCGCCAGCCCCTGGAGTGGGTCAACTGGGTGATCGGCGAGCTCGAGCTGCCCGACCACGCCCCCGCCGGCGCGCGTCGCCGGCTGCTGGTGCGGCGCTGCTACCTCAACCCGCAGGCCTACCAGCGCTTCCGCCCGTCCTTCAACCTCGCCGGCTTCGAGATCATCGACTGCCCGGCGCTGACGAGCGAGGGCAAGACCAGCACCGACATCCACATGGTGCTCGACATCATCGACCTGCTGCAGCACGAGGCCCGCTACGACGAGTTCATCGTGTTCTCGGCCGACGCCGACTTCACCCCGGTGCTGCGCAAGCTGCGCCGCTGGGATCGGCGCACGACGGTGCTGGCGATCGGCTTTCCGTCGGCGGCCTATCGCGCCTCGGCCGACCTGCTGATCGACCCCGACGAGTTCGTCCGTAACGCCCTCGGCTTCCGCGACGAGGACGAGGCGCCCGCCACCGCCGCCGACAACGCGGACGTGGACGGCCCGTCGGCCGTGGCGAGCGCACGCACCGCGCAGGTGATGCCGGACGCACCCCCCATCGACCCCATCGACTCCGCCGCCCTCGACCGCGCCGTCGCCGAGGTCGTCGCCACCATGCGCGCCGAGGTCGCGCGCGCGACCGCGCCCGTGCCCTGCAGCCGCCTGGCGAGCCTGATCACGACGCGCCACCCCGCCCTCGCCGCCGACTGGAACGGCAAGGGCAGCTTCCGCAAGTTCGTCGACAGCCTCGAGCTCGCGCCGCTGCGCTTCGACTGGAGCAACAGCGGCGGCTTCGTCTTCGATCCCGCCCGCGCCGGCACCGGCATGCAGGACGGCAGCGCCACCCCCGACTGGGGCGAGGACCAGGACATCCTGCCGCTCGCCATGCAGATCCACGAGGTCTCCGGGGTCCCGCTGCTCGGCCCGGTCGAGTATCGCGCGCTGTTCTCGATCATCGAGGACGACGCCGGCCGCCATCCCTTCGACCTCAAGGAGACCGGCAAGCGCGTGCGCGACCGCCTGCGCGAGGCCGGCCACGGCGGCAGCCGGCTCGACGTCAACTGGATCCTGCGCGGCCTGCTGATGCGCGGCCACGCCTTCGGCGAAGGCCAGGACCGCGCGGCGACGCTCGCCACCAAGACGGCGAACAACGTGCGCTCGCTCTGCCTGCGCGAGCAGATGATCCTCGACCGCGCGGCCGAGACGGCGATCGCGCGCTGGTTCGGCACCAGCCCGGACGCACGCCGCATGGGCCAGTAGCAGGGACGGGACGGGCGTCGCGCACCCGCGCGTCTTGCGTGCGCGCGACGGCACACCAACAATGAGGCCTCACGCTGAAACCCCGAGGCGAGGATCATGAACACCAAGACCCGCAGCGCCCTGCGCGCCAGCCTGAAACAGGAAGATGCCGCGCTCGACGAGCGCCTCCCCGAGGCGGAGTCCCCCGCGGCAAAGACTCCGCCCGACGCTCCGGTCGCGGCACCCGAGCGCAAGCCGCGCGCCCGCCGTGCGCCGCCGCAAGGCAGGACGCCGGCGAAAACGGTGGCACCTGGCATCGCGCGCGTCGCTACGGCAGCCGCTTCCGCGCCCGCTGCGCCCCCCGCCAGGGCAGCCTCCTCCATCCCTGCGGAGCCCCGCCCGCGCAGCGGGACCGCCACCCAAGCCGCAAAGCCCTCCAAGCCCAAGACGGAGAAGCGCCAGCGCGCATCCTTCACGCTGGCTGCGAGCGACCTGCACCGCCTCGATGCCTTGCGCAGCGCCATGAAAGCCGCCGGCCGGCCGGCGCGCAAGTCCGAGCTGGTGCGCGCCGGCCTCGCCGCACTCACGGCCCTCGGCCATGCAGATGCGGTCGCGCTGCTCGACGCGCTGCCGCCTCTGAAGCGCACCGCCGGCAAGGGGGATGAGAAGGGCAAGGCCGGCAAGAAGAAGTCCGCGAAGCGCAAGGCCGCCGCCCGCTAGCGCTGATCCCGGCATCTCCGGAAGCTCCCCACCCATGGATCCCGACCTCGCCACCGAGCTGTTCGAATCGCTCGGCCTCGATGCCCTGCTGCCCGAGCCCCTCGCCGCCTGGCGCCCGCTGCTCGCCGAAGGCATGGCCTTCTTCCTCGGGCGCCTGCCTGAAACCCGCCTCGGCGCGATCGTCACAGAACAGCTCGCGCTCGCCGAGAGCGCCTCTGCGGCCGCGCGCGCCACCGCGCTGCTCGCGCACTGCCCCACGCTGCACAAGCTCGGCCAGGTGGTCGCACGCCAGCCCGGCCTCGACGCCGAACTCCGCCGCCACCTGCAGGCACTCGAATCCCTGCCCGCGAATGTGGAGGCCGATACCCTTCACCGGCAGATCGCGGCCGAGCTGGGGGCCGACCACGGCCTGCACCTGGCCGACCGCGCCCTCGCCGAGGGCAGCGTCGCGGTGGTGCTGCCCTTCTCATGGCGGCAGGGCGGACGCAGCCACGAGGGCGTGCTCAAGGCGCTCAAGCCCGGCATCGCCGACCGGCTGGGCGAAGAGCTCGCCATCCTGCCCGCGCTCGGCGACTTCCTCGAGGGCCGGGGCGCGGAGCTCGGCCTGCCCGCCATCGACTACCGCAGCCACCTCGCCGCCGCCGGCCGCCTGCTCGTGCAGGAGATCCGCCTCGACCGCGAACAGGCCAACCTGCGCGCCGCGGCGGCGCTGCTCGTCGACGATGCCGACGTCTTCGTCCCCACGCTGCTGCCCTGGTGCACGCCTGCGCTGACCGCGATGGAGCGCATCGACGGCCCCAAGCTCAGCGACGCCGCGCTGTCGACGCACGAGTCCCGCCGCCTCGGCCGCGCGCTCGTCGGCGGCCTGCTCGCGCGCCCCTTCTGGTCGTGCAGCGAGGACTCGCCCTTTCACGGCGACCTGCACGGCGGCAACCTGCTGCTCGCTCCCGACGGCCGCGTGGCCGTGCTCGACTGGAGCCTCGTCGCGCGCCTGAGCAAGGCCGAGCGCGAGGCGCTGGTCGAAGTCGCCCTCGCCGCCCTCGCCCTCGATCCGTCGCGCATCACGGCCGGCCTCGCCGGGCTGGGCCTGCGCGACAGCCGCAGCACGGCGATCGGCGCCACCGTCGAGCGCGCGCTCGACACCCTGGTGCGCAGCGGCCGCCCGCTCGGCTTCGACTGGCTGGTCGGCCTGCTCGACGCGCTCGCGCTGCAGGGCGCGAGCGGCTTCGGCGAGCAGCTGGCGGTGTTCCGCAAGAGCTGGCTATCGCTCGCCGGCGTGCTCGGCGACCTCGGCGGCGGCCACGACACCGACCTGCCGCTGCTCGGCCTCGGTCTGCAGCGCTTCACCGCCGAGTGGCCCGCACGCCTGCTCGCCCCGGCCGACTCGCGCGCCTTCTCCACCCACGTCTCCACCGCCGACCTGCTGCGCGCAGCCGCGGACGCCTGGCCCGCCGGCCTGCGCTACTGGCTAAGGCTGCTCGGGCACGGACACTGAACGAGGGCTCATGCGGGAGCGGCACCGGCCGCGAAGGCCGCACTCCGACGGGCACGGCCGCGACTGCGAGCACAGCGCCGGCTTCAGCCCGGCGAGGATGCTGCCCATCTTCAATCCTCGATGAGCCCGACCACCGCGGCGACCAGGCGCGCCACCTCCTCCTGCGCCGGCGCGGCAGCCCGCCCGAGGCCGAACACCGAGGTCCCGCGCACCGCGCTCAGCGCGTAGGCGCTGCGCTGCGACAGCGCGGCGTCGAGCACCGGCAGGGTGAAATCGCGCAGCACATCGAGCACGTCGGCCGACAGCGCGGTGCGCGTCACGCGGTTGGGCAGCAAGGCACCGCGCAGGCCGGGGCGGCTGCGCTTGCGCTCGAGGATCAAGCGCTCGATGCCGCGCGTCGCCCACAGGTCGGTCGGTCCCGGCACCACCGGCACCAGCGCGATGTCGCAGAGCTCGAGCGCGCTCATCGTATGTGCGTGCTCGATCGAGGGCGGGCAGTCCATGACCACCACGTCCACCTTGTTGGCGACCGGGCGCAGGGTCTTGGCCATCCTGTCGGCGCTGCCGGCGAGGCGCACCACCTGGGCCGGGAAAGGCGCCTCGGCGGGCGCGGACTCGGCCCAGCGCGAGGCGCTCTCCTGCGGATCGAGGTCGGCCAGTGCCACGCGGTAGCCTTCGAGGGCGAGGCCGGCGGCGAGCTGCATGGCGACCGTGGTCTTGCCCGAACCGCCTTTCTGGGAGATCAGTGCGATCAGCGTGGGTGCGCTCATGGTCCATCCCGTGGTGGTGATGCCCGACAGTCTAGCCAATCGGCCGTCCGCCGTGGCTCCATGGCACGCCGCGAAGGCATTCGGGCAAAGGATGAGCGGAGAAATATTGCGTCGCAACAACCGCGGCGAAATCCTTTGCTACAATTCGGACCTTCTGCAACAGGGTTTCCAGCCATGGCGCGAGAGATCGAGCGCAGGTTCCTGGTCCGCGACGTACGGATCCTCGACGGACGCAGGGGCGAGCACATCATCCAGGGCTATCTCGCCAAGGAGATCGGCTCGATCTCGACGCGGGTGCGTATTCGCGGCGAGCGTGCCTACCTGACGCTGAAGTCGCCCAAGCAGGGCTTCAGCCGCGACGAGTTCGAATACCCCATTCCGGTCGGCGACGCCCGCCAGATGATCGCGCAGCATTGCGTCGGGCGGGTGGTGCGCAAGACCCGCTACCTGGTCGATCACGCCCACCACGTCTTCGAGGTCGACGTCTTCCAGGGCCAGCACGCCGGCCTGGTGGTCGCCGAGGTCGAGCTGCCGCACGAGCAAACCCCGCTCTGCCTGCCGCACTGGGTCGGCGACGAGATCACCCACGACTCGCGCTACGGCAACTTCACCCTCGCCGAGCAGGCCGCCCTGCTGCACGCTGCTGCAACGGCCGCGATCGCGGCCCCTGCGGCTGCCGCGAAGCCGATCCTCGGCCTGCCGGTCGCGCATTGAGGTCTCTCCGCGGCCGCGCACGCCGGCCGCTCCGCAGCCCGCGCAGCCGTCCGCAGCGGCGCCTTCGACGTCGCCGCGTTCAGGCGCCAGCCTGCAGTCGCATCGCCTCACCGGTCTCGTCGAAAGTCATCGCCGCTCGTCTGCCCGCCGCGTTCGCGGCAAGCCAGACCGTCGCCGCCGCGACGTCGAGCGGACGCGCAAACAGATAGCCCTGGCCCTCCTGGCAGCCGAGGTCGCCGAGGACCGCATCCTGCCCGTCATGCTCCACCCCTTCGGCCACCGTGCGCAGTCCCACGCTGTGCGCCATGCGCAGGATGGCCTCGACGATGGCCGCGTCCTGGTGATTGGTGGCGAGCTCGGCGACGAAGCTGCGGTCGATCTTGAGCGCCGAGATCGGCAGCCGGCGCAGCAGGGTCAGCGAGGAATAGCCCACGCCGAAGTCGTCGATCGCGATCGAGGCGCCCATGCGGCGCAGCGCCTGCAGCAGGCCGTTGGCGGCCGGACCGTCGGCGGTGAGCGCGCTCTCGGTGAGCTCGACCTCCAGCCGGCAGGCGTCGACCCCGTGGCGCTCGAGGATCTCCACGATGCGTTCGACGAGCTCGGGACGCAGCTGCGCCGGCGACACATTCACCGCGATGCGCGGCACCTGCAGCCCGGCACGATCCCAGGCCGCGAGCTGCGCCACGGCGAGCTCCATCACCGCCAGGCCGAGCTCCCAGATCAGCCCGCAGTCCTCCGCGAGCGGCACGAAGCGGCCGGGCGCGAGCAGGCCGAGGCGCGGATGGCGCCAGCGCACCAGCGCCTCCATGCCGGCGAGGCTGCGGTCCTCCAGGCACAGCTGCGGCTGGTAGTGCAGCTCGAGCAGGCC
>Ga0209096_1003858_pt1 | contig 12648 bp, 5 predicted proteins | sample AD_UKC034_MetaG_FD_184407 | JGI IMG/M metagenome (GOLD analysis project Ga0209096, IMG submission 184407) | Active sludge microbial communities of municipal wastewater-treating anaerobic digesters from USA - AD_UKC034_MetaG (SPAdes) (version 2) | ecosystem: Engineered > Bioreactor > Anaerobic >... | reverse complement strand
CGGCGCCATCCACCGATGGCTCCTGGACGAGCGCGGCCGGGTGACCGCGGTGCGCGAGGACGTGCCGGCCGAGGCGGCCCAGGGGCTGGGGAAGGGGCTCCCCGTGGGGCTCCGGTCGTTCAGCCGGCTGGCCCACAAGTTCCGGAGCGGCGACGACTGCCTGGACCTGCAGACCCGGTTCCACTGGGACGCCACCGGCAACCTGGTGGAAACCGTGGATCCCCGCGGCGGCGCCACCCGCTTCGAAAACCACGACCGGCACGGACGCCCTTCCCGGACGGTGGATCCGACGGGCCGGGTGACCCGGCGCGAGTGGAACGACTGGGGCGAGTGCGCGTACGAGCGCGGCCCCCAGGGCCGGGAAGCGCACCGGAGCTTCGACGCGTACCACCGGCCGGTGGCCGTGCGCGTGACCGACGGCCTGGGCGGGGCGTCGACACCCGACTATCTGGAAACGACCAGCTACTATCCCGGCGGCCAGGTTCGGACGCGGGTGGTGGAGGAAATCGGCAATTCGTTTGCCCGTCTGGACGAGCAGGTGGAGTTGGACAGCCTGGACCGCGTCCGGAGCCGCCAGGTGACCTTCCCCCACCCGGTCGACGTCAGCCCGGTCGTCCTGCGGGAGACCAGCGACTATGACCGCACCGGCAACCTGGTCGCCCGGGTCGAGACCGTCACGCCCGATGACGGCCGGCCGTTGCACCACGCCTTCTTCTACGACGAGCGGGGACTGGAACGGGAGCACCAGGTCAACGGGCGGATCGTCCGCCGGCAGGGCTGGGATCTCGCCGGCCAGAAGACCTGGGAACGCGACGCCGCCGGACGGCTGCGGCGCTTCCTCTACGACGGCCACGGCCGGCTGGCCTGGGAGATCGCCGGGCCGGTGGGCCCGGACGACGGGGCGCCGGCCGAGCCGGTGGCGCGTCCGCCGGAGGCGGACGGCCGCTGGGCCCGCTTCTGGCACTACGACGCCGAGGGGCGGGTGGTGGCCGAGTCGGACTTTGCGGGGGGAGTGACGGCCTACGCCTACGACGCGCTGGGCCGGCGGATCGCCGTCACCAACGCCCTGGGGCAGGTCGTGGAATCCGACTACGATCCGGCGGGGAATCCCGTCGAGGAGCGGGACCTGACCCGCGGCCGCTGGACGCGCTTCCGCTACGACGCGGCCGGGCGGCCCCTGCAGAAGACGATCGGCACCGCCGGCGACGCCCTGGGCGACGCCGACGGGCGGGACAGCTATGCCTGGACCTACGCCTACGCCGACGGCGCCGGTCAGTGGAGCGAGGAGACCAACGTCCAGACCGGCGTGCGCACCCGCACGCTCCACGACGCCCACGGCCGCCTCCATCGCCGCGAGGTGGATCCCGACGGCTTGCTCCTGGTGACCGAGGTCCGCTACGACGCCTTCGGCCACCGGCGGGAGGAGACCGACCCGCTGGGACGGCGGACCCGGTTCTGGCATGCGCCCACGGGGTGGCTGGTCCGGACGGAGGATCCGGAAGGGTTCCGGATCGACCAGGCGTTCTTCAGGGACGGCGCCGTGCGCCGGCGCGCGGCCCAGGTGGACCGGGACGGGGATCGGGTGCTGCTCACGGAGTTCCAGTACGATCCGGTGGGCCGACCGGTGACCGAGCGGTTGCGCCGGGAGGCCGACGGCCAGCCCGCCTGGACTGAAGAGCACCGGTACGAGTACAGTCCCTTCGCCACCGGCGGTGACGGCGTCTCCTGGTGGACCGACACCGACGCCATGGGCCGGGTCACCCGCCACGAGCAGGATGCCACCGGCCGGGAATTCCGGACGGTGTTCCCGGAAAACGGCGGCCTGCCGCGCGAGGAACGGTTCGGTTTCGACGGCGGCGGCCGGAAGGTGCTGGAGATGAACCGCCGCGGCGTGGTCAGCCGCTATGGCTATGACGCGCTGGGCCGGCTGACCGAGTTCCGCGAGGCCGTGGAGCAGCGGCCGGCGGGCGGCAAGGCCGGGGCGGCGCAGCCGGCGGGCGGCGAGCGGCCGGTCAGGATCGATTACCTGGACCACCTGCTCCAGCGCCTCGAGTGGGATGCCCTGGATCGGCCCACCCGGATCGTGCTGGATCCGCTGGGCCGCGAGATCGCGGCCAGCCGCAGCGCGGTGGATGCGGCTCTCTACGACGCGGCGACCGGCTACGGCGGTATCATCGACGCGATGACGCTGTGGCGGCGCTGGTACGATTCCGACAACCGGCTGGTGGTGGAGAGCGACGCCACCGACGCCGCCATCCGGCAGGCGTACGACGCGGCTGGCCGGCTGATCGAGAAGACCACCGGGTTGCGGCTGGCAGACCCCGGATCCGGCGCGACGTCCGAAACCGAGGCCACGGCGCGGTGGCGGTACGACTTCGACGCGGCCGGCAACCTGGTCCGGGAATACAGCCCGCGGCTGGACGCCAAGTACGGGGACGGGGTGCACGCGGCCTGGACCTACTATTACAATGGCCGCAATGAACAGACCAGCGCCGCCGACGCCGATGTCCTTAAGACCACCACCGAGTATGACGGCTTGGGCCGGCGGACCGCGGTCGTGTCGCCCATGGGGCACCGGACGCTGTACGGCTGGGACGAGCTGTCCCGGCTCACCGGGGTGGTGCAGGGGGCCGAGGCCGGCGCCGCGGTGACGGCGGCGACCCGGTACGTGTACGACCTGGCCGGACCGGTGCGGTTCCAGATCGACGCGGCCGGCCGCGTGGTGGAGCGGGTCTACGATCCGTGGGACCGGATGACCGAATACCGTCAGTGGGACCGGGCCGCGGGCGAGATTCCTGGCCTCGAGGCGGGCCGGCCGACGGTGCCGTTCGCCGGGGCGGCCTGGCTCTCCGCCTACGACGCGGTGGGCAACCTGGCGGCGGCGGCCGATCCGGCCGGGCGGGAGCGGACCCTGGCCTACGATTGGCGCAACCGGGTGACCGAGGAGTCATGGACCTGGCCCGGCGCGGACGTGGCGGGCCTGCCCGACGTGCCTCTCGCGGTGCGGTACGCCTACGACGACAACGACAACCTGGTGCGGGTGGCGGAGACGGCGTGGGTCCGTCCGGAGCTGGCGGACGTGGGTGCGGGGGAGGATCTGAGCGCCGAGGGTCCGTGGCGCCGCGTGGCGTACACCACCCGCTACGTCCACGACACCCTGGACCGGGTCCAGGAACAGACCGACGGCCGCTGGGGCACCCGGACGGCGTTCTGGTACGACCGGGCCGGGTCGCGGACCGGCGTGGGCTACCCCGGCGAGTGGTCCGCCCCGCCCCCGGGTCAGTTGCCGGCGGCGCCGCCGTCGGCCGCCTACCGCTACGACGCCGCTTACCGGCTGGTGGGCGTCACGCGCCACACCGCCGACAAGCGGGCGGCCGCGGAAGCCGCCGCGGCGACATCCGTCCCGGATGGTGCAGTGGGAACCGCTGATGCCGGCGGTGACGGCGCGTCGTCCGATGACGACACCGGCGGCGATCCTGACGGAGACCCGGAACCAGGGGCGGATCTCCAGAACGATCGGCCGGGCGTGAGCCGACACGAGGCGGTTCCGACCGCGCCCCAGCCGCTGCTTCCCGCCGGACATCGGGACCCGGACGGTCCGCCGCGTCGCCTCGTGGAACCGCCGGCTTCGGGCCTGTCAAGTTCTGGACAAAACCTGACAGCAGCTTTGTGTCCTTCGTGGCTTCGTGGTGACAAATCCTCCACCGAGATCGCCGCTTACACCTACTTCCCCGACGGTCTGGTGGAGTCCGTCACCTTCGCCAACGGCGTCGTCACCCGCTACACCTACCGGGACAACGGCTGGGTGGAGTCCATCGTCACCCGCACCGACGCCGGCGACCTGGTGAGCCGCTACGAGTACGATTACGATTCCGACGGCAACCGCATCGCCATGCGGGAGTGGAACGCCACGCCGGCCCGGCGCGCGGCCGACCCCATGTGGGGGGCGGCGGCGCGCGAAACCCGCTACGACTATGACAACCTCGGCCGGTTGGTCGCGGTGACCTACCCGGCGGCCGGGCCCGACGCCCAGGCCCGGCGGGTGGCGTACACCTACGACGGGGCGGGGAACCGGCTGAGAGAGCTCGAACAGACGCTGGACGGAGGTGGCAATCCGCTCCGGGCGATCAAGGACCGGGCGTATCACTACACCGATCAGAACCAGTTGGCGTTTGTTCTGGACCACCTGACGCCCGGCCGGAGCGTCCGCTACGAATACAACGCCGCCGGCGACACCACGGCCAGGATCATCGGCGAGCTGGCACCCGACGGCACGGTGGTGGACGAGCGCCTGCGGCTGGCGTTCGCCTGGGACGCCGCCGGGCGCCTGCGGCAGGTTCGGCGGATCGTTGCGGCCGCCGGCGGCGAGCCGGCCCGCGACGAGCTGATGGGGGAGTTCTGCTACGACTACGCCGGCCGCCGGGTGCGCAAGGACGGCCGGTTCGTGTGCCTCGGCGACGGGGCCGGCGACCCCGTCCCTTCTGATAACCGGCTATATGTCTACGACGGGGGGGCGGTGCTGGCCGAGTACGCGCCCGACCCGGAGCCCGACCCGGCGAAGGCCGCCTCCGGTCATCTCAATGTCTCTGACACCCGAATTCCGCCCGAGGCCACCGGGGGCCGGCTCGGGGACGCTCGGAGTCTGCAGACCGCTGCAGGCGGCGGCCCCGAAGGCTTTTTCAAGGCGCGCCAGTACCTCTACGGCACAACGCTCCTCGCCGCCGAATCTTCCGATCCGAGCCCCGAGCCCCCAGCCCCGAGCCTCGTCTTCTACCATCTCGACCCCCTCGGCTCCACGGTCAACCTGACCGCCGGTGACAATGTCGCCAATGATGGCAAAGGGCATCTCGCTTCGAGTACTGCCGCATCATCGGGCAACATTGCCACCGCGAGCACTACCGGCGTCTTGGCCGATCCGTTACCCGGCGCCGTCACCGCCGCCTACCTCTACGACGCCTGGGGCAACCACCGCGAGCTGGATCTGAACAGGCCGGACGGTCCTATCTTCGATGGCGACGCCGGCTACGATCCCGCCACCGGTCTGTGGGACTGGACCCAGTATCTAACCGACATCCAATCGGCCTTCGACCCGAGCCTCGAGCCTCTAGCCTCGAGCCTCGCCTGGAATCGTTTCACCTACACCGGCCACGAGTTCGATCCAGAAACCGGGCTCTACTACTTCAAGGCCCGCTTCAACGACCCCGAGCTCGGCCGCTTCGCCTCGGCAGACCCCTACCTCGGCGACACGCTGACCCCGCCCAGCCTCCATCGCTACCTCTACGCCCACGCCAATCCGCTGACGTTTGTTGACCTGACGGGCTATCTGGCCTATCGCTATTTCGGCCGGGAGGCCGGCAACGGCCAGGAACGGTCCTATGTCGTGGCTGAAATTGAGACGGAGGATGTCTACCGCCATCCGATCCATTCAATTCTGAGTGGGTATCGGTTCGAGGACAACGCTCAGCAGAATGCCTTCCTCAGCGAGTTGGGGCGGCTGAATCCCGGTATCGTTTCCATCGATGCTCAGGGACGCGCCGGATGGGACCTGGAGGTGCTGGGACGGGCCGGGCAGGTGGTGCGCCTCCCGGTGAGCGCCGATTACCGGTTGACCGACGCGGCCACGGCGGAGATCGTCGCGGAAAGCGGCGGGGCGACCAACATGGACGAGTGGCGGCGGCACCGACTCGCCGGGGAGATGAAGTCGCGGGTTTCTGAGAAAGCCGTCATGCAGCTGACCGGCGGTACAACAGCCGGGGGAGTGGCCACAGTGCTTGCCGCTCCGTTGGGCGGCAGCGTTCTGGCCAGCGGTCTAATCGGCGGAGTGGTCAACGCCGCCGCCACCCAGGGCGGTCAGATCGTTGTCGGGATGGCATACGGCGACACGCTCTCGAATGCGGTCGATACCAACTTTGACTTAGACTCTATTCTCATTTCCGGCGTCGTTGGAACGGTCGGCGGGGCGATCGCTCACATTCGTTCCGGCCTTGGCGCCTCGTCAATCATGACGCTCTTTAGGAACGGCGTTCCCTCCGCCCCGCAAGCTGCAAGCAGCGCATCGGGAAAACCACCATTTCCTAAACCCATGGCTGAACCAAGGTATTCTTGGCCTGGCCATGCGAATGCTTCATCGGCCGAAGAGCAACTCGCCAGGAATATTCACGATTTGCCGGATGAAGCAGTCATCCGATGGGGTGATCCGATTGGCTCGCACGGCAGTGATGTCATCTCTGTAAATGTACGAACCGGCGAGGTGACGTTATGGGACTCTAAGTACAGAGGGATAGCCAGAACTGTTCAGCAATCTCAGACTTTTTCTGATCCAGCGAGGCTCCACAATGCTGTAAATGAAGCTGTTGAAACCCTGAGAATTAACACATCTCTTCCAGAGAATATCAAACAACAAGCCTTGCGGAATCTTCAGCGAGGTTCATTTCATACTCGAACTGCCGGTATGGGGAATGCTAAAAATTCTACATTGAGATAAAATAGGAGAGATTATGAAAAAATACGATCAGGATACTGAAACAATAATCCTTAAAGGTGCGTCTGGATATCAATTTGACATAGAAAGCTCATTCTTAGAGGCTGAACAAGCAAACGGCCTTGGAAGCAGTGCGCTTGTATTTCTGAACACAGCTATAAGATGCTTACTAGTAAACTATGAGGGGCCGTCTCTTGAGCTACTTAATAAAGCAAGGGAATGGCTATTGACAGCGATTGAGCAGTGCGAAAAACCAAATCATTATTTTCCATATGCGACCGAAGCTGGACGATATTCAGCTCTTTCTATATTGTCATGGCTGCTGGAGAATAAACATGACATCGAATCCTTATCCAATTCGGTACACAACAGGGATCTGTATCTGACCACAATAACTCAATGGGACAAGGTAGGGATCTCTATGATATTACCAGATTATTTCGATGCCGGGTTCTATTCGAGGGCAATAGAAATCTTTGAGAAAACACATGGTTTTCATTTACCGAAACAGATAGATCGCATAAAAACTGAAGGGCCGTTGATTTATATCATGTGCCGTCATCAATTGGAAATCGATGATCGAAGCGAAGAGCTTACAGCTGGTGTACAAGCATTCTTAAACAGGAATATGAACCAGTGGCTGGTCAATGGTCATTTTGATGTGGCAGCCAGATGGATGAAAATCGTCTACTGGAAACAAGGCAATGCCGGAATGAGTTCCCGAGATGCCCTGATGAAATGTCTGTCTCATATTTGAGCCATTACATAGACCGTTGATGGCATTCTATCTTTATAGTTAAGATGCGACTCCAGCGGAGTACACGCCGACGGTAACGGCCACGACATTCTTTCTGCCTCGTCCGATTCCGGCCAAGCTTGGAGTGCATCCTAAAACCTCGCCCCCGACAGCTTTTCAAGGCGCGGCAGTACCTATACGGCACAACGCTCCTCGCCGCCGAAACCTTCGACCCCAGGTCCCAGCCCCCAGGTCCCAGGTCCCGTTTCTACCATCTCGACCCCCTCGGCTCCACGGTCAACCTGACCGCCGGCGAGGATATCCCCGGTGGTCCCGCCGCCGGCACCGTCACCGCCGCCTATCTCTACGACGCCTGGGGCAATTACCGGGAATTGGATATCACCGACCCGGCCCTCCCCGGCGATCCCCTCTTCGACGCCACCCCCGACCTCGACCCCGACGGCCTATACGCCTGGGAATCCTACCTGGCCAACATCCAGTTAGCTTATGATCCGACGAGCCTCGAGCCTCTAGCCTCGAGCCTCGCCGCCTGGAACCGCCTCACCTACACCGGCCACGAGTTCGACCCCGAGACGGGGCTCTACTACTTCAAGGCTCGCTTCTACGACCCCGAGCTCGGCCGCTTCGCCTCGGCAGACCCCTACCTCGGCGACACGCTGACCCCGCCCAGCCTCCACCGCTACCTCTACGCCTACGCCAGCCCGCTGCGCTACGTGGACCTCACCGGCTATTACAGCGTGAGTGCGGTGGGCGACGATCACCTGGTGGTGGCGGTGGATCGGCTGGATGCGGCCCGGGAAAGCCAGGTTGCCGGATCATCCGTCACTGGTTTGCTCCAGTGGTTCGAGTTCGAGGAATCAGCCGAGCGCCGGCAGTTTTTGGCGCAGCTGGGCGCACTCAATCCGTGGATGGTCACGGAGCGGGGATGGGCCGGCCGGGAGTTTCGCGCGGGCCGGAAGGTGATCCTTCCATCGGGCTATGCCTTCTCCGCCGCCGGGAAACAGCACCTGACGGACTACCTGATCGCGCAGCACGAGGCGAACCGGTCCTACGGGGCGAAGGTGGGTGCGGCGGTAGGCGAGCGGGTGTCGGAAGGGGCGGTGATGGGACTGGCCTGGCTGGCGGTGACGCTGGGGGCGGACCCGGCGGGGTGGGCCGATGACGCCATCACCATCGCCGGCGAGTTTGGGAAATTTCTCGATGAGCGGTCAATCCGCCAGGCCGCGGTGACGGCGGGGTATACGGCGGCAGCCGTCCTGCCGGCGGCATCGACGCGGGCGGTGAAGGCAGTGGAGCAGGCAGTGGACAAGGCGCTGGACGCCGCCCGCCGCACCGCCGCCGAAGCCACCCAGCGCCTTTCCTCGGAAACCATTCAACAAATCACCACCACCGCCGATGATATAATCAAGCGGTTAGAGAAAGCCCAAAACAGTGGAGCGGGTAAATGGGTGCAGAAACCACGTCGGGGAGGTCCGTCATTAACGCATCAATCCAGAATGTCCGGTCAACCGATTCAGGAAGTTGGTGGGAAACAACTGATCAACGAGTATGAAGTCAACGGTGTATTTTTTGATGATTTCAAAAATGGGAAGTTGATCGACTATAAGGATAATTACACAAAATTTATAGACAAGAAAACAGGTAATTTTCTCGAATGGTTCCAAGGTGCCAAGGAACTTCAAAATCAAGCATGGAATCAAGTCAAAGCCGCCAACGGCACACCTGTGGTGTGGAAAGTTGGGGCGAACCAAGTTGACGCTTTTATAAAAACTGTTGGTGATATTCCTGGATTACTGATTATCCCATAACAGGAGCATGTGCATGAATAGCTATATGTATCACCAACGATGCCGCCCACTGAGCGATTTCAGGATCAATGAAATTATCGAATGGCTGAACCTTATGCAGGAAGCGTTTGGATTAGAATGTGTATATGATTCAAATGACAAGTCCGTAGAACTGGTTGAACATATTTTGCACAATATATTTGAGAAAAATAAAAACAAGCGATTCCCCGAAATCGGCTCAATTGAACACTTTTTCAGCATCCCACCCAAGCTGCGGAAAGATGAAACGATACGTTTCGAAGTTCATACTGGAATTCACACTGGCCAGAAGTTCGCCGATACTTATCACGTCTCCATTGGAGAATGTCCGCCGGTACCTGATTTCAAGTACTTCCGACACTCCATCGAGATATTCCGGCCATTCGAGGCGTACCTTTCCGAAAGCAAAAATGAGAGGGAGATGGATGCTTATGACTGGTTCCAAGCCTTTGGCTTCAGCAGGCCATCTATCATTCGGGGTTTCCATTATCTTGATGAGACATTCGCTGAATCGATCGGCGGAGTGGATTATTGTCTGAAGGCCCCGGTATGGAAAGTGGAACGGTTCTGTGAAGGAGTTTTGATTCAGTTGAACGAAGGCGTCTTCGATACTGAAAATCCCTCACATCTTAACGCACAGCAGAAAGCAATGAAATATTTCATGATGTGAGCTTTGCTGTTGGGGTTTCCGCCCGCGCGTGAGGTGCATCAGGCGAGGGCGTACTTTGTCGGACGCGCCGCCCGGCGCCGTCGCCGCCGCCTACCTCTACGACGCCTGGGGCAATTACCGGGAATTGGATATCACCGACCCGGCCCTCCCCGGCGATCCCCTCTTCGACGCCACCCCCGACCTCGACGAAAACGGCCTATACGCTTGGGAATACTACCTTGCTGACATCCAAACCGCATTCGACCCGAGCCTCGAGCCTCTAGCCTCGAGCCTCGCCTGGAATCGTTTCACCTACACCGGCCACGAGTTCGATCCCGAGACGGGCCTCTACTACTTCAAGGCCCGCTTCTACGACCCGGAACTGGGCCGCTTCGCCTCGGCAGACCCCTACCTCGGCGACACGCTGACCCCGCCCAGCCTCCACCGCTACCTCTACGCCTACGCCAGCCCGCTGCGCTACGTGGACCTCACCGGCTATTACAGCGTGAGTGCGGTGGGCGACGATCACCTGGTGGTGGCGGTGGATCGGCTGGATGCGGCCCGGGAAAGCCAGGTTGCCGGATCATCCGTCACTGGTTTGCTCCAGTGGTTCGAGTTCGAGGAATCAGCCGAGCGCCGGCAGTTTTTGGCGCAGCTGGGCGCACTCAATCCGTGGATGGTCACGGAGCGGGGATGGGCCGGCCGGGAGTTTCGCGCGGGCCGGAAGGTGATCCTTCCATCGGGCTATGCCTTCTCCGCCGCCGGGAAACAGCACCTGACGGACTACCTGATCGCGCAGCACGAGGCGAACCGGTCCTACGGGGCGAAGGTGGGTGCGGCGGTAGGCGAGCGGGTGTCGGAAGGGGCGGTGATGGGACTGGCCTGGCTGGCGGTGACGCTGGGGGCGGACCCGGCGGGGTGGGCCGATGACGCCATCACCATCGCCGGCGAGTTTGGGAAATTTCTCGATGAGCGGTCAATCCGCCAGGCCGCGGTGACGGCGGGGTATACGGCGGCAGCCGTCCTGCCGGCGGCATCGACGCGGGCGGTGAAGGCGGTGGAGCAGGCAGTGGACAAGGCGCTGGACGCCGCCCGCCGCACCGCCGCCGATGCGGCCCGGCACCTCAGCACGGAAGCCCTTCAACAAATCGCCACTACCGCCGATGATTTAATCAAGCGGTTAGAAAAAACCTCCAAAAATGTTAATATTGAAATCAACGGTTTTAAACTTGGCAAGCACATTGAGATGCCTAGTCCAAGACAGGGGATGGAATCGCACCATGGTGTTTTATCGAGATGGATGAAAGAGAAGTACCCTGGTTATAATCCAGATAAAGCACCATCTGTGTTGATGCCTAAAGAAGCTCATAATGCAACTCGTGCTGTCTATAACAAATGGTATGCTGAATTGAGGCAACGAATGGGCGGAAGTTTCGATTGGGCAAAAGTTTCCGAAAAAGAAATGCGTTCACTTTCTGATCAGATGTTTAGAGTATCCAATACCCCTCAAACAATCAGGGAGAATTATTGGAATTGGTACGGGAGGATGAAGGCCACTCTCGAAAAACAATTAGTGCCTTGATGAGATGATAAAGGGAGATCTGTGAATGGATAATAATCGGAATGAACTCCTTTCAGTCGAAGCAATGAGAAAGAAATACGGTCTTGTGGCGGAGAATCGTCAATATATCAAGTTGGATAAGGAAAAGGTGCCTGTTGCTCTTAGGCATCTGATTCCCTATGCAGAGCTCTGGGGAGTGAGCGATGATCTGATTCGCCAAGACATGATTAATAAAGCTCCCATCGAAGCTGTGGAGGAGTTGATAGGTATCGTCAAAGATCACGCGGATTTGCTTGATGAATGGCTTGCAGGTCCAGAATCTGAAAACCTGAACAATCTCTCTGATGAATATCTTGCTTTTTCTGCAATGAGAATGGCAGCTGATGGTTTTTGAAAACTTAATACTTCAATTGTTCTAAGCGCTGTCGCGGCTGACGGCGCGCACCGTGACCTTCAGCGACCACCTGGTGCACCACACCTTCACCTACGACGGCGGCGCGGTGGCCGCCCCGCCGGCCGGGCACCCGGGCGACTTCGCCTGGGGGCGCCTGACCCACGACCGGACGACGTACGGGCTGGACCCCGGCGCGGTGGCGGTGGAGCGGTTCGTCCGCTACAACTGGCAGGGGCTGCCGGAGGAGAAGGCGGAGCGGTTCGGCACCCTGGTGAATGAGGATACGGTGGCGGGCGAGGAGTTCGTGACCGCCTACCCGGCGTACGACCGGCAGGGGAACCTGCGGGCGATGACCTATCCGTCGGGGCAGGCGGTGGCGTGGGAATACCAGGACGGCGGGACGCTGCGAGAAGTGGGCGACGGGACGCGGACGATCTTCTCCAACCTGGCCTACGCCGCCCACGGGGCGGTGGCGGGGATGCGGCTGGGCGACGCGGCCACGGGCCAGGCGGGCTGGGGGCAGGCGTTCGACCCGGCGCGGCTCTGGCCGGTGCGGATCGTGGCGGGGACCACCGCGGTGACCGCCAACACCTCCACCGCCAGCGGCGCCGTGCTCTTCGGGCTGGACTACGACAACTACGAGGCCAACGGGAACATCGCGGCGGTGACGCGGACGCTGCGCACCGGCGCCTACGGGACCCCGCACACCCTGGATTTCGGCTACAGCTACGACCGGCTGAACCGGCTGGCGGGGTGCGCCGTGGCGGATGCGGTGTATACTTATGCCATGGACGAGTTCGGGAACATCACTGCGCGCACGCGGGCCGCGGGGGGCGGCGGCGACCTGCCGAGCTCGCTGGCGCTCGTGGTGAACCGGGCGACGAACCGACTGGGCGGTGCCGGGTACGGCTACGACGTGCTGGGGAACCTGGTGACCATGCCGGCTGCCGACGGCGTCGGGACCGTGAGCATGACCTATC
>Ga0209096_1003836_pt1 | contig 12699 bp, 10 predicted proteins | sample AD_UKC034_MetaG_FD_184407 | JGI IMG/M metagenome (GOLD analysis project Ga0209096, IMG submission 184407) | Active sludge microbial communities of municipal wastewater-treating anaerobic digesters from USA - AD_UKC034_MetaG (SPAdes) (version 2) | ecosystem: Engineered > Bioreactor > Anaerobic >... | reverse complement strand
GAGATAGAGGTTGGTGCTGTAGGCGAATCCGATCGATGCGGTCAGAACGAGCATCACCACGGCCGCTGTATGCTCCGATCCGGTAAACGGGATTGCAAGGAACATAAGCGCTCCCTGGCCGAGCAGCATAACCAGCAAGGTCAAGCGCCGTCCGATCCGTTCGGAATAGACACTGGCAACGATACGGCCCGCTGCATTACCCACTGCCAGTGAGGACACTGTCCAAAATGCTGCGGTTCCCATGCTCTTTTGAGCCATACCGGCGATGCCGCTGATCACCATTAAACCGGTGCCCGCACCGATGAAATAAATAATCCACAGAAGATAAAATGCCCGGGTCCGCAGGACTTCACCAGGAGTAAAATCTCGTTCCGTGCGGATCGCCTTGATAGTCCGCTGTACTTCCTGAGCATTCTCAGTAGCAGTCGACTCATAGGTGATAAGCTTCTGAGGAATGTATCCATAGGGAGGGTGTTCGAGCTGCGCAGCCAGCGTGGTCACCACGATAAAAAGTGCAATGCCGAAAAAAAGCATGGCGCTTTGCAGCCCCCACACCGTGATGAGATACTTGGACAAAGGAGCCAGAAAGAACGAAGCCAATCCAAAGCCTGATACAATCAGCCCGGCAATTAACCCCATCTTTGACGGCGGAAACCACTTGAGGGCCGGATATGCTGCTGCCGCATATCCAAGTCCGATGCCAATGCCGGTAAGCACTCCAAAGCCGAGCACCCACACAATGTACTCAACCGTCTGCGAGATACAGAGAAACCCCACGCTTACCAGAATACCGCCCAGAAAGGCTGTAACCCGCGGGCCGAACCTATCCTGGCACTTACTCGAAAGTATAGTGGCAAAGGCAAAGGCCAGACAGCACACTGCGTATGGATCATTGAGGCTGATCGGATCCCAGTCAAATCCACCGTATTCTCCCGATTCGATCGACTGGGCAATGGATGCTTTAAAAAGACTCCAGGTGTAAAGGATACCCAAAGCCAGATTAATACCGATACCGGCACATGTTACAGCCCAGCCTTTATTCTTAACTGGTTCTGTCATATTCGTTAGGTCGACGAAAGTAAACGCATAACCATATGCGTGTCTGTTGCTGGTCCTACCCCTTCAAGAGACAAACGCCGGACGATAGTGCCGGTGAGGTAATGAGAACGATGCTATGATTACGCTAGGCCCATGAGTTCAGGAACAGAGCTCATGGGCCGGAATCCGTTCTACTCTCTTACCATCAGATCGTTTCGATCTCCCAGCGCTCGCCCACGGGAGCACCGAGGTACATCTCAATCTGAATGCCGGGGCACTGCTCAGCAATAATATTATGGGCTTTCTGCATTTCCGATCGGTGCTTGTCTATCTCTTCCGCCTGACTCCTGAAAGCCGAGCTTCCTCCATATGCGCCGCAGTCCAGGTGATGCATAAGAATGATCTTCTTTGTCTGATGGAGCTGCACAGACAGTTTGACGAGCGAGGCGACATAGCCCTGGGGGTTCTCCACGATATCCTTAGCAGCTCCAGCTACCGAGATAATGTCGCAGTCATTGACCAGATTCTTTTTCTGCATCCACTCATGTACATCATTGGTGAGACGGAAATCCATGCACTTTACCAGCGCCGCGGAACATGTGTGCCCCATATGGTTCATCCTTATATTGGTATATAGTCAAGCCCGGGGAGCTTTCGGAGACTCCCCGGATACATTAGCACGTGAACTTTTCAGGAGGAAGCTTCTTACCCGCGCTTTGGTGGTTTCAGCAATGCCAGAGCAATCAGGATGCCCAGAATCGCCAGGACCCCGGTAAGATAGAAAGAATACGTATAGCTTCCCGTGAGATCACGGATGCGGCCGCAAGCCAGATTGCCGATAATGGCACCCAGGCCATACGCAGTAAACACAACGCCGTAAATCTGAGAATAGAACTGAGTACCGAAGTACGTGGCAGTCGCTGTGGGAGCGATAGCCAGCCAGCCGCCGAGGCAAAGCCAGAACCCGCAAAACGCTACCGCATACATTCCGGTACATCCTGGTCCAGCCTTGATCATCAAATAGGATGCAATAATAATGATGACGAAGGATACAATTGCCGAACCACGGGGAGTGATCTTGTCGGTAAGCCAGCCGAAGAAGGGGCGGCCCACGCCGTTGAAAATTGCAAATACACCCACGAGGTATCCGGCAGCAGTGGCACTGCACTGTACGACCTCCTGACCGCATGGCTTGGAGATGCCGATAGCCATCAGTCCGGCCAGGGCGCCGATAATATAGCATATCCAAAGTCCGTAGAACGTCGGGGTCTTCAGCATTTCTCCAACGTTGTAGCCCGATGTCGCTCCCGCCGCTGCAGCGGGCGGATTCCATCCTGCTGGCTTCCATCCTGCGGCAGGAAATCGCAGCGGCAAAGCCAAGGCAACCGTAATGATCAAAAACGCAACGCCGAAGATACCGAATGTCGGCAGGACACCGCGAGTTGCAATCAGTTTCTGGGCCAGTGGAGCAGTGATGAGGGCCGACATGCCGAACCCGAGCAAGGTGAGCCCTACGGCGAGACCTTTCTTGTCGGGGAACCATCGTGTCGAAACAGCTATCGGCGCTCCATAAACGATGCCCACGCCGGCGCCGGCAATGGCTCCATACGTTACGGTCATGAAGGTTATGTCCGAAGCATACTTCGACAAAATCCAGCCCAAGCCGACAATGATACCTCCAGCAATGGCAACCGTTCGCGGTCCGTATTTCTCGATCAGTTTGCCGGCAAACGGCATCAACAGGGCGAAGAATGCCAGAAATACAGTAAACGGCAACGCGCTCTGAGTGGCTCCGATGTGAAACAACTCCTCGACTGGTTTCTTAAATACACTCCAGGCGTATACGCTGCCCAGACAAATATTGGAAACCAGCCCCAGAAGAACAAAGACCCACCGTCCCTGTTCCGCTGGCATGCCAAACAGTTTTTCCTCTCTGACCATAACCATTCCTCCTTCTTCTAGGTAAAAAAAGACCAAAACGAAGCACTGCTCCGCCTTGGTTACCAGGTCACGGAGCTCACTCAGTATGATTGATAGCGTTATCCGCTCCTGCCAACTGTCCGGTGGACCCGTCACCAGAACTCAAGTATTTTGGTTTTTTAAGCAACCGTGCGGGACAGGGGCTCCCAAGTGCTATTTAGACATGTGTTGACAGGAGGGGTCATTTTAAATGACCCCTCCTGTCGGTATCTTCGCACAGGCATTACTGTGCGCTTATTTTCTTGTTTGTCTCGTATGCATAAACCGGCTTCGTCGTTCAGCTCAGATCTTACCAGGCGTAAATGATCGAGGTCTGAATCCGGTTGTCGGTTCCATTGCTTTGGTCCTTAATGCCCGTATTCCAGTAGGAATACTCGAGACCGAGGGTAACCGGTGGAATGAGGTTGTATAGCACATTGGCATAGTAGTATTTGTTAAAAGTTCGGCCACCAGCGTTGATATCACCGTTATCAGGATCATCGATGCCGAATCCGAAGTTGGTTTTCCACTGCTGGTAAGGTTGATAACTTACCTGAGCCCAGCCGCCGCGGCTCATGACCTCGTCGCCTTCGATCGCATTGACACCCTGAACAATACCGCCGAAATAATCATCCAGGTTGTCACCGATAAACGCTTCACCGCTCAAGCCAAGGCACTTGGAGATAGGAATCAAGAAATCTAAATTGAGCGACCAGCTGCGCATATGTTCCTGATCGTCCTCATCGGATGCGATCAGGTCAAAATCCACTTCCTCTTCGCCATAGTGACCGGAAATGCCGAAGACGCTTTCCGTCTCGGTAAAGGCTTTGGTAGACAGAGCAATGCGGCCCTGCAGGGTCGGCCAGCCAGTATCTTCACCGTCATTTTCCAGATCGAGATCCAGGTCTTCATTTATTGTTCCCGCAGTCCGGGCAATGGCCAAGGCAGCAATGAGCTTATTGGCATCGTTCAAAGGCGTGGTGTAGGTTCCCCGCAGTTGTGGCCTGCGATAGCCGATGTTACCGGCTGCCCACCCAACAGTGTAGTTGAGGTTATTCGGAACGAGCGGGGAAATCAGGTCGGAGGTCTGACCGGCGATGATGTTGTATTTACCATTGGTGAGGTCGATAAAAGCATGACGCATCATGACTTCAGCCTTGTTTTCATGCCGCTGCGTACCATCACCGTAAAAATCGAACTCAATGCGCCCCTTGGATACCCAATTGCCATACTGAGGAGCAAGTATATCCATGCCGATGCGGGTTTGCCGGGCCGTCATATTGAAATCATTTTCATTGTTGTGTGCTGATTCATTCGGGACGTACAGAATAAAATTGCCGTAATTGGTCCGGCTGTCATCCCAGGAAGCATCGAGCTTTACATAGCCGTATGGTTTGAACTGAAACGAACTGAGAACGGTAGGAGCTTTTTCTTTAACCTGCTCCACCACCCCCACTCTTTCTTCGACTTTCTTCACGCGTGCTTGATCAGCTTGCTGCGTTTGCTGCTGCTGCTGCATGATTTGTTTCAGGTCCTGCAGCTGCTGTTCAAGCATCTCAATTCGCTTCTGCAGCTCGTCGGTCGTGGGTTGAGCATTTACCGGCAGGGCGCTGGTGATCAGCGCGATAACAACACATGCCGTTACAAGTATCCAACTTCTCATAAGATAATCCTCCGATTGTCAATATCCAGTATCGATTCTGCTTCCACTTCTACAGGTATTACTATATGAACATCCAAGAGATTCGGAAGGAGCCCGAGAGGGCTCCTTCCGTACACAAGGAAGTATTTATACACGCTCTTTAACGAGGATGTCTACTACGCTGGGGTCAGCAAGAGTAGTGGTGTCGCCGATGTTGGAAATATCACCGGAAGCGATTTTCTTGAGAATACGGCGCATGATCTTGCCGCTTCTGGTCTTCGGCAGCGCATCGGCAAAGTGGATCTTATCCGGTGCGGCAATGGGGCCGATCTCCTTGCGGACGTGGGCAACAAGCTGCTTTTTCAGGTCATCAGTCTTTTCAATACCTGAATTCACGGTCACGAACGCATAGAGAGCCTCGCCTTTGACGTCGTGCGGGAATCCGACCACTGCAGCTTCTGCAATCGCCGGGTGAGAAACAAGGGCACTCTCGATTTCAGCTGTTCCCATTCGATGACCGGATACGTTGACAACGTCATCCAGCCGGCCCATGAGCCAAAGGTATCCGTCATCATCGCGGCGGGCACCATCGCCCGAGCAGTAGTATCCGGGGAACTGAGTAAAGTACGTATCGAAGAACCGCTGCGGATCGCCATACACGGTGCGCATCATGCCCGGCCACGGCTGCCGGATTACCAGATAGCCGCCTTCATTGGTACTTGCCTCGCTCCGGTCTTCACGCAGAATCACTGCATCCACGCCGAAGAACGGTTTGGTGGCGGAACCGGGCTTGAGTGGAAACGCGCCCGGAATCGGGGTGACCAGGTGTCCGCCGGTCTCGGTCTGCCAATACGTGTCAACAATGGGGCAGCGATTCTTGCCGATGACGGTGTAATACCACATCCAGGCTTCCGGATTGATGGGCTCGCCGACGGAGCCAAGAAGGCGCAGGCTGCTCAGATCGTGCTTGTTGATCCATTCCTCACCTTCTTTCATGAGCGAGCGCAACACGGTAGGAGCAGTGTAGAACACGCTCACTTTATACTTTTCTACGATTTCCCAGAAGCGATCCACCTGCGGCCAGGTAGGAACGCCTTCGAACATGAGAGAGGTGGCGCCGGTGGACAGAGGCCCGTAGACGATGAAGCTGTGACCGGTGACCCAGCCGATATCGGCAGTACACCAGTGTATATCCTCATCCCTGATGTCGAAGACGTACTTCATGTTGGAGTGAACGAAGGCGAGATATCCACCGGTGGTATGCAGCACGCCTTTGGGTTTTCCGGTGCTGCCGCTGGTGTAAAGAATGAACAAAGGATCTTCCGCATCCATGGATTCCGCCGGGCAGTCCGGGCTAGCGTCTTTCATCTCTTCATGCCACCAGAAGTCTCTTCCAGCCTCCATCTTGGTCTCTTTGTCAGCCCGGGCTACGACCAGGACCTTCTTGACGTCCGGGCACTGCGTCAATGCCTGGTCAGCGACATCCTTGGAGTTCAGAAGCTTGCCGCTCCGATAACCATAATTGTTGGTAATAAGGAAGGTGCTCTTGCAGTCGAGAATTCGATCGCGCAGCGAGTCAGCACTGAAGCCGCCGAACACGACGCTGTGAATGGCACCGATGCGGGCGCAGGCGAGCAGAGACATGGCCAATTCAGGTATCATGGGCAAATAAATGGTAACCCGGTCACCCTTCTTGACACCCATTTTCTTGAGAACATTAGCAAGCTTGCATACTTCACGATGCAGCTCAGCATAGGTGTATTTCCTGCTTTCGCCTACCGGCTCACCTTCCCATATGAGGGCTACTTTGTCTTTGCGGGTGGCCAGGTGCTTGTCGAGGCAATTCTTGGAGGCGTTGAGTTTGCCACCGATAAAGAAATTAATCTTAGCATTTGCAAAATCGTGATCGGAAAACTTATCCCATTTCTTATCCCAGAGAATCTCCTCCGCTTCTTTTGACCAGAATTTTTCCGGATTTTCAATGGATTCCTTGTACATGCTGTTGTACTCATCCATACTTTTAACCCGGGCCTTCTGCTTGAATTCTGCTGACGGCTCGAATATTCGATCTTCTGCCATCATGGAAACAATGGTTTTTTCCTCTGCCATAAGTGCGTACCTCCTTTGCAACCTGTTTTAAGTATCGAAAGGTTTTTAAAATGGAATGATTGTTGGCATTATCTAACCTATAAAAATAATTTTTTCAAGAAAATTAATTAAAAAGGGCTAAGTCTCTAAGCAAGAAACGGGAAGGATAAAAAAAAGCAGAATCCTTCGTGCTATTCTTAGCAAAGAATATGCCACAGTAAAAAGAGCAGTGCTGCATGATTAAATCGGATAGAGAACTATTGCCTGTGGCAATAAAACCTACCGGAACACCAGCCTTGCAGGTGACAGTTTTTTTTACAGTCCGGAAAGAATTCAGCAGAGATGCTGTGCGATTCTTTTATAGTTCGCTGGCCGGCATGCAGATTAGTCGAGGAAGCTCGGATCGCTGTATATCGGTAGGTATCCAGAGATACCGGTGCTACTTGATGCCTTTCTTTCCGAATTTTTTCAAAAGCTTCTGGTGAACATAATCCGGTACGAGACCTTCGACAGTTCCTCCAGCCATGATAACATCGCGCACAATCCGGGAACTGACATAGAACCACTTGTACCCGGTCATCATGAAAATCGTCTCCACTTTGCGATCCATTCGCCGATTCATGAGAGCCATCTGGAACTCATACTCGAAATCGAGCACCGCACGAAGGCCACGCAACAGAATGTGAGTATTCTGTTTGTCAAGATAATCTACCAGCAGACCATTAAAGCTATCTACAGTTACCCGTGGATTATCCCCTACTGCCATCTTGATCATATCGACCCGTTCTTCCACTGAAAAAATGTGCTGCTTGGCAACGTTATGAGCAACCGCCACAATAAGACGGTCAACTACATTCAAACCTCGGCGGATCAGGTCAAGGTGACCGTTAGTCAGGGGATCAAATGATCCTGGGTAGACAGCAACGCGCTCCATGTGGTTCCTCTCATGATTGACGGCATTGTTAATCCCGACAGAGGCAGGGTTTCTTCGCCGTACGGGTTTTACCTTTTATGAGGCTGTCATGACTTGTTACTAAAAAATGATATCCTCGTTTGTCCATACCGACGCTGGTCGTCGAGGACCAGACTTCCGTAATACTCGGCAACCGTCTCCTTATGGGAATGTTCCGCAATAACAAACCCATCCGGAGCAACGAGCTTCGTTTCGCCGATCTCGGTGAGCGTTTCTCCCGCACTATGCTCCCCATAGGGAGGATCAAGAAAGATCAGATGAAACGATTCCCTGCGCTGGACCAGCAGACGCAGACCGCGGCTTACCGGCAGGCTGATAATTTCCGCCTGTTCATCAAGGTCACACTGGTGGATATTCTTCTTAAGAATGAGCAGGGCCTGCGAATCGTTTTCGATGAAAACCACTCGATCCATTCCCCTGCTCACTGCCTCTATGCCGAGGCTTCCGGTGCCGGCAAACAGATCGAGCACCGTCCCGCCATTGAGGCAGGACGTCATAATCGCAAAAATCGCTTCCCGCACCTTATCGGTCGTCGGCCGCACTCGGCTGCTTCTGACTGCCGCCAAGCGCCGGCCTTTCAGGCTTCCGCCGATGACTCTCACAGCGCTTTCGCTTGTGCGACCTCTCGAATGTGCTTGACCACCAGGTCGCCAACCTGCGATGTCGAATATCCCATTTTGCCAGCCGAGAGGCTATTCAGATCATTCTTGATAACAGTCATAACACCGTATTCGATCAGCGATGCTGCTCGTTCCTGGCCAAGCACCTCCAGCAACATTTGCGCAGCACCGATCGCGGCTAGAGGATTGATCACACCCTGTCCGGTGTACTTGGGTGCTGAGCCTCCTATAGGCTCAAACATGGAAACCCCTTCCGGATTAATGTTGCCACCGGCGGCGATGCCCATGCCTCCTTGGATCATTGCACCCAAATCAGTAATGATGTCGCCGAACATATTATCTGTGACGATAACATCAAACCACTCCGGGTTTTTCACCATCCACATACAGGTGGCATCCACGTGCGCATAGTCTGTGGTGATATCCGGATACGACTTCGCCAATTCGTAAAAGGTCCGCTCCCACAAGTCAAAGGCGTACGTAAGCACATTGGTCTTTCCGCATAGAGTGAGCTTCTTTTCCCGGTTTCGTTTGCGCGTATACTCAAAAGCATACCGGAGGCAGCGCTCCACCCCTTTGCGGGTATTAATAGATTCCTGAACCGCAACCTCGTCCGGGGTTCCTTTCTTGAGGAAGCCGCCGCTGCCGGTATAGAGTCCCTCAGTGTTTTCCCTGATCACTACGAAATCGATATCCTCCGGTCCCTTGTCTTTCAGCGGCGTTTCGACTCCGGCGTACAGCTTTACCGGTCGCAGATTAATATACTGATCCAGTCCAAAACGGAGCGTAAGCAAAATGCCCTTTTCTAAGATTCCCGGCTTCACCTGAGGATGACCGATAGCTCCCAGGAAGATGGCGTCCGTGGAACGAAGCTCATCGAACGCTGAATTCGGGAGAATTTCTCCGGTACGAAGATAACGGTCTCCGCCGAAATCAAAGTGCACAAAGTCCATAGAAAAACTTTCAATTTCAGCGACAGCCTTGAGAGCCTTGATACCCTCAGCCACAACCTCCGGGCCGGTTCCGTCACCGGGAACAACCGCGATCGTGTATGCTTTGCTCATTATGGTTCACCTCTGCAATAATTTCTTTTGGGCATAGTTCATCAGGCCCCCACAGGCAATCAACTCCTGCATAAAAGGCGGAATTGGCTTCGCGTGAAAGACCTGGTTGCGGGTGTGATTGATGATTTCTCCGGTGTCGGCATTGACCTCCACATCATCGCCTTCACGAATGTTGTCAACTGCTTCTTCGGACTCGAAAATCGGTAATCCCATATTAAAAGCATTGCGATAGAAGATACGGGCAAAACTCTTTGCGATAACACAGGAGATCCCAGCTGTCTTAATAGCTATCGGCGCGTGCTCGCGAGAAGATCCACAGCCGAAGTTTCGATCAGCCACAATTATGTCGCCGGCCTTCATCTTCTGAACAAACTGGGGATCGGCATCTTCCATACAGTGTTTTGCCAGTTCTGCCGGATCTGATGAATTAAGATATCGACCCGGAATGATAGCATCGGTATCGATATTCAATCCAAACTTCCATGCTCTTCCGTGAAATTTCATTGGTCATTCTCCTTTGTATCCAAATCAGAGCGACTGAGGCCCAGCGATTTTCCCCAGTACGGCTGATGCGGCAGCCACTGCCGGTCCGGCAAGATACACTTCGCTCTGGGAATCACCCATACGGCCAACAAAATTTCGGTTGGTCGTTGCTACGGCACGCTCGCCTTTCGCCAGCACCCCCATATGGCCGCCGAGGCAGGGACCGCAGGTAGGAGGCCCAACAACTGCTTTGCTGTCCAGGAAGATCTGAATGAGACCTTCGTTGAGCGCCTGCTGATAGATAGCAGGAGTGGCCGGGAGAATAATCAACCGGACATACGGAGCGACCGTGCGGCCCTGAAGAACTTCGGCAGCAACGCGCAAGTCTTCAATACGTCCGTTGGTGCACGAGCCGATCACTACCTGATCGATGGAAATGTCACCGATAGAATTTACGCTGCGGGCGTTGGATGGCAAATGCGGAAGAGCTACCTGCGGTTCGAGCTGGGAGACATCATACTCCTTCACATCCGCATATGCTGCGTCGGCATCGCTGGTGAAGAAGGCATATCCTCTGGATTTTCGTTCTTCGACGTATTCCCTGGTCTTTTCATCGGGGATGAAGATGCCGTTTTTCGCGCCAGCTTCGATCGCCATATTTGCCATAGTGAACCTGCCGGCCATCGTGAGTTGGTTGATGGCCTCACCGGTAAATTCCATGGCCATATAGTGGGCACCTTCCACACCGATGTCTCCAATAGTGTGGAGAATAAGATCCTTGCCGTCTATCCAACGAGGCAGCACACCTTTATAGATAAACTTGATCGTTTCCGGAACGCGGAACCAGGCTTTACCGGTCATCATGGCACAGGCAATATCGGTGCTCCCCACGCCAGTGGCAAAAGCACCTAACGCTCCGTAAGTGCATGTGTGACTATCGGCTCCGATAATAACGTCACCAGGCAGAACAACGCCCTTTTCCGGCAGCAGAGCGTGCTCAACGCCTACTTCGCCCTGTTCGAAGTAGTTTACCAGCCCCTGTTCGCGAGCAAATTCACGCAGGATCTTGCAATGCTCGGCTGATTGGATATCTTTATTCGGTGTAAAATGATCGGGGACCAGAGCGATTTTTGTATTGTCGAACACCCGCTTGCCGCCATATTTGCGGAATTCGCTGATCGCGATCGGCGCAGTAACGTCATTTGCCAGAGCAATATCAATCTTGGCACTGATAATTTCACCCGGCTCTACGGCTTCCTGCCCCGCATGCTGAGCCAGGATTTTCTCGGTTATGGTCATTCCCATTGCTGATTGTACTCCCGTCTCATTACATAATGAGCTTATCTACATCATACCGGAACAAGCACCTGCTTCATCCGCTCCGCGGTCAGGCACAAAACTCAAGTGAATAAAAACGCTACAGCACCCTCGTGCGAGCGGAAAGTAGCGAGACTCAGCCCTAAAAAAACTAACCAGGGGGCAACCTGGATTCACGGCTGGCAGTGTTGATACCGGTTTTTTGTATTGCTATTCATATTCTTAAGCAAAGTTTTTGTCAAATACTTTGATTGTCTCTCAGCAGCCAGTAACTTTTTTGGATAAGCAATCGTGCCTGCATTAAGCCTCCGAAAAAGAACTTTGAGCGTTTCCAATTGACGATACGCAAGTCCTCTCCCGCAGGAACCGCAATTCGAAAGCTCTCCGGCTCCCTGAGTGGTTCCGGTTTGGCCGTCAAACCCCACTGAAAAAATCTTCCGCTATTCGGGACAAACTGTTCCTGAAATCAGTGCGACGTGATATATTAATTAATTTTCGTACCCAGACAAGTACATGCTAAGACCTCGGCAGTAAACGTTCAGGGGCGAAGGTATGCCGGTGACCTTATTCCTTTTTGCTCAATGACATGAAAAGAAAAATTCTCATCCTTATTGCTGGAGTTGTCCCGATACTCATCCTTGATCAGATAACGAAGTTCTGGATCGCCACCAGACTCTCGCTGATCGACTCGATCACAATCATCGAGAATTTTATCCATATACGACATGTGCGCAACACGGCAGGCGCTTTTGGCAGTCTGTCCTGGTTATCGATGGATCTGTTTATCGTTTTGACAATTGTTTCAGTCGTCGTAATCGGATTTCTTTACTTCCGTCTCAATCCCAAGCAACAAGCAGCAGCCGCGGGACTATCGCTCATTCTCGGCGGAGCGTTGGGAAATCTTATCGACCGGATCAGACTCGGCAGTGTTATCGATTTTATTGACGTGCATTACTATTCGTATCACTGGCCGGCCTTCAATGTCGCTGATTCAGCCATAACTGTAGGTTCACTACTTTTGGCACTCTGTATCATATTCGGCAAGTGGTAAGACACGATGCATCCTGTACTCTTTAAGATGGGACCGATAACACTCTATACCTATGGCTTGCTGGTGGCCACGGGACTGCTCTTAGGTGTGGCGCTGGCTTTTCGGCAAGCCCGGAAAGCTGGGTACGACCCCCAGGTTATTATGGACATTGTCTTTTATGTGGTACTGGCCGGTATCATCGGCTCCCGGCTGCTGTATGTCATTCAGAATATTTCTCTTTACCGTGATCATCCGCTGAACGTAGTGAAAATCTGGGAAGGCGGCCTTTCCTTTCACGGCGCGCTTCTCTTCGGTCTACCAGTAGGCTGGATGCTGATCAGAAAGACAGGCTTATCGTTCTGGGGACTTTTCGACGTCTGTGCTCCTTCTATCGCCATCGGGCAGGCAGTGGGACGAGTAGGATGTTTTTTTGCCGGTTGCTGTCATGGCTCTCCTACTGATGTGCCTTGGGCGGTTACCTTCCA
>Ga0209096_1003831_pt1 | contig 12710 bp, 13 predicted proteins | sample AD_UKC034_MetaG_FD_184407 | JGI IMG/M metagenome (GOLD analysis project Ga0209096, IMG submission 184407) | Active sludge microbial communities of municipal wastewater-treating anaerobic digesters from USA - AD_UKC034_MetaG (SPAdes) (version 2) | ecosystem: Engineered > Bioreactor > Anaerobic >... | reverse complement strand
CATTCTTAAAGTGAAGAACCTGAAAAGGCTGTTTGCCTATTCCGGGGTGGAGCATATGGGGATTGTCATGCTGGGCATTGCGGCGGGCGGCGTGGGCTATTATGGCGCCGTCCTGCATATCGTATGCCATGCCCTGGTCAAGTCCAGCTTTTTTTTCCAAATGGGACAGGTATACCGGGTCTATCAAAGCAAAAACGTGTACGATGTCGGCGACTATTTTAAATACAACCTGCACGGAGCGATCGTGCTGCTGCTGGCTTTTTTTTCCGCCTCCGCCATGCCGCCTTCGGGATTGTTCATCAGCGAATTCATGATTTTCCGCTCTTTGTTTGAGGCCAATCATTTATTGATCCTGGCCGGCGTCGTCCTCTTATTGACCGTCATCATATGGGCCTTTGCCAAAAATATCTTTAAGCTCGTATTTTCTCCGGCGACGGGGTTTAACGATAAAAACCTGGAAATCATAAAACCGGTGGAATCCCTTTCTCAGTTTGTGCTGCTTGCCCTGGCGGTCTACCTGGGCTTAAACCCGCCGGACGTTTTTGTCCGGCTCATCGAAGAGGCCATTCACCATCTGCCCCGTTAAATATGAATTTTATCAGCGTCCGCAACCATCAAACCATCCCGCTGTCCGGGATTCCCATGCTGGATTACGACTCCTTTCTGGAACTGAATGTATTTAATCTGATCCGTGAAAAAGGAGCCCATTGTGTCAACTATTTCGGGTTCCGCTTGGATGGCCTGATCCGGCTGGTTTGTTGTATCGCGAATGATGAATCCCATTCGATTCAGGTATCTTCTTCTGCGGTGCCCCGGATGGCATTGCCCTCCTTCTCCAAACATAATCTCGTATTCGAAAAATTTGAACGGGAGATCCATGAAAATTTCGGAATAGCCTATACGGACCATCCCTGGCTGAAGCCCGTCCGGTTTCCATTCAATCGGTTTGATCCGGGTTCCCGGATAGCCGATTATCCGTTTTTTAAAGTGGATAGTGAGGAATTACATGAGGTCGGAGTGGGGCCGATCCATGCCGGAATTATTGAGCCGGGCCATTTCCGGTTTATATGCAATGGCGAACAAATCGTACATCTGGAAATCCAGCTGGGTTATCAGCACCGGGGAGTCGAGTCCTTATTCCTGGAAAAAAACAAGTTGCTTCAGCGATGTACCTTGGCAGAAAACATCGCCGGGGATTCCGTCGTGGGACACAGCCTTGCCTTTGCCCATCTTTGGGAAAGCCTTTGTAAACATCAAACCGGGGATCATTTAAAAATGGCCCGCACCATAGCCCTGGAACTGGAAAGGATTGCCATCCATACCGGGGATTTAAGCGCCATGTGCACGGATGTGGCGTACCAATTGGGCAGTGCGGTTTTTGGCAGGCTGAGAACACCGGTGATCAACTTTTTTCAGAAATGGTGTGGTAACCGCCTGGCCAAGGGTTTGATCCGGCCCGGTAAAAGCCATTTTCCGTTTACCCGGGATCTGGCCATTGGCCTGATGGACTTTTTGGACGAATATGAAAATGATTTTGAGGACATCTCCAAAGAACTATTCAGCCTGCCCAGCGCCCTGGCCCGGTTTGAAAAGACCGGAGTGTTGACTACCGGCCAGGCCCTCGCCATTGGCACGGTGGGCCTTTCGGCCCGGATGAGCGGGGTCAGCCGGGATATCAGGGCCTCACATCCGCACGATGCTTATGAGGCCTTGGATCATCAACCGGTACTGAAAACGCATGGGGATGTCTATGCGAGGGCCCGTTTGCGGAAAAAAGAAATCAACCAATCCATAAACCATATCCGGCATTTAATAAAAATATTAGCGGCGCCCGAAGTTTATGATCAAAACCCTTTAAAGCCAGCCCCGGATTCCTTTTGTGTGTCCTTGGTGGAAGGATGGAGGGGAGAGATCTGCCATTGTGCGATTACAGACGGGAAGGGGGAATTGATTCATTATAAAATCAAAGATCCCTCATTTCACAACTGGCTGGGCCTGGCCCTGGCCGTACGAAATAATGAAATTTCGGATTTCCCCATTGCAAATAAAAGTTTTGATCTGTCTTATTGCGGCCATGATTTATAAAACAGTTTGAAGATTATGTTGGATAATTTAAAAATATTGATTCACCAGGGCAGGCAGTACATACCCGATGTCACCCGGGCAATCGTCCCGGGTATATTCAGAGGCCGGCCGGTAATCAGCGAAGTGGACGTGAAGGAAAAAGAATTGGCGGAGCTTTGCCCGACGAATGCCATATCCCTCAATCCCCTAAGCATCGACCTGGGTAAATGCACTTTTTGCGGAGAATGTGCATTTGCATTTCCGGATAAAATAAGTTTTACGACGGACTACATGCTGGCCACCAATGATCGAAACCGTCTCATCGTTAAATCAGGGCAAGAACATCCAATCAAACTGGATCCCGTCCTGGTGAGAAAGGAAATTCATGGGTATTTTGGAAGTTCCTTAAAATTGAGACAAGTCTCCGCCGGTGGAGACAACAGCTGTGAGTTGGAGCTCAATGCCTGCGGAAATGTAAATTTTGACATGGGCCGTTTCGGGATAGAATTTGTGGCTTCACCGCGACATGCGGATGGCCTGGTCATTACCGGTCCCATCACTGCAAACATGGCTTCTCCCCTGCAGATCTGTTATGACGCCATCCCGGAACCCAAGATCATCATTCTTGCCGGTACCGATGCCATCAGCGGGGGCATTTTTGAGGGCAGCCCTGCCTTGGACAGGAGTTTTATTTCGAAATATAATATTGATCTTTATGTGCCTGGCAATCCTATTCATCCGCTGACTTTTATCAATGGAGTGTTGGATTTGATTAAGAAACAGGAAACTTAAGTTTTGTGCTGAAATCGCACTAAATAAATAGGTCGAAAAAGAAAAGATGTCCCATCCGGAATTTCATCCCTGACGGGACGAAATATCCAATTCATAAATCATCTACCCACAGCTTATCCCTTACGGGACAGATCCAGGTTGTCTGTGAGTGAGTGTTCAAAAAATTTCGTAAAATTCAGCGGGTTCTGTGACGCATAGTCGGAAACGGCCGATCATCACAATCCCCCCGGGATTGAATGTCGGTAACCCGGGGCTTCGCCCCGGGAAAAACCGCCTGAGTCCCGACCCTGGAGGGGTCGAATAAATCCACAAATGATTCACGCGCAGCACTGAGATACCAAAGTGGATCTGCACAATCACCAGTCCACCACCGAACCATCCGTTGCATCATAGGTTTCAGGGTTTTTCCAGTCGTGACCGATCTTATCCGCCAGCTTGTTCTCATCCAGTTCAATTCCCAGGCCCGGGGCCGTGGGTATCAATACCGTTCCGTCTTTTTCGAGTTTGAAGGGCTGTTTTAAATAACCCTCTCCCAATGAGACTTGTTCCTGGACCAGGAAATTGGGAATACTGGCGGCAAGCTGAATGCCTGAGGCCAGGGAAATCGGCCCCATGGGGTTGTGCGGGGCAATGACGGCATAGTAGGCTTCGGCCATTCCGGCAATAAGCCGGCATTCCGTAATCCCTCCTGCATGGCAAAGATCCGGTTGAAGAATGCTGGCGGCTCCTTTTTCCAGGATCTGGCGGAAACCCCATTTTGTAAATATCCGTTCACCTGTGGCAATTGGTAAAAAGGTGCCTTTGGCGATATCGGCCAGGACATCTACATTTTCCGGCGGACAGGGTTCTTCGATAAACATGGGTTGATAAGGTTCCAGGGCACGAATCAGAATTTTGGCGGTTTGCGGAGGAATGGCCCCGTGGAAATCAATTCCGATGTCCATGGTATCCCCACCGGCTTCCCGGAGGGAGGCAAAATTCTCCACGGCATGTTTTATAAACTTGGGATTCTCCACCGCCCGCGAGGGATTCTGTTTGGCTACCCCGGTTTTAATCACCGTGTAGCCTTCTTTGACCCTTTCTTTCATTTGTTCCGCGTTACTGGCCCTTCCATAAATGCGGACCCGGTCCCGGGTCGGCCCGCCGAGCAATTCATACACAGGAAGGTTCAACAGTTTTCCCTTGATATCCCAAAGAGCCTGATCAATGCCGCTCAGGGCGCTGGTCAGAATAGGGCCTCCTTTATAAAAAGCATGGCGGTATATGGCTTGCCAGTGGTGAACCACATCCCGGGGGTCCTTGCCGATCAGATAAGGCTCAATTTCTTTGATGGCCGTTTGGATGGTGAGCGCCCTTCCCTCCAGCAGCGGTTCACCCAGGCCCACTACTCCGGCATCGGTATGGACCTTGAGAAAAATCCAACGGGGTTTGACCAGGAAGGTTTCAAGTTTGGTGATTTTGATCTTTGTCCTGTCCCGGGCCAATAATCGGCTCGGGCCTTCAGTGAGTTCATGACCCCTGGCGGCCACCGGCAGGGCCGCCGATCCGGTCAGGGCGAGGAGAGAATGCAAGGCGGATCTTCTGGATATTCCTTTCGGATCTGGTTTCGTTTTCATATCTGGACTGGTTTTGATTGTAAGTATAGCCCAAGTTAGCTTTTTATACAAACAAACCGAATTCAGATAAGGCCCTCATACCTCCAATAAAAAAGGGAGCCGGATTCCCAACTCCCTGAACTCGAACTATTATTCAAAAACTTATCTCAATATGATATTTCAAAGTTATCGGAATACGCAAAGGAGGTTGGTATCAATTGTTACGTACTGCCTTAAAACGCCATCATTCAATAACTCACTTTGCTCTGCAGCATCCCCGTTCATTGCCTCCCAGGATTTCATCAAATTGTTTTTTGTTCATCTTTACCGGATTATAGTCCACCCCGTTGACTTTGAGCTTTCTGACAAAAGCGTTCAGGTGATTTTCTGAAGCCCTTTTTAAATAACTGAATACACGACGGATATCCGCGTTTTGACTCCGGGCCATTCGGGCATCCAGATCCAGGATATCGATTTCCTCAATCAGGGCCCCTGTTTTCAGTCCGGCCATCATCGAGGTGGATCCCTCTTTTACCACTTCGGCATATAAGTTCTGAAGTTGCCCGTTTTCAAATTTGCCCGGTTCGTCTGCCGTTTTTTCAATGGGATCTTCAAGCTTGTAAGACACGATCAATGTTTTTACCTGGTCCATATGGTTTTGTTCGCTGAAACGGATATGGCCGAAGGGATTCACTCCCCATTTTACATAAAACAATTCATAAGCGTCCCGGGCCAGTTTTTCTTCTTCCCGCATAAACAGGATAGCGTCTATATCTTCTGCACTGAGCCTGGCCGTCTCCTGGGCCCGCAAGCTGGGAGCCAGCATCAAAACGAGCGCGATCAACCAATAGGTTTTCATGACCTCAATTTGTTAATCCTTTTTCATTCGGTTTACCACCAGGGTCCCGTTTCCATTTGGCCGCTGATGATGGCATCAAAGGTTTCCTGGCTTAGGAATGAGGGGGTATACGTGCCGTTCAGTCGGAGGACATTCCGGTAAAAGGATCTCAGGTGATTGCGGCTGCCCTTATTCAGGTTGCCGTACACATATAGGATATCCTCATTGTCGATGAATTCGCTGGCGTTGTTCAAATCATTGATATCCAGATCTTCAATATAAGCGCCCGTCTGATAAGCAGCCAGCAGGGACACGGATCCCCTTTCCATCAATTGCAGATACAGGGTGCGCAGCGCCTCATTGGCAAATACCCCCTCCCCGTCGGATACTATCGGATCCGGTAATCCGTATTTATTCAGAAGTTGCAGTATGGCGTCCATATGAGTTTGCTCGCTGGCCGCAATATTGGTGAAAATGTTGACTTTCCAATGGCGTGCCAGGCCGTTATAGACATCACGGGCGAGTTTTTCTTCTTCCCGCATGAAATTGAGGCTGTTGATTTCTTCGGCGCTCAGGGATGCGACGGGATATTGGTTTACCCGCTGACGCATAGCGGCTACATCAAAATTCGCATAGTCTTCGGTAATGGATTCCTCTTTAGTGCAGCTATTGAGCAGGGGCATCAGAGCTAATGCTCCGAAGAGCACCCCATATCTTAAAGACGTTTTCATAATAAATAATTTATACTACAAATTTCGCCTCTTCGGGAAGGGGTTAAGGGTATCCTTTGTTACATAGTAAAGGAAATAGTGCACGCGGGCCGGCCTTCAAAATAGGGCTGCCGGTCCATTCCCGGACACCGGTCTCAGCTTCGCCGTGAAATGCCTGAGCATAGGAGCCTCTTCCGTGATTTCCAGGCCCTGGATTTCCCTTTTTTTCCGGAATACTTCGATGACGACCTCGGCCACGTAATCGATATGGCTCTGGGTGTATACTCTTCGCGGAATTGCCAGGCGCACAAGCTCCATTGGTGCAGGGACCAGTCGACGGGCAGCATCGTATTTGCCAAACATAAGGGACCCGATCTCCACGCCCCTTATCCCTCCGGCCAAATAAAGCGCACAGGCCAGGGCCTGCCCGGGGTATTGGTCTGGCGGAATATGTGTGTTAAACGCTTTGGCATCCAGGTACACGGCATGGCCCCCGGCGGGACGGATGATGGGGACGCCCGCGTCAATGAGTTTGTTGGCCAGGTACTCGATGCTGCGGATGCGGTACTGAAGGTAATGTTCATCCATCACCTCCCGGAGTCCAATGGCAATGGCTTCGAGGTCCCTGCCCGCCAGGCCGCCATACGTTGGAAACCCTTCCGTAATAATGAGCAGGTTTCTGCATTGGCGGGCAAGCTTTTCATCGCGCAGGGCCAGGAAACCGCCGATATTGGCAAAGGCGTCCTTTTTGGCGCTCATGGTACAGCCATCGGCATAGGAAAAAAGCTCCTTTACAATTTCCGGAACCGGTTTCCCGGCATAACCCTCTTCCCTGAGTTTGATAAAATAGGCGTTCTCCGCAAAACGACAGGCATCGATAAAAAGGGGAATGCCGTGACGGTCGCAAATAGCCCTGGTTTCCCGGATGTTTCGCATGCTCACCGGCTGGCCGCCGCCCGAATTGTTGGTCACAGTAAGAATGACCAGGGGAATGTTTTGCGCCCCCGTCTTTTCAATAAATTTTTGGAGGGCCGCGGTGTCCACGTTTCCCTTAAACGGAGCCGGGAACGAGGGATGTTTGCCTTCTTCGCACACCAGGTCTATGCCTTCTGCCCCGGAAAATTCAATATTGGCGCGGGTGGTATCAAAAAGGTTATTGCTCAGAATGAATTTGCCTTTACCGCCCAGGAGGTGAAACAGGATTTTCTCCGCGGCCCGGCCCTGGTGCGTGGGAATCACCAGGGGAAGTCCGGTGACTGTACGCACCGCTTCCTCAAAACGGTAAAAGCTTGGACTGCCGGCATAAGATTCATCCCCTTGCATTATGCCCGCCCATTGCCCGCTGCTCATGGCGCTGGTGCCGCTGTCCGTGAGCAGATCGATCAGGACGTCCCTGGAGTGAATGAGAAAAAGATTGTAATAAGCCTCCTCCAGGATTTTTTCCCTTTCTTCACGGGTATTAAAATAAATCGGTTCTATTGATTTTATTTTAAAAGGCTCAATGATGGTTTTCATACGGTTGGCGGTTGATCGTGAATTTCCTTTTCCTAAAAATAGGTTTATTGTGAAGCCCTGTTGAAAAAGATTTTTCCGGCGGACAAAGGTTTAATCGTGCTCCGGATTCGCCTCCATAATATAAGTATTTAAATGCTTTTTATTCCATGGCCCCTTATCTTTGCCTCTAAACCAAATCCGGCTGAAATGAAAAATATCCTTATGATCTCCCTGCTTGGCATCCTCTGGATCACCTGCAAAACCAAACAAAATTCAGCATCCGGCCCCGAACAACCAGCAATGGAAAACCATCAGGTCCACGATCATCCGGATCATGGCCTATCCCTGAACCAGGGGGCCAAATGGAAATCGGATGTACCCACCCTGGAAAACGTAAAAAATCTTCAGTCCATCGTGGAACGGGCCGTAAACATGCAAGGCCCTACTCAAGAATCATATCTCAAAACGGCCGCCGAACTCCAGGCGGGCCTGGACAAAATGATCCGTGAATGCCGGATGAAAGGCCCTGACCACGATGCTCTCCATCTCTGGTTGGAACCCCTTATTCAACAGGTGAGCGCTTTCAAAGAAAGTAAAACAACCGAAGAAGCGTCCGCTAACCTGGACCTCATTCAAAAACAAATACATTTGTTTGCCGACTATTTCGAAGGCTGACCCCTTTTAAACTGTCTACTGATTACTGATTCCTGATCCCTATTTTTGGACTTCTATGGAAATGCACGACCACAGGTCCTACAACCAACTTAAGGTAAAATCGATCGGCATCGATACCTATAAAGAGCATGCCATTTATATGCGGATTGATTGTGAGATCTGCAATTCGGAAGGGTTCACCTCGCTGACCCGGCTGCAGGTCAGCGCCAATGGTCAAACCATCGTAGCCACCCTGATGGCTGTTTTGTCAAACCTGGTGCGCCACGATGAAGCGGGTCTTTCTCCGGAAGCCATGAAAAAACTGGGTGTCCGGGAAGGGGATATCATCAATATACACCATTTAAAACCGGTTCGTTCCTTTGCTTATGTACGGGGAAAAATGTACGACAAATTTTTCCTGGAGGATCAATTGATGCAAATCATCCAGGATGTAGCCAAGGGACAATATTCCAATATCGAACTGGCTGCCTTCGTCACCGCCTGCGCCGGGGACAATCTGTCCCTTCCGGAGATCACCGCGCTCACCCGGGCGATGGTTTCGGCCGGATCAAGCCTTTCCTGGAGTTCACCGGTCGTTTTGGACAAACACAGCGTGGGCGGTTTGCCCGGCAACCGGACCAGTCCCATCGTGGTGAGTATTGTCGCCGCGGCAGGTTTCACGATCCCGAAAACCTCCTCCAGGTCCATTACTTCACCGGCCGGTACGGCCGACACCATGGAAGTCATCACCCGGGTGGACCTCGGGATTGAAAGCATTAAAAATGTGGTCTACAACACCGGGGGCTGCCTTGCCTGGGGCGGAGCCATGGAACTCAGCCCTGCAGATGATATTCTGATTGCTGTGGAAAAAGCCCTGGATATAGAAAGTGAAGGCCAGCTGGTGGCTTCCGTACTTTCCAAAAAAGCCGCGGCCGGCTCCACCCATGTGGTGATCGATATGCCTGTAGGCAGTACGGCCAAAGTGAGAAGCCATGACGATGCCAAGCGATTAAAACAATATTTCCACGAAGTGGGTGAATCCATCGGCCTCAACGTAGACACCTATATCAGCGACGGCAGCCAGCCGGTAGGCGTGGGCATCGGACCGGCCCTGGAAGCCCGGGATGTGCTTTCGGTACTGAAAAATGAAACCGAAGCTCCGGCCGATTTAAAACATAAGTCCGCCGCCCTGGCCGGACTAATGCTGGAAATGGTCAATTATTCTGAAAAAGGGAAAGGAAAGGCGGATGCCCTGCAGTTTATCGAAAATGGGAAGGCCTATGAAAAGTTTAAAACCATTTGCCTGGCCCAGGGCGCTTTCAGGGAACCCCCTTTGGCTCAATATCAATTTGATGTAAGCTCCACGAAAGCCGGGGTAATCACGGAAATCAACAACCGTAACCTGGCCAAGGTGGCTAAATTAGCTGGAGCGCCCAAATCCCCGGCGGCCGGCATTGAATTTTTTGCCCCGATCGGCAAAAAAGTAAATGCGGGTGACCTGTTGTTCCGCATACATAGTGAATCTACCGGGGAAATGGCGTACAGCAAAGAATACCTGGCATCCATTGAAGACCTGATCACCATTCAATAAAGCGGCAGATGGAAAAAATAATTTTAGCCCTGCCTGGAAATGAGGCCCTTGCCGAAAAATTGTCCACCCACACAGAGATTAAAACCGGGCGAATTGAACTCCGGACCTTTCCGGACGGGGAGACCCTGGTCAGGCTGCATTCATCCGTCGAAAATAAGAAGGTCTTTTTGATCTGCAGTTTGGTTCAGGCTGATACCCGCAGCCTTCCCCTCTACTTCCTGGGCCGCCTTTGTAAAGATCTGGGCGCATGGGAAGTGGTATTGGTGGCTCCTTATCTTGGGTATATGCGGCAGGATATGGCTTTTCAAACCGGCGAGGCGGTTACGACCTCTTATTTTGCGGAATTTATTTCTGGCTTTGTGGACCGGCTGATCACGGTGGATCCTCATTTGCACAGATTTAAGCAACTGTCTGATATTTATTCGGTGCCCAGCCGGGTGGTGCGCTCCGCACCGGCTATCGCTTCCTGGATCAAAATCCATATCCCGAAACCCCTTGTCCTTGGCCCCGACAGCGAAAGCCGGCAATGGGTGTCGGAAGTGGCTTCTGATGCAGGGGCTTCGTATGAAGTATTGCAAAAAATAAGGCAGGGTGACCGTCAGGTGGAAATCGGGTTGCCTGATCTGAATGCCTACCGCGGCCATACCCCGGTCCTGGTGGACGACATCATTTCCACGGGCACTACCCTGTGCACCGCGGCAGGTTTGCTGGAGGTTCTCGGCTTTGAAAAACCGGTTTGTATTGGAGTTCATGCCGTATTTTCAGAAGGCGCTTATGCCTCTTTGAAAAAATCCTATGCAGGTCAAATAGCAACGGTAAACACCATTGCGCATGAAAGCAACCGGATTGACATCGCGCCTTTGATCGCCACCCATTTATAATCCTGCAGAAATGGAAATACTGATCCTTTGCCTCGCCAGTTTTTCGGTTTCCCTGCTTACCTTTTTTTCAGGATTTGGGCTGGGAACCCTGCTGATGCCCGTCTTCGCCCTGTTTTTCCCGATCGATGCCGCCATCGCCCTGACCGGGGTGGTCCATTTGCTGAACAATATATTTAAATTCATTTTATTAAACCGGAAGGTGGACGTCACCACCGTTCTGCGTTTTGGCGTACCGGCCATACTGGGGGCCTATCTCGGCGCCAAACTCCTGTTGAACCTCAGCGCCTGGTCCCCGTTGTTCGAATATCAACTTGGAGGTAAATTATTTTATGGTACCCCCATTAAACTCATCATCGCCGCTTTGCTGGTCTTTTTTGCCCTGATGGAAAGCCTGCCCTCCCTTAAAAAGATAGAATTTGATAAAAATAAGATGGTGGCCGGAGGCCTGCTCAGTGGTTTTTTCGGAGGATTGTCCGGCCACCAGGGAGCGCTCCGAAGCGCTTTTCTGATCCGCTCAGGCTTGTCCAAAGAAGCCTATATCGCCACCGGGGTGTTGATCGCCTGCCTGGTGGATGTCTCCAGGCTTTTTGTTTATTCGGAGAAATACATGCACTCGGAACTCATGGAAAATTCAATCCTGCTGGCCCTGGCTTCCTTTTCCGCTTTCCTGGGAGCGGTCCTGGGCAACCTGCTCCTCAAAAAGGTGACCTTGGGCCAGGTACAGGTGCTGGTGACGGTGATGTTGATTTTGTTGGCAGCCGGATTGGCTCTGGGCCTGGTTTAGGCCGGGACTGTAAATCAATGGAAAAACAAAGCATAATTGTTTCCTAACCATTTGCCGTAATTTGTAATTATCTATGAAAAAGAAATACCAAACTTTCCTCCTGTTTTGCTGCCTGCTGGGTTGTTTTACCCTGTCTTCAGCACAAGATTCAGGCGGGCTCAGAGTGGCCGGCTTGCAGATGAACGTCAGCGATGACATCTCAACGAATAAAAACCGTATTCTTACCGCTATCCGGGAGGCGGCCGCCGGCAAAGCAAGTTTTCTGATCACTCCCGAAGGTTCCTTATCCGGTTACAGGTCGACTTTTAACCAAAAGGAATTGGAACCGGCTTTAAATGAAGTCCTGGGCCTGGCGCGGGAATTGAATCTCGGCCTGATGCTGGGCACTTGCTTTAAAGATGAAGAAGGACTCTGTTACAACCAGGTCCGGATCTATTCCCCGGAGGGAACCTTCCTGGGCGCCCATTCCAAGATCCTGGTATGCAGCCCGGTGGATAAACCCGGTACCGGTGAGATGGCACAATACACTGCCGGTACTTTACAAACCTTTAACTGGAACCAATTACGCTTTGGCGCCCTGGTTTGCAACGATCTCTGGGCTACTCCCGGATATACCACGATTCTCAACCCATACCTGCCCCTGAAACTCAAAGAAATGGGAGCCCAGGTCATTTTCCATGCCATCAATTCGGGTACCAGCCAGAGATACCGTCCTTTCCATGAATCCTCCGCCGAGCTTTGGGCGCTCCATCTCGGGATACCCATAGTGGAAGTGAATGCGGCTTATGGAGATAAAAAAGGGAATGCCCAGTCAGGATTGATTGACCGGCAGGGAGCCCGTTTGGTGAGGGTTCCAGATTTCGGGGAGCGCCTTTTTTTCTGTGATATCGATTTGGAGGTAAAACAATAAATATCACGGAGACCGGGGTAAGGTTCGCACGGAGTAAGGGAGAACACGGAGATTATTTTATACCAGCATTGGAATGATTGATCTCCGTGCTCTTCGTGCACTCCTTGTGAATAATAACGGGACGCCTTTGGCGGCCCCCACCTACTTTGACCTCGCACGGAGGTAAGGAGAACACGGAGATTTTTTTATTTATACCGGGATTGCAATGATTGATCTCCGTGCGCTCCGTGTTCTCCGTAAGATTAATGCCGGGACGCCTTCAGGCGGCCCCGCCTATTTGACTTCGCACGGAGGAAAGGAGAACACGGAGATTTTTTTATTTATACCGGGATTGCAATGATTGATCTCCGTGCGCTCCGTGTTCTCCGTGAGATTAATGCCGGGACGCCTTCAGGCG
>Ga0209096_1003827_pt1 | contig 12714 bp, 12 predicted proteins | sample AD_UKC034_MetaG_FD_184407 | JGI IMG/M metagenome (GOLD analysis project Ga0209096, IMG submission 184407) | Active sludge microbial communities of municipal wastewater-treating anaerobic digesters from USA - AD_UKC034_MetaG (SPAdes) (version 2) | ecosystem: Engineered > Bioreactor > Anaerobic >... | reverse complement strand
CCGCTCCGCGCTTCTCCGTTCCCTACTCGGAATCCGATCTCTCCTTGGAAAGGAAATCCTCCCGCCCTTCACCCAGGTGGATCACTTCTCATGAGCACACCCGGGTCAGTTCTCGTGAGCGGCGACGCCAATCGGCCGGCCGCCTCGATGAGGCGGGTGAAATCGGCCTCCTTCGTTCGATGGGAGGCGATTGCGTCCAGCGGTCAGCAAGTATCAGGGAAGCCAATCACGGGGAGGCTGGCGCAAGCACCACCCTAGAAGCAAGAGGAGCGGCTCATGAGGAGAGGGAACAGGCGGAATCACGAGGGCGAATAAATTAAGTTTGAACATTTTGTGCCGAAGGGTATTCTAAGTGCCGTGAGCAAGCTCACTAAGACCGTTGCGATGTTGACGCTGGCCCTGTGGGGGCTGGCTTCCATGCATTGCACATTGGAGGGTGTGCATGGTCTCGATTTTTTGAAGAGCTGCTGTTTTGTGGATTCGGCGCCTTCAGCACCGCAAGATTGTGAAGGCGATGGGTGCGGAGAAGTTGAGGACGGGCAATATCGGCCCGAAGAACAGACGGCATCTGCACCCCAGCCGCTCATCGTTTTGGCTCTGCTTTCGTCGGTGTTTGAAGTTCCCCTGCCTGAGCTTCAAGCTGCCTTGTTCGTAGCCTCTGAATCTCCGCCAGAGCTTCCACGGGTCTGGCAATTCTCCCACCGCACGGCGCTGCCGCCGCGCGCTCCTTCCTTCGTCGCTTAAGCGGTCCCGTTCGGGACGTTTTCGCTGACGGTTCCTGTCCGGGATTCCCCTGATGGCTGCGGTGTGCCTGGACGCCGCGTTTTCCCCCTTTCGGTTTGTGGTGTGTGTTTATCGGACGTGAATGAAAGAGATTATGAGAGAGAATGTGATTTTGAGATGGTGTCGGATGTCTGCTCTGGCGGTGCTGGCCGTCGGGGGCGGGAGCCTGGGATTCGCTGCCCAGGGGCCTGAATCGTTCAGCGCGAATGCGCTGACGCTGGATGCGGCGGTACGGCTGGCGCTAGAAAGCAATCCGGAGCTGCGCGCTTCGGGTGCGCGGGTGGACGCAGCCTCCGGGCGGGCCTACCAGGCCAAGAAGTGGACGAACCCCGAATTGGAGCTGAACGCCGAAGATTGGCCGGTGAGCAACGGGCGGGGCTTTTCGGACGCGAAGCAGACGATTGGGATCGCCCAGACGCTGCCGTATCCGGGGAAGAAGTCGCTGGACAAGCAGATTGGAGGCGCGGGGGTGAAGTTGTCGGAAGCGGAACTGGCGCTGCGGCGGACGGAGGTTGTCCGGGATGTGAAGGCGGGGTTCTACCGGGTGCTGGCTTCAGAACGGATGGTCGAGGTGTCCACGCAACTGGTGGCGGTGGCGGAATCGTCCGCCGTGACGGCCCGGAAGCGGGTGGATGCCGGGGCCTCGGCCTATCAAGAGCAGTTACGGGCGGAAGTGCAGATGGAACAGGCGCGGACGGAATTGACGGGATTTCAGCGGGAGCTGGCCAGCGCGCGGCAGATGTTTGTGACCCTCCTGGGGCGGCCAGACTTGAAGAACGCCATTCTTGCGGGGTCGCTGGCGGAAGTGCCGGATGCGAGCCTGATGGAAGATGCGGGAGCGGAGCGACTGGCCAAGCATCCGAGCACGGCGGCCGCCCAGGCGAACCTGGACCGGGCGCAACTGGCCCACCGGCGGGCGCGGCTGGAACCGTATCCAGACGTGAAGGTGGGCGTGTCCGGCGGGCGCATTGGGGAGACGGACCAGTCCATTATTCAACTGGGATTCTCGTTGCCGCTGCCCTTGATTGACAGCGGGAAGGGGAAGCAGCAGGAAGCGCGGGCGAACGTGAGTGTGGCCGAGGCGGAACTCTACGGGGTGCAGCAGCAGTTGCAGCGGGAGTGGGCCAACGCGCAGAAGCGCTACCGGACAGCCGCCGAGCAGGTGGCCAACTACCGGGAGCGGATCCTGCCGAAAGCGAATGAGGCGCTGCGATTGGTCCAAACCGGATTCGAGCAGGGCAAGTTCAGCTTCATTGACCTTTTGGACACACAACGCACGACGGCGGAAGTGCGCCTGGCCTACCAACAAAAGCTGCTCGAATTGAACATCGCCCAAGCGGAACTGGCAGCGTTGCTCCAACCACAAACCAACCAAACTTCAACCACCAAGTAGGAATCTGACCATGATGACTCAAAACACCTTGAAATTCGTTGCCCTGACGGCGGTCGCCGCTGTGGCGCTGCTGACGGGCTGCTCCAAGCAGAGTGAACCCGGCGGGCACAGCGAAAACGACGGCCATAACCACGCGAAGCCTGGAGTCGAAGATCACTCCGGCCACGCCCACGCCAAAACCAATACCCCCGCCCAGGATGACCATACGGGCCATAACCACGGCCCTGGAGAGCACACCACTCCTCCTGCGAAATAACCGACGAACCATAAGCGAAAGACTATGACAACACTGACGATTTCCAAGATGACCGTCCTGCCACTGGTGGCGGCGGTAGCACTGCTGACGGCATGTTCCAAGCAAAGCGAGCCCGCCGGGCACGATGACCACGCGGGCCACAACCACGGCGAGGCTGGCGGCGAAGCCAAGGCCCACACCGAAACCAAGGACGGCGTGCTGATGTGCACCGGACACAACGTGCCGGAAGCGCAATGCGGCATCTGCAAACCGCAACTGGCGGGGACACTGAAAGTTGGCGAGTCGGCCAAGGTCCGGCTCGCAGCCAATGACTCGGCCGCCATCGCGGGGGTGGAGACAGCAAAACCGAGCGTGGGCACGATTGCCGACGCGGTGGAATGCTACGCTGAACTGACGTTCAATCAGAACAAGCTGGCCCAGATTGCCGCGCCGGTGGGCGGTATTCTCCAGGATGTGAGCGCGGACCTGGGCAACAAGGTAGAGGAGAAGCAGCCGGTGGCGAGAATCTGGTCGGCCTCGATTGCGGAAGCGGTGGCCAAAGCGGTGCTGAGCCACCAGACCCTTGACCGGGAGCGGAAATTGAGGGCGGAACGAGTGACTTCGGAGAAGGATTTGCAGCAAGCGGAAGCGGACCATCGAGCGGCCTGCCAGCAGCTTCGGACTCTAGGATTCACGGAGGAACAGATTGACGTGCTGGGGGCCAAACCGCACGAACAGGTGCTCATGGAGGTGCGAGCGCCGTTTGCGGGTGAAATCGTCGAGCGGACCGCGGTGCGCGGCGCGCTGGTGGAAGCAGGCAAGTCGTTGTTCACGCTAGCGGATCGCTCGGTGATGTGGGCCATGCTCAACATTCCTGAGTCGGCCTTGGCCCGCGTGAAGGTGGGGCAGACGGTGGAACTGCGGGTGGAGTCACTGCCGGGCCAGACGTTTACCGGGAAGCTGACGTGGATCGGGGCTGAAGTGGACGAGAAGAGCCGCATGGCTCGCGCCCGCGCCGGGGTGGCGAATCCCGAAGGCTTGCTCAAGTCGAGAATGTTCGCCCAAGCGCGCATCCTGACCCGCAACGCCGAAGGCGCGTTGTTGCTGCCGGGTTCGGCCATCCAGCGGATGGAAGGCAAGAGCTTTGTGTTTGTGAAACTGGCAGAGGACTTGTTTGACGCGCGCGTGGTTCGCCTTGGGGCCAAGTTCGACGGCAAGGTGGAAATCGTCGAGGGCCTGAAGGCGCAAGAAGTGGTGGCGGTGAATCATGCCTTCCCGCTGAAGTCCGCCTTCCTGATTTCCCGGCTGGGCGCAGGCTGCGCGGATGACTAAACGGCCAATTCAACACCAACACCTCATGACTACCGGAGACTCTCCACTATGTTGAACTGGCTCATCCGAACCTCGCTCAAGAACCGCCTGCTCGTCGCCATCCTGGCGGCATTGCTGATCCTGGTGGGCGGGCGCTCGCTCACGAATCTGCCGATTGACGCCTTCCCGGACACGACGCCGGTGCAGGTGCAAATCAATACCACCGTGCCCTCGCTCAACGCGCAGGAGGCGGAACAACAGGTCACCATTTCCGTCGAACTGGCCGTGAGCGGACTGCCGGGCCTGAACAACATCCGCTCGGTGTCGAAGTTCGGCCTCTCGCAAGTGGTGGCCACGTTTGACGATGAGACGAGCATCTTCCGCGCGCGGCAGCTCATCACCGAGCGACTGCAGACCATCGAGTTGCCGGCGGGGATTGCGCGCCCACAACTGGGCCCGATCTCCACGGGGCTGGGGGAGGTGTTTCACTACGTGGTGCGCTCGGACAACACCAACCGCACGCTGACGGAATTGCGCGAGATTCAGGATTGGGTAGTCAAGCCACAGTTGCGCAAGGTAAGGGGCGTGGCGGAAGTGAACACCTGGGGCGGATTCGAGAAGCAATTCCATGTCATCACCGAGCCGCAACGGCTGGTGAAATACGGCCTGACGCTGGAACAACTGTTCGAGGCGCTAGAGGCGAACAACCAGAACGTGGGCGGCGGGCAGGTGGTGCGGAGCGGGGAGTCGTTGCTGGTGCATGGGCTGGGTCTGACCACGAACGTCCAGGAAATCGCCAACATCGTCATTACGGCGCATGATGGGGTGCCGGTGCGAGTGCGCGACGTGGCCACGGTGCAGGTGGACCATGAGATTCGGCGCGGGGCAGTGACGGGGGCGGGCAAAGGGGAAATCGTGCTGGGTCTGGGCTTCATGCTCATGGGAGAAAACAGCGCGGTGGTGACGCACGGGTTGAAGGACAAACTCGCCCAAGTGCAAAAGACGCTGCCCAAAGACGTGGTCGTCCAAGTGCTGTATGACCGCACGGAATTGGTGGACAACGTCATCGAAACCGTAAAACACAACTTGATGGCGGGGGCGCTGCTGGTGATCGCCATTCTGTTCGCGTTCCTGGGCAATCTTCGGGCGGGCCTGGTAGTGGCAGCGGCCATTCCGCTCTCGATGCTGTTTGCGGGTGATTTGATGTTACAGGCCGGGATCTCGGCTAGCCTCTTGAGCCTGGGCGCGGTGGACTTCGGCCTGATCGTAGACGGCTCAGTGGTGATGGTCGAAAACGCCATGCGGCGGCTGGCGATGCGCCAGCATGAGCTGGGGCGTCCGTTGACGAAGGAGGAACGCGAGGAAACGCTGACCAGCGCGCCGCTGGAAGTGGCGCGGCCGGTGGCGTTCGGTGTCGGCATCATCCTGATCGTGTTCCTGCCCATCCTCGCCTTGGAAGGGGTGGAAGGAAAACTGTTTAAGCCAATGGCGCTGACGATGATCTTCGCGCTGGCCGGCTCGCTGATTCTGGCGCTAACGCTGACACCCGTGCTCACAAGCCTGTTTCTGCCCAAGCAGGTGAAGGAGAAAGAGCCGTGGCTGGTGCGGCTGTCCCATCGGATTCACGAGCCGGTGCTGGGCCTGGCGCTACGTTTCCGCATCGTGACTCTGCTGGGCGCGCTGGCGCTGTTGGCCGGCGTCACCTTCCTCGCTTCGCGCATGGGTGGGGAGTTTCTGCCCAAGCTCGGCGAGGGCGCCATCGTGGGCACCACCGTCCGGCTGGCGGGTGTTTCGGTGGAAGAAGCCGTGGCCTACAACGACCGGATTGAAAAGCTGCTGCTGGCGGAGTTCCCGGACGAAATCACAAACATCTGGACACGGCTGGGGAGCGCCGAAATCGCCACCGACCCGATGGGGATCGAGTTGTCGGATTTCTTCCTGGCGCTCAAGCCACGGGGGCAATGGAAGAAAGCCCGGACGCAGACGGAACTGGTGGACAAGATGCGGGAACTGTTCGCCAAGTTTCCCGGCATGACGGTGGCGTTCAGCCAGCCGATTGAAATGCGCCTAAACGAACTTATTGCCGGCATCCGTTCCGACATCGGCATCAAAATCTACGGCGACGATCTGGAGCAGTTGCGGCTGCTCTCCGACGAGGTGCAAAAGGTGCTAGGTGCCATCAAGGGCGTGGGGGAAGTGACCGGCGAACAATTGACCGGGCAACTCATCTTGCAGGTGCGCATGGACCCGCAGGCCATCGCGCGCTACGGCGTGCCCACACGCAACGTCATGAATGTGGTGGAAGCTGTCGGCACCAAGAAGGTCGGCGAAGTGCGCGAAGGCCAGCGGCGGTTCCCGCTGGTGGTTCGGATGCCCGACCGGCAACGCACTGACCCCGACGCGCTCGCGGCCACACTCATCCCCACAGCGACCGGCTCGGTGCTGCCACTTGATCAAGTGGCGCAGGTGGTGGAAACGGAAGGCCCGGCGACCATCAACCGCGAATGGGGGCGGCGACGCATTACGGTTCAATGCAACGTGCGCGGGCGGGACGTGGGCAGTTTCGTGGCCGAAGCGCAGAAGAAGATCGCCGACCAGGTGAAGCTGCCGGAAGGCTACAGCATCGAATGGGGCGGCCAGTTCGAAAACATGGAACTGGCCAACGCCAAACTGCGGTTTGTGGTGCCGATGGCGTTGGGGCTGATTTTTGTCATGCTCTACTTCAGCCTGAAATCGCTGCGCGATGTGTTCATCGTGGCCACCGGGATTCCGCTGGGCGCGGTGGGCGGGGTGCTGGCGTTGTGGCTGCGCGGGATGCCCTTCACGGTGAGCGCGGCCGTCGGCTTCATCGCCCTGAGCGGCGTGGCCATCCTGAACGGCCTGGTGCTGGTGACGTTCATCAAGCAGAAGCTTGAAGCGGGGGAACCGCTGGAGCAAGCCGTGCGGGAGGGTTGTATGGTGCGACTGCGCCCGGTGCTAATGACGGCGTTGGTGGCGGCGGTAGGCTTCATCCCAATGGCGGTCAACGTTGGTGTGGGTGGCGAGGTACAACGTCCGCTGGCCACGGTAGTCATCGGCGGTATCGTGACCAACACTATCCTGACGCTGCTGGTGCTGCCGACGCTTTACACGACTTTTCGGCGCAAGAAGGCCGCCGAAGTGACAACCGAGACTCAAACGCTGACCCCGGAGAACGCAACAACATGAAAGAAATCAAAGCGATCATCCAACCGTTCATGCTGGAGCGGGTGATTAACGCCCTGCATCAAATCAAAGGCCTGCCTGCCGTCACGATTTCGGCTGTGCATGGGTTGTCGGTGGAGCGCGGCGCTTTCGACGAGGTGGCCAAGACCAAGTTGGAAATCATGGTGCCGGACGAGCAGGTCGAACAGCTCGTGGAAGTGATTCAGAAAGCCGCGCACACCGGCAATCCCGGTGACGGGCGCATCTTTGTTCTGCCCGTCGAGATGACGGTGAAGATCCGCACGGGCGAGCGAGGGGCGTGGCGATGAAAGAAAGCGGCGCAAGCCGACGACGGGAGGCGTCCGCGCCCACGAGGAGCATTGCGTTGCACGATGAGAAAGGCGAGGTCACTTGAAAGGGCGGCGCGCATGGCGGAACAAGACCGCCGGGAGCGCCGGAAGAGCATCAGGATGGTCGTGGGGATTGCTCTGCTCATGGTTGGGGCCGTGTTGGCCGACATGGTTTTCATCGGGTGGCAGCGGCATCAACGGCACCTGCAGCATCAGCAGCGCGAGGGCCGGACCAACCAAACCCGCTCCGGCGTCCAACCGGATGGAAGCCTGAGAACGGGGGCAAAGCCATGAGCGACGGCTGCCAGAGATGTGAACAGCGGCCGAGCGGAACGCCGGGTGATTCGGGCCGGGGCGCCGGGCCTCCTGGACCGTGTACTGATGACGCGACCACACTGCGCGTCGCCGGCATGGATTGTGCGGAGGAAGTCGCGGCTATTGAGCGCGCGTTGAAATCGCTGGCCGGGGTTCGCGAGATCTTCTTTTCGTGGGATGCAGCCTCATGGCATGCATCAAAGAAGTTCTTCGGTCGGGCAGATGAAGTGAACGATGCCTCTTACCGTGAGGAGCACGGAACGCCAGTCGTCGCACTGGCACCGCTTCCGTCCTGCGCCCCGTTCCTGAACGTCATCGAGGCAGTGTTCAGCGGCATGGCCAGAGCTATCATCCACAACAGTGACTATGCTTCCGTAGAGGCCGCCAAGGTAGCGATCGACCGCTACTTTGCCGAGCGGAACGATCATTTTCAGCTACGATGGCTTGTTGAGTTCGTAGAGCGGGGAGGAGGTGGCCGATGTCCGCTGAGGCGCTGGCGTTGCTCCTGAGGTCGTTCAAGTTGCCGACGATGGCCGCCCGATACTCCGAGATGCTGGCCGAGGCCGAGCAGAACAACTGGGGATACCGGAAGTTCCTGACGCAACTGTGCGAGACGGAGGGAGCCGATCGCAAGGAACGTCGGCGGGAGCGTTTGCTCAAGGAGTCGGGACTGCCTGCGGGCAAGACCTTCGGGGCATTGGATGAGGGGAAGTTGCCTCTGAAGATCCGGCGCCTGCTGCCCACGTTGCTGGATGGGGGGTGGGTGGAGCGGGCGGAGAACCTGCTGGCCTTCGGGTTGCCAGGACGCGGCAAGACGCACTTTCTCTCGGCACTGGGCCGGGAGATGATCCTGCGGCACGAATATGCGGTCTACTTCACCCCCACCTTCAAGCTGGTGCAACAGCTGCTGGCGGCCAAGCAGGCGTTGAGGTTGGAATCGCTGCTCAAGAAACTCGATCGATATCCGGTGATCGCCATCGACGACCTGGGATACGTCCAGCAAAGCCGGGAAGAGATGGAGGTACTCTTCACGTTCCTGGCCGAGCGCTACGAACGGGGTAGTGTGATGATCAGCAGCAACCTGGTCTTTTCCCGGTGGGACCAGATCTTCAAGGATGCGATGACTACCATGGCAGCCGTGGGGAAAAATCAATGTCGTTGACCAATCGCCGCCGGGGACCATCGGAATAGACGCGAGCAACAGTGGAAATGGACCCCAACGAACACGAACAGCAGGTCCAGCGCGGACCATTCTGCAAGCCCACGTCCCTCTCAATTTGCCTGAACTGATCGCAGGCAAACATCTCCCGTTCTCAACGGGGGCACGTTGGTTCATACTTCAATACCAGCGCCTGTGGAGGTAGTCGTCTCGGACCAGAAGCTGGCTGCCGACAGGAATCCCTGGCGCGCCGAGAGCTCAACGCGAGGCTTCAGCCTCAGGGGAGCGAGAAGCACCAGCCCCGGGCAAACCGCGATTCCGTCAGGCAGGAGAAAGCGGGGTTGTGGTTGGCCAGCTACTCGAACCAGTTCTCCACGCTGAGTCCTGGGACGTGGTCAAAGTGGCGCACGTTGCGGGTGACAAGCGTCAGCCCGAAGTGCTTCGCCGTTGCTGCGATCAAGCCGTCCGAATAGCCCACGGGGGTTCCACTCCGCTTCCATTCGGCCCGCAAGTCCCCCGCCAGTACCGCTACCGGCTGGTCCAGCGCCAGGACCGTGAGGTGAGGGAACAGGTCTGCTTCGGCCCGTTCCCAAAGTCGATTGCCCGGTGGTCCGATCCGTGCGCCGTGGCGGATTTCCTCGACGGTGATCGCGGAAGCGAACAGCTCTCCCGGCTCCGAGGCAAAGCGCGCCTCCACCTGCGGGTTGGGCTGCCGGCGCATCAATTCGCTCAGGATGTTCGTGTCGAGCAGATACATGGCTCAATCGAACTGGGGCGCCGGCGGGCCGGGCACCCGGTGCCGCTCCGCCTCGATGTCCTCCAGGATTCTGAAAACAGGATCGTCGTTTGGGATGCCGTCCGGATTCAAGAAAGAACCGTCCGGCAGGCGCTGGAGTTGACGCCGTTTGCCAGCGGGGCGACGCGCTACTTGGGCGGCCAACGCCGCGCGAATCTCCTGCTGTTCGGCCTCAGGCAGACTCTTGACCAGACCGATGATATGCAGAGCCATGGTGCTCACGCCCACAGCGTAACCGCAGCGGCGCCAAAGGCAAGACTGAGGGAGACAGGAAGCGGGGTCGGAACGGTGCTTTGAAACCAGGGCAATACGGGCGAATCAGTGCACTTGGCAATCATCAGGGCCTGGCGCGCACCAATCTCTGCCGCCGCGGCGGGGCTTCTTCGGACCACAAACTGGCTCCTTGCCACGGCTCAGAACAGTGGGCGCATTCCAGATCCCAAGTCGTTGGTCACGAAACAGTTGCAGAACGGATTTCTTGGGATGGCGTCGTCCTGCTCCGGTGGCTCTAACTGGCGGTCCGCAGTCGGCGTCGGCGTCGGTCCCGCGACGGTCCCAGATCCGCTGACTCCCACCTGACCGTCACGCGATGTCGATTCTCCGTGAGTTGCCCGTGCTCCTTTGCGGCTGGTCTTTTGGGTGTGGCGGATCCAACCGCTGGCCCCCTTTCTTATCAGGATCACGTTCGTGGCCCATGCTCCGGTTCGATGGCGAACCAGGCCTTGCCTTCGGCCTCTGTGGCGAGGGCCCGGTAGTGCGAGAAGATCGTCGCGGCCGAATTGCCGGCTTCCAATGCCGTGCGTGGCACGTCCTGGGTGGCAGCAACGCGATAGGTGCAAAAGCTGTGACGCAGACTGTTGTGCCGCCACGGGAGCAGGCCGGCAGCCTCGGCGGTGGCGTTCTGGGCGGCAGATATGCTCCGCGCACGTTCCCGCCACGTCTTCCCGTGCGGCCAGACCGGACCGCTCTCCTTGGCCAGCGGCGACAACCATTTGACCAGGTTCTCGGTGATCGGTGCCAAACGGGTACCGGCACACCGCGCTTTGCGGTGGGTGACTTTGATCGTCCGCTCCGCCAGGCGAACATCGCGCCAGTCCAAGGCGAGGAGTTCACTGGTTCGAAGCCCCGCAAATCCGCCAATGGCCAGACAGGGTAGAAAGTCCGGCACCGCATTGGCGAGCAGTTTAGCCATCTCGGCGGGGGGCCAGACTTCAATCGCTTTCTCGTGTGGGCCATTGAATCGCTGAGTCTCGGCGATCGGGTTCGACCCACGGGGGATGTAACCTCGACTCTCGCAATGGGCAAACAAGCGCCACAGCACCTGGCGGGTGGCGTTCTTGGTGCTGCTGGCTCCCTGCAAGCCATCGAGATACCGTTGGCAGTCCGCCGTGGTGACACTCGCCGGATGCACGGGAAAGGTTTTGGTGAATGGTCCCATGCGGCACCGCAGGTCGATCAGGTAGGGTCCACTTGCCTTGGCCTGCCGGCGCAGTTCGATCATTTCGGCTGCGGCCTCGGCCATCGTGATCTGCGGCAGGGTGCTCGGGTGTCGTTCGACGTAAAACCGCGCAGCGGGAGACAGCAGGCCGCCGTTACCGAGGACGCCCACGGCCTCGGCATACCTGGCGCAGGCCAGTTCCGGGGGGTCGCCCACGGCCCGCAGGAGTTCCAGACACCGGGCGAAGCCGGCCGCCTCCTGACCAGACAGGGCGGCCGCAACGGCATCGCCCTTGGCCAGCAACCCGGCAATCCGCCGCGCCTCCCTCTGGGCGGCTTGATGATCGGCGAAACTGCGCAATCGGCGGCGTCCGCCCGTGTAATCGCAGACCTCGAAGGTCGGGTACCGGTTGCCGTCCACCGTGCGGGTGCGACGGTAAATCTTCACCGCGGCATTGCCGACGCGGACCGTTTCGATCCTGCGTTTGGGATGCTTCATGATGCCAAATGTCGTCAACACATAGGCAACAGTCAAACGAATTGGCTGGAAATGCAGAAATATGCGGTTTTATCGCTCTATTCGAGTTGTTCCACACAAACAACTCTTACCATTTCTGGCGTGTTCTGGGGGTGCGTCGCGACGGCCAGTTCATCTCATGGATCATATTTCTAGATGTAATAGATAAGTTGTATGAATAACCCCCTGGACAACCAGGCAGATAAGTCCTACTTGTTCTGTAGATGATAGTCAGTAGGTTCGCATTTGAATAGTCGACAATCTGATGCTCGGAAGTGAGGTGAACGCATCGAACCGCCGCTCGCAGCAATCACCCAGACAGGGAATCACCCAGATGGGGTCGCGTCTACACAGTTGACAATCGGCGCGCCTGAATCTGAGGAAAAGCATAGCACTTCACCGCTCGGAGAGGCGCCCACTGCGCTCTTCGGCGGTGGCGGAAGGGGTGGGTTCCGAGACCTTTTTGCTGCCTGACCTTGACCGCCCTCCGACCCGATCGGCCGCCCTGGACCCGAGCTGCCGCTCCCCTCCCCACCCTGCTGCAAACCCAACGCCTGCAACGAGGTCTGACCCAGCACCAGCTCGCCCGCCGCCTCGGCGTCAGCCGCCGCACCCTCTTGAATTGGGAACTCGGCTTCACCACCCCCACCCCCTCCCTTTGGCCCCGACTCAACCAACTCCTCCGATAGCAAAAAGGTGGCGAATCCACTGGGTTCCGCCACCTTTTTGCTGGTCCAGCCTCCCCGCGTCACGCCGTGACCGGCGCGCACAGCGTCAGAACGTCGCAGCCAGGAATCGACCCCGGCGCCGTCTGCCGATCGGACAGAATGGCAAAACCACTCGGCCAGGTTTGCGGTTCGATCTCTCCCTGCCGGGACCCGTGCCCCCCGCCAAGGTCGTCCCTTCGCGTGGTCCGCGTGGTTTGCGGTTCACCAGCAGAGCACTGTCACCTCGGCGGTCCATCGGCGATCCGCCCCGAATCGGTGCGGCGATGTTCCCCGCCGATTCAGGGCGGAGCACAGATTGCCGGCAGTCGAGTGCCCCGGTCCTGCGCCCGTTCCTAAAGGCCGCCGTCCCCGGTGCCCCGCCCCGCCGGAGAGACCCTTGGTGGTCAACGACATTGATTTTTCCCCACGGCTGCCATGGTAGTCATCGCATCCTTGAAGATCTGGTCCCACCGGGAAAAGACCAGGTTGCTGCTGATCATCACACTACCCCGTTCGTAGCGCTCGGCC
>Ga0209096_1003814_pt1 | contig 12753 bp, 17 predicted proteins | sample AD_UKC034_MetaG_FD_184407 | JGI IMG/M metagenome (GOLD analysis project Ga0209096, IMG submission 184407) | Active sludge microbial communities of municipal wastewater-treating anaerobic digesters from USA - AD_UKC034_MetaG (SPAdes) (version 2) | ecosystem: Engineered > Bioreactor > Anaerobic >... | reverse complement strand
AATTGTATGCAAACAGCATGGGCGGGACTTCATCGGCATTGAACTTCACAAGGTCTATTTTGACCTTGCAAAAACAAGAATCGAAGGAGAACAAGATGCGTTATTGTAAAGACTGTGGAGCGGAAATACCGGATTTGCCAAAAAGTAGAGTCAGATGCGCGCCTTGTCAGAAAAGGAGTGAAGATGAATATCGCTCCGCTTACAAAAAGGCGTATTATGCAAAAAAAAGACAGGAAGCCCATAAGATCGCAGGTTTGCAAAGTTACGCCTATTTTATCGGCATGGAAAAGGGTGCTGATCCAGATTGTGCTAAATTCATCGGGAGGTATCTCCCGGTTATGGATGTGATGAAAGCCCAAAACGGATTCCTACCGGAAGGGCTGATTGTTCAGATCAATGATGTGAAATATCGTGTTTTCCTGGAAAAACTAGAAAGGATCGCGCAATGATTGCCATTGAAGATTATGCCGTATTGTATCAGGCGGATTGCCTGGATGCGCTTTCTGGATTGCCTGATAACAGCGTTGATTCGATTGTCACCGATCCTCCGGCTGGAATTGCCTTCATGGGAAAAGAGTGGGACAAGAACAAAGGGGGGCGGGAACAATGGATTGGCTGGATGGAAAAAGTTGCAAGTGAGTGTTTGCGCGTGTTGAAGCCGGGTGGTCACGCCTTGGTTTGGGGGTTGCCAAGAACCGGGCATTGGACGTGCTATGCTTGGGAGAGTGCTGGTTTTGAGGTGAGGGATTGCATCGCTCACATTCAAGGGCAGGGATTCCCGAAAAGCGCAAACATTTCCAAGATGATTGACAAACAGGCGGGGGCGGAAAGAAAAGTTGTTGGAAATACAATATATGCTAATGGAAAGGCACATGCACCATCTGGTATTCATTATTCAGAAAAAAAGCCAGAATTACAGAGTGGGGCTGATAGAGTGATTACCGCTCCTGCAACGTCCGAAGCTGAAAAGTGGGATGGATGGGGAACAGCCCTGAAACCATCCGTGGAATACTGGTACTTATTCAGGAAGCCGATTTCAGAAGATACGATTGCCGATAATGTGTTACGTTGGGGAACGGGCGCAATCAATATTGACGGGTGCAGAATTGGCGGAAAGCCGCCAAGCGTTCCCCAACCAATATTCAACAGCCCAACCGGGCGCACGTATGGCATGAAAACCAGAGAAGGACGAAACGGAGAAATGAGTCAGGCGCAAGGGAGATTTCCGGCAAACCTTGTGCTGGTACACAATGAGGATTGTCGGTTGATCGGATACAGGGATGATGAAGGATACACAATCAACCGTTTCGTTGACGGGGCAAAACCATTCGGCAACGGCGCGGGGCATGGATACGAAACCGAAAAGATCAACAGTGGTCAGGTTGAGGTTTGGGAATGTTCTGAAAATTGTCCGGTTCGCATCCTGAACGAACAGAGCGGAGACAAGCGCGGAGCCGCCGCACCCGTCAAGAGCGGGTATGATGGGAAAAGCCGTGGAATCTATGGCGATTATGAACAACGCGGCGATGATGGACAGACCTTTTACGGTGACATCGGCGGGGCGGCGCGGTTCTTTTATTGCCCCAAAAGTTCTTCGGCTGAAAGAAATGCCGGATTGGAGGGGATGGAAAAAGTCGCTTGCGGGATGATGGAGGATGATAATTATCCGATAAAAACAGGAAGTGGAAAATTACGTGACACGAAACGGGAAAACCATCATGCAACGGTAAAGCCAATTAATTTAATGCGTTATCTTTGCAAGCTGATCACCCCACCTGGCGGGACTGTATTAGACCCATTCACGGGGAGCGGTACAACAGGTTGCGCCTGCGCCTTGGAAGGCTTTTTCTTTGTCGGCATTGAATTAGACCCGGAATATGTAGAGATTGCAGAAAAGAGAATCCGCTATTGGTACAAAGAAAAATCGAAAGCGAAACAACTTTCGCTTTTAGAGGAATCATGATGTATCAGATCAAACATGGCAATTGCCTTGAAGAAATGAAATCCATCCCGGACGGTTCCATTAACCTGATCGCAACTGACCCGCCCTATGCAATCATGACGAACAAACAAAGCGTTTGGCGTAGCGGGATGAAACCGATCAATCGTTTCGAGGAATGGGATAATATGACGAACGCGCAGTATTATCGCCTGATGTATGAGTTTGGAAAAGAAACCTTCCGGCTTGCAACGGAAACGGCAACCATTTATATCTTCTGTGCCTGTGAAATCTTTATGCTGGTTCGGATGGCATTGGAAAAAGCGGGTTGGTATTATCGGATGCCTAATTACTGGCACAAGACCAATCCAGCGCCGGTGTGGAATGGCAGACGTCCACAAGCCTCCGTTGAAACAATTTGCATGGCAACCCGGACAAAGAAGAACACCTGGAACGTGCAGAATGGCGGACTTTGCCATAATCTGTTTGAATATCCGATTGTTTCATCTTCAATCAGGATTCATCCATCCCAAAAACCCGTGAACCTGATGGGTGAATTAATCCTTCGTTCCTCCAATCCTGGCGATACGGTTCTTGATCCCTTTATGGGGAGCGCAAGCACCGGAGTCGCCGCTTTGCAGAACGGAAGGAAATTCATCGGCATTGAGAAAAACGATGATTACTTTGCGAGCGCAAAGAAACGGCTTGGAGAAACCATGGTTCAACCCCAATTAGTGTAATGGATACACAAAAGGTACTTGCAATCTTGGGATAGATGACGTATAATAAGACTCGGTTACTTGAGCGAACTGCCGTTGCCACTTGCAACGGCTTTTCTTTTTATGGAGGATAGATAATGCCAGATAATGTACCAATTACTGCGGGAGTCGGGACAGATATTGCAACCGATCAACTTTTGACGGGAGAGCATGTTCAGTTATTGAAACTGGTTGATGGAACTGCCAACAGTTCAACCAGGATTGAAGCTGGCGGTGGAGCAGAAGCAAATGCCATCCGCGTAACGATTGCAAACAACTCAACTGGACTTGTTTCTGTGGATGACAACGGTGCAACCATTTCTGTTGATGACAACGGAGGTTCCTTAACTGTTGATGGTACAGTTGCCGTTACGGATGGCGGTGGTTCTTTTGCAACTGCTCCATCATCTCATATTGTATTTTGGCGGTGCGGAGTCTATATGTTTAGACCGGGATTCGCAACGCAAATCAGGAGGATTCCCGCATGACAGAATTGACATTCCCTATTCGCGGGGTAACATACACATTTGATGTTAGCCTAGTTTCGCAAGCAAACCCGCTTGTATTCCAAAATGCCCCCACTATTGTTGCTGGGGACGTTCTGATTTCCATTGACGGCGGCGCAACTGCGCCAATTACAAATCTTCCCGTTGTTGCCGGAAAGATTGTAACCGTCACCTTGACAGCCGCAGAGATGACGGGAGACAGAATTTCCGTTTTGTTTTCCGATGTTGCAGGAGCGCAGTGGTGTGATTTACTGGTTGACTTGCTTCCTTCCGCCATCACGCTTGATGATATTCCAACCTCCGCAGAGATTTGGGGATACACAGTCAGGACATTAACAAATTATTCCAACCTGTTTACCGGAAATACTGTTCAGGAAAATTACGTTGAGGTTTTGCGTGGAGACGATTGGGGATTCTCTTTCTCCGGGCTTGGCGATATTACTGGAAATCTGAAATTGTGGTTCACCATCAAAAACGATGACCGGCTTGCTGACGCTGGCGCGATGGTGCAAATTGAGCGGACGGCTGGACTTTTGATTGTGAATGGCGGAACTGGAATCCCCGCAGATGGGTCTATTGTTGTTACTGATCCGATTGCAGGAAACATCACGATTACGCTTGACTCCAATTCTTCCAGGCTAACCGTTCCGGGCAATTACAAATATGATATTCAGGTCTTGACGGCGCTTGGAATTATTAGAACTGTTGTTATCGGAACCATTACAATTCGCGGTGACGTGACAAGGGCAATAGTGTGATGAATACACAAATAGCACTTGTATTCTTTGGAAAGATGACGTATAATATACATTGGTTACTTGAGCGATTCTGCCGTTGCCAGTGGCAACGGCTTTTATAATTAAGGAGGAGTCACATGACAGACACTCGACCAATTTCACCAAGCTATCTTGATCTTCAAACTGCCAGAGCGACGGTTGTACTTCCCGGTGCTGGCGCGTATGACGCTACTCCCATTGAGCTTCCCTGCCAGGAGTATGATTTCATGACATTATACATAGCTTATACGCGCGGCGATACCGGTGGGGCATTCAAAATGAAAATCGAAGTTTCTCCGGATTCCTCTGGTGACACATGGTATCGTTCGACGGTATATGATGCCGGTGCGGTTGCAGGAGGGTCTGATACAACCTCTTTATTTCAACGCGAAGAGTTGCAATACACCGCAACTGGCGCGACTGTTGAAAAGGTTGTTTTCCATGTAACGCTTAATGCTGGAGTCCAGCGCGTTCGGATTCCATGTGCCGAAGCCGGTGCGGTTGGAAAACCCGGGACGTTGGGAGTTAGGGCATTGTTTAGCTAATGATAAAAAACTTGGGATTGACCAACAGCGATTTTGGAAGTGAAACTGCTGGTTCATACCTGACCGCTCACATTGTTTGTCTTCAGGAGGAATTATGCCATACAAAAAGATAACAGATGCAAATAAGGCTCTTCGAGGAATTGAACCTTCATTGACACTTGCTCAAATGAACCTTGTAGCAAGTTGGGCTGATACTATTGGCGGCGAAAAGGCATGGGCTTTTGCCATTGCCAATTTCAAGAAAACCCACGTTGTGAAAAATGGGCGATGGGTTCGGAAGCCCCAAAAGGAGGAAAGCGTGAACAAAGAAATTGAACAACCTGCGGAGAATGATGTTGCGGAAAACGAATCCATTGAGTCATATTTTCCAGCTTATTCCATTTCCGCCACCTCATTTGAGCAGTGGGAGCAGGAAAGGCTGGCTAATGAAATTAAGGAAAGTATTGGTGAATTGTTTGAGGTTTACCAGCGCATTCAGGAAAATATCATCTGGTCACAAGAAATTACCGACAAGGTTTCTGCAATCCGGCAGGTAACAGAAGATTTCATTTCCCGTATTCAGGAAATTCAAGATGCTGATAGTGGTGGTGACGAGGAGCCACAAGATTATGACATGGAATCTTCAGAAACAGAAACGCAATCCTTGGCTGAAACTATTGAGGGAACGTCTGTTCTGGTAGAAGGCGATGGCGGAAAATCAGACCTTTTATACTTGGACACGGTGATTATCCGTCCGGGCTGGGGAAATGCGCGGGATAATAACTATTATCCGCGAGAAATGCTTGCGCGCGATTCCAGTCGGTTTGTCGGCGCAAAAATGTATGAAACCGACCATCGGCAGGAAGAAAAGTCAACTCGAACTTGGGTATCAACGATTGAATCCATCAAAGGCTATACGGACGATGGCGCGCCAATAGCCCGCGTTGTTGTCCACGATCCAGACTTTGCGCAACGCATTCGTAATCTAAATGCGGCTGGCTTGATCGAAAAAATGGAATGTTCCATTTTGGCAGAAGGGCGCGCAAAGCCATTTGAGCAAGACGGGAAACGGGGGAAACTAGTTGAGCAAATCACGGGAGTCAGTTCCGTTGATTGGGTAACAAAAGCAGGCGCGGGCGGGCGTGCTGTTGGCTTATCCGAATCTAATACAGGAGGTGAACAAAGTATGGATGAAACGCAAAAAGAAAAGCAAGAAGAAGTTGTGCAAGAAGCAGTAACAGAAACGGTTGAAAGCGATTCTCCCGTTGCGGATTCGGTAGTAATCCATGAATCCGAACCGGAGCCGGAGCCAATTCCGCTAACACCGGAAACGGTATCCGCCTTCCTTTCCGCTACCCGGCTCCCGACAATCAGCCGGGAACGGCTTTCGAGGCAGGTTTTTTATACTGAAAGCGCATTGGCGGAGGCAGTTGAGGAAGAAATCGAATACATCAAAGAGGTGGCAAAATCTGGTGAGCCATTCGGCTTATCAGAGAATCACGCCAATTCCAAAAAAGCTGTTGACCTGGCAGAGGTTGAGAGACTGAAAGACGCTGTCAACAGAAAATATTTATCATAGGAGGTAAAAAACATGACCGAAGCAATCCATAATGATTATGAGGTTTCCAGCGAGGGCGCAGTACGCCATTGGGAAATCCCATACGCAAGGTTGACGGACACAACCCCGACTCCAACCAATGCGGCGGAAGTTACCAGCGTTTTACCGGGTACTCAATTAACCGGTACAATTCTTACCGTTGACGCAAGCCGTTCAATTGCGGTGATTGATTTCACAAATTCAATGGTTTATCGTCACGATGTGCGGAATGTTCTCACGTATAGTACAGGATCGGAGTCTACTTTTGGCGCAATTAACATCGGAGACCCGGTTTACTATGACAATTCCGCAACTATGCCTGCGGGTGTGTACCTGTCAACATCGCCGCTCGATAACACTGGTGCGGCAAACACCTTATTTGGGTTTGCTGTTGCTGATGATATTGCAAGCGATACTTTCCCGAAGGGTGGTGCTACTGCGTCCACTCAACGCGTGGCAGTTATGCAGCGCGGAGCCTAACATTAAAGGAGGTAATGACAATGACAGGTTCAGTTTTAAGTTGGATGTCCGAATACATCAACGCGGAACGCCAGTTGCTTGGCGATGAACAGACCGAAATCCGGTTGCGAGCGCTGAATGAGATGTTTCATTCTGCTCCCAATAGCGGACGGTTTGCCGAAGCCATGACTACGGCGCACTTCCCATATTATTTTAGCGATGCGCTTTCTCGCGAATTTTTGAGGGATTATGAATATCAGGGTGGAAGCTGGAAGCTTTACACCAAGGCTGATACGGCTCCTGATTTCCGATCCGTTGACCGCTACCGCATGACCGAGCCGGGAACCCTATACCCCCGCGCGGAGAAAGCGGAAGCCCATGCAACCTATATTGCAGAAAGCCAAATCCAGTATGCCGTCAAGGAATTTGCACGGCAATTTGACGTTTCCTGGCAAGCGATTTTGAACGACGACTTGGGAAAAATCCGTGAAACTCCAGCACGGATGGCGCGCGCCGCCGCACGGTTTGAGGATATGTATGTTTCCTCACTATACGACAACGCAACCACCCAAGCGGCTTTGGTTGCGCTTGGCGCGCCGTATTCTGGAACTGGCAGGCTGACCGCCGCCAATCTTGCAATTGGAATCAACGCCATGATGACCAGAACCGACGTGCTTGGCAATCCCATTCAAATTCGCCGGATTCATCTGGTTATTCCGCCCATTTTGCTCATCCAGGCGCGCACGATTCTTGAATCGTTGCAAATGGCTGGCGTAGCAACCAATGACAAGAACGTTCTTTCGGACTACATTGCCGGTATCCATGTTGATCCCTACATTGCAACTGCGGCGCCGAATGTTCCTTGGTATCTCTTTGCAGACCCCAACGAAATCGGCGCGGTGACGGTTGTTCGCTTGCAGGGCGCACCTGCCCCTTGGGTTGCCAAAAAGAAATCCGACATTGAAATGGTGATGGGTACAAGCCCCGCACCTTATCAAATGGGTTCCTTCGCAACTGGCGATATTGAATATCTGGTTGAAGATGTCATTGGCGGTTGGAATGACGCGACTTATGTTGGCGTTACCGATTACCAGGGTATCTATTATAGTTCTGGAACGACTCCCTAAACCTTGGGGAATCTTCCTGAAAAGGAGCGAGTATGATGGCACGTAAAACAATAAAAACCGGCTTAAGGAGTATCAAACCCGGAACACCAGAAATGGAAGCATATCTTGGCGCTGGATATGGCGGTATGACCGTTGAGAAAGCGGAAGCGATTATCAAGGAAAGAACCGCCAATCCAGCCCTATACCCGTATGAGGTATACGAGCAGGCAAAGGCTTTTCTTGAAGCCTACCGCGCAACGCCAAAGGTAATTGATCCAGTTCCAGGTTGCTATGGTTCTCCAGTAGCCGAAGATAACGACTAAAAGGAGGAACCAATTATGAATTTACCTTTGCTTCGCATGTACCCGATTTATCCGGGTCAATGGGGCGTTTCTGGTTCAGACAACGAGTTGGGTATCCGTTCCTTGCCGCAGTCAACTGTCTTATATGTGGATTATGACAACGCCGCCGCCAACGACAATAACGATGGCACAGACCCAAACTTTCCGCTCTCGACTGTTCAAGAGGCGGTTGATAAGGTTTGCGCAAAAAATCTCGACCATTCAGTTATTGTTGTTCGCAGTATGACATCAGAAAGTGTTGTTACCCCCGCTTATACGGACGCCCCAAGTTACGTCAAGATTGTTGGGATGGGGCGATATTCCCCATCTTGGGCAAGCGATAACGCTGCCCTTCCTTGTCTTGACTTACGCTGTGTTGGCTGGACGGTAGAGAACTTCCGATTCCTTGCCCCTACCGGGGCTTCATGTATCGAACTGCGTCATACCGACACCGGTGCAAACGACATTTCGATCCGAACCCAAATTAAGAACTGTTACTTTGATGGTCAAACAACCGGACTGGCAGGAATTATTACCCATGGTGCGTATGACGTCTGGATTGTAGACAACTTCTTTTCCCTGTTTCACAATGCCGGTGGAACCGCAACTGCGCTTTTAACCGGAACGACCCCGCTTGCAATTCCATACCGCAATCATGTAATTGGCAACACATTTATGGACAATGATAATAATATCGACATGCCTTGTAATGGTTGCAGATTCATGGGGAATGTGATTCAGGCTACCGGCTACGCCTATACAGCAACTGTCAATTTGCGAACCAACCTTCCCGGGAATCCTGGCGATGATAACATCGTGACTGGTAACTTCTTCGAGGGCGATTATTCCAACGCTGGCGGTTATATCTCTGGCGCGAATGATATGTGGGTTGGTAACATTGCAGAAGATACAGCGGAAGCCGAAGTTGGCGACAATGGCATCACGATTGCCATTCCCGCCGCGTAATTCTGGAGGCTTTCATGGATAGAACACCCCGAACAAAAAAGAAAGCCGATAGCGATAGTGTGGTTGAGTACAAGCGCAATTCTGATTTGCTCACGGCTGAAACTTTGCAAGACATTCGGCACATAGTCGAGACAGCAGACCCAAAGCCAACTCCGCTTGAAATTTACGAAGCCACAGAACGGGTTGTTTCCAAATCCATAAAAGACTAGCTCAAGGGGCGGCGCAAGCCGCCCCAAGAGGAGTATTGTCATGGCTTGTAACGGAAGATACGCAACTGTACAACAGTATAATGACTTGATGTGTTCCAAGCTGGACTTGGGCGATCCACTTACAATCGCCGCAGTTGAAAGTGCGCTTGATATTGCCGCTTCTGATATTCATGCCGCCCTTGCCGCCGTTGGTGCTTGTAATTGCACGTTGGCATCTTGGGCGGATGCATATTTGCGCAAGCTGAATATCATTGATGCCGCCGTCTTACAAAACTGCCCATGTGGCGCCGCTCTGAAAGATGAGGACAGATCAATTTGGCTGGATTGGCTAAACAAACAGTTCGACATGATTCAATCTGGAAGGCTTGTTCTTTGTGAGGGCGAAACAGGATCGGAATATCCAGCATTTGGAACTGCCGAAATTGGTTATACTGAATTCGGGCAGGCGCAAATCATTCAGAACCGTATGCAAAGGAATCCATAAATGGGTTGAGGTGGACGAGTTGTATTCGCGCCGCGTGTCGAGCATAAAGAACAAAAAGCCAGTGTTGGCGAGGACGGCATGACTGTTATTCGTTATATTGGCGTTGGCGACATCAACACTTATATTGGCTCTGTAACGAAAAGCGCATACCCGTTTGGGTTGTTTCGACTGGTGGGATACGTGGATAGCCGGGATGTTCCCGGAATGCTGGAAATTGTTGAGGATGGACTAAAGATATTTGAGGTAGTCAATGGCGAGCAATAGTAGCATTGTCACGCTAAAAGCAATCATGCCAACCGTTTCAAAGTTTGACTTACGTTCCGTAACCGCAGAAGTTCAAAAAGAACTGGAGAATGAGGCAAAATATCTCGAAAAACAGTTCAAGAAAACAACAAGGACATGGAAACATAAGCCAAGATTCGAGTCTATAACGGCGGTTACCGGACAATCCATGGAACTCCTGGTAGGAACAGATGATGTGATTTATGGATGGGTCAACAATGGAACTAAAAAGCATCCTATCACCCCTAGAAACAAAAGTGGATTGCTTCGATTTCGCAAAGATGGATATAAGCCTAAAACAAGAGTTGGCGTCGTCAATTCGTTTGCCGGAAGGAAGGCAAAGCCACCGTTGTATTCGTTCAAGCAGGTGACTCATCCCGGAATTAAGCCAAGGAATTTTGCCGCCAATATTGCCAGACAACGCGAAAAAACATTTGTCCGCAAGATAAACAATGCCGTTAAGCGCGGCATCCGATTGAGCGGACATGGAATGTGAGGAGGACTATGGAAGAAGAAAAATCGTCTACCGCGAAAGAAACGGTAAAAATTATCAGGCAGATTGGAAAATCCGTTCTGATAGAATACCGTCAAGACGGTAAGCTTCGCCGTTGCACAATCCCTGCCAACAAGGTTGTTGACCAGCGCAAAGAAGGCAATATCCTCTTTGGGGATGTAAATAGCAAGACAATTGCCATGGGTGTGCCATACGGCGTGGATTGGGAACGAATGTCGGATATTCCGCAGTTGACTGCAGATATGATAGCAGATGCACTTCACGAAAGCGGCATCTGGACTGTGGATGACATTCAGAAAAATCCTATTGTAATTCAACAGGTCGTCCTATCGCTTACCGGACGATTGACATCAAAAATTGTGCGACATGCACATAAAAAGGAGGTATTGCATGAGTAAATTTACCCAACGAAATGCGTCCCTTTTCGTCCAGTTCGAGGATGGTGGGATTGCCTATTACCTGGGGGATTGCGCAGACCTTGACAGCATCCCAAGCCCGCAGGGTGGGCGCGAATACGCTTACTGCTGGAACCGTGACCGAAACGGTCATGTTGCTGTTGCGCGCAAAATCTCAACCCCGGACATGATTACGTTTAGCATTACAGAACTTGTAGACGCCGCCGCAAGCTGGCTTGAACAGCGCGGAAAATGCCCGATGAACATTTATGTCCTTTATAGCCAATGTGGGCGTGCCGGTGTATTTGCAAATTGGGAACGCGCAGCAATTGTCAAGCATGCAGAAGTCACCAATGATACGTTGAGCAACATTGCTAATCATGTGGACGACAATGAGGTTACTCACGAGGTCGAGTTCTCTGCTCCGCCAGACAGAATCGATGTTCGGTTTCCTGCCGCCGCGCGGTTGCCAACTACGGAAACCGGCGCCGGAACCGTTGTGTATTCTCCTCCCGGTTACTTGTGTGGTTCTGATTGTGGAAAGCAATTGGAAGAAGGAACAAACTGGTATATTGGAACTGACCCCGCTGCCGCCGCAACCGCGAAACTTTTAGTTTCAACGGATGGCGGAGTCACGTGGGCGACAACCGCCGCTGATCCGTTTGGAGCAACATTCAACATTAATGGAGTTGTAGTCTTTGATGAATCGCCGGGGGTTCGGCGTATTCTTTGCGCTCGCGCTACGGACGCCGCAACTCCTTGTACGCTGGCTTACTCCGACGATAACGGAGCAACCTGGACGACCGTTGTGGCTGGTTCAACGAATGGGGAGTTTGTTCCGAATCCAAAGTCATTGATTGCGCTTGATCGCGAACATATTTGGGCTGGCACAAGCATTGGCAACGTTTATTTCTCTGAAGATGGCGGTGCGACCTTTACCGTAACTGCCGCCGTTGGTGCATTTGGTGCGATTGACGTTCTGGCATTATCCGCCGTTGACGAAAACCTTGTCTTTGGTGTTGCTGAAGCCGACAAGATTTGCTTCTCCGAAGATGGCGGCATTACTTGGGCAACTTTCCCAGCGACTGGTAGTGGCGCAGACCTGAACGCTCTCAAGGCGTTTAGCCGCTATCGCATTTTGGTTGGCGGCGCAGATGAGCCATTGTATATGACGATGGACGGCGGAACAAGCTGGATTGCCATTAATTTGCCGGGCATGACAGCCGGTGGCACTGTCAAGGACATGCATTTTGTAAACGACCTGGTTGGCGCGGTAACGTATGTTAATGGCGCGGCGGCTGGTTTATATGCCATGACCATTGACGGTGGACGAACCTGGCGCAGCGTAACGGTTCCGACAAATACGGGGCTTGCCTCCGTGTGGATGTCCAGCCCGAATAAGGCAATTGCTACCGGAGCGGCTGTTTCCGGAACCGCCATGATTGTTGGCGTAAACGGATAACACATTTCAGGGAATAGGAACCGGGAGGCGTGACGGGGAAACTCGCTCCCCCCGCCGCCAAACGCCTCCCGATTCCTGTTCCCAATAAAGCGAGCGAGGATTAAAATGGCAATACGAACAGAAAAGCAAGAAAACTACTTTTACACCGCCGCAGGGCGCAAAGTAGAATTTCAGCCAATTTCCATCATGGAAATGAACATGGCAACCGCCGCAGTTGAAAAGCGGTATCGCGATGCTGGAGAGCCGATTGATCCGCCAACCTATGAAGTTGAAATCGTTGGCGGTGCAAAGGAAATTCACAGGCATGATGAAACAACGCTTGTTACGGAAGAGGACAGGGTAAACTGGAAGAAACACCGCGACGCGGTTGCCAGAATGGAAGAAGAACAAACAAACATCCGAACAGAAATCATGCTGGACGGAATTATCGCTGAC
>Ga0209096_1003812_pt1 | contig 12767 bp, 8 predicted proteins | sample AD_UKC034_MetaG_FD_184407 | JGI IMG/M metagenome (GOLD analysis project Ga0209096, IMG submission 184407) | Active sludge microbial communities of municipal wastewater-treating anaerobic digesters from USA - AD_UKC034_MetaG (SPAdes) (version 2) | ecosystem: Engineered > Bioreactor > Anaerobic >... | reverse complement strand
AAACCACCAAAAATCTTCCAGCGTCTCGCCTTTCCAGGCAAAAACGGGAACTCCCGCGGCGGCTATAGCGGCGGCGGCATGGTCCTGAGTGGAAAAAATGTTGCAGGTAGCCCACCTCACGTCCGCGCCAAGGGCCACTAGCGTCTCTATAAGCACCGCGGTCTGAATCGTCATATGGAGCGAGCCCATGATCCTTACGCCCTTAAGTGGTTTTTCTTTTGAATATTTTGCGCGCACGGACATCAGGCCGGGCATCTCGAACTCGGCTATCTCAATCTCTTTGCGTCCGAAATCCGCAAGGGAAATATCCTTGATCTTAAAATCGTCCATGTTTTCCTCCTATTTTACAACATCCGCGCAGCGCCTGCACAGCGAGGGATGAGAGCTGTCGCTTCCCGTATCGGGCATATAGCGCCAGCAGCGCTCGCATTTTATATTTGCCGTCTTCCGAACCGATATTTCAAGCCGGTCTCCGGGCTTGGCGGAAACAGAAGCCACCATGAATATCTGCGGGAGCCGGTCCTTTAAACGCGCAAGGATGTCCAGGTCTTCCTTAGCGCATGCTATCTCCAAATCGCATTCCGATATGCGGCAGATCTCTTTCGCCCCACGCAGAACCTCGATCTTTTTATAAGATTCCGCCCTTATTTCAAGCAGCCTCGCCCAGTCCTTTTCAATTGATCCGTCCATATATTTCGGGTTCTTGTCAGGCAGCTCTTCCAGAAAAACGCTTGATCTTTTCCCTGGAATATTCAGGTAAGAGTACAGGTCCTCTGCCGTAAAAGTGAGTATCGGGGCCATTGCCTTGATAAGCCCTGCAAGCATCTCAAGGCATGCTGTCTGCGCCGCCCTGCGGCTTTGAGAAGTAGATCCGTCGCAGTAGAGCCTGTCCTTTATCACATCAAGATAAAAGGCGCTGAGATCGTTCACGCAGAACCCGTAAAGCCCGTGATATACGGCGTGGAACTCAAAAGAGTCATACGATCGCCTCAGCTTGTTCAAAAGCAGCTCGAACCTCAACAGGATATATTTGTCTATCTCCTCGAGCTGAGCATAAGGCACCGAATACTTGGAAGAGTCAAAACCGTTAATATTGCTTATCAGGAACCTGCATGTATTCCTTATCTTGGTAAAACCTTCATTTATCTGTTTGAGTATATTTTTCGATACCGCCATATCATTGCGGAAATCCGTAGAGGCAACCCATAGCCTCAGGACATCGGCGCCATATTCTTTGACGACCTGCTGGGGATCTACGACATTGCCCAGCGATTTGCTCATCTTCTTGCCTTTTTCATCCACTGTAAAACCGTGGGTAAGCACGGCCTTGAACGGGGCCTTTCCGAAAGCGGCAGTCGCGGTCAAGAGAGATGTCTGGAACCATCCCCTGTGCTGGTCGCTGCCTTCAAGATAAAGGTCCGCGGGCCATGAAAAAGTCTTCTCATCCGACCTCAGAACGGCAAAATGGCTCGACCCGGATTCCAGCCAGACATCCATGATATCTGTTTCTTTTTCAAATTCGGCGCCTCCGCATTTTTCGCATTTCAGCCCTTTTGGAAGGATATCCGAAGCTTCTTTGACGAACCAGGCGTCCGTCCCCTCTTTTGAGGCCATATCAACTACTGCCTTATTGAACTTGCCCTTATAATTTGGTATTCCGCATTTTTTGCAGTAAAATGCCGGTATCGGTATCCCCCACGATCTCTGCCGTGAAATGCACCAGTCTGGCCTGCCTTCGACCATAGAACCGATCCTGTTCTGGCCCCACGCGGGGAACCATTTGGTCTTTTCGATCTCTTTAAGAGCTTTTGACCTCAAGCCGTCATGGTCCACAGATACAAACCACTGCTCGGTCGCCCTGAAAATAACGGGTCTCTTGCACCTCCAGCAGTGCGGATACTGGTGCTTCATCTTTTCCGACGAAAGCAGCGCGCCTTTTTCCTTCAGCTTTTCAAGGACTATCGGATTTGCCTTCCACACGTGCGTGCCCTCAAGAAAAGGGACTTCGGATGTAAAGCACCCCTTTGGATCTACCGGCATGACTATCGGCAGCTTGTACTTCAGCCCAACTTTAAAATCCTCTTCGCCGTGGCCCGGGGCGATATGCACGCAGCCGGTCCCGGTCTCAAGCGTCACGAACTCGTCCATGACCACGATGCTGTCCCTGTCGATGAAAGGATGGGAGCAGACGATCCCCTCAAGCTCGGCGCCTTTGGCGGAGCCGGTGATCTTGGAGTCCGTCCAGCCCATGCTTTTGGCGGATGGCTCCACAAGTTCCTTTGCGATGACATACGTATGCCCGTTATTTTCGACAAAGGCGTATTCAAATTCCGGATGTACTGCTATAGCCACGTTCGACGGCAGCGTCCAGGGCGTAGTGGTCCAGATGATGAAGGATGCATGCCGCAGATGTTCCGCATGCGGAACATCTGCGGCTGATTTCACATCAAATCTTACAAATATCGAAGGCGACTCGTCATCCTCGTATTCTATCTCGGCCTCCGCCAGTGCTGTTTCGCAGCTGGGGCACCAGTGGATCGGCTTGAGCGATTTGAATATATATCCTTTGTCGGCCATGATGCCGAACAATTCTATGACCCCGGCTTCATATTCCGGATTGAGCGTAAGATAAGGAGCGTCCCACCTGCCGAAAATCCCCAGCCTTTTGAACTCCTCCTTTTGCGTCTCGACATATTTGAGAGCATACTCGCGGCATTTCTGCCTGAATTCGTAAACGGAAAGAGAAGATCTTCTTACCGAAAGCTCCTTCAGCAGCTGGGTCTCAATGGGCAGCCCGTGGCAGTCCCATCCGGGCACAAAAGGCACGCTATAGCCTTCCATCGACCTGAATTTGACCACAATGTCCTTGAGGATCTTGTTGAGCGCATGTCCCAGGTGGATATCGCCGTTCGGGTAAGGAGGCCCGTCATGAAGGACATATTTATCATGTCCTTTTTTTTGTATCAGCCCGTAGATGTTTTCTCCGCTCCAATGCTCCAAAAGCTGCGGTTCCCTGTCCCTGAAATTGAACTTTATAGGAAAGGAAGTCTGGGGTAGATTGAGGGTATCCTTGTACTCCATATGTAAAAATTATAGCACAGCGGGCGGGCGGGGTTTTCAGGCGAAAATCTGGTCCCCGGAAGAGTGCGGCGCCCTTGGCTTGCGGTTCTTGGTCTCTTCAGCATCGGACATGTCTGCTATTGGCATGATCTTTTCTTTGGCCTTTTCCTTTTCTGATCTCTGATCAAGCAGGCTTTTGGGGACGTCTATCAGAGCTTCTTTAAGGACGTCATCCATGGTCTTAGCAAGCACAAATTCCAGTTTCAGGTCCTGTTTTACCTGCTCTTTCACCTCGATCAGGTCTTTTTTGTTCTCTTCCGGGATTATGACCTTTTTCATGCCCGCCCTTTTCGCGGCAAGCAGTTTTTCTTTCAGCCCGCCTATCGGAAGCACCCTTCCCCTGAGCGTTATTTCCCCTGTCATGGCGACATCTTTCCTTACGGCAACTCCCGACAGCGCGGAAGTTAATGCTGTGGCGATCGTGATCCCGGCGGATGGCCCGTCTTTTGGAACGGCCCCTTCCGGCACATGCAGATGAACATCTATCTTTCTGTAAAAAGTCTCGTCAAGCCCCAGCGCCTGCGCTTTTGAACGTACAAAGCTCATGGCCGCCTTTGCGCTTTCCTGCATCACGTCCCCGAGCATCCCGGTAAGTATAAGATTGCCCCTGCCCTTCATTACCGTGACCTCTACCGGGACCGTATCGCCGCCCACCTCCGTCCAGACAAGCCCTGTAGCCGCGCCGACCTGGTCTTCTTCTTCGGCGATGCCGTATCTGAATTTTATCGGGCCAAGGTATTTTTGAAGGTCTTTTTTCTTGACCACGACTTTCTCGTCTTTTTTGTTCTTGACAGCTTCGGTAGCTATCTTTCTGCACACTGTCTCTATGGTGCGCTCCAGGTTCCTCACCCCGGCTTCTTTGGTATACTCCCTGATGATGGACTGGACCGCTTCGTTGTCGAACACGATCATGTCCTTGGAAAGCCCGTGTTTTTCCAGCTCCCGGGAGATAAGGTGCTCCTTTGCGATGCCGAGCTTTTCTTCCTCCGTATAACCGGACATCTCGATCAGCTCCATCCTGTCCCTCAAAGGGCGCGGGATGGGGTCCGTGGTGTTGGCCGTGGTTATGAAGAAGACATCGGACAGATCGAAAGGTATCTCCATGTAATGGTCGGAAAACTCCTTGTTCATCTCCGGATCCAGCACCTCCAAAAGCGCGGCGGCCGGGTCCCCTCTAAAATCGTTGCCGAGCTTGTCTATCTCGTCCAAAAGGAATACCGGATTGTTCACCTTGCCCTTTGCTATAGACTGGATGACCCTGCCCGGCAGGGATCCCACGTAGGTGCGCCTGTGCCCGCGTATTTCTGCTTCGTCCCTGATGCCCCCGAGCGCCACTCTCACGAATTTCCGGCCCATTGCCCGGGCTATGGACTTGCCCACGGAGGTCTTCCCGACCCCGGGAGGCCCTACCAGGCATAATATAGTTCCTCCTATCTTGCCCGTCCTCTGCAGCACGGCAAAATACTCTATTATCCTTTCCTTGACCTTCTCGAGCCCGAAATGGTCCTCGTTGAGGATCTTTTCCACTTCCGCGATATCTATCCTGCTTTTGGTCTTCTTTTTCCAGGGGATATCGAGTATCCAGTCAAGATAAGTGCGGATGACCGTGGATTCCGCCACCATGGAAGGCATCTTTGAGAGCCGCTCGAGCTCTTTCATCGCTTTTTCTTTTGCTTCTTCGGGAAGCTTGGCCGCTTCGATCTTCTTCCTGTATTCGGCTACTTCCGGAGCCGCATCTTCGTCCTCTACCGCCTCTCCCAGTTCTTCCTGGATGGCTCTCAGCTTTTCCTTGAGGTAGTATTCTTTCTGCACTCCCTCTATCTGCTTCCGGACCCTTTTCTGGAGTTTTTTCTCCACCTCAAGCACTTCAAGTTCCTTGTCCAATACATCCGATATCTTTTTGAGCCTCTTGGGTATCGATACAGCCTCAAGGATGGACTGCTTTTCCTCAATCTTAAGAGTCAAATACGAGGCGATCAGGTCCGCCAGCCGCCCGGGATTCTCTACGTTCACGATGGACATAAGGGTCTCTGAGGGTATCCTCTTGTTCAGTTTTACAAAAGACTCGAACTTTTTTATGACCGTGCGCAGAAGGGCCTCCACCTCAACTGTAATTTCTGATGATTCGGGGATCTTAGAGATCTTGACCTTGTAATAAGGGTCGTCCTGCATGAATTTTTCTATCTTTACCCTGGCCACTCCCTCCACCAGGATCTTTGTGGTCCCGTCAGGGAGAGCCAGCATCTGGACGACTTCTGCAAGAGTGCCGGTTGTGCACACGTCCGCGGGAGAGGGTTCTTCGATATCTTCGGTCTTTTGCGAGGCAAATACTACAAGACGCTCCTTTTCAAGGATGTCCTCGAGCGCCTTTATGGACTTGCTGCGCCCGATGAAAAGAGGGACTATCATCTGCGGAAAAACCACCATGTTCCGCAGAGGTATCAGCGGCAGTTCATCCTTCCACTGCGCCTGGACCGGTATCTGCTTATCCGGCTTGTCCGGCTTTTCCATCTATTTTTTGCCTTTTAAAGCGTCATTGAGCTTCTTGATCTTTGTGGACTCCATCACTTTGTCGATAAGCCCGTACTTGACAGCTTCTGCGGGAGACAGGAAAAAGTCCCTGTCCGTGTCTTTTTCGATCTTTTCAAGCGGCTGTCCGGTATGCAGGGAAAGAATATCGTTGATCAGCCTTTTTATGCGGAGTATTTCCTGCGTCTGTATCTCTATATCGGTCGCCTGCCCCTGGGCTCCGCCGAGAGGCTGGTGTATCATGATCCTTGAATTTGAAAGCGCGAACCTCTGCCCTTTTGTGCCGGCCGCCAAAAGCAGGGCTCCCATGCTGGAAGCCTGGCCCAGGCAGATCGTGGAGATCGGCATGTTGACGTACTGCATGGTATCGTATATCGCGAGTCCGGCTGTCACTACCCCGCCCGGAGAGTTGATATAGATAGAGGCCTCTTTTTCCTTGTCTTCCGCGTGAAGGAACAGGATCTGGGCGATGATCATGTTGGCGATATCGTCATCCACTCCCCCGCCGATGAAGATGATCCTTTCTTTGAGAAGCCGGGAATAGATATCGTAGGCGCGCTCTCCTTTTGGGCTCTGTTCGACCACCATCGGGATCACGTTCATAAAAACGCCTCCTATCACTTTTCTTTTATCTTGGCATTTTCTACGACAAAATCAAGCGCTTTCCTGCGCAGCACATAATCCTTGATATACTCCCGGACCCCTTCCCGGTTCATCAGCTCGGCTTCTGAGGAGCCCGAATCCTTTGCCAGCAGCTTGAGTTCCGCCGCAAAATCGTCTTCTGTGAACTCTATCTTTTCCTTGTCTGCCACCGCCTTGAGCACCAGCTTTGCCTTCACCCTGGAGGCCGCGGGACCGGACAGCTCCCTGCGCAGCGCGTCCATTTCAATACGGCGGCTTTTCAGATAGCTCTCTACGGTAAGCCCCTGCCGCTTAAGGTTGTTCTCAAGCTCTCCGAGCATTGCATCCGTTTCCCTCCGGAGCATGGCGGAGGGGATATCGATCTTCGATGACGCCGACACCTGCTCAAGCAGCGAGTCCTTAAGCTCGTCCTCGTTCTTTCTTTTCTTGAATTCCTCTATCCGGTTCCTTACATCCTGCCTGTAAGCGTCCACGCTCTCAAAAGAGCTGATCTTTTTTACGAACTCGTCGTTGAATTCCGGAAGCAGCCTTTCGATCACCTTAAGGACAGTGACTTTGAATAACGCTTCCTTGCCTGCAAACTCTTTAATGTAGTAGTCTTTGGGAAGCATGATCGAAAATTCCGCGGAAGCTCCTTCTTCAAGGTTCTCAATGTTTGAATCAAACCCCGGAGCTATCCTATTGTCGCCCACCAGTATCGGCAGCCTCTCCTGGGAAAGCCTCGGTTCCGGCTTGCCGCCGACGCTGCCGTACACGTTAAGTTCGGCGATGTCGCCCGAGCGCACAGGCCTTGCCACCGCGCTCATCTTGGCTCCCTCTTCCTGGACAGACCTGATATAGTCGTCTATTTCCTTGTCTTCCACCTCGGAGCTCTTTTTCTCCGCCTTCAATCCGGAATATTTTCCCAGCGTCACTTCCGGCATGACCTCCACCTCAAAGGAAAATACGCATTTCACGCCCTCTTCCTCTGAGATCATCTTCCAGGCAGGATAATCAACCGGATCGATCGAGGCCTCTTTTAGTATGGACGGATAAAGGACGTTAACGACCTTGTCCAGGGCTTTTTCTTTTGCAAACTCCATGTTAAGGTTTTGCCTGACCACGGACTCCGGCGCCTTGCCGGGCCTGAAACCGGGGATCTTCATGGTGGAAGCGGCCTCTTTTATTACTTTTTCGAGCGCTCCGGAGTAGTCTGAATACGGGACTTCTATCTCCAAAGATACCTTGTTGCCGTCCTTGGTCTGATTAAGTATTTTCAACAGTAGATCCTTTCTTTCATCCTGCTATAAGCCATATGCCACAAGCTATATGCTACAAAAGCGGGCGATGAGATTCGAACTCACGACCTTCTCCTTGGCAAGGAGACATTCTACCACTGAACTACGCCCGCATATCTTATAACAGAAAAATTATAGCATATATGCCGCGGAGAGGACTTGAACCTCCAAGAGTGTTACCTCACATGGTCCTAAGCCATGCGCGTATGCCAATTCCGCCACCGCGGCATGATAGCTAATTCTACATTGTAGCAGGAGTGCGGGTCAAACGAGAAAAATAAGAATTGCGCCAAGCAGGGATCGAACCTGCGACCCGCTGATTAAGAGTCAGCTGCTCTACCAACTGAGCTATTGGCGCATGTCGGACTATAAAATTATAACACGTCGGCGCGGCCGGGCATGTGCCGTTTTCACCGTTAAATCAGCTGTGATAAACTTGTTTCTATGGCAACGGCCGGAAGCTCCGACAATATCTGCATGCCGTCGTTATCGGCAAACGCAAATAAATACAGGCATTTCATCCTGTACTTTGCTATAGGCCTGACCGGCATGACCCTGGACTTCCTTTTGTTCTTTCTTCTGACAAGGGCATCAATGAACTATCTGGCGGCCAATATTGTCAGCACAAGCGCAGGGATAATCAACAACTATTTCCTGAATTACCGCTTCAATTACAGGATCAGAGGCTCCTTTCTTCCCGGAATGGCCAGTTTTTACCTGATCGGCATAAGCGGCCTTGCTGCCGGCACGGGACTTTTGTTCCTGCTTTCCTCCGTGCTGGGCATCAATAAGCTTGCGGCAAAAGCGGTTGTTCTGGCAACTATACCGGTTTGTCAGTTCTTGCTCAACTCAAAATATACTTTCGGAAAGAACAGATGAACAAAAAAGACCTGGAACACCTGAAGCGCACAAAACTGCTCGTAGTCGGGGCGGGCATTTCCGGATCGGTCGTAGCCGAGAGGATAGCTTCCGATTGCGGTCAAAAAGTGGCCGTTATAGACCGGAGGGACCATGCCGGAGGCAACTGCTACTCTTACCCGGACCCGGCAACAGGAATAGAATGCCATGCGTACGGAACGCATATTTTCCATACTTCCGACAAAGAAGTGATCTCCTACATAAAAAGATTCTGCTCTCTCAACCGGTACAGGCACAGGGTCTTTACTTCTCACAAAGGGGACCTGTTCGAGCTGCCTGTAAATCTTACTACGATCAACCGCTTCTACAAGCAACACTTTTCTCCTGCTCAGGCAAAGAGATTCCTGAAGAAAGAAGCCGCCAGAGAAGGATCGAAAAGACCCGGAAATCTTGAAGAAAAAGCCCTTTTGACCCTGGGAAGACCGCTTTATGAAGCATTTTTCAAGGGCTATACTAAAAAGCAATGGGCAACGGACCCCAAAGATCTGCCGCCCGGCATCTTAGAGAGGCTGCCGCTCAGGTTTACCGGAAAAACAGGTTATTTTGATGACAGATGTCAAGGGCTTCCTCTCCGCGGCTACTTTGGACTCTTCAGCAATATGTTGAAACACAAGAACATCCGGCTAATGCTAAGAACCGATTACTTCTCGATAGAAAAATACCTGCCGTCCGGCTGCCTTGTGATATTTACCGGGCCGATAGACCGTTTTTACGGCTATAAGCACGGGCGGCTCGGCTGGAGGAGCCTGAGATTCGATGTTCTCCGCCCGAGAACAGGAAATTTCCAAAACAGGGCTGTGGTCAATTATGCCGACGAAAACGTCAAGTATACAAGGATACACGAATTCAGGCACCTGCACCCCGAAAGGCGCTATACCAAAAGCCGGACCGTGATCTCAAAGGAGTATCCCGTACCGGCGGGCAGGAGCTCGGACCCTTACTACCCTATCGGTTCCCGGGAGGATCTCGCGACGCTTAGAAAATACGAGAAAGAATCGCAAAAAGAACGAAATACGCTGTTTTTGGGCAGGCTGGGCCGCTACAAATATCTTGATATGGACGACGCTATAAAAGAAGCTCTGGAGTTCTACAGAAAGGTGCTAAAGAAAAAATGCCTGAACTTGCCCTGATAATCCCGGCTTACAACGAAGAAAAGAACATCAAAAGCACCCTGGCCAGCTGGGCCAAAGTCCTGGAGCCGCTTGAAATCGACTATGTCATACATGTTTACAACGACGGCTCATCCGACAAAACCGCCCTGGCTGTATCTGAAATGTCCGGCCAAAACAAAAGGGTGGTTCTCCACGACCAGAAGAATTCGGGTCATGGCCCGGCCATACTGAGAGGCTACCTGGAAAACTCCCAAGCCGAGTGGCTTTTTCAGGCAGACTCGGACAATGAGATAGACCCGGGTTCGTTCCGGCTACTGTGGGAAAAAAGGAAAGGATACGATTTTATTCTCGGCAGAAGAGCCGGAAGGAACAGCACCATTTCAAGAAAGATCGTCAGCCTTGTGTCCAGGATCACGGTCTGGGCTCTTTACTCGCGTAAAATATTCGACGTCAACTCCCCGTTCCGGCTCATGAGATCCGCCGGGTTCCGCGGACTTTTTGAAATGATCCCGCGCGGCACTTTTGCACCCAACCTGATAATAACCGGGTTAGCGGGACTCAAGGGGATGAGAACCCTTGAGATCCCCGTCCCTTATTCAGACAGGACTTTTGGGAAAACCTCGCTGGGAAATATCCGGGCCCTTGCCGGTTCGGCGGCAAAGAGCCTGAAGGAAACGGTCCTTTTCAGGTTCTCGGGGCTAAGGCCGTTGGAAGATGAATAGCTCGATCCTGTACCGGGGAAAAGGCCTTCCGGTCAGCTTCTGCTTGGACTTATGATCGGGATCCAAAGAAAACTTTTCCTGCTTTTCAAGGTGAAAGGCTCCTTTTAAGCCGTCTATGGCTGCCATATCGGAAGAATCCTTGTTTTGAAAGACGCCGCTAAGCGGCGAAAAAACATAAAAGACCCTGCCTCCGCTTTCAATCCGGCCCGCTTTCTTAATAAGCTCTCCCCTGTCTGCGACAAATCCGGTCCCGTTCTCCCGGAGGTAATAATATCCGAATGACGGACTTGAAGAGTAGACGACATCCCGCCCGGACACATCCTTTCTTACCCGGGAAGCAAGCCCTCTCCAGTCATCAAGAAATTCCATCCTGTGGAACTGGCGGCCCGAATATAGATTGCACAGCGAGTAGAAATAAACCGCCGATATACATGCTGCGGCCGCAAAGAACAGCGTTTTTTTTCTTATCGATGACAATCCTCCCGCAACAAGCACGCAAAAAGGGACAAAAGCGCTCATCATGTAATGAGGGGCGTTCAGTATAGTGAAAACCGGCGTCAGAAGCAGCGCCAGGTAAAGCATCAGGAACGATCCCGCCCGCGCGTCGCGCTTGAAGATATTAATAACTCCGAGCGACAAAAGCAAAAAGAAAAGCAGCGCGGCCGGCGCCGACACGGCAAAATTGAACGGCAAAATGGTCTGGCCGAAAGAAAATGATAGAAATACATAAGCCGCCCTGGCTGTCAGGCCGCCGTGAACGCTCTGGGAAGGGAACTTGGAGATCTCGCCGAGAGTGCCCAGATATCTGTACACGAAGGAAACCAGCCAGGGCAGGGACAAGACCACTGCCAGCACATTGGCGCTTATCCAGGCACGGTCCGCTTTTTTAAAGATAAAAACGGCTGAAACGAAGTGCATGAACAGCACAAGCAGGCCGATAACCTCGCAATACAGCAAAAGGACCGCGGATGCGCAGTATCCTGCAAGATAATTTTTCTTCCCTTCCTTGAAATACCTGAGCATCAGGTATGTGGAGAGCGCGGACAACAGATAAAAAAGGCTGTACCACCTTGTCGTCTGGGAGAACAGTATCGTGAACGGGGATAACAGGGCCAGGATCCCGGCCAAAAGCGCCGTTCTTTCATCCAGCAGCTCTCTGGCTATACTGTAGACCAGATATCCCGCAAGGACGCTGAAGGTGACCGAAGGGACCCTGGAAATAAACTCTCCCGTCCCAAAGGCCCGGGTCCAAAAGAAGAGGATGTAATAATTGAGCGGCCCGTGCCACAAGTCCGCGTTAAATACACTGCCCAGGCTTCCGGAAGCGACCGAAATATCAAATATTTCGTCCCCGTAAAAACTCTGTTTCCCGAGAGAAACAAGCCTGAGGATCGCTCCAAATATTATTGCCGCTGTCACGCAAAGATTATATCCCATATGCGACAGCGATTCCAACCGGGGGACGAATTCCGTACTATAATTGTATATATGGCTCTCTACGACTATAAATGCAGCAAATGCTCAGCGGTCTTCGAGATCTCAAAGGGCATGAACGAGACCGTAGAAGTGAACTGTCCAAAGTGCGGCAGTGCCGATACCCAGCGTGTGTTTTCCGTCGTCAGGACCGTAAAAGGTGCTAAAGATGCGCTGAATTCATTTGGCAGCGAGAAATCCTCGTCCGGGTGCGACACATGTACCAGCGGAGTTTGTTCTACCTGCAGCTGCAAATAGCTTATGGCATATGGCTCGGGGATCACATACTAAATTGTTTTTACTATTAGCTATTAGCCATAAGCCATAGGCCACCTGCAACTTGCGCCTGACAGGATTCGAATCCTTCGCTACGCTCAGGACAAGCTCTGCTACCCTTTGCTTTCCCGCCTATGAGTCTTGTCCCCGACTGGGATCGAACCAGCAACCTACAGCTTCGAAGGCTGTCGCTCTATCCAATTGAGCTACGGGGACACTCAATATCCTCACTCCACCACTCATACACGGCGGGATAAACTCCGGCAAATGCTCTATCCAAATGAGCCCTGCCTGCCGGCAGGCAGGTATAGGCGCGCGAGAATCTGCGCCTGAGAGGGATCGAACCTCCAACCTACAGCTCCGGAGGCTGTCGCTCTATCCAATTGAGCTACAGGCGCATATATCGATTATCTCATACTGAATTCGCAGCCGCAGTAGTTCTGGCAATACAATGAATGGCGCCTGGCCATATCGCGGGTTTTTTTGAACCCGTCCTCTTTCTTAAAATCAAGCGGGAGGAACCTTTTTTCGGAGATCTTCTTCCCGACCGCCGAAACGACTTTAAAATCTTTATGCGGGCTGACCGACAAAGTTGAAGTGAATTTATAAGAACCGATCTCCAGCGATTTTCTGTGCGAGGCCTCAAGCCTGAACTCGAAACACCTCCCGCATCTTTTGCCGCCCTCTTTCTCGCTCTC